>JAESFJ010000071.1_pt1 | contig 158115 bp, 137 predicted proteins | sample 9266161 | NCBI WGS metagenome assembly JAESFJ01 (sample SAMN14506165, study PRJNA617096) | algae metagenome | isolation source: Calothrix sp. FI2-JRJ7 and co-occurring heterotrophs from granitic desert soil | place: USA: Red Pass Lake area, Fort Irwin, California | collected 2000-06-01 | reverse complement strand
GAGGGCAAGATAAAAGACCTGCCAGCTTGCTGGCGGTATGTGGTTGGTTTGGCGTCGTTTTTACATATGGCAGAGCCTGCGTGCGGCCATATGCCGTTTGGTTTTCTCATTTTGTTTCAGCGGCTTGCGGTCTGGCTTTGCCGTCATGAGCGGCGACGACCAGGATTTTCGCATTCGCCCCGGAAGGGGAAGGGACGCGGGGGCTGGCTCGGGGCAGCGGGGCAAGACGCTTGCGGCGCAGGTCAGGCGCGCCGCCGCGCGGTCGGGCTTCACGCGGTCGCGGCGCGGCGGTGCGCGGCGCGGGGGAACCGGGCGGTATGGCCGCGGCCGCCATGCCCTTGCCGCGATGCGCCGCGGTCCGGCGCAGCGGCGCGTCACGGTGATGGCGCGGATTGTCCGGCACAAGGGCGCACAGTTCCGATCGGCGCCGCTCGCTCGCCATATCGCCTATCTCGAACGCGACGGCGTGACTCGCGATGGCCGCGATGCATCGATGTTCGATGCCGCCGGCGACGCGGCGGACCGCGGCGCCTTTGCAGAGCGTTGTGGCGACGACCGGCACCACTTCCGGCTCATCGTGAGCCCCGAGGACGCCGCCGAACTGGAGGATCTGAGGCGCTTCACGCGCGACCTGATGCGGCAGATGGAGCGCGATCTCGATACCGCGCTCGACTGGGTCGCGGTCGATCATTGGAACACCGACAATCCGCACCTCCATGTCGTGGTGCGCGGCGTCGCCGCGGACGGCGCCGACCTCGTGATCGATCGGGCCTATGTCGCCGAAGGCATTCGCGGGCGCGCGTCCGAGATCGCGACGCTGGAGCTCGGTCCGCGCACCGAGCGGGACATCGAGAGGTCGCAGGCGCGCGAGGTAGGCGCCGATCGCTGGACGAGACTCGATGCCGAGCTCGTCGCGCGCGAACGCGAGACGGGGATCGTCGACCTCCGGCCAGAGCGCGCAGGTGCCGATGCCGATCGCCATTTGCGTGGCCGCGCGGCGCGGCTCGAGGCGATGGGACTGGCGACGAAGCTTGGCCCCGGGCTCTTCCTGATCGATCCCGAGGCCGAGGCGGCGCTTCGCCGGGTTGGCGAGCGGGGCGACATCATCAAGACGATGCACCGCGAAATGCGGGTGCAAGGCCTGGCCTTCGATGTGTCCGCGCTCGCCCTCGATGGTGAGCAAGGCGACACGCCGATCACAGGACGGCTTGTCGCGCGCGGTCTCGACGACGAACTCGCCGGATCGGCCTTCGCGATCGTCGACGGCGTCGATGGCCGAACCCATCATATCCGATTTGCGGATCTCGAATGGACGGGCGATGCCGCCCCCGGCGCGATCGTCGAACTGCGGCGGTGGGACGGCGGCGATGGCGGCGAGCATCTGTCGCTTGCGGTCCGGTCCGACCTTCCGATCGGCGCGCAGGTGTCGGCGCGCGGTGCGACCTGGCTCGATCGGCAATGGCTGGCGCGCGACCCGGTGGCGAACGCGGGCTTCGGCCGCGAGCTTCGGCAGGCGATGAAAGCGCGCGCCGAGTATCTTGAGCATGCGGGGCTTGCTCGTCGCCACCGCGGACAGCTGGTTCCCGAGCGAGGCTTGATCGAGACGCTGCGCCGGCGTGACCTTGATGCCGCCGGGGAGGAAATCGCCGCACGCACCGGACTCGCCCACCGGCCGTCGGGGCCCGGCGAGCGAATGAACGGCATCTACCGCGAGCGCGTCACGCTCGCCTCGGGGCGCTTCGCGATGATCGACGATGGGCTCGGCTTCCAGCTCGTGCCCTGGCGCCCGGCGCTTGAGCGTCATCTCGGCAAGCAGGTCGCCGGCACCATGACGTCATCCGGTGGGATCGACTGGGCGCTCGGCCGCGGACGCGGGATCGGAATTTGAGAAGGAGCGAGCCATGAATGACCGGATACTATGGGGGCAGATCATCATCGTCCTGACGATCGTGACTGCGGCGGTCTGGACGGCAACCCAATGGACAGCCGGCGCGCTCGGATTCCAACCCGCGCTTGGCGCGCCCTGGTTCCGGATCGACGGCTATCCGGTCTATCCGCCGCCGGCCTTTTTCTGGTGGTGGTTCGCATTCGATGCCTACGCGCCGCCGATCTTCTATCGCGGCGCGGCAATTGCTGCTTCGGGGGGCTTCCTGTCGATCATCGTCGCCATCGCGATGTCGGTCTGGCGCGCCCGCGAGCGGCGCCGCGCCGAAACCTATGGATCCGCGCGCTGGGCGAACGAGCGCGAAATCCGCAAGGCCGGGATGCTCGGCGCCGACGGGGTGATCCTCGGCCGCTTCGCGCGGCAATATCTGCGTCACGACGGTGCCGAACATGTGCTCTGCTTTGCACCGACGCGGTCGGGGAAGGGGGTCGGGCTTGTCGTCCCGACCTTGCTCAGCTGGCCCGGGAGCTGCATCGTCCACGACATCAAGGGCGAGAACTGGCAGCTGACCGCGGGCTTCCGTGCATTGCACGGCCGCGTCCTGCTTTTCGATCCGACCAACGCAAAGTCCGCGGCCTATAATCCCCTACTCGAGGTGCGGCGCGGCGAATGGGAAGTGCGCGACGTGCAGAACGTCGCCGACGTGCTCGTCGATCCCGAAGGCAGCCTCGAGAAGCGCAACCACTGGGAAAAGACGAGCCATGCGCTGCTCGTCGGCGCCATCCTCCACGTCCTTTATGCCGAAGAGGAGAAGACGCTGTCGGGGGTGGCGGCCTTCCTGTCCGATCCCCGCCGCCCGATCGAGGCGACGCTCTACCGGATGAAGCAAGCGAAGCATCTCGGCGACCGTGTCCATCCCGTCGTCGCCGCGGCGGCGCAGGAGCTTTTGAACAAGAGCGAGAATGAGCGATCGGGCGTGCTCTCGACAGCCATGTCCTTTCTGGGACTTTACCGCGATCCGGTGATCGCCAAGGTCACCGGCAGTTCGCAGTGGCGGATTGCCGACCTGATGGGCGGGGATACGCCGGTGTCGCTCTATCTCGTGGTGCCGCCCGGCGACATCAGCCGAACGAAGCCGCTCATCCGCCTGATCCTCAATCAGATCGGCCGCCGGCTGACAGAGGAACTCAATCCAGCGGCGCGTCCGCGGCGCCTGTTGCTCATGCTCGACGAGTTTCCGGCTTTGGGCCGTCTCGACTTTTTCGAGAGCGCGCTCGCCTTCATGGCGGGTTACGGGATCAAGGCCTTCCTGATTGCGCAGTCGCTGAACCAGATCGAGAAGGCCTATGGGCTCAACAATGCCATCCTCGACAATTGCCATGTCCGGGTGAGTTTCGCGACGAACGACGAGCGTACCGCAAAACGGATATCGGATGCGCTCGGCACGGCGACCGAGCAGCGCGCGATGAAGAACTACGCCGGCCATCGGCTCTCGCCCTGGCTTGGCCATCTTATGGTCTCGCGCACCGAGACCGCCCGGGCGCTGCTGACCCCGGGCGAGGTGATGCAGCTCCCGCCCGGCGACGAGCTGGTGATGGCCTCGGGCCTGCCGCCAATCCGCGGACAGAAGGCGCGCTACTACGCCGACCCGCGTTTCGCGCGGCGCATTCTGCCCCCACCAAGGCTCGATTACAGCAAATCTGTCCGTGCCGACGATTGGACTGGCCGCAATTTGGTGGAACCCGCGCGGGAGCAGATTGTGCCTGCCGATCCTGGCGAGGATGTTGCAAATGGCGGCATCCGGCAGGAGCCTGAACTTCCTGTGCACGAGGATATCGCGCCACCACCTCCGCCCATGAATGGCGAGTTTGATTTCGGGGAGGAGGACACGCAGGGCGATGCCGCCCGGCTACGCGCGGCGGCCGACCGGCGAATGGCCCGCAACGCAAGAACCGCTTCGCTCGATCCGGGCGACGGGATCGACCTGTGAGGCGTGGCCATGTCAAACAGACGTACCGGCTCGATGCCGAGCTGGTCCGGCTCGTCGCCGAGCGCGCCCAGCAACGGCGCCTGACCCGAACCGAGATTGTGGAGGCCGCCTTGGCCTCGCTGTTGACGCCCGATCACGACGAACGCCTTGAGGCGATGGTCACGCGGCGGCTCGACCGAATGTCACGGCAGCTCGACCGCATTGGGTGGCAAGAGGAACTTGTCAGTGAAACATTGGCGTTGCTCGTCAGACACTGGCTTACCAATAGTCCGCCGCTGCCTGATGCTGCGCTCCCCGCAGCCCAGGCGGTCGGCAAGCGGCGGTGGGACGGCTTCGTCGTCGCCTTGGCACGGCGCATGGAAACCGGGCCCAAACTCGCCGCCGAGCTGTCCCGAGACCATTTCGGGGACGATCAATCGGAGCCCGCCCCGAAATAGGCCCGGAGCCGGTGGAACACTGCGGGTTCGAGCTTGATGATGCTGCGGCGTCCATCGAAGGGGTCGGGCACGCGGCGCAGGATGCCGACATCGCAGAGCTTCTGCGCCAGTCGAAGGGCGCTGCTCATCGGAATGCTCGGCGTGACGCAGAGCGAACTGATCGACAAATCCTTTCCCTCGCACTCGTGGATGAAGAGATCGGTCAGCATCTCCCAGGCCGGGTCGCCGAACAGCTCGGGCGAGCCGATCAGCTGCTGCCTCAGCAGGCGGCGGTGCATCGCGGTCTTCGCATTCGCGAGAGCGATGTCGAGGTCGCCGCCCGGGGGCTCGGGGGCCCGCAATGTCATGGACGATGACGCTGGCGCCTTTCCCGATATTGCGTCGCGGCTCATGATATGATGCGCATAGGCAGCGGTCACCACGATATGATCGACGATCTGGATGTCGAGCGACCGGCCGATCTGATCGAGGTGCTGTGTTGCCGCGACATCGTCTTCGCTCGGCGACGGATCTCCGCTTGGATGATTATGGACGAGGATGATGCCGGCCGCATTATGTTCGAGCGCGCGGCGGAAGATCGTCCTTGGATATACTGCAAGCTGACTCAGCGTTCCTTGTTGCAATCGCTCGTCTGCGATCAATCGCCGCGAACTGTCGAGGAAGAGAATGCGCAATGTTTCGTCGGCAAGCGAGCCCATCGAGGAGATGAGATAGCGCCGAAGTTCGGGACTGAACGGATCGATTGCGATGCCGCGAAGATCTCCAGCCATGGTTTCGAGGGCGGCGTCGCGCGCGCCAATTATGAGCGCAACAACCGGCGAGACGTCGCCAAGGATACGGCGCAATGCCTCGGGGGCCGCCGACCAAATGCGGCCGATGCTCTGGAATTCGTCGAGAAGAGCTTTGGCTAGGCGCTCGCAATTGGCGGGTTCGACCGCCGCAATGAGCCGCGCCAGGACGGATCGCTGCCGTTCCGCGAGATCCTTTGCTGATGCCGCCATGTGGCCACAATGAGAAGCGGCGGGACCAGCCACGAGGAGGTCACCTGCATGATCAGATAGGCTGCGGGATGAAGCGCAAAGTCGAAGTATCGACTGAGATGGGCTAGGAGCGGGAGAATATGGAGTGCTGCCGCTATCATCGGCCAGAACCGATAGGCTATCAACGCGAGGAACATCGTGGAACTCGCCCCGAACAGGTCGATCGCAAGGTGTCCGACGTCGAGGCTCGCATATTCCGGCGGTACAAGCAGGTGTAGCACCTGATCCGATGTGATCATCATTGCCGCAATCAAGGCCATCGTCCGCTCCGGGCCGCCGCCTTTTCGAAGGGCGTAGCCGATTGCCACGAGCATGAAGATGAGGAAGGCCGCAATGCGCATCCTCGTCTTTTTCCATGCTCATGGCTCTCGGTCAAACTAGCTCAGGCGACCGCTGAGAGCGGGACGACATTGGTGCTCGCGGTCTTCGGACATTCGTGAAGATCGTAGCCCGCAGTTTCCCGGCCGATGTCGACGAGATCGCCATGAACACGGTGGATGTCGCCGCTGAGGTCGACGAGCGCGAGCTGTGCTGTGGCCAGCCGTCGAATGGTGGCATGACCCTTGACGACGGGAACGCCCGGTGTGTCGCGCCGAGCGGCGACGACGCTGCTCATCAGCGTCGAAATCGTGATGAGCGTATCATCAACGCTGGTTTCGGCTGCAGTGACGTCCTGCTGGAGACGCGCAGCAGTGGGTGCGATTTCATTGGACATGACTTCTCCTGTTCCGGAGGCGGCATCCGCTCCGGCAATGTTCGGCGACAATGGAAGGGGGTCAGCGAGTAAGCAGCTCGGTAAGCGTCTGCCCGATAGACAGTCCGCCAAGTCCTATCAGGACGACGACGCCGACGACCGTCAACGTGATCCCGATACGCGCTGCCGAACTATGGTCGGGCCTCGACCAATCCCCGAACGGAGAGCGCTTGCTCGATAGCCTACCCAACATCTTGGAACTGTCGTGCAATTCCATAAGATTGGGAGGGCTTCCGTCCGGGAACTCGGATCGCACCAATGCGGGCCGATCGGGAACCTCCACTGCGTCGTATGTCACGCGGTCGTATATCTGCTTGAGCTGTCCGTAGACGAAGGCTGTCTCGTTCCGGTCGCGCGCGCCGAGCGTGTCTCGCGCCGCATTCAGTCGCTGATCGACCGTATGCTTGGAGATATCGAGCAGCCGCGCGATCTCTTTCGAGGTCTTATGTTCGATAAGCAGGTCGAGGCATGCGCGCTGCTTGTCTGTCAGGCGGTTCCAGCGATCTTCGTCAATGTTTGGGTGCGACCCCGAATCATTCATCCTTACACCATTGTCAAAACCACGCCGCGCGCAAGTGTGACAGAGGTGAGTCGCCGCGAGTTCGTTCCGAATTGAAGTAGTTGACCTTTCGTAACGCCGGTCATTCTTTCCGGTTGTTTGACGCGCGCAATTCCTTGTTGAACCTCCACCTTTTATGCGTCTCTTACTCGTCCCCGTCGAGCGGGCGCCGTTGCCCGGACGCAGGAACGGGGTCTTCCATGGGCGCGGAACCGATACGGCTGGAGGCGCATGGGCGCGGAGCGAGGATGCTCCGGACAGCCCTCGGCGGCGCTATCGCGGAGTGGCTGGCCGACCCCGCCGTCATAGAGATCATGCTCAATCCTGACGGTCGCCTTTGGGTCGACCGGCTCGGAGTCGGGATCACCGATAGCGGTATTCTTCTCTCGGCAGCCGACGGGGAGCGGATCATTCGATTGGTGGCGCACCATGTCGGCGCGGAAGTTCATACCGGCGCGCCGCGCGTGTCAGCGGAGCTGCCCGAAGGCGGCGAGCGCTTCGAAGGGCTGCTCCCGCCCGTCGTTGCGGCGCCCACCTTTGCGATCCGCAAGCCTGCGGTCGCGGTGTTCACGCTCGGCGATTATGTCGCCTCGGGCATCATGGATATGGTGGCCGCGGAGGCGCTGCGACGCGCGGTGGCCGAACGGCAGAACATTCTCGTCGCGGGCGGTACGGGAACCGGAAAAACCACGCTTGCCAACGCCCTGCTGGTCGAAGTTGCGAAGACCTCGGATCGCGTCGTGCTTATCGAGGACACCCGCGAACTCCAGTGTGCGGCGCCCAACCTCGTTGCGATGCGGACGAAGGACGGCGTGGCTTCGCTTTCGGATCTCGTTCGCTCGTCGCTGCGTTTGCGGCCCGACCGCATTCCGATCGGCGAGGTTCGCGGCGCCGAGGCGCTCGATCTCCTGAAGGCCTGGGGCACGGGTCATCCCGGCGGCATTGGAACAATCCATGCCGGGAGCGCGATCGGCGCGCTGCGCCGGATGGAACAGCTCATCCAGGAAGCGGTGGTCACCGTCCCTCGCGCGCTGCTCGCCGAAACGATCAACCTCGTTGCCGTTCTCGTCCGCGATGGAAACGGCCGCCGTCTTGCGGAACTGGCGCGCGTCGACGGGATCGACCGCGAGACTGCCGATTACCGCCTGACTTCCCTCGTCACCCCCCAAGGAGAAACCCGATGACCCATGCCCTTCGGCATGGCGCCCGCCGCGCCATGCTGTCTTCCACCGCGCTCGTTGTCGCGCTGACCGTCTCAGCTCCGGCCTGGGCCGGAGGATCGTCGATGCCGTGGGAGGCACCGCTGCAGTCGATCCTCGAGAGCATCGAGGGGCCCGTCGCCAAGATTGTCGCGGTGATCATCATCATCGTAACTGGGCTGAGCCTCGCATTCGGCGACACCTCGGGCGGCTTCCGCCGGCTGGTGCAGATCGTGTTCGGCCTGTCGATCGCCTTCGCCGCCTCGAGCTTTTTCCTGTCCTTCTTCTCCTTCGGCGGCGGAGCGCTCGTCTGATGAGCCGGGAAGGGGAGGTGCCGGGCTTGTTCGCGCCGGTCCACCGCGCGCTGGCCGAGCCCATCCTGCTCGGCGGCGCGCCGCGCAGCCTCGCGATCGTCAACGGTACGCTCGCGGGCGCGATCGGTCTCGGGCTCCGGCTCTGGATCGCCGGCCTCGCGATCTGGGCGATAGGCCATGCGCTATCGGTCTGGGCCGCGCGCCGCGACCCCCAGTTCGTCGACGTCGCCCGGCGTCACATCAAATATCCCGTCTGGATGCGGCCATGATGAATCTCGCCGAATATCGCTCCAAATCTGCCTGCCTCGCCGACTTTCTCCCCTGGGTCGCGCTCGTGGGCGAGGGCGTGGTGCTGAACAAGGACGGATCGCTGCAGCGCACGGCGCGCTTCCGCGGTCCCGATCTCGAAAGCGCCACGCCCGCCGAACTCGTCGCCGTCACCGCCCGGCTGAACAATGCACTGCGCAGGCTCGGATCTGGCTGGGCGGTGTTCGTCGAGGCGCAGCGCGTGCCCTCGAACGCTTATCCCGTCTCGGAATTCCCGGACACGGCCTCCGCGCTCGTCGACATGGAACGGCGAGAGCAGTTCCGGGAAGAGGGAGCGCATTTCGAGAGCGGCTACTTCCTGACCCTCCTGTGGATGCCGCCGGCCGAGGACGCCTCGCGCGCCGAAGCCTGGCTCTATGAAGGGATGGCGCGGAGCGGCGTCGATCCGAAGGAGCATCTGAAGAGCTTCATCGACCGGTCGAACCGCGTCCTTCACCTCGTCGAGGGTTTCATGCCCGAGGCCGACTGGCTGGATGACGGCGAGACTCTGACCTATTTGCACAGCACCGTATCGACCAAGCGTCAGCGCGTGCGCGTTCCCGAGACACCCGTCTATCTCGACGCGCTCCTCACCGATCAGCCGCTTGCGGGCGGCCTCGAGCCGCGGCTCGGCCAATCGCATCTGCGGACGCTCACGATTACCGGCTTCCCCACCGCGACCTGGCCGGGCCTGCTCGACGAACTGAACCGGCTCGCCTTCGCCTATCGCTGGTCGACGCGCGCGATCATGCTCGACAAGACCGACGCCGCGAAGCTGCTGACGAAGATCCGCCGGCAATGGTTCGCGAAGCGCAAGTCGATCGCCGCGATCCTCAAGGAAGTGATGACCAACGAGCAGTCGGTGCTCATGGATTCGGATGCCTCGAACAAGGCGGCCGACGCCGATATGGCTCTGCAGGAGCTCGGCGCCGATCATTCGGGCATCGCCTATGTGACCGCGACGGTGACGGTGTGGGATACCGATCCGGCGCTCGCGGCCGAGAAGCTGCGCCTCGTCGAGAAGGTGATCCAGGGCCGCGACTTCACCTGCACGATCGAAGGCATGAACGCGATCGAGGCCTGGCTCGGCAGCCTTCCCGGTCACGTTTACGCCAATGTCCGCCAGCCTCCGATTTCCACGCTTAATCTCGCCCACCTGATCCCTCTCTCAGCAGTGTGGGCGGGAGCGGAACGGGACGAGCATTTCGGTGACGCCCCCTTGCTTTACGGCAAGACCGAAGGTTCGACCCCGTTCCGCCTTACCCTTCATGTCGGCGACGTCGGGCACTGCCTCGTCGTGGGGCCGACCGGCGCCGGCAAGTCGGTGCTGCTCGCGGCGATGGCTATGCAATTCCGGCGATATCGCGGGGCGCAAATCTTCGCCTTCGACTTCGGCGGCTCGATCCGCGCGGCCTGTCTTGCGATGGGCGGCGACTGGCAGGATCTCGGCGGCGCGCTTCATGATGCCGAAGGCGGTGTTGCGCTCCAGCCGCTGGCGCGGATCGAGGAGGCAGCCGAACGCAGCTGGGCGGCCGAATGGCTTGCGGCATTGCTGGGCGGCGAAGGGATCGCGATCGACCCCGCGGCCAAGGACCATCTCTGGTCGTCGCTCACTTCGCTCGCGACAGCGCCAATGTCCGAGCGCACGCTGACCGGCCTCGCGGTGCTGCTGCAGTCGCAGCCGCTGAAACAGGCACTCGCGCCCTATTGCATCGGCGGACCGTGGGGGCGGCTTCTCGATGCCGACGAAGAACAGCTCGGCAAGGCACGCGTGCAGGTCTTCGAGACTGAAGGGCTCGTCGGAGCGGCGTCGGCCAGCGCGGTCCTCTCCTATCTCTTCCACCGGATCACCGGGCGGCTCGACGGCTCGCCGACCCTCATCATCATCGATGAGGGCTGGCTGGTCCTCGATCAACCCGCTTTCGCTGCCCAGCTCCGCGAATGGCTGAAGACGCTACGAAAGAAGAATGCCAGCGTGGTGTTCGCGACGCAGAGCCTTGCCGACATCGAGACGTCGAGCATCGCGCCGGCGATCATCGAGAGCTGCCCGACGCGCATCTTCCTCCCGAACGAGCGCGCCGCCGAGCCGCAGATTGCCCGCATCTACGAACGCTTCGGTCTCAACGAGCGCCAGATCGAGATACTGAGCCGGGCGACCCCCAAGCGCGACTATTATTGCCAGTCGCGCCGCGGCAATCGCCTCTTCGACCTCGGGCTCGGCGACGTCGCACTCGCCTTCACGGCGGCCTCTTCGAAGACCGACCAGACGCGCATCGGCGAGATTTTCGCCGCGCATGGCGCCGCCGGCTTTGCCGCCGCCTGGCTCTCTCACCGCAAGCTCGAATGGGCGGCCGAGCTGCTCCCCCCCATTGCCGCCCCCAATGAGGAGTCTCCCTTATGAAGAAGAAAATTGCCCGCACGATGGTCGCCGCGGCGCTCGTTGCTGCTACGGCGTCCGGCCCCATGCTGGCGATGCCGGCGCAGGCCCAGGTCGGCGGCATCGTCCACGATCCCCGCAATTTCTCGCAGAATATCCTGACTGCCGCGCGCACGCTCGAGCAGATCAACAACCAGATCAAACAGATCCAGAACCAGGCGACCTCGCTGCTCAACGAGGCGCGGAACCTCCAGAGCCTGCCGGTATCGACGCTCGGCGAATTGCAGGCGCAGGTCGACCAGACGCGCCAGCTGCTGAGCGAGGCCGAAGGCATTGCCTATGACGTGACCGACATCCGCAAGGGCTTCGAGCAGCGGTACAAGGGTGGCGCGCTGACCGGCTCGGCCGCCGAGATGGTCGCCAATGCCGAGGCGCGCTGGAAAGACAGCGTCGGCGCGTTCGAGGATGCGATGAAGGTGCAGGCCGGCATCGTCTCGAACATGGGCGGTACGCGCACGTCCATCTCGACAATCGTCGGAGCAAGCCAGTCGGCGACCGGGGCGCTGCAGGCGGCGCAGGCGGGCAACCAGCTGCTCGCCATCCAGTCGCAGCAGATTTCCGACCTCGCAGCGGTGATGAGCGCGCAGGGGCGGGCGGAGATGCTGGGCGCGGCGCGCGCGGCGGCCGCCGAGGCCGAGGGCCGCGAACGCTTCCGCCGTTTCCGCAAAGGCAATTGAGATGGGCCGGGCGGGCGGCTTGGTGATGGGGGCAATCGTCCTGGGTCTTGCGCTGGCCCTTGCCCTCATCGCGGCGCTCGATCCGCCCGCGCCCGGTGCGTCCGCTCCCCAGATCTCCGGAGCGGACGCACCCCCCGATTATGGCGACACGCTGCGCCGCTGCCGCACCGTCACCGAAGCCGACCCCGAGTGCGAGGCCGCCTGGGAGACCAAAAGGCGCCACTTCTTCCGGACCGAAAAGAGCAAGCCATGAACGACACCGGCGTCATCGACAATTTTCTGGGCGTCTTCTCGACCTATATCGACAGCGGCTTCGGTCTGCTCGGCGGCGAGGTCGGCTTTCTTTCCTCGACGCTGATCGTCATCGACGTGACGATCGCCGCGCTCTTCTGGGCGTGGGGCACCGATGAGGATGTGCTGCAGCGGCTCGTCAAGAAGACGATCTACATCGGCGTCTTCGCCTTCATCATCGGTAATTTTCAGGCGCTTGCGATCATTCTTTTGGAAAGTTTCGCAGGTCTCGGCCTGAAGGCGAGCGGCGGAGCGATGGCCATCGGCGACTTCATGCGCCCAGGTATGGTCGCAGCAACCGGGCTCGGCGCCGCCGAACCGCTACTAGACGCAACCGCCGACCTCGTCGGGCCGGTCGGGCTCTTCACCAATTTCGTCCAGATCCTGATCCTGCTGATCGCCTGGGTGATCGTCGTCATCGCCTTCTTCATCCTCGCGGTGCAGATTTTCGTGACGATCCTGGAATTCAAGCTGGTCACCCTAGCGGGATTCGTCCTGCTGCCCTTCGCCTTCTTCAACCGGACCGCCTTCATGGCCGAGCGCGTGCTCGGGCATGTCATCTCCTCAGGAATCAAGCTGCTGGTGCTCGCGGTCATCACGGGCATCGGAACCACGCTCTTCCAGCGCTTCATGGATGCGGGACTCGGCACCGAGCCCGACATCCGCGAAGTCATGGCGATCGCGCTCGGCGCGCTGACGCTGCTCGGTCTCGGCATTTTTGGTCCCAGCGTGGCGAACGGCATCGTTGCCGGCGGCCCGCAGCTCGGCGCCGGCGCCGCCGCCGGTACGACCCTCGCGGCGGGAGCGACGCTCGCCGCCGGCGCAGCGGGTGCGACACTTGCCGCCGGCGCGGCAAGCAGCGCCCTTGGCCGGACAGCACTTGGTGCCTCACGCACCGCAGGCGGCGCATCGGCTTCTTATGCCCGGGGGGCAGCCGGAAAGAGCGGGATGCGCGCCTTTGGCGCTGGTCTGGCCAACGTCGCGCGTGACGCGGCGAGTGGCGCCGGATCTCCGCTACGCCGCGCCGCGGCGCGGCTCCGGTCAAGCTATGCCGAGGGGCAGGGCGGTGCGTCGGCGCAGGCGGCACAAGGTTCGGCGCCCGCCGGTCCGCCGGCATGGGCCGCAGCGATGAAGCGGCGTCAGGCCGTCACATCGGGCGCGACGATCGCCTCGCAAACACTGAAGGCCGGCGACAGCCATGGGGCCGGCTCCGCTCCCGACATCAGCCAGAAGGAATGACGCGATGTTTCGACGACCGACCAATCATTATGGCAAATCGCCCGAGCCCGTGACGCCATATCAGCGCGCAGGCCAGGTCTGGGACGACCGGCTCGGTTCCGCTCGCGTCCAGGCGAGGAACTGGCGGCTCGCTTTCTTCGGCACGCTCTTCCTGTCGGGCGGGCTCGCCGCCGCCGTGGTCTGGCAGGCGTCACGCGGCACGATCACGCCCTGGATCGTCGAGGTCGACAAGCTTGGCGAGGCGCGCTCGGTTGCGCCAGCCGACGGCGAGTTCGCGCCGACCGATCCGCAGATCGCCTTCCACCTCGCGCGCTTCATCGAGCATGTCCGCTCGATTCCCGCCGATCCCGTCGTTCTGCGCAGGGATTGGCTCAGCGCCTATGACTTTGCGACGACGAGCGGGGCGCAGGCACTCAATGATTATGCCCGCACCAACGACCCGTTCGCCGAGATCGGCAAGCGCCAGGTCGCGGTCGATGTATCGAGCGTGATCCGGGCGTCCAAGGACAGCTTCCGCATTGCCTGGACCGAGCGCCGCTATCAGGACGGCAGCCTCCTCGAAACCTCGCGCTGGTCCGCGATCGTTACGGTCACGATCCAGCCGCCCCGAACCGCCGACGCGCTGCGGACAAACCCGCTCGGCGTCTTTGTGTCCAGTCTGAATTGGTCGAAGGAGCTCAGCCAGTGAACCGCTTTCCCCTCTTGCTGGGCGCCCTTGCGCTCGGAATTCCGGCCCATGCGGCGCCTGGCGATCCCAAGGCGCAGGTCGGCCGCGCCAACGATGCCGCCCGCGTCCAGCCCGAGCGCGCGACATTCCAGGGTGCGATCCAGAAATATGCCTGGGCCGACGGCGCGCTGTTCCAGATTTACACGGCGCCGGGGCAGGTCACCGACATTGCGCTGCAGGAAGGCGAAGAACTCGTCGGACCCGGGCCTGTCGCCGCGGGCGACACGGTGCGCTGGATCATCGGCGACACGCTGAGCGGTGCGGGTGCGTCGCGCCGCGTCCACATCCTCGTGAAGCCAACCAGGCCCGATATCATGACGAATCTCGTCATCAACACCAGCCGCAGGACCTACCACATCGAGCTCAGGGCAACGCCGGCGACCTATATGGCGGGCGTGTCCTGGTCCTATCCGCAGGATGAGCTCATCGCGCTCCGCGCCGCCGAGACCGAACGCGAAAGGCTTGCCCCCGTGGCCGGCGGGATCGATTTCGGCGCCCTGAACTTTGCCTACCGGATTTCAGGCGACAAGGTCGCGTGGCGGCCGCAGCGCGTCTTCGACGATGGCCGCCAGCTTTTCGTCGAATTCGGAGCAAATGTCGCGACCGCGGAGATGCCGCCGCTCTTCATTCTGGGCGACAAGGGCGCAGCCGAACTCGTCAACTACCGCGTCCAGGGCCGCTTCATGATTGTCGACCGCCTCTTCGAGCGCGCCGAGCTTCGTCTCGGCAGCGGGAGGGCCGCGAACTCGGTTCGCATCGAGCGCGATGCGCCCCGCCGCCGGAGCGGCAAGTGAACGCGCCGGACCGGGAAGGCGAGGGGGCGCCTGTCGAGGCGGAGCTCTGTCCGGCAGCGGTGGCCCCCGCCAGCCCCGACGGCTTCCGGCTCGAAGGCGAGCTGCCGCGGGTCATGCGTCTGTCGCGCAAGACCCTCGCCCTTGCGGGCGGGGCGGCGGGCCTCGCGATCGGCGGCGCTTTGCTCTGGGCGTTGCGGACACCCGATCCGAAAGCTGCGCAGGAGCTCTACGAGGTGACCAACCCCAATCGGGCGGAAGCGATCACCGGCGGCCCTGCCGACTATGGTTCGGTGCCGAAACTGGGGCCGCCGCTTCCCGGCGATCTCGGGCGGCCGATCGTGGCGGCCCAGAATGCCGGCGAAACCGTCCCCGTGCCCGGCATGGCGCAACCGCCGGTCGATGCCCGGGTCGCGGCGGCCGAACAGGCGCGGCAGCGCGCCGTGCAGGAGCGGGAGGCCGCGCAGGCGAGCCGGCTCTTCCTTGGCGGAAGCGGTGGCGCGTCGCTGCGCGAGGCTGCGGCCGAGATCGCCGCGGCGCCGGCTTCCGCCGAAGCTACCCCCGAGAAGCCGACGGCTACATCGGCGCGGCGGCATTTCATGGCGGGCGGCGGCCGGCCTCCCATCGAGAGCAGTGAGCCGATCGTAGCTCCGAGCTCGCCCTTCATCCTGCAGGCAGGCGCTGTTATTCCGGCCGCGCTCATCACGGGCATACGCTCCGACCTGCCCGGTCAGATCAGTGCCCAGGTCACGCAGAATGTTTTCGATAGCCCTACGGGCCGCATTCTCCTGATCCCGCAAGGCGCGCGCCTTGTTGGCGAGTATGACAGCGAGGTCGTCGCCGGGCAGAGCCGTGTGCTTCTTGCATGGGACAGGCTCATCCTTCCCGGTGGCCGATCGATCCGGCTCGACCGTCAGCCCGGTGCCGATGCGTCCGGCATGGCAGGCCTGGAAGACAAGGTCGACAATCATTGGGGCCGGATGCTCCGCGCTGCGCTGATCTCTTCGCTTCTCGGCGTCGGCACCGAACTGGTGTCGGGCGGCGACAGCGACCTCGTGCGCGCTTTGCGCGCGGGGGTGCAGGACGGGACGAACGAGGCGGGAAGGCGGGTCGTCGAGCGCGAACTGTCCGTCCCGCCCACTCTCACAATGCGCCCGGGCTTTGCGTTTCGCGTCATCGTCACGCGCGATTTGATCCTCGAGCCGATCGACATCGGGGCGGCGCGATGACGAAACTCCGCCTCGGTCCGATCCCCGAAGACAAACCGGTGAAGCTCACGCTCGAGATATCGGGCGCGCTCGCGCGCGACCTTGCAGATTATGCCGAGGTCCACGCCAAACTGACAGGGCTCGCATCGGCGCTGACGCCGGAGAAGCTCATCCCGCCGATGATCGAACGCTTCATTGCCGGCGACCGCGAGTTCAGCAAGCAGCGGCGAAGGACGTAGCGATGCACCGTCGCGGAAGCGGAGCAAGTTTGACGACCGGCGACGTCCGGTCGCCGATCGAACCGATCAGTGTTCGCATTCCTGACGCCAGCCGCATGACCGGTCTGGGGCGCTCGACCATATATGAGCTGATCGCCTCGGGGGACATCGAGGCTGCAAAAGTCGGGCGCGCGACCGTCATCATGGTGGACAGTATCCGCCGCTTTCTCACAGCAAATCGAATGCAGCATCGCCCGCGCGGAACGACGGCATCGGAGACATCGCGGGAAGCGAACTGACAAAAACGGTCTGTCGTATTCCGCAAACTACTCGTCGAATGGGGGCTAAAACTGGGGCGGTTTTCGAGCGGTCGTCAAAATAAATCGCGTGAAAACAGATAATTAATACCTTGATATGGGTCCCTCCTCCGCTACCAAAATCCCTGCCGTCCTATTGGCGACCCCTCTTCGTCACCCCAGACTTGGCAAATCCAGGCCTTTATCGCGCGCGCAGTCGATCGCGATGTCATACCCTGCATCGGCGTGGCGCATGACGCCGGTGGCCGGGTCGTTCCACAGCACGCGTTCGAGCCGCTTGGCCGCTTCGGGGGTGCCGTCGGCGACGATCACCATGCCGCTGTGCTGCGAATAGCCCATGCCGACCCCGCCGCCGTGGTGGAGCGACACCCAGGTCGCACCGCTCGCGGTGTTGAGCAGGGCGTTGAGCAAAGGCCAGTCGGACACCGCATCGGACCCATCGCGCATCGCTTCGGTTTCGCGGTTGGGCGAGGCGACCGATCCTGAATCGAGATGGTCGCGCCCGATGACGACGGGGGCTTTCAGCTCGCCGTTCGCAACCATCTCGTTGAACGCGAGGCCGAGCCGGTGGCGGTCGCCGAGCCCGACCCAGCAGATGCGCGCGGGCAGGCCCTGGAACCGGATCTTCTCGCGCGCCATGTCGAGCCAGTTGTGAAGGTGCGCATTGTCGGGCAGCAGCTCCTTCACCTTCGCGTCGGTCTTGTAGATGTCCTCGGGATCGCCCGACAGCGCCGCCCAGCGGAACGGGCCGATGCCGCGGCAGAACAGCGGGCGGACATAGGCGGGGACGAAGCCCGGAAAGTCGAACGCATTTTCGACCCCCTCGTCCTTCGCCATCTGGCGGATATTGTTGCCGTAATCGGTCGTCGGCACGCCCGCTGCCTGCATGTCGAGCATCGCCTGCACATGGACGGCCATCGATGCCTTGGCGGCCTTGGCCACGGAGGCGGGGTCGCTCTCGCGCTTGGCGAACCATTGGTCGAGCGTCCAGCCCGCGGGAAGATAGCCGTTGACCGGGTCGTGCGCCGACGTCTGGTCGGTGAGCAGGTCGGGGCGGATGCCGCGGCGGACCATTTCGGGCAGAATTTCGGCGGCGTTGCCGAGCAGGCCGACCGAGACGGGCTTGCCCTCGGCGTGAGACGCCTCGATCATCGCGATGGCTTCGTCGATGCTTGCCGCCTGTTTGTCGAGATAGCCGGTGCGCAGGCGCATTTCGATGCGGCTCGGCTGGCATTCGATCGCAAGGCAGCTGGCGCCCGCCATCACCGCCGCGAGCGGCTGCGCGCCGCCCATGCCGCCGAGGCCCGCGGTGAGCAGCCAGCGACCGGCGAGGCTGCCGCCATAATGCTGGCGGCCCATTTCGACGAAGGTTTCGTAGGTGCCCTGCACGATGCCCTGGCTGCCGATGTAGATCCAGCTGCCCGCGGTCATCTGGCCGTACATCATCAGGCCCTTTTTATCGAGCTCGTGAAAATGCTCCCAATTCGCCCATTCGGGAACGAGGTTCGAATTGGCGAGCAGCACACGCGGCGCATTCTCGTGGGTGCGAAACACGCCGACGGGCTTGCCCGACTGGATGAGCAAAGTTTCGTCGCCCTCCAGCCGCTTTAGCGTCGCGACGATCCGGTCATAGCTTTCCCAGTCGCGCGCGGCGCGGCCGATACCGCCATAGACGACCAGCTCGTGCGGCGCTTCGGCGACATCGGGGTGGAGGTTGTTCATCAGCATCCGCATCGGTGCCTCGGTGAGCCAGCTTTTCGCGCTGATCTCGCTGCCGGTTGCCGGGCGGATTACGCGGCTGTTGTCGAGACGGGTGGTCATGATGGTCCTTTCGCATAATCGAGGGTCGCGGCGATCACTTGCTCCAACACGGGCCGGATCGCGGGATTGGGGTCGAGGGGGGACGGCCAGTTGGCGTGGGTGATCGTGGCGGGCTCCGCCATGTAACCGCGCTGCGCCAGCTCCATCTGGATCGCGTGGATGCCGTCGTCGGGACGGCCGTAATGGCGCGTCGTCCAGCCGCCCTTGAAGCGGCCGTTGACGACATGACTGTGGCCGCTCGCCGCGCAGATGTTCGCGACGATCGTTTCGAGCTCTGGCGCACAGGTCGCGCCGCCGTTGGTGCCGATGTTGAACTGCGGCAGCCCGCCATCGAACAGGCGCGGGACATGGCTGCGGATCGAATGGGCGTCGTAAAGGACGACCTTGCCATGCGCCGCCTTTAGCCGGTCGAGTTCCGCAGTCAGCGCGTCATGATAGGGCCGGTGATACAGGTTGAGCCGCTGGGTGATCGAGGCCTCATCCGGCTGGTCGAAGCGATAAAGCGGCTCGCCGTCGAACGTTGTCGTCGGGCACAGCTCGGTTGTCGCCTGTCCGGGATAGAGCGACGCGCCCGAGGGGTCGCGGTTCATGTCGATGACGCTGCGCGAAATGTCGGTCGCGACCAAGGTCGCGCCCATCTCGGCGGCAAAGGCGTAAAGTTCTGCGATCCACCAGTCGGTGTCGATCTGCGCGTGCCAGGGCGAGACGAACTGCTCGTCCAGGCCCGCAAGATCGGTGCCGCCATGCGGGAAGGCGATGACCAGCGGCGCGCCGCCGCGATGGACGCGCAGCCAGTCCATCAGCCGACGCCGGGCAGGCTGGTCGGCACCGCGGCGACGAGGCTGCCGGTGCGGATCAGTGCGGTGGCGGCTTCCATGTCGGGATGAAAGTGCCGGTCGTCCTCCAACGTCGGAACGGCCGCGCGGAGATGTTTGTGGGCGGCTTCGAGCGTGTCGCTCGATGTCAGCGGCGCGTGGAAGTCGATGCCCTGGCATGCGGCAAGATATTCGATGCCGATCACCGCGCTGACATTGTCGGCCATGTCAAGCAGGCGGCGCGCGCCGTGCGCGGCCATCGATACATGGTCCTCCTGGTTCGCCGAGGTCGGGATTGAATCGACGCTGGCGGGATAGGCGCGCTGTTTGTTCTCGCTGACCAGCGCTGCGGCGGTGACCTGCGGGATCATGAAGCCCGAATTGAGCCCGGGGCGCGGGGTCAGGAAGGCGGGGAGCCCCGACAGCGCCGGATCGACGAGCATCGCGATGCGGCGTTCGGAAATCGAACCGATCTCGCACAGCGCCATTGCGATCATGTCGGCGGCAAAGGCGACGGGCTCGGCATGGAAATTGCCGCCCGACAGCGCTTCATCGGTGTCGGCGAAGATCAGCGGATTGTCAGAGACGCCGTTCGCTTCGATCCCAAGCGTCGCCGCCGCCTGCCGAAGCAGATCAAGCACAGCGCCCATCACCTGCGGCTGGCAACGGAGGCAATAGGGATCCTGCACGCGCGGATCATCGACCGCATGCGAGGCGCGGATCGCCGATCCCGCCATCAGGTCGCGCAGCGCGTCGCCGACTTCGCGCTGCCCGGCATGGCCGCGCAGCGCATGGATGCGCGCGTCGAACGGCGCGTCGGATCCCTTGGCGGCTTCGGTCGACAGCGCGCCGGTGATCAGCGCCGATTGGAACACGGTTTCGGCGCGGAACAAGCCCGCGAGCGCATTGGCGGTGGAAAATTGCGTGCCGTTGAGCAGCGCCAGCCCTTCCTTGGGACCGAGTTCGAGCGGCGCAAGGCCTGCCTGCACCAGCGCCTCGGCGGCGGGTCGCGTTTCGCCGCCGACATCGATGTCGCCGACCCCGATCATCGCCGCCGCCATATGCGACAGCGGGGCGAGGTCGCCGCTGGCGCCGACGGATCCCTGCGACGGGACGACGGGGGTCAGGCCTTTGGCAAGCATGACCTCGAGCATCGCCACGGTTTCGCGCCGCACGCCCGACGCGCCGACCCCGAAACTGGCGAGCTTGAGCGCCATCATCAGCCGGACGACGGGAACGGGCGAGGGCGCGCCCGTGCCTGCGGCATGGCTGAGCACGATATTGCGCTGGAGCGTCGCCAGATCCTCGCTCGCGATCCGCACGCTCGCCAGCTTTCCAAAGCCGGTGTTGATGCCATAGACGGGCGCACCCTTGGCAACGATGCGCGCCACCGCTGCGGCACTGGCGTCGATCGCGTTCCATGCGTCGGCGCTCAGCGTTGCGTTTGCGCCTTCATAGATCGCGCGCCAGTCAGCGAGCCGCATGGCGCCGGGGGTGATGATCATTGTCCGTCCTTGATGCGTTGGTACAGCGGGTTGAAGCCGATGCGGTAGACCAGCTCGGCGGGGTCGGTGACGTCCCAGATCGCAAGATCGCACGCCTTGCCGAACGCGAGCGTTCCGACTTCGCCGGACAGGCCGAGCGCCGCGGCGGCGTTCACCGTCACCCCGCGCAGCGCCTCGACGACGGTCAGCCCGAACAGGGTCGCACCCATGTTGAGCATGAGCAGCAGCGACGTCGTCGGCGAAGTGCCGGGGTTGTTGTCGGTCGCGAGCGCGATGCGCGCACCGTGGCGGCGCATCGCCGCGATCGGCGGCAGCTTGGTCTCGCGCATGAAATAATAGGCGCCGGGCAGCAGCACCGCGACCGTGCCCGCCGCGGCCATCGCGCGGACATCGTCGTCGGTCGCATACTCCAGATGATCGGCGGAGAGTGCGCCGTGCCGGGCCGCGAGTGCGCTGCCGCCCAGCGCCGACAATTGTTCGGCGTGGAGTTTGACCGCGAGACCGTGTGCGTGTGCGGCGGCAAAGACGCGCTGGCACTGCGCGGGCGAGAAGCCGATGCCTTCGCAAAAGGCGTCGGCTGCGGTCGCGAGCGGCGCCGCGGCGGGGATCATCTCGTTCACGACGAGGTCGATATAGGCGTCGGCCTCGCCCCGATATTCGGGAGGCAGGGCGTGCGCGCCGAGAAAGGTCGGTTCGACGCGGATCGGCCGGTGATCGGCGAGCGCGCGTGCGGCGCGGAGCATCTTGACCTCGTCCGCGGTCGACAGCCCATAGCCCGATTTGACCTCGATCGTCGTCACGCCCTCGGCGATCAGCGCGTCGAGGCGGGGAAGCGCGCTGGCGACGAGTTCGTCCTCGCTCGCCGCGCGCGTCGCGCGCATCGTCGACACGATGCCGCCGCCCGCGCGGGCAATCTCTTCATAGCTCGCTCCGGCGAGGCGCATCGCCCATTCGTTCGCGCGGTTGCCGCCGTGGATCAGGTGGGTGTGGCAGTCGATCAGCCCGGGGGTGATCAGGCGGCCTTGGCAATCATGGACGGTTCCTGCCGCCGCAGGCGCGCCATCGGCCGGGCCGGCATAGACGATCCGCCCGTCTTTTGCGGCCACCACGCCATCGTCGATCAGGCCGAGCTCAGCGTCGGCCATTGTGGCGAGTCGGGCGTTCGTCCAGCGTTGCTCCATCTGGACACTGTCGTTCGAATGCGCCATTATGTCTAGACATAATATGAGGACGAACGACGATGGCTCTCTGGTTCGAACGTGCGTGGATCGACGATGTTTGGGCAAAGGATGTGCGGCTCGGTGTCGTCGATGGCCGGATTGCATCGATCGAATCCGGCGTCGCGGCGTCGGCGGCGGACGAACGGCATCGGGTTGCGCTACCCGGTCTTTGCAATGTGCACAGCCACGGTTTCCAGCGCGGCATGGCGGGCCTGTCGGAGCGTCGCAGCCGTCCCGACGATAATTTCTGGAGCTGGCGCGAGATCATGTACCGGTTTCTCGACCGGTTGACCCCCGACGACGTCGCCGCCATCACCGCGCAGGCCTATGCCGAAATGCTCGAGGGCGGCTTCACCCGCGTCGGCGAGTTCCACTATCTCCACCACGACCCGGCAGGCGCGCGATATGTCGATCCCGCCGAAATGGCGGGAGCGATTGTCGAAGCGAGCGCGGCGACGGGGATTGGCCTGACCCTGCTGCCGGTCTTCTATGCGCATGGCAATTTCGGCGGCGCGGCGCCAAGCCCGGGCCAGCGACGGTTTCTGAATGATATCGACGGTTTTGCGGCGCTTCTCGACGCCTCGCGGTCGAAATTGGTGGGGGATGCGAATATCGGCATCGCGCCGCATTCGTTGCGCGCGGTGGCGCCCGACCAGCTGGCGGCGCTGCTGGAAATGTCGCCCACCGGCCCGGTCCATATCCACGCCGCCGAACAGGTGAAAGAGGTTGAGGATTGCGTCGCGTGGAGCGGCGCGCGGCCGGTCGAATGGCTGCTCGACAACGCCGCGGTCGACGCGCGCTGGTGCCTGATCCACTCGACCCACCTCGACGCGGGCGAAGCACCGCGGCTCGCCGCCAGCGGCGCGGTCGCGGGGCTCTGTCCGGTTACCGAGGCGAACCTTGGTGACGGCATCTTCCCCGCGGTCGATTATCTGGCGGCGGGCGGTCGCCTCGGGATCGGCACCGACAGCAATATCCTGATCGACGCGGTGGGCGAGCTGCGGGCGCTCGAATATTCGCAGCGGCTCGCGCACCGCGCCCGCGCCTTGCTGGCAGGCGAGGCGTCGCCGTTCGTCGGCGCCAACCTTTATGCCCGGGCGCTTGCGGGCGGGGCGCAGGCGCTGGGGGTCGAGGCGGGTTTTGCGGTCGGCCAGCCCGCCGACATCGTTTCGCTCGACCTCGACCACCCCAGCTTTGCAGGAACCGACGATGCGACGCTGCTCGATCGCTGGATTTTTGCGGGCGGGGCAGGGACGATCGATTGCGTCTGGCGCGCCGGGGTCAAACGCGTCGACGGTGGGCGCCATGTCGATCGCAGCGCGATTGCTGCCGCCTATCGCAAAAGCGTCGCGCGGATCGTCGCGTGATGCGCGCGGCGCCGAATCCGGCGCGCCGGATCCGCGAGGATATCGAAGGCCGCATCCATTCGGGCGAATGGAAACCGGGAACGCGCATCCCGATCGAGCAGGACCTCGCGGCGCGCTATGGCTGTGCACGCGCGACGGTTAGCAAGGCGCTAGGCGAACTCGTCGCGGCGGGGCTGGTCGAACGGCGGCGCAAGGCAGGCTCATTCGTCGCGCATCCGCCGGTGCACTCGGCGGTCATGACCGTCCCCGACCTCGCCGAGCTGATCGCGGCGCGCGGTGAAGCCTATCGCTGGGAAGCGCGAACGATCGTTCGCCGCAAAAATGCCGATGGCGCGGACACGCTCCAGATCGATGGCGTTCATTTTTCCGCCGACGAACCCTTTGCGCTCGAGCGCCGCACGATTGAACTCGCCGAAGTCCCCGCGGCCGCCGGCGCCGATTTCACCGTCGAGGCGCCGGGCACCTGGCTGCTCGCGCATATTCCCTGGACATCGGCGCGGCATGTCGTGCGCGCCGTCGCCGCCACCCGCACCGAAGCAAAGGCGCTGGCGACCGGTGGTGGTGCCGCCTGCCTTCAGCTCGAACGCGACACCTGGCGCGGCGACCGGCCGGTGACGCATGTCCGCCAGCTGTTTCGCGGCGACCGTTTCGATCTGGTCGCCGAGTTTCAGGCCGGGATGGCGCGGCGCGACGGCAGCCTGTAGGCCGCCGTCAACCAGGGTCGGCGCCGACCAATTTTTCGCTGTCCACCGGGTCGCCGCCGCTCTAGCGTCGATCGATGATCCGCATCGATTTACCACTCGCGCCCACCGTTCGAAATCGGCGATTTGCGCGGAACGTCGCCCAGTATTCATACGATTTTCGTCTGCCGAGTCCGTCATGCTGAGCGTCGAAACGCACGCCGCGACGCCCTGGCCCGATGCTCTCGATTGGGAAGCGCGGGCGGGCGAGGCGGTCGCTGCTTCGCTGGCGCTGACGCCCTATGCCGCGCTCGCCGACGCCGCGCCGCTGGTCGAGGTCGCGGTGCGGTTGACCGACGATGCCGAGGTCCAGACGCTCAACCGCGACTTTCGCGGCAAGGACAAGCCGACCAATGTCCTGTCCTTCCCGCAGGTGCAGGGCGATCTGCTCGAAGGCCTGGCCAACAGCGACGACGGCGAAATATTGCTGGGTGACATCGTACTGGCGCGCGAAACCTGCACGCGGGAGGCCCGGGAGAAGGCCATTTCGATCGCCGACCATGCCACCCATCTGATCGTCCACGGCACGCTGCATCTGGTCGGTTACGACCATATCGACGATGCCGGCGCCGCCGCGATGGAGGCGATCGAGGTGAAAGCACTTGCATCGCTGGGCATCGCCAATCCATATGCGGACCAGGATTAACGGGGAAACACGGAAAAATGCCCGACGACCAGGGGTCTTCAAACCGATCGGAAGAGGACAGTAGTAGGTCCGGACTGCTGTCCGGACTGAGAAATCTGCTGTTCGGCGGCGACAAGGAACCGTCGCTGCGCGAACAGATCGAAGAGGTCATCGACGAAGCCGAGGAAGAAAGCCACGAGCGGCGCGGCAGCAATATCGTCGGCGACCTGTCGCCGATCGAGCGCAAGATGCTGCGCAACCTGCTCCATTTCGGCGAACAGACGGTCGACGATGTCGCGGTGCCGCGCGCCGACATCATCGCGATTCCCGAGAGTGCCAGCTTTGGCGAAATCGTCGCGCAATTTGCCGAGGCTGGGCACAGCCGCCTGCCGGTCTATCGCGAAAACCTGGACGAAGTGGTCGGGATGATCCACGTCAAGGATGTGTTCGCGGTGCTGGCCGAGGGACGCCCGCCGCCGCCGCTGATCGACCTGATCCGCCAGCCGCTTTACGTTCCGCAATCGATGGGCGTGCTCGACCTGCTCGCCGAAATGCGTGCCAAGCGCACCCATCTGGCGATCGTGATCGATGAATATTCGGGCACCGAAGGCCTGTTGACGATCGAGGATCTGGTCGAGGAAATCGTCGGCGAGATTGAGGATGAGCATGACGACGAGCCCACAGCGCTGTTCGCACCGGGCGATGGGGGTTGCTGGGATGCCGATGCGCGCGCCGAACTCGACGATGTCGGCGAAGCAATCGATCCGCGGCTCGCCGAGGTCGATGAAGATGTCGACACGCTGGGCGGCCTCGCCGCAGTGCTTGCGGGTCATGTCCCCGAAGTTGGCGAGATATTGCTTCACCCGAGCGGCTGGCGGATCGAGGTAACCGAGGCCGACGAACGCCGCGTCCATCGCCTGCGCCTGCACCCGCCGGTCATCGTCAATCTGGAAGCACCGTCTGAAACCGGCGACTAATCGTCGATATTCACGACGTTGTATTTCAGCGCTTCTTTCCGCGTCAGGCAGCGGCGCGTCGAACGATCGCTGCCCGTCGCGACCGCTTTTTGGCGGTACATGATGTCGGACAGCAGGTCGCGCGAGACGTCGAGGCGGATGAGCAGGTCATTGTCCTCGGTCGCCATCAACGCGGCTTCGCGTTCGACATCGCTGATCAATTCGGTGGTTGATTCGGTCCCCAGCGCGACGCTCGACTGGATCGTGTCCTTGTCGCCGGTCATCGTGAACATATGGACCATGAAATGGCCGCCGGGATCGATCGTCCGCGCGCGGCCGCCCATGAAGACAAAATTGCACGCGCTGAAACAGGTCCATCCCGCCGGGATGCGCGTGACCATCTGCCGCTCTTTGCTGAATTTGCGGATCAGCAAGCCCGCAGCATTGCCGGCGCGGGCATCGCCGCCAGGCGAGCGGATCCAGATTTCGCTGATCGACGGATTGTCGGTCAGCACTTTTTCCAGCCGCGCAGGAAGCTCGCTGTCGACGCGGCCTTCGGCCAGCAGCACGGTTTCGCCGCTACGCTTGAACGGCGTCAGCACCATCGTCTTGTAATCGGACCAATTGGGTTTGGCGGGACAGGTCGGATTGTCGGGATCCATGCCCGGCGGGGTCGCGGCGGTGCACGCCAGCATCGCGGCGAGTGCGGTGACCGATCTGATCCAGCTGCGCATAAGACCACCCCTATCCCGCCCGACTCTAATCCACCGATTGCATCAAAACAATATCGCCGCATCGCCGCCTTTCGGTATGATCCGCGTCACTGACCACGCTTGTCGGGTCCATTATTCGGGCCTAGCCTTTGGAAAAAGGGTTGGGGGAAACGGGACATGCGGACCAGACTGCGGCATCAATCGGCGCTCATCGTCATCGGGGCGATGTTGCTGTCCAGCAGCGCCGTCGCCGCCGCGTGGCAGGGGGCGCCGGTTCAGGGCGCGGGCGACAAGGCCTATGTTCCGCCCGCGGTCGCCGAACCACCGCTGCCCGCGCTGCCAGCACGGCCGACGCTCGATACCGACAGCTATCCCGGCTGCCGCGAGGATTACCGCAAGCAGGATGCAGCGTTTGCGCAGGCGGAGGCGATCAACCGCTGCACCGTTGCGATCGACACCTATTATCGCCAGAAAATGCTGCCTTACCGGCAGGCGATGATCGCGTATCAGGACGCCTTGTCGTCGCTTTATTCGACCCAGGTCGGCGCCAACAAACGCTATTCGGCGGATACCCAATATCGCTTTTTCCAGACCGTCATGGCCGAACATGCAGCGTCGAATCCCGACGGCGCCAACCTCGCGGCGTATCGCGGGATCGAGGCGCAATATCAGACCGATCGCGCCTATCTCGCCGATCGCTTCTGCTTCAACACCGGTTGCAACGGCTATCCGGCGCCCACGCCGGTTGTCCAGGCTGCCGCCCCCGAAAACGTCGGGAAGCCAAGGAAGAAGAAGGGTGACGAGGCCAAGCGTGCCGACAGCGCCAGCCCGGATGCGAAATGCAAGCGCGCCCGCAAGCGCGGCGGGGCGCTCGGCGGGCTGATTGGCGGCGTCGCAGGGAATGCTGTGGGACTGAAAGGCATCGGCACCGCGGTGTCGGGGCTGTTCGGCGCGGTGCTCGTCGCCGAGATCGCGTGCCAGCTCGACGAAAAGGAACAGAAAGTTGCGGCAGAGGCGACCGTCGCGGTCACCAAGCAGGAAGAGGTCGGCGCGACCGCCAAATGGACCAGCCCGACGCGCGAAGGAGTGGCGGGATCGTCGACGATCACCGCGCTTAACACGGAGCCCAATGGCAGCAAATGCCTGTCGATCACCGACATCGCGATCGTCGAGGGAGAGGAAACGCGCGTGTCGAAGCGGATGTGCCGACAAAAACCCGGCGAACCGTACAGCATCATGGCCTGACGGCGACGTTGCGTTTGCGCGGCGAGGGGGTTAGCGCAGGCGCAATGGACGTTTCCGACCTGCGCATCGCCCTGTTCAGCGGCAATTACAACATGACCGTCGATGGTGCGAACAAGGCGCTGAACCGCCTTGTCGGCTATCTGCTCGCGCATGGCGCCGCGGTGCGCGTTTATTCGCCGACGGTCGCCAACCCCGATTTCGAGCCGACCGGTGACCTGGTCAGCGTGCCGTCCTTTGCGATTCCGGGCCGCAGCGAATATCGCATCCCGGTGACCTTTTCGTCACGGGTGCGCCAGGACATCGCCGCTTTTGCGCCGAACGTCCTCCATATCTCCAGCCCCGATCGCGTCTCGCGGCAGGCGGCCGCCTGGGCGCGGCGGCGCCGTTTGCCGGTCGCCTGTTCGGTCCACACCCGCTTCGAGACCTATTTTCGCTACTATAACCTGTCGTTCCTCGAACCCGTCGTCGTCGCGTGGCTGCGCAAGCTGTATCGCAAATGCGATGCGTTGATCGCGCCGTCGGAAAGCTTTGCGCAGGTGCTGCGCGATCAGCGGATGAATTACGACATCGGGATATGGACGCGCGGTGTCGAGCAGGGGATTTTCAACCCTGGCCGCCGCGACATGGACTGGCGCCGTTCGCTCGGGATCGAAGACGATGTCCCCGCGATCGCTTTCCTCGGGCGGCTGGTGATGGAAAAGGGGCTCGACGTGTTCGCCGATGCCATCGACGTGCTGGCGCGGCGGGGGGTGCCGCACAAGGTGGTCGTAATTGGCGAAGGGCCGGCGGGCGAATGGTTCGAATCGCGGCTGCCGAACGCCAGTTTTGTCGGTTTTCAAGGCGGCGAAAATCTCGCGCACGCGCTGGCATCGTGCGACATCTTCTTCAATCCTTCGGTGACCGAAACCTTTGGCAATGTCACGCTCGAGGCGATGGCCTGCGGGCTTCCCGTCGTCGCCGCGCGCGCTACCGGCAGCGCCAGCATCGTCAAGCACGGCCAGACCGGTTATCTCGTCCCGCCCGGCTCGATCACCGGCTTTGCCGACCATCTTCAACGCTATTGCCGCGACATTCAGCTGCGTGCCGAACATGGTTCGGCGGCGGTGCTCGAAAGCGGCTCCTATCAATGGGACGCAATCAACCAGGCGGTTGCCGACACCTATTTGCGCCTGATCCGCCAGAAACAGCGGCGCGGATCCTGACGATGGCCGGCGATCTGTTCGGCGGTGATGCCCCGGCCCAGCGCGAAGGCGCCGTGACGGGGCCGGTGCCGCTGGCCGAACGGCTGCGTCCCCGCACCCTCGCGGACGTTGTAGGGCAGGAGCATCTGACCGGACCCGAGGGCACGATCGGCCGCATGGTCGCGGCCGGGCAATTGTCCTCGATCGTCCTGTGGGGGCCACCCGGCACCGGCAAGACGACGATCGCGCGGCTGCTCGCTGAAGCGGTCGGGATGCGCTTTTCGGCACTGTCGGCGGTTTTCTCGGGGGTTGCGGACCTGCGGCAGGCCTTTGCCGATGCCGAAAAAATGGCCGCAGCGGGCAAGCGGACGTTGCTGTTCGTCGACGAGATTCACCGCTTCAATCGCGCCCAGCAGGACGGGTTCCTGCCCTATGTCGAGCGCGGCACCGTCGTGCTCGTCGGTGCGACGACCGAGAATCCCAGCTTTGCGCTGAACGCCGCGCTGTTGTCGCGCGCGCAGGTGCTGGTGCTGAACCGGCTCGGCGAGGATGCGCTGGCGCAACTGGTCGCGCGCGCCGAGGCCGACGTCGGGCACCGCCTGCCGGTTACCGAGGATGCCCGGGCGGCCCTGATCGCGAGCGCCGACGGCGACGGGCGGTTTCTGCTCAACCAAGTCGAGACGCTGTTTGCCGCGGCGATCCCCGACCCGCTGGATCCCGCCGCACTCGCGCAGTTTCTGCACCGCCGGATGCCGGTTTATGACAAGGATCGCGACGGGCATTACAATCTGATTTCGGCGCTGCACAAGGCGCTGCGCGGGTCCGATCCGCAAGCGTCGCTCTATTATCTGGCACGGATGCTGGTGGCGGGCGAGGAGCCGCTCTACGTGCTGCGGCGGCTGGTGCGGTTCGCGAGCGAGGATGTCGGCCTCGCTGATCCGCAGGCGCTTGTGCAATGTCTCGCCGCCAAAGACGCCTATCAGTTTCTCGGCTCGCCCGAGGGCGAACTGGCGATCGTGCAGGCGTGCCTCTATCTCGCCACTGCACCCAAATCCAATGCGGCTTATGCGGCGCAGAAGGCGGCGTTTGCGTCGGCGCGCGATACCGGATCGCTGGCGCCGCCCGCGAATATCCTCAACGCCCCGACCAAGTTGATGAAAGACCTGGGGTACGGCGCCGGATATGAATATGACCATGATGCGGAAGGCGGCTTTTCGGGCGCCGACTACTGGCCCGAGGGGATGGGCGCGCAGACTTATTACCAGCCGACCGATCGCGGGTTCGAAAAGCGGATCGCCGAACGCATTGCCTGGTGGGATGAGCAACGCCGGACCCGCGGTGGTGCATGACATCGCGGCGCGTGCCGCGCCGCCATCACCCTATTCGAACGGCGGATAACGCTCGAAACTCGGCAGGCTGCCCAGCTTTTCCATCCAGTCGATGCGTTCGGCGGTCTGGATCTGCACCTGCGCCGGGATCAGGCTTGGATCATCGAGCGTTGCCGACTGCACGTCGATCTGGCCGGGAAAAATGGCCTCGCTGGTATAGAACAGCCCGGTGCCGCATTCGCCGCAGAAATGGCGGCGACCATGTTCGGACGACGCATAGATTTTGGGCGTCCCGGTGATTTCGATCTCGTCCTGCCCGACCAGCGCCCACCCGACCAGCGGCGCCCCCGCGTGGCGGCGGCAATCGCTGCAATGGCACAGCGCATGATGCTGCACTGCGGTGGTCATCGAATAACGGATCGCGCCGCAATGGCATTGGCCAGTAGCGCGCGGGCTCGAATCGCTCATCGTTGTTCTCCCAGTCCTATTGGAAAGAACATAACATAAACATTCCGGCGAAAGCAATTGCCCCGCGCGTCAATCGCCCAGGTCAACCTGATGTGCCGTGGCCCACGCCTGATACTGGCCGCGCGGATTCGATGTCGGTTGGCCGAGGATCGCGGGCATGTCGGCGCGCAGCGCGCCGAGGTCGAGCGAGCGGATCATCGCCTTCACCGGGCCGACCCCGGCAGGAGTGATGGACAGCCGTTCGATGCCGACGCCAAGCAGCGCCATCGCCTCCAGCGGGCGCCCGCCCATCTCGCCGCAGACGCCCAGCGCGACCCTGGTTCCCGCCACCGTCCGCACGACGCGCGCCAGATAGCGCATGACGATCGGCGACAGCCAGTCGTAGCGTTCGGCAAGGCGTGGGTGGGCACGGTCGGCGGCGAACAGGAACTGGGTCAGGTCGTTGGTGCCGATCGACAGGAAATCGAGGTGCGGCAGCATCAGGTCGAGCGTTTCGAGCAGCCCCGGCACTTCGAGCATCGCGCCGTAGCGGATCGCGACCGGCAGTTTTTTGTTGTGCTGCGCCAGCCACGCCCGCTGGCCGACGAACAGGTTGCGCGCCGCTTCATATTCCCAGGGTTCCGACACCATCGGGAACATCACGTTGAGCGTGCGTCCGGCGGCGGCCTCCATCAGCGCGCGCGCCTGCACCTTGAGCAGCCCTTCGCGTTCGAGCGCGAGGCGCAGCGCGCGCCAGCCCATCGCCGGATTTTCTTCCTGTGCGCTGCCCTCGACGTTCATATAGGGCAGCGCCTTGTCGCCGCCGATGTCGACGGTACGAAAGATCACCGGCCGGTCGCCTGCGGCGTCGAGCACGTCGCGATAGAGCCGTTGCTGGCGGTCGCGCGACGGCAGCGTCGCCGACACCAGGAACTGGAATTCGGTGCGGAACAGCCCGATACCGCGCGCGCCGGTCAGGTCGAGCGCGGCGACGTCTTCGCGCAGGCCGGCGTTGATCATCAGCTCGATCGGCACACCGTCCTTGGTCACCGCGGGCAGGTCGCGCAGCGAGGCAAGGTTGGCGCGGCGCTTCTGCGAAATCTCCAGCTTGGCGTCGAACGCGTCCTGCACCGCCTGCGTCGGACGGACGTGCAGCGTCCCCGCCGCGGCATCGAGCAGCAGCAGGTCGCCTTCGCGGATCGACGCGCGCACGTCGCTGACCCGCCCGATCACCGGCACCCCCATCGCGCGCGCGACGATGATGACGTGCGCGGTCAAAGAGCCTTCCTCCAGCACGACGCCCTTCAGGCGGCGGCGATCATATTCGAGCAGTTCGGCGGGGCCGAGGTTGCGTGCGATCAGGATCGAATCGTGGCGCAGCCCCATTTGCGCCGCGGTGCCCATCTGCCCCGAAACGATGCGGATCAGCCGGTTCGACAGATCCTCCAGATCGTGCATGCGATCGCGGAGCAGCGGGTCATCGATCTGGCGCATCCGCATCCGGGTCCGCTGCTGGACCCGTTCGATTGCGGCTTCGGCGGTCAGGCCGCTGTCGATCGCCTCGTTGATGCGCCGCGACCAGCCTTCGTCATAGGCGAACATCTTGTAGGTCTCGATGACCTCCTCATGCTCGCCGCCGACCCCGAAATCGGCCTGGCTCGCCATCCGGTCGATCTGTTCGCGCATCTTGTCGAACGCGGCATAGACGCGGTGCCGCTCGGCCTCGGTATCGTCGGCGACAGTATGTTCGATGGTGATGCGTGGCTGGTGGAACACCGCCACCCCCGCGCCCATGCCGTCGACCAGTTTCTGTCCGGCCAGCCGCTGCGCCGACTGGTCGGCGGCGGCGGCGTCGGTGCGCGCAGCGGTGTCGACCAAGTCGGCGTTGGTGATCAGTTCGGACAGCACCATCGCGACGGTCTGCAACGTCTCGATCTCGATGTCGGCATAGCGGCGCGGGTCGGCGTGCTGGACGCACAGGACCCCCACCGCGCGTTCGCGGCGGATGATAGGCACCCCGGCAAAGCTGTGGAACAATTCTTCGCCGGTTTCGGGGCGGTACGAAAAGTCGGGATGCGCGGCGGCTTCGTCGAGGTTGAGGGTTTCGATCTGCTCCGCGATCGTGCCGACGAGCCCCTCGCCCAGCCCGAGGCGGGTGACGTGAACGGCCTCCTGTTTCAAACCGCGGGTGGCATAAAGTTCGAGCGCGCCGTCGCGCAGCAAGTAGATCGAACAGACCTCGCTATCGAGGCATTCGCCGATGATGCCGACGACCTGGTTCAGCTTGCCCTGCGCGTTCGCACGCGACGCCATCACCTCGTGCAGCCGGGTCAATATGGTCCGCGCCGACTGGGCCGCGGTCGAAGGAGGGGGCGGAGCATTGGTCATCGCTCCGCCCTGCTAACAGATGCTTGGCAGTGTTGCTATGACCCCAAGTTAATTTCGCTCAAGGTCCAAACCTTATGGTTTGGCGGCGGCGATCTGGATCCCCGCGTCGGTCCGCGGCTGGTGACCGCGCTGCGCACGATGCGCGGCGAGTTCGACCTGATAGCGCGCATAGGCGTCATAGAAATCGACGAACGGCTGGTCGATCTGCGCCAGCATCGCGGGGGCCATGGTCATGGCCGCGGCGCTGTCCATCCCGTGCATCTGCTGTGCGATCGATCCGGCGACGCGGCAGAATTGCTTCTGCGCCGGCGGCTGCGCGAAATAGTTGAACAGCTTGGTCGATGTCCGGTCGCGCGCGGCGATCCCGTTGCTGCCCGTCGCGCGCCCCAGCCGCGCGATCACCGCGGTTTCGGCCGCGCGGATCAACCCGCCGTGGCGCGCGATGATTCCGTTATAGTCGGCCACGAGTTGCAGCGAGCCCGGGTGCCGGCACCCGATCGCCGCGACGTTGAGCGCAATGCGCAGGTTCCAGAATGCGTCGTGGCCGGTCAGTTCCCGGTTGGGCGTCGCAAATTCGCCGCGCGCATCGCGTGGCGGCAGGCGCAGGTTTGGCGCCGCGAATCCCGGTGCCTGTGGTTCCTGTGCGCCATATTGTGCCGCTGCGGGTGCAGCAGCCAGCGCCGCCGCGCACGCGGCAGCGAGTCCGATCCATCTGGTCATGTTCCCAATTCCCCCAATGCTCCCCTGAGCAACGCCGGGCAGTCCCGGCAGGGAGGAGATTAAGGCGAGGGCGAGAGTCGAAAGGTTGCCGGAAATTCATCATGAACGCCGCAGTAAGCCTGTGCGGCAGTCTTTGCTTCACGATAGCGAAATTCGGCGGTGATGGCCCCGAAACGCCGGAGGGCCGGGGTTTTTTGCAAGCGATTTCGGCGGCCGCGACCGCGGATGGGCGGCATGACGTCATCCTGCGTGCCGCACTTGCCGGGCGAAATGCGATGAACCGAAATGATTTGCCGCAGATCGCCCGGGCAGCGTTGCATCGATGCAACAATGCCGCCCGGGACGGGGCGCCGCCGCTACAGCCCGGTGGGCGCGTTGGCGGGCGGTACCGGCCCGGCAATCGGTGCGGGCGGGGCGCTCATGATCGGCGGCGGCGGGGCATATTTGGCATCCCATGCGACGGCGTCGGACTGATAGCGCGCATAGGCTTCGTAAAATTCATGGAACGGCTGGTCGAGCCGCGCCAGGTGCGCGGGCGCCTGTTCGACGACCTGCGCCGTTGGGGTCGAGGACACCAGCTGCGCAATTTCGTTGGCCCGGGCGCAAAAGCTGCGCTGGGCCGGGGGCTGGGCGAAATAGTTGAACAGCTGCGTCGACAGGCGATCGCGCGCAGCGACGCCGCTGTTTTTATTTTCCTTGCCCAATTGGGTGATCACATTCTTTTCGGTCGAGCGGATCACCTTGCCATGCGCCTTGATGATATTGTTGTACGCCGACACCAGCGTCGTTTCCTCAAGCCCGCGGCAACCGATGGCGGCGACGTTCAGTCCGATCTTCAGCTGCCAGAAGGCGCGGTCGCCGGTGACGTTGCTGTTGGCGGTGATAAAGCGGCCGTCGATGCCGCGCCCGGGCAGGATCTGCGTCGCGGCAGCATTGCCCGGCGGCAACGGCCGCGGCGGCACGACGATGACGACCGGCGGGGGCGGCGGCGGCGGCGGAGGGGGCGGGGGCGCTTTCGTACAGGCAGCAACGCTCGCGAGCAAAGCTGCGACGATAATCTTCCGCGACATATTCATGTTCCACTCCCCAACCGCGATACCATGCGGCGTCAACCCCGAGCGTGCAACGCGGCTTCGGCCTGTTGCACCAGAGATGCGACAATTGCGGCCACACTCTCTTCTTCCGATACCATACCGACAGATTGCCCTGCCATTAACGAACCATTTTCGACGTCGCCGTCGATCACCGCGCGGCGCAATGCGCCGGCCCAATAATGCTCGATTTCCAGTTGCGCCTGCATCATGTCGACCTCGCCCTGGTCAAGCTTGTTGGCGACTTCGCGCTGCTTGGCGGTGAACGCTTCAGTCCCGGCATTTTTGAGCGCGCGGACGGGAATGACGGGCAGGCGCGGGTCGATCTGGACGCTCGCCACCGCTTCGCGTGCCGACGCGCGCATGAACGCCTTTTTGAAATTGGGATGCGCGATGCTTTCGGTGGCGCAGACAAAGCGGGTGCCAAGCTGGACGCCCGACGCGCCCATTTCCAGATAGGCGGCGATCGCTTCGCCGCGGCCGATGCCACCGGCAACAAAGATCGGGACTTCATCGGCCAGCGTCGGCAGGATTTCCTGCGCCAGCACGCTGGTCGATACCGGACCGATATGGCCGCCGGCTTCCATTCCCTCGATCACCAGCGCATCGACGCCTGAGCGGATCAGCTTTTTGCCCATCGCCAGGGTCGGTGCAAAACAGATCACCTTGGCGCCCGATGCCTTGATGGCTTCCAGGCTGCCCTTGGGCGGCAGGCCACCGGCAAGGACGACATGGCCCACGCCATGCTTCGCGCAGACGTCGATAAGCTCGAACAATTGCGGGTGCATGGTGATCAGGTTGACGCCGAACGGCTTGGTCGCCAGCGCCTTGGTTGCCGCGATTTCAGCGTCGAGAAGCGCAGGCGTCATCGCGCCGCAGGCGATTACCCCGAATCCGCCGGCGTTGCTGATCGCACTGACCAGATGGCGTTCGGAGACCCAGCTCATCGCGCCGCACAGGATGGCGTGGTCGCTGCCGAGCAGTTCGGTCCCGCGCGCCATCAATTCGTTCATTTTGCTCATTGAGGCTGCCTTTGCCAGCACAGGGACTCGCGCGCAATCCCTGACGCTAACGGGGCAATCGGCCCGTCGTAAGATGGAATCCGTTTGGCGCAGCAACCGAACCTTTCGGCGCAGAAAGCAAATCAATCATTGTCAACTAATTCACTTGGCATATGCTTGGGCGGCGAATCCACCAGGGAAAGGAACTACCATGAGCACGCTCGAGGACGCCGCCAAAGGCGGTTCCGAACAGGTGCCGCGCGCCGTCCAGACGGTGCTCGAAGCCCTCGACAAACTGAAGTTCGGCGCGATCCAGCTGACCGTCCACGAGGGGCGGCTGGTGCAGGTCGATGTTACCGAGCGGCACCGCTACCCCAACTGATTTTAAAGCTCCCAGCGAGGGCTCTCCCCCTCAACTGCCGCAGACCGGACGACCGGATGTGGTGACTTTCTTTGCAACAGGAAACGATCCATGACCGCAAAATACCCCTCCGTCCGCCGCCGCGTGCAGGCATCATCGCTGACCCTTTCGCTCGCGCTCGCCGCTACGCCTGTCGCCGCGGAGGAGATTTCGGCGACCAAGGCGGAGGAGGGCGCCGTCGTCGCCGCGACCGTGACCAGCGCAGCGGTCGATGCCGCATCCGCCGATGCCGCCGATCAGGCCGATGCCGACGCCAGTCGCGGCGACATCATCATCGTCACCGCCCGACGCCGCCAGGAAACCGCGCAAGAGGTTCCGGTGGCGATTTCGGTGATCCGCGGCGATTCGATCGAAGCGACCGGCAATTTCAACGTCGTGAAGCTGCAACAGCTCGCCCCGACGCTCCAGGTCTATACGACCAACCCGCGCAACACGTCGGTCAATATCCGCGGTATCGGTGTGCCTTACGGCCTGACCAGCGACGGGTTCGAACAGGGCGTCGGCATCTATGTCGATGACGTTTACAATTCGCGCGTCGCCGCCGCGACCTTCGACTTCCTTGACGTCGATCAGGTCGAGGTGCTGCGCGGACCGCAGGGGACGCTATACGGCAAGAACACGACCGCGGGTGCGATCAACATCACGACCAACCAGCCGACGTTCGATTTCGAGGGGCGGGCCGAGGTTAGCGTCGGCAATTTGAATTATCGGCAGGCGAAAGCGGCCGTTTCGGGACCGCTGACCGACAAGATCGCAGCCCGCATCGCGATCGCCGCGACCAGCCGCCGCGGCACCCTGTTCAACACCCGCACCGATCGCTGGATCAACGAACAGGATAATCTGGGCCTGCGCGGCCAGTTGCTGTTTCAGCCCAACGACGATGTGTCGATCACCCTGGCGGGCGACTATAGCCGACAGGAGCCCGAATGCTGCGGCACGGCCTTTGTCCGCGTGGGACGGACGCAGCGCGCGCTGAATCGCCAATATGACGCGACGATCGCCCGGTTACAGGCGGCCAACCCCAATTATAATTACATCGTGCCGAGCCGGAACGTTTACGACCGGCTGACCGACATCGACGCCAGCCTGCGCGCCGGTAACAAGATCGGCGGCGCATCGCTGCGCGTCAAATGGGACGTGGGGCCGGGGACTTTCACCTCGATCACCGCCTGGCGCTTTTGGGACTGGAAGCCCGAGAACGACCGCGATTTCACCGGCGCTTCGGTGGTTTCGCGCTCGCAGAACCCGTCGCAGCAGGACCAGTACAGCCAGGAATTTCGTTACAATTACGAAAGTGACCAGATCGATTTTGTCGCGGGCCTGTTCGCTTTCCGCCAGCGGATCGATACGCAGGGCACCGAGCAGCAAGGCATCGACGCGACGCGTTACAGCCTGGCGCCGTCGACCGATCCGAACAATGTGTACAACCGGCCCGAGGTGCTGAACGGCCTGACCGCGTCCAATACGCAGTTCCTGAAAGCCGATAGCGCCGCCTTTTACGGGCAGCTCAGCTATAAGCTGACCCCCGAACTGACCATCCAGCCTGGGATTCGCGTCAATTACGACAAGAAGGAAGGCTTTTATCAGCGCGTGGTGACAACCGGCGCCGGGCAGGTGATCGCCAGCTGCGCCCCGGCGGCGACCGCGGGCAATGCGGTGCTGACCGCGCAGTGCGGCGTGTACCAGCCGCAGCTGACCGAACCGTCGGTCAGCGACTGGAATTTCAGCTACGATCTTAACATCAACTACAAGCTTGCCCCCGACGTCCTCGCCTATGCGACCTATGCCAAGAGCTTTAAGACGGTCGGCATCAACCAGAACGGCCTGCCGCTCGATACCAATAACCAGCCGGTGCTGAGCGCCAGCACCGTGAAGCCGGAGTCGGTCAATCATTTTGAAATCGGGCTCAAGACGCAATTCCTGAACCGCCTCGCAACTTTCAACCTCACCGCGTTCCGGACCGAGATCAAGAATTTCCAGGCGACGGTCAATGGCGGTCAGTTCGGCACGGTGCGCGGGTATCTGGCCAACGCCGAAAAAGTGGTGTCGCAGGGCATCGAAGCGGACTTCAAAATTCGCGCCAGCGACCGCTTCACCGCCTATGCCAACGGCGCCTATACCGACGCCAAATATAAAAGCTTCACCAACGCGCCATGCCCGCCCGAACTGTCGGGCGGAACGTTCCAGCCCGCGAATGCGGTGCCCGATTATTCGCAGCCGGGCGTCCCCGGCGCGCTCAGCCCGCGGCAGTGCGACATTTCGGGGGCCGACCTGCCCGGCGTATCGAAATGGGCATTTTCCTATGGCGCCGAAGCCAATGCGCCGGTCACGCTGCTCGCGAAAGACGGCCAGATTTATCTGGGCGTCGACGGCAATTATCGCTCGCACTGGAATTCGAACGCGTCGCCGTCGATCTACACCGACGTAAAAGGCTATGCGCTGACCAATTTCCGCGTCGGGTTTCGCGCCGACGGGTTCGATATTTTCGGATGGGTCCGCAATGCCTTCGACGTCGATTATATCGAAACGCTGCAAGTGGCGCCGGGCAATGTCGGGCTGATTGCCGGGCAGCCGGGCGACCCGCGCACCTGGGGCGGGACGGTGAAGTTCAGTTTCTGACCCGGCCCATTCGCCGGACACAGAGAAGGGGGCGTTCCGCAAGGAGCGCCCCCTTTTCGTGCGGGCTGATCAATCAGCGCTGCTGCGGGTTTTCGCGGTCCTGATCGGACCGCTGGCCGCCCTGCTGGCGATCCTGGCCGCCATCCTGCTGTTGCTGCTGCTTGCGGCGTTGTTCTTCGTCGCGCTGCTGCTGCTCATTGGGGTTTTGGTTAGCCACTGTCTCTCTCCATGTCGTCACGCCATCATGCGGGTGACATCAAGCCAACCCGTTGTTCCGGGATAATGTTGCGCCGCCGTTCGGATGTTTCGCCGGGGCGTGCCGGCGGCGCGACCAACGTCATTTGATTGCGGCAACCGCCGCGGCTGTAATCGGTTCGTTCAATGACTGAATTCAGCTTATTCGGTTATGTCGATGGAGAGGGGCATCCTATCCTTGCCATCTCAAGACGAAAGGACGACCCTATCGACTCGCGACCAGCCAGCATCGGTGCGCCCGCGGTGACCATTCGGTCGCCCGCGCGTCATGCGCCGGTCATCCTGCCGCGCCACCCCTATCCAACGAGAACCCCAAAAGGAGAGACTGCATGAACGACCAGACCCCCATCGGCGGCGGATGCCCGGTTCACCAACCCGGCGGCGTGCGTTCGCTGCTTGGCCGCACCAACAAGGATTGGTGGCCCGACATGCTGGCGACCGAAGTCCTCACCCCCAACGGCGCGTCGAACCCGCTGGGCGACGATTTCGATTATTCGAAGGCGTTCGCGCTGCTCGACTATGCGGCGCTGAAGGCCGACCTCACCGCGCTGATGACCGACAGCCAGCCGTGGTGGCCCGCCGACTATGGCCATTATGGTCCGTTCTTCATTCGCATGGCGTGGCACGCCGCGGGCACGTACCGCACCGCTGACGGCCGCGGCGGCGCCAATAGCGGACAGCAGCGTTTCGCCCCGCTCGACAGCTGGCCCGACAACGGCAACCTCGACAAGGCGCGCCGCCTGCTGTGGCCGATCAAGCAGAAATACGGCAACAAGATCAGCTGGGCCGACCTGTTCATCCTGACCGGCAATGTCGCAATCGAAAGCATGGGCGGCCCGGTGTTCGGCTTTGGCGGCGGCCGCGCCGACGTGTTCGAACCCGAGCGCGACATCTATTGGGGCAGCGAAGACAAATGGGTCAACGAAGGCGTGCAGACGCGCATCGATCCGGACAAGGGACTCGACGCGATCGAAGGGCCGCTGGCCGCGATCCAGATGGGTCTGATCTACGTCAATCCCGAAGGTCCGGGCGGCAATCCCGACCCGCTGCTGTCGGCGCGCGACATGAAGGAAACCTTCGAGCGCATGGCGATGAACCATGAGGAAACCGTCGCGCTGACCGCCGGCGGCCACACTTTTGGCAAGGCGCATGGCAATGGCGATGCCTCGCTGCTCGGGGCGGCGCCCTCGGGCGGCGATCTGGCGGCGCAGGGCTTTGGCTGGGTCAGCAGCCACGAGAGCGGCGGCGTCGGCGAGCATAGCGTCACCAGCGGCATCGAAGGATCGTGGGTCAACACCCCGACCGAATGGTCGGAGAATTATTTCCGCCTGCTGCTCGATTACGACTATGAGATCGTCCACTCGCCCGCGGGCGCCCAGCAGTGGCAGCCGATCAACCAGAAGCCCGAGGATATGGCCCCGGCGGCATGGGATCCGAACGTCAAGGTTCCGACGATGATGACCACCGCCGACATGGCGCTCAAGATGGATCCCGAATTCCGCAAGGTCAGCGAGAAGTTCCGGACCGATCACGAAGCGTTCAAGGATGCCTTTGCGCGCGCGTGGTTCAAACTGTGCCACCGCGACATGGGGCCGAAGGTCCGCTACCTTGGCCCCGAAGTTCCCGCCGAAGACCTGATCTGGCAGGATCCGATCCCCGCGGGCACCATGCCTTCGGACGCCGATGTCGCCGCCGTGAAGGCCGCAATTTCGGCAAGTGGTCTGGCCGTCAGCCAGTTGGTCAAGACCGCTTGGGCATCGGCCAGCACCTATCGCAAGTCCGACCATCGCGGCGGCGCCAATGGCGCGCGCGTGCGGCTGGCCCCGCAAAAGGATTGGGAGGTCAACGAGCCTGCAATGCTGGCAAAAGTGCTGAGCACCCTCGACGGGCTGCGCGGCAACCTGTCGATCGCCGACGCGATCGTGCTGGGCGGCGTCGTCGGGCTCGAAAAAGCGATCAAGGATGCGGGCTTCAACGTCGAGGTGCCGTTCACCGGCGGGCGCGGCGATGCGACCGCGGAACAGACCGATGCCGAGAGCTTCGACGTGATGGAGCCCGAAGCCGACGCGTTCCGCAACTATCTCGGCAAGAAGAAGCTCGCCGTAAAGACCGAAGAAATGATGCTCGACCGCGCGTCGCTGCTCGGCCTGTCGGTGCCCGAAATGACGGTGCTGGTCGGCGGTCTGCGCGTCCTTGGCGCCAATCATGGCGAGCGTGGCCACGGCCATTTCACCAAGCGTTCGGGGCAGCTGACCAACGACTTCTTCGTCAACCTGCTCGACATGACCAATGTCTGGAAGGCGGTCGACGGGTCGGACGATCAGGAATATGTCGCCACCGACCGCAAGGGCGGCGACGAAACCTGGCGCGCCACCCGCGCCGACCTGGTGTTCGGTTCCAATTCGGAACTGCGCGCGGTCGCCGAGGTCTATGCGCAGTCCGATAATGGCGAAAAATTCGTCAAGGACTTCGTCAAGGCGTGGACCAAGGTGATGAACGCCGACCGTTTCGACCTCGCCTGATCGGCGTCAGCCGAACAGACGACGGGTCGCGGACCCGCCCCCGGGGACATGGGCCTGGGGGCGGGTCTTTTTTTGGGCAATGTGGAGGATGGCGGCCTTTTCAGCCAATCCAGCTTTTCAGTGCAATCTAACGGGGTGGCCCGCGGCGCCAAAGCCGCTTGCGCCGAAATTCCGATACGACGCTTTTGATCATTGCAGCGGCAAGGATAACGGCCAGGGCAGCAAGGCCGTAAACGACCATGTTTCGAACTTCCATCATATGTAATCCTGTTCGGCCCCTCGCACCCGAAGCCTAGGTTCCGTGACATGAACCGATAGGGAACGTGCTGATTGCTTGCCGTTCAGATACAGTCAGTCGTTGTTCTGCCGCGCGAAGGTCCGGTCTGGGGTGGGGAGCTGCCATCTGCGATGTTGCTGTTCCCCGGCGAAGGCCGGGGTCCAGAGCGCCATCAGGCGACGCTTGCGTTTGAACGCTCTGGGCCCCGGCCTTCGCCGGGGAACAGCTAGTTACGGTCGAATCCAGACCCTCGTCATCGCGATTTTCTTTGCCGTCTGGTGGCACCCGTTCGTCGGGCAAGCGCGGCTGCGTCGCCGCACGAGCGGCGAACGACATCTGCTGGCATCCGAGTGGGACTATTCCGCGTCAAGCCCGTAGGCGGTGTGCAGCACGCGCACCGCGAGTTCGGTTTCGTCCTCGTCGATCAGGACGCTGACCTTGATTTCGCTGGTCGAGATCGCCTGGATGTTGATGCCGCGGTCGGCCAACGCGCGGAACATCGTGCTGGCGACGCCCGCATGGCTTTTCATACCGACCCCCACGACGCTGATCTTCGCCACCTTGTCGTCGCTGATGATGCGGTTGAAGCCGATCTTTTCCTTCGATGCCTCGAGCAGGTCGATCGAGCGCAGCAGGTCGGCGCCCGGAACGGTGAAGGTCACGTCGGTCTCGCCCTTTTCGCGGCCGACGTTCTGGATGATCATATCGACGTTGATCCCCGACGCCGCGAGCGGGCCGAAGATGTTCGCCACCGCGCCGGGTTTGTCGGGCACGCGCGTCACGATGATCTTGGCTTCATTCTTGTCGTGGGCGATGCCGGTGATCAGCTGCCGTTCCATCTGATGTTCCTCTATTTCCTCGTCGCTGACGATCATCGTGCCTTTTTTGGGTGCCTCGTCGCCCTCGACAAAGCTGGACAGCACCTGCACGCGCACACCCATCTTCATCGCCAGCCCGACCGAGCGCGTCTGCAGCACCTTGGCGCCGACGCTGGCGAGCTCCAGCATTTCTTCATAGGTGACATAGTCGAGCTTGCGCGCCCGCGCGACGATGCGCGGGTCGGTGGTATAGACGCCGTCGACGTCGGTGTAGATGTCGCAGCGATCGGCCTTGATCGCGGCGGCGACCGCCACGGCGCTGGTGTCCGACCCGCCGCGGCCCAGCGTCGAGACGCGGCCGTCCTCCATCAAGCCCTGAAAGCCAGGGATCACCGCAACCTCGCCGCGCGCCATCGCGGCGCCGAGCGCGCCGGTGTCGATGTCGGCGATGCGCGCGCGCGCATGCGCTTCTTCGGTGCGGATCGGCAGCTGCCAGCCGAGCCAGCTGCGCGCCGGGGTGCCCATCGCCTGCAGGGTCAGCGCCAGCAGGCCCGAGGTGATCTGTTCGCCCGCGGCAACGACGACGTCATATTCGGCCGGGTCGTAGCGTGGGTTCGCCTCGCGGCAGAAATTGACCAGCCGGTCGGTCTCGCCCGCCATCGCCGACACGACGACTGCAACCTCGTTGCCATTGGCGACTTCGCGCGCGACGAGCTTTGCCACGGTGCGAATCCGCTCGGTGCCCGCCATCGACGTGCCCCCGAATTTCATCACGATCCGCGCCATGTCACCCTGCTTTCAAGAAACTGGTTTCTACCGCAACATTCGAACAATTCCGCGGCGCTCGGCTGTTAGGGAAGGGGGCGCGGGAAGGCAAGAGGAGCGCGTTCGACTGCGGATAGAATTTCTTGCATGGGGCGAGGGGGAGTGCCACATCGCGGGGCATGAGCGCCGCAACGATCAACCCGCACGAAGCCGCCCATTTCGGCGCGCTCGCCGCCGACTGGTGGGATCCGCATGGATCGTCGGCGATGCTGCATCGGCTCAACCCCGTACGCCTGGCCTATATCCGCGACCAGATCGACGCGCATTGGCACGTCGATGCGCGTGAGCGGTTTGCGCTGGCGGGGCGGAGCGCGATCGATGTCGGGTGCGGTGCGGGACTGCTCGCCGAGCCGCTGGCGCGGTTGGGCGCCAAGGTGACCGGCGTCGATGCGGCGCCGGAGAATATCGCTGCGGCCAAGGCGCATGCGGCGGCGCAGGGGCTGGCGATCAGCTATTTTGCAGGCGAACTCGCCGCGCTGCCGTCGGCGCAATTCGATCTCGTGACCTCGATGGAAGTCGTCGAGCATGTCACCGATCCCGCGGCGTTCATCGGCGAACTCGCGGCGCGGCTCGCGCCCGCGGGGTTGATGATATTATCGACGCCGAACCGCACGATGCTGTCGAAACTGCTGCTCGTCGAAGCGGCCGAGCGGATCGGCGCGGTGCCGCGCGGAACGCATGACTGGGACCAGTTTCTGAAGCCCGAGGAACTCACCGGGTTGCTCGAAGCTGCGGGGCTGGAGGTTTTTGACCGCACCGGCCTGTCGCCATCGGCGACGAAGGGTTTCAAACTCGGCGGTAGTGAGGCGCTCAATTACCTGATCGCCGCCAGGCACGCGGGATGACGCGCGACCCGCGCGTCGACGATTATATCGCGAAGCGCCAAGCCTTCGCGCAGCCGATCCTGACCCATTTGCGCGAACTGTTGCATAGGCATGCGCCGGGATGCGAAGAGACGCTGAAATGGGGCGTTCCGCATTTTGTGCTGCACGGACAAAATCTGGCGGGCATGGCGGCGTTCAAGGAGCATGCGACTTTCGGTTTCTGGCGCGACGAAGAGGTGACCGGGTCGCCGCGGGACACCGGCGCGATGGGCAGTATGGGGCGGCTGGCATCGCTGGCCGATTTGCCCGCCGATACTCAGATGGCGGCCTGGATCGTGAAGGCGGCGGCGCTCTGCGCCGAGGGCAAGCCCAAGCGGCCCAAGGCTGAGCCGAAGGCGGCGCTTGACCTGCCAGACGATCTGGGCGCCGCGCTGGAGGCCAATGCCGCCGCGCAAGGCCATTGGGAGGCCTTTTCGCCCGGCAAGCGGCGCGACTATATCGAATGGGTGATCGAAGCGAAGCGCGAGGACACGCGGGTCAAGCGCATCGCAACGATCGTCGCGCAGGTCGCCGAGGGCAAGGACCGGAACTGGAAATATAAGGGTTGCTAGGACTTTAGCCCGTCCTTGCGAGCGAAGCGAAGCAATCCAGAGCGGTTTATGCCTACTCTGGATTGCCGCGTCGCTGCGCTCCTCGCAATGACGAGGCTTAAAAGTCCACATCCTCGTAATATTTCGGCGGCGTCACGATCTCCATCCGTTCGGCCAGCAGCGGACGAAAGCTGGGCCGCGATTTGAGGCCCGAATACCAGCCCTTGGTCTGCTCATGCCCCGTCCAGTCGATGCCGCCCAGATAGTCGGCAACCGAGATGTGCGCCGCAGCGGCGAGATCGGCGAGGCTCATCGTTGCGCCGGCGAGCCAGGTGCGGTGATCGATCAGATAGTCGATATAGTCCAGGTGGTTGTTCGCCGCCTTCATCGCCTCGCGCAGCGCGCCGCCGTCGGGCGGCTGGCGGTGGACGATGCGTTTTTGCATGCGTTCGAACAACAAGGGGCCGGTGACTTCATAATAAAAGTCGTGATCGAACCATGCGGTCAGCCGGCGGATTTCGGCGCGATTGGCGGCGGTGCCGTTGATCATCGCCTTGCCTTCGACGGTTTCCTCGAAATATTCGGCGATCGCCATGCTGTCGATCAGCACCTGCCCACGCGCCTGATCGACCATCACCGGGGTGCGCCCGGCGGGGTTCAGGTCGATAAATTCGTCGCGGCGTTCCCACGGCGATTCGCGGACCAATTCATAACCGACGCCCTTTTCGCCCAAGAGCAGGCGGACCTTGCGCGAAAAGGGACAGAGCGGGAATTGATAGAGTTGCCACATAGGCTTGGCATAGCGGCAGCGGGGCCGCGCGCGCAACGCCCGATGCCGGACTTATCCGTAGTTTCGCCGGGATGACGAAAAAGGGGGCCTCAGCGGCGCGCCGCTTCGCGTTCGCGTTCCCATTGCGCGGCCATGTCGCGCGCCATGTCCTTCAGCACCGGCGCATAAACCGCGAGTGCTGCGGCTGCCTGTCCCGCCATCCGCGTCGTTGCGCGCACGTCGGCGCCCATCCGGTCGGCATAATCGGGGTCGCGCCCGGCGACCTCGCCCAGCGTCGCGTCGCGCGGGATGTAGGCGGCGTCGGAATCGGGATCGACGCGCGCGACGGCCTCGGCCAGCGGGCCGACCGGCATCTGCATCAGCGCGCCGACGATCGCGGTGATCGTGTCGGCCATGCGATCCTGCGCCACCGGATCGTTCAGCGTCGCGACGGCATCGCGCGTTTCGCTGTCGGCGGCGGCCGCGGGCAGCGGCGCGGCGAGCGCGAGCAGGGGGAGGGCGATCAGGGCGAATCGGGTCATGGCTGTCATCCTTTCAGAGGACGCAAGGTTCGGTAAAGGCGGTGTGGTTAGCGACGCTACGCTTTCGCTGGGCTGAACGCCCCGTATCGATGGGATGAAACGCCGCAATACCGCGATCAACTCGGTTCTCTATGTGGTCATCCCGGCGAAGGCCGGGATCTCGCCCTCGCCAAATGACGCGACGTGGAGATCCCGGCCTTCGCCGGGATGACGACCTATATGGGTTTGAATCTACTCTGCCGCGACCACCTCGGCCGCCGCATCGTTCAGCGGGTGCGTGAGGCGCGTCAGCATTTCCTTCGGGCAAACTTGCCAGAACTGGTCCTTCCAGCGATCCCAATCGGCCAGGATCTCGCTCGACCATTTGCTGCCGGTGGCCTTGGCATGGTCCTCGACCAGATCCTTCAGCACCTGTTCCCAATGCGCGCTGTCGATCCGCTGCCAGACGATCGATTCGGCGTTGGCGTGGCGTTCGAACAGGCCATTGGTATCGAGGATGAACGCCATGCCGCCGGTCATCCCGGCGCCGAAGTTCGACCCGACGGGGCCAAGGATCACCGCGACGCCGCCAGTCATATATTCGCAGCCATTGGCGCCGCAGCCCTCGACGACGACCTTGGCGCCCGAATTGCGGACCGCAAATCGTTCGCCCGCCTGACCCGCCGCGAGCAGGGTGCCCGACGTCGCGCCATAGAGGACGGTGTTGCCGATGATGCTGTTATGCTGGCTGACCAGCGGGCTGGAAACGGTAGGGCGCACGACGATGCGGCCGCCCGAGAGGCCCTTGCCGACATAGTCGTTCGCGTCGCCGAACACTTCCAAAGTGATGCCGCTGCACAGGAAGGCGCCGAGCGACTGGCCCGCGGTGCCGCGCAGGCGGACCTGAACATGATTGTCGGCGAGGCCGTTCATGCCGAACTTGGCCGTCACTTCGGCCGACAGGCGGGTGCCGACGGCGCGATGCGTGTTACGGACGTTGTACGTCAACTGCATCCGCTCGCCACGTTCGAACAAGGGCTTGGCGTCGTTCAGGATCTGCGCGTCGAGGCTGTCGGGAACCGGGTTGCGCCCGCCGCCCTGCGAGCGGCGCTGGTTGTCGGGCGCGTCGACCTTGGCCAGGATGGGGTTGAGGTCGAGATCGTCGAGATGCTCGGCGCCGCGGCTCACCTGGCGCAGCAATTCGGTGCGGCCGATCACCTCGTCGAGGCTGCGGCAGCCGAGCTTGGCCAGGATTTCGCGCACTTCCTCGGCGATGAAGGTCATCAGGTTGATGACCTTCTCCGGGCTGCCGGTGAATTTGGCGCGCAGCTTCTCATCCTGCGTGCAGACGCCGACCGGGCAGGTGTTCGAATGGCACTGGCGCACCATGATGCACCCCATCGCGACGAGGCTGAGCGTGCCGATGCCATATTCCTCGGCGCCGAGAATGGCGGCGATGACGATGTCGCGGCCGGTCTTGAGCCCGCCGTCGGTGCGCAGGCGGATACGGTGGCGCAGGCCGTTGAGCGTCAGCACCTGATTGACTTCGCTGAGCCCCATTTCCCAAGGGGTACCGGCATATTTGACGCTCGTCTGGGGCGACGCGCCGGTGCCGCCGGTATTGCCCGCGACGAGGATGACGTCGGCGTGCGCCTTGGCGACGCCAGCTGCAACGGTGCCGATGCCCGCGCTCGACACCAGCTTGACGCAAACCCGTGCGCGGGGGTTGATCTGCTTCAAATCGTAGATCAGCTGCGCCAGATCCTCGATCGAATAGATGTCGTGGTGCGGCGGCGGGCTGATCAGCGTCACGCCGGGCGTTGCATGGCGCAGCCGGGCAATGAATTCGGTGACCTTGAAGCCGGGGAGCTGGCCGCCCTCGCCGGGCTTGGCGCCCTGCGCGACCTTGATCTCGATCTCGTCGCAAGCACCCAGATATTCGGCGGTGACGCCGAAACGCCCGCTCGCGATCTGTTTGATGTTGCTGTTGGCGTTGTCGCCGTTGGCATAGGGTTGATAGCGTTCGCTCGCTTCGCCGCCTTCGCCCGACACCGCCTTGGCGCCGATGCGGTTCATCGCGATTGCCAGCGTCTCATGCGCTTCGGGCGACAGCGCGCCGAGCGACATGCCCGGGGTGACGAAACGCTTGCGGATTTCGGTGATCGCCTCGACGCTGTCGAGCGCGACGCCCTGCGCCGGATAGTTGAACTCCATCAGGTCGCGCAGATAGACGGGCGGCAGGTCGGCGACCCCGCGCGAAAATTGCAGATAGGTCGAATAGCTGTCGGTCGCGACCGCGGTTTGCAGCAAGTGCATCAGCTGCGCCGAATAGGCATGCGTCTCGCCGCCCGCGCGCTGGCGATAGAAACCGCCGATCGGCAGCGTGGTGGCGCGCTTGTCGAACGCCGCCTCATGCTTCTCGGTCGCGTTGATGAACAGCGACTGATAACCTTCGCCCGAAATCTTGGCGGGCATGCCGGGGAACAGGTCGTTGACGAGCGCGCGCGACAGGCCGACCGCTTCGAAATTATAACCGCCACGATAGCTGGAGATCACCGCGATCCCCATTTTGGCGAGGATTTTGAGCAGTCCGTCGTCGATCGCCTTGCGAAAGCGCTGGCGGCAGTCGTCGAGGCTGAGATCGCCGAACAGGCCGCGCGATTGCCGATCGGCAATCGCGGCTTCGGCCAGATAGGCGTGGACGGTGGTCGCGCCGACCCCGACCAGCACCGCAAAGGCGTGAGTGTCGAGCACCTCGGCCGAACGGACATTGATCGAGGCGTAGCTGCGCAGCCCCTTGCGGACGAGGTGGGTGTGGACGGCGGCGGCGGCGAGCACCATCGCCATGCCGACACGGCCTTCGCCGATCGCCTGATCGGTCAGGAACAATTCGCTGCGCCCGGCGCGCACCGCATCCTCGGCCTCGCGGCGGACGCGCGCGATCGCTTCGCGCAAGCTCGCGGCGTCGCCGCCGACGGGGAAGGTGCAATCGATGTCGGCGACCGCATCGCCGAAATAGGCGCGCAGCCGGTCCCAGTCGTCACCGACCAGCACCGGCGAATCGATGACGAGCACATGGTCGCTCTGCCCGCGCTCGTCGAGGATGTTGGCAAGGTTGGCGAAGCGCGTCTTCAGGCTCATCACATGCCGTTCGCGCAGGCTGTCGATCGGCGGGTTGGTGACCTGGCTGAAATTCTGGCGGAAGAATTGCGCGACGTGGCGCGGCTTGTCCGAAATGACCGCGAGCGGGGTATCGTCGCCCATCGACCCGATCGCTTCCTTGGCATCCTCGACCATCGGCGAGAGGATCAGCTCCATATCCTCCATCGTCAGGCCGGCGGCGACCTGCCGGCGGAGCAATTCGCTGCGTTCGAAGGTGGGCAGCGTCGATTTTCCGCCCTTGGGCAGGTCGGCCATCGTGCGGAAGCCGCGGACGCGCGCGGGATAGTCGTGGGCGTCAGCGATCTTGTCCTTGATCGCGAGATCTTCGTAGAGGACGCCTTCGTCGAGATCGACGGCGATCATCTGGCCGGGGCCAAGGCGGCCCTTTTTGCGGATGCTCGCTTCGGGCAGCAGCACCATGCCGCTTTCGGACCCGACGACCAGCAGGTTATCGGCGGTCAGCGTGTAGCGCAGCGGGCGGAGCGCGTTGCGGTCCATGCCCGCGACCGCCCAGCGGCCGTCGGTCATCGCCAGCGCGGCGGGGCCGTCCCACGGTTCCATGACGCTGGCGAGGTAGCTGTACATCGCGCGGTGGTTGTCGGGAACGTCATTCTCGTTGGTCCACGCCTCGGGAACGAGGATCAGTTTCGCGGTTGGCGCATCGCGCCCGGCGCGGCAAAGGGTTTCGAACACGGCATCAAGCGCCGCGGTGTCCGATGCGCCGGCCGGGATCACCGGTTTGATGTCTTCCGAATGCTCGCCGAACGCAAGGCTCGCCATCTTGATCTCGTGGCTTTTCATCCAGTTCTTGTTGCCGCGGATCGTGTTGATTTCGCCGTTATGCGCGAGGCAGCGGAACGGCTGCGCCAGCCACCATTGCGGAAAGGTGTTGGTCGAATAGCGCTGGTGGAAAATCGCAACGCGGCTTTCGAACAGCTTGCTCGTCAGGTCAGGATAGAAATCGGCCAGGCTTTCGGCCAGGAACAAGCCCTTGTAGATGATCGAACGGCACGACAGGCTGCACACGTAAAAGTCGGCGATCTGCGCCGCGATCACCCTTTTCTCGATGCGGCGGCGGACGAGGTAGAGCTGCTTTTCGAACTCGGCGAGCGACTGTTCGTCGGCCCCCTTCTCGTTTTTGCCGCTGTGCGGCAAGGCGGGCCCGGTGATCATGATCTGCTCGATCTCGGGCCGCGTGCGCTGCGCCTTGTCGCCGATCACCGACACGTCGACCGGCACCTGGCGCCAGCCATAGATGGTGAAACCCGCGTCGATGATTTCGGCCTCGACGATGGTGCGGCAATGTTCCTGCGCCTCCAGGTCGGTGCGCGGCAGGAAGATCATGCCGACCGCGAGCCGGTTTGGGCGCACCTTGTGCCCCGACGCCGCGATCGCATCGTCGAAAAAGCGCACCGGCAGGTCGACATGAAGGCCCGCGCCATCCCCGGTCTTGCCGTCGGCATCGACCGCGCCGCGGTGCCAGACGGCGCGCAAGGCCTCGATCGCTGCCTCGACAACGCGGCGCGACGCCTTGCCGTCGGTCGCCGCGACCAGGCCGACGCCGCAGGCATCGGATTCCAGGTCGGGGCGATACATGCCCCGCTCGGCAAGCCGCGCATGTTCGGGGGTGGGGTAGTGGGTCATTCTGCTGCTTCCAATCGCCGTGCCACAATGTCTTCCATCAGGGCCATGATCTGTTCCTCTTCACCGGGAAGATATTCATCCTGCCAATCGAGGACCATTTGCTGTGTACGCTTTGCCATCGCTTGCATCTTTGGCGCAGCGTTCGATCGATTAAGTTCGAGCAGCGCTGCTCTGTCCGATGCGTCGAACTGAGGCGTAATTGCACGAGCCGTCGATTGAAGGTCGGCGATTACGGCGTCGGATGTAATGGTCAGGTCGTCTGACTGTCTCGCCGACCTGGCCATATTCTGGGTCTGCAGATTATCCATTGTCAGCGCGATCAGCTTGCGGCCCGTCGATGATTCGAAAAAGCGGAGCAGGAGTGTCAGATCGGCTTCGTCGAAGGTTTCGGCATAAAGCGCCGACTGGCGGCGTTGAAGTTCGGGTAACCTGATGCGCATCGAGTGATTGATTATCGGCATCAACTCTTCGATCAGTTCTGCCGTAACCCCCGGCGCGCTGGCTTCCAGTTCCGCCATTTCCGCATGGCTACCGAAAAGGTCGAGAGCGAATTGACCAGCTTTTGCATCATCGCCGCTATCGCCGATAATTACCTTTTCGCTGTTCAATATTACTGCCAGACGATCGGCGAGCGCCTGCTTTCCGTCGACCCCCACCGTTACTATGCTCTTGTCCGCAAAAGCGAAGGAGGGCGAGGTAACCGCCAGCGCAAGGGCAGCAGACGCCGCGAGGGGGTGCCACTTGCTCATTCGGTTGCGTCAGGCTGGTTCAGTCGCGCGCGCGCGTTGGCGGCTGCTTCCTCCATGGCTTCGACGGCGGCCACCGACGCGTTTTCGTAAGCTGCCTCGAGATCTTCAACGCGCTTCCGATCAGCATCTGACCAGTTGCTGCGATCATAGGCCGGTTCGCTCGACGCTGCGGCGTCGGCAGCTGCCGCAGCCGCATCGGCGGCGGCATCCGCGGAGTCGGTGTAATCCGCCGCGTCAGCCGCAGCTTCGACAGCTTCGCTGGTCCACAGGTCGCGTTGTTCGGTGAGCACCTTCACATCGACCTTCATCAGCTTGGCGAGTTTAGTGAGCTCGGCCTCGCTCAGGTCGCTGAGCTGCTTTTCCTTCGGCAGCTCCTTCATATCCTTTTCGATCGTCGGGGCGCGGTCGATGAATTTGGTGACCATTGGCGGCACCGCCTTGATCAGCGCCAGCATCACCTGCGGGTCGGCCTGGAGCGCCATCCACTCGGAGGTATAGGCCTGACCGGCAGGGGTCGCGAAAAAGCCGTTCATCGCGGTCAGCTGCGGCGCGCTGAATTTGCGGGCATAGGCCTGGGCCATCCCGCTCCGCATCGGGGCTTCCAGATCGCGCAGCGCCTCGCTGATCAGGGGTTTGATGACCTTGATCACCTGATCCTCGCGCTGCTGGCGATAGGGGTCGAGCAGGTCGGCGGCCGCGGTCTTGCTCGCCTCGTCGAGCAACGCGATCTTTTCGCTTTCCACCCCGGTCTTGATCGACAGCATCAGGTCGGACATGCCGCCCAGCTCGCCCAATATGCCCTTGAGCAGCTTGCCGTACAGATTGTCGATCATCTTTTCGAGGCCGCCCGGCTGCACCAGCGCCGCGGTCGTCTGCTGCGCGAGTGCGAGCTGCGCCGGGGCGACCGGGGGCAATTTGTCGGTGCCATAGATTTTCTCGATCAGGGCGATCACCTGATCGATTTCCTTTTGCATCTTGGCCTTGGCGTCGGCGGGGTCGGCCGCCGGATCGGCCTGATCGACTTTATAGGTGATGATTTCGGCGTGAGTTTCCTGCTGCATAGCTCCAGCAGAGGCGAGCGGCGCCAGGGCGATCGTTCCGGCGAGCAGCATATATTTCCAGGTCGACATCATGATTTTCCTTCCCCTGTTGATCATGCTGCCTTCTTTTCGCTTTTTGCCTTCGCCTTCAACCACTTTGCCATCTGGTCGCTGACGTCGCGGCCATCGCGGATGCCCCACACCACTAGGCTGGCGCCGCGCACGATGTCGCCGGCGGCAAAAACGCCGGGCAGGCTGGTCATCATCGTCTGATGATCGACACGCAAAGTGCCCCAGCGGGTGACGCTGAGGTCGGGGGCGCCGAACAAATTGGGCAGTTCTTCCGGGTCGAAGCCCAGCGCCTTGATCACCATGTCGGCGGGCAGGTCGAAGGTGCGGCCGGGATCGACCTCGGGACTGCGGCGGCCGCTGGCGTCGGGGGCGCCCAGACGCATGCCCGCGACCGCGACTTCCTTGACATGCTTGTCGGCCGTGAAGCTGGCGGGGGCCGACAACCAGACGAATTCGACGCCTTCCTCCTCGGCATTCGACACTTCGCGCAGCGAGCCCGGCATATTTTCGCGGTCGCGGCGGTAAAGGCATTTCACCGACTTGGCGCCCTGGCGCACCGCGGTGCGGACACAGTCCATCGCGGTGTCGCCGCCGCCGATGACGACGACATGCTTGTCGGCGGCATTCAGGCGGCCGTCGTCGAACGCCGGAACCGCATCGCCAAAGCCCTTGCGGTTCGACGCGACGAGATAGTCGAGCGCGGCGATGACGCCCTCCGCTTCGTTGCCCGGCACATTGATCTCGCGCGCCTTGTAGACGCCGGTCGCGATCAGCAGCGCGTCATGCTTCTGGCGCAGCTGGTCGAGCGTGGCGTCTGCGCCAACTTCGAAACCCAGATGGAACTGGATGCCGCCCGCGGTCAGCCGGTCGATGCGCCGCATCACGACATCCTTTTCCAGCTTGAAGCCGGGGATGCCATAGGTCAGCAGCCCGCCCGCGCGGTCGTGGCGGTCGTAAACATGCACCTCATGCCCTTGGACGCGCAGATATTCGGCGGCGGTCAGCCCGGCGGGACCGGCGCCGATGATGCCGACCGACTGGCCGGTCGCGGCGCCGGGGTGCAGCGGTTCGACCCAACCCTCGGCCCAGGCGGTGTCGGTGATATATTTTTCGACGCTGCCGATCGTCACCGCGCCATGCCCCGAAAATTCGATGACGCAATTGCCTTCGCACAGGCGGTCCTGCGGGCAGATGCGGCCGCATATCTCGGGCATGGTCGAGGTCGCGTTGCTCAGCTCATAGGCTTCGCGCAGTCGTCCCTCGGCGGTCAGGCGCAGCCAATCGGGGATGTGATTGTGCAGCGGGCAATGGACCGAGCAATAGGGAACGCCGCATTGCGAGCAGCGCGCCGCCTGCGCGTCGGCGTCGGGCGCAGCGTAGCGTTCGGCGATCTCGCGAAAATCCTGCGCGCGATCGTCGGCGGACCTCTTGTCCGGATAATGTTGTTCACGTTCCACAAATTGGAGCATGCGATCGGCAGCCATGCAATTTCCCCTTCGATGCGGGGCAGATGCATGGCCAAAACGGCCATGTCACGAATGAAATAGCAGTTAGGTAAGTATTATTGACCTAAAATCGCACCTCAGCGCGCAACGTTGGACGCGCCGCGAAATTATCTTTCATATTTAATACCGTTTCGGCCCTATCTAACGGCCAGCCAGATCAGTGCGACGCTGCCCAGGATGATTCGGTACCAGGCGAAAGGCGCAAAGCCGAAGCGGCCGACGATCGCGACCAGCGCCTTGACCACCGCCAGCGCGACGACAAAGGCGACGCCCAATCCGATCGCGATCGCGGTCAGATCGTCGATCACCAGCACGTCGCGGTCTTTCCACAACGAATAGGCGGTCGCGCCCATCATCGTCGGGACAGCCAGGAAAAAGCTGAACTCGGCGGCGGTCTTGCGCTCGACCCCCATCAGCAGCGCGCCCATGATCGTCGCCCCCGACCGGCTGACCCCGGGGATCATCGCGATGCACTGGATCGCGCCGATGGCGATCGCGGTCCCGAGCGGCATCGCCTCGACGCTTTCGACCTTCACCACCTTGACCATCCGTTCGATCGCCAGGATCACGATGCCGCCGACGATCAGCGCGACGGCGACCGTCGTCGGCGACTGGAGAAGCGCGCGGATCGCTTCATAGGCGACGGCACCGATCAGCATCGCGGGCAGGAAACCGATCAGGATGTTGCGGGTAAACGCGATCGCGTCGGGATCGGCGCGCAGCAGCCCCAGGCCGACATTCCAGAACCGCTGGCGATAGGCGACGAGCACCGCGAGGATCGCGCCGAGCTGGATCGAAATCTTGAACGCCGCCGACCCTTCGCCGGTAAAGCCGAGCAGTTCGGCGGCAAGGATCAGGTGGCCGGTCGACGACACCGGCAAAAACTCGGTCAGCCCCTCGATAATGCCGAGGATGATGATGGTCGCAAGGTCGTGCATTTGCTGTCCTGGGGTTATTCACCCCAGGCGACCCGGCGATCGGGCGGGGGCAGGGCGGAGCCCGGGTGGGGAGATCAGGCTGGTTTCTCGACCGCAAAGCGGCCGTGGCGGCGATATTGCACCAGCCAGTCGTCGGCAACCGCCGCGAGCGAAGTCGGTTGGACGCCGAGCGCGGCAAGCCCCGCAGCGCCGTCGGCGACGACATTGTCCCGTTGCAGCATCAGCCACTGATCCTTGGTGATCGGCGCGCCGGGCGCCCAGCCGACGCCCGACGCGAGCGCCCCGGCAACGACGTCGGGAACATCGACGAACAGCGGCGCGCGGCCGGTCGCATCGGCGATCCACCGCTGGAGCTCGCCCATCGTCAGCACCTGCGGCCCGCCCAGCTCAAAGGTCTGGCCTGCCGCGGCGGCATCGAGCGCGGCGACGATGGCGTCGGCGACGTCGCCGACATAGACCGGCTGGAATTTGACGTTCGGCGCGACGACCGGGATCACCGGCGCCATGCGGATCATCGCGGCAAAGCGATTGATAAACTGGTCCTCGCGGCCAAAGACGATCGACGGGCGCAGGATCGCGGCGGCAGGGAAGGCGGCGCGCACCGCGGCTTCGCCATCGCCCTTGCTGCGGCCATAGGCCGAGGCGCTGCCCTGATCGGCGCCGATCGCCGACACATGAACCAGCGTGCGAACCCCGGCGGTTTTCGTTGCAGCGGCGACATGACCCGCGCCGTCCGCCTGCACCGCCCGCATGTCGGCGAAGGCGCCGACCAGGTTGATCACCGCGTCGCTGCCCTGCACCGCGCGCGCGATGCTGGCGGGGTCGCGGACGTCGGCGGCAACGAATTGCGTCTGGCCCAGCCCGCCGAGCGGTTTCAGGAAGGTGGCGTTGCGCGGGGTGCGCTGCGCGACGCGGACGCGCGCGCCGCGCGCGAGCAGGCGCTGCACGACATAGCGGCCGACGAAGCCGCCGCCGCCCAGCACCGTGATCAATTGCCCGTCGAATTTCTGCATGGGATCCGCCTGTGATCGATTCTGGAACGCGGCGCCGCGCGCGCCGCCCGGCTTCCCCATGCCGCGAAGCGGGGAAGGGGGCAAGGGGCGACGGCGACCCGATGGCCTGAAACCGGCCACTTTGCGATAAAATATGCCGTGACCCGCGCACTGCAGTTGACAAGCCGCCAGCCCCGCCGCTAAGCGCCCGCTCCTACCCCGTGCCCAGATGGCGGAATTGGTAGACGCACCAGCTTCAGGTGCTGGCGATCGCAAGGTCGTGGAGGTTCGAGTCCTCTTCTGGGCACCATTTGTACTAGGGCTTTGAAAGCCTTGGGAAATATAGGAAATTTAGGGATTTTCACAACCGCCTAGTACAAACGTGCTAGGGAGCAATCGCTATGTGTACCTATCTCCACAAGGCCCCGAATGGGGTCTATTATTTCCGCATGGGCATCCCTGTGGAGCTTCGCCCCCGCTTCGACGGGAAGCGCGAAATTAAATTCAGCCTCGGAACAAAGGACCGGGATACCGCTAAGCGGCTAATCCCTGACCAGACCAAGGCCGCCCAGCGCCAGATTGAACAGGCGAGGGCATCAACCCGCCCAGCCCCTAAACCCGCCCCGGCTAGATCGCAGGCCCAGCTTGCCCGTGACCGGCAGCGGTGGGAGTTCGATCAGGAACAGGAAGCCCTTGCGTCTGAGGCGTACATAGATGCTGACCTAGAGATTGCTGAGCTTGAGCCTGTCATGGATGCCCTGAGCGCCGGGCTGGTTCCCGATGCTGCCCCGCAGGACGTTGCCCGCGCCGCTCAGCTAGCCCTTGCCCATGAACGGCAAATGGCGGCGATCAGGATCGAAGAGGAAGCGAACAAGCGGGTTGCCCGGATTGCGCCGCTAGTTCCCGGTGAGGCGATCCCTGAGCCGAAGGGGAAGGGCATCTATCTCGATACCGATATTGTTGACGGGTGGGCTGCTGAGCGCAATCCGTCCCCAAGGGGCAAGGCTGCCTATCTCAGTTCCGCCAACCTATTCCATTCGATCATGGGCCGTAAGTCTGTCGAGCTAATCAGCAAGGCCGATGTGATGGCGTACAAGCAACGGATGATCGCGGACCCTTCCCGGTCGCAAGTCAATGTGCGGGACCATCTTGGATACCTCAGGACGTTGCTCGATTGGGCAGCGCAAGATGACAAGATAGAGGCCAACCCCGTCAAAAATGTTCGTATGCGGGTGACGGATAAGGGAGAGGCCCGGAAAGACTTTGACATAGATGACCTAACCGCCCTGCTAGCTGGCCCGGTTCATGCCAATGGCGAGCGGCCTAGTGGCTGTGGCGGAGAGGCTGCATACTGGCTGCCCTTGCTCGCGCTGTTCATGGGAGCGCGCAGAGAGGAGCTAGGCCAGTTGCGGGTCAGCGATGTTCGGAAGGCCCCGTATGTGGACGGGGACGAAAACCGGCAACAGGTATGGTGCATTGATATTACCGATACCCCGGATGACGGGGAAGGGCTGGCCAATCAGGTTAAGAACGCTGCCAGCCGCCGCCTTATCCCGCTGCACCCCAAGCTGATCGAGCTTGGATTTATCCGCTGTGTGCAGGGTCTAGCCAATCAACAGGGCAGGGTGTTTCCCGAATTGAAGCCGGTAGGGGTCGGGCAAAAACTTACAGATAAGTGGGGGCAATGGTTCGGGCGGTATAAGCGCCAGATCGGTATCACCGACAGGACCAAGGTGTTTCACTCGTTCCGCCATACGTGGAAAACCTATGCCGTTGACGCGGGCATTGCTGAGCGCGTCTGTAGGGAGTTCCAAGGCCATGAAGGTAAGGATGCCGCCGACAAATACGGGGCAGCGCCATCAATGGCAAAGCTGGTTGAGGCCATCGCATCCTATCGGGTGCCGGGGTTGATATTTCCGCCAGCCCCGTCTTAATCCCCGGAAGGGGAGGGCGATGCAGATGCCTTATGAAAAGTGGCAAGCGGGCGATACTGGCTGGCTGATATTGATCGGCCTGTTGATCGCAGTCGGTATGTATGGGGCGAATGTAACTCCAAACGATAACTTCATATTAGGCGGCTTTGCCGCAGCCGCAGCGTTCGGCTGGTGGAATTACCGCGAGGGCCGCAAGAAGGATTGGTGGGAGGAATATGATCGGCAGCGCCGGGCGGAAAACGACGCCGCTCCCTGAGCCGATTTTAGGCCCCGTACAGAGGCGGCAGAGGTCGCCGGGTAGGTTGCCCTATCCAGCGCCTCATTTGCCCCTGAGAGATTCCCTGTCGGGCCTCAGGCCGGGGTGTCGCTAACCGGGACGCCCGCATATGATCGTGCGCGCTCCCCGGTCTGGGTTGCTCGGTATCCGGTGACGGTCCAATGGCCGGGAATGACGGCCTCCCCGTTCTGGATTACCGGAGCGGGACCGGCAGCGGCGGGCGGGCGTCCGGTATACTGAGCCTGTAGGGCCGCATATTCCGGGCTGTCGTCAATGGGACGGCCTTTGAGGTTAGCTCGAAGCTGTCGGACGGCCTCGGCATATTCGCGTGAGTTCATGTTATTTCCTTCCTGTGGGGTATCGGTCTGCCCGATAGGGGCAGCAATTTCGGCGGGGGTGGGTGCCCAAGGTTCAGCGGCAACAGCTTGATCGCTGAAGGCAAGGGCATCGGTAATGCCCCAATCCAGCGAAGCGGCATCCTCAGGCGTAGCTAGTCCCTTGGCGACGATCAGGGCTTTGAAATCCTCAACGATCATCGGCTCAAGGGTGGTAAGCGCGCTGTTGTCGCCGGTCTGATTAAACTGGTTGATAGCGGCATCGTATTTCGCGAGCGTCGGGGCATCGCTGTTCGCCACTAGGTCTATGATCGTGGCCAGCGTTTCCCGGATACCTGGGACTTGTTTAGCGAAGCCCTCAAGGGCGTTGCTGTATGCGTCTACATGGGAAACGCCCCGTGCAATTTGTGCCTTAGCGGCTTCCTGTACAGTGCGGGGATTATGTCCGTGCAGGGTAATCATAGACAGGGCAGCATTTAGCTCGATCCGCTGTCGGGGGGTTAAGCTCATTCGGTTCCTTCCTTGAGTTTAATAGGTTCGGCTAGCCCGGCCTCGATCAATTCGGGCGGGGCATCTATGCAACGGGCAAAGTGGGCTAGCTGCCCGGTCCAGACGTGCCCGCAGAGATACCGATAGGCGGCATAGAGGGCGGTATGGTCCAAGCCGGGGCTGCCCGCAGCTTCCCATTCGGCAATGGTTTCTTCGACCACAAGCATGGCTTCCTGTCGCGATGCCGGGGACAGGTCGCGGAGTGCAGGGTTGCCATATTTGACCCAATGCCCAGCGGCCCCGGCATCCTGCCATAGCTGGCAAAGATGGAGGTCTAGGCTGGTTCGGACGATGGCAGCGGGATTGCGGCTAGCGTTCCCCGGCTGGATCAATCCATCAACGGTTAGGCGGTCGCAGGCCCAGCCCCGTGCAGCGATTGCAGCGGCATGGGCAGCCACTAGCTCGCCATGCTCCCCGCAACCGGATCGCAGGGCATCAAGCGATTGCGGCCACGGCGGCGCATTGTAATCCCGCTTGGGTGGCTGTGACGCTTTCCGGGCAAGATATTCCTGCCGCGACTGCTGCCGCTGCTCAGGGGTCTTGATCGTTCCGCCCTTGTCAGTGACGTATTGCCGCAAAGCTTCCTGTTGCGCGTCCCGCTTGGCCTTGGCAGCTTCCCGCTTAGCCCGTGCCTGTCGGTTCAGTTCGGCCTTGCTCGGCTTCCTGTTCGGATCGGCAAGTATCGCTGCCTGCCTAGCTTTCATGGCCTCAGATTGCTTTGCCCGGCGTTCCGGGGTCCAACTCGCCTTGTGACCCGTGGCGCGCTTAGGCTGCGATGGCATAGCTATCCAAGCGTCCCCGGCGCAGGGCGAGGAAATAGCGGCGGAACGCTTCCCAAGGATCGGCGGGGGCAAGGTTGCTAATCTCGGCAGGGATAGCCTCAGGGCGTTTCTCGACCAGATATTCCAGCACATCGGCGGGGAGTGCAGAGAAGCCAATCAGCTTGTGCGGTTTCATCACCGCAGCCCGGAAAGCCATATTGTATTGCAGCCGGGTATATTCGACGGTGAAGATTGCCCGCAGTAGGTTGCCCTCATAGTTCGACGGGTAAGCAACGGTGACGGTGATGTTGCCAAACCCGGCAAGTCGGGCCTGTCGTTCCGCCTCAGCCTCATTGGCCAGTGCAACGGCAAGCTGTTCGTTGGCATCGGTGATAGCCTTCACCAGTTGCTCGGCCTTGGTGATTGCAGGCTTACCGATAAGCTCGATCGTGGCATTGACCTTGGTCAGATCGGCCCGGAGAAATTCAAGCTGTGATGTAATCTCGGCAGAGGTTGCTGCCTTCGTATTAGCGGGCATTTTCGTCCGATCCTTTCAATAGGTCTGAGGGGTCTAAGCTGTTCAGTATGTCGCCATTCGAGCGGGCAGCCTGTTGCGCCTTGCTGGTTTCATTCCCGGCGCTGAGCCGTTCCTGATTGTCCCGGATCGCCTCAACGGGATTGTCAGCATGATAGCTCTGCATGACATGACGGATGCCCCGGCGCTGGTCCGGTTTCCGAAGGGCTGCGATGGGCAGCGGTATGTTCAAAAATTCAAGGGCGGTACGGAAGCCGCCAATTGCCCGACGATCAGCGCAGGCAAGGTAATCTGTGACGGCCTCCCCGTGGAGTACCGAAATATCAATGGTCAGCATATGCGTGTCCTGAATTGTGGCCAATTGGCCCAAAGAGTATGATAGATGCCTCCCGCGCTCGGACTGGTTCCGAAGGGCAGGGGACTTAGTGAAACTGTGGCCAATCGTGGCCAATTGTCCGAAATATACCCGACTAGATCAGCCTGCTACTCGCCTGTTGTCAGACAAGCGGGAAGGAAACCTTGGGAGCATACCAAGGGAGGCTGATCTAGCCGGATAAAGGGTAAGGGATCATTCCCGTAAACAGCCTAGATAGTTAGATGATGCAAATTAACTAAGCATCTAAGCTGATTATGAGAATGATATAATCATATCAGGATATACTATAATAGTATGATCCTAGATTGACTGAGTTTTTGCTGTATCCCGTCTCGTTCCTCTCCCCTCAAATACAGATGTAACTATGCAGCTAACACCCTGAGGCTATAGAGGATCGAAACAACACAGCCTCTAGTCTAGGTATGCGGTTGCATGATCCTGAGTTGACTTGAGTTTGGCTTGCATTGCCCGTCTCGTTTCGTTCCCAGCATGATCGGCCTAAGCCTTTCCTACTGCTCTCCGCTTACGCTAGCGCGCCTTTCGGCGCACGTATGGAACGATCATGTTTAGTCCGTCATGCCTGACGTTTCCCCGGCTTTACGGGTGGCGCGATAATATGCCCGGCTGTTCAACATGGGCGGGTGAGGGCGGATTAGTCCTCAAGAGCGTAACAATACGATCAGGCTTATCCTCAAAGCGGTAACGAATTGCCATTTCCCTCAAAGCGATACCAGTTCAGGTTCTCCCTCAAGGATGCAACGATTGGGTTTCCCTCAAGACGGTGACGAAATGGATCGGCCCGTTTCTCTCAAGATAAGGACAATTAGATTTAGGCGCAGATTTCCGTCATTGGCCACGTATCCCGGATCATCCTCAAGACGGCATCAGCCAGCGCGTGTCGCGGTCCCGATTGCAGGCCGGTGAGTGCGCTGGACCTTCCCGGTTCAGATAGATGCAACTGTATCCCTCAAGAGCAGGACGATTGATTGTATTAATACACTAACACAGTATGTCCAAGGTGTATCGCTCAAGAGGTCATCAGCCAAAATGCGCCGTTCTCCTCAAGGGTCGACCAATACGATTAGGCAGCCATCCGGCCCAGCGCCTTATGCAGCGATGCTAGGTGCCATTTCCCCCCGGCAGGGCTGGCAATTCCCCGGTCATTCAGGGCCGTCACCATCTGGCGCATGGTCATCCCTTCGCCCTTCAATTCCCGTAGCACCGGCAGGACCGGCTCTAGGCGCTCCAGGGCCTCAGCCTTGTTCCGGGCAGCCTGCACCTTCCCATGCTTCCCTAGCACCTGTCCCCGGTCCTTTGCGGCGGCAAGGGCTGCCTTGGTCCGCTGGGAGATCAGCCCAGCCTCTAGCTCGGCAACGGCTGCCATCTGTGTAACGATGAAACGGCCCATAGGCCCGGACACCTGAGGCATATCAGCAAAGGCAACATCTGCCCCGCTGTCGATCAGGGTAAGCAGGAACCTTGTGTTACGGGCTAGGCGATCCAGCTTGGCCACGATCAACACGGCCCGCTCCTTCTTCGCCGCAGCCAACGCAGCGACAAGCTCAGGGCGTCGGGCTAGTGCATTGCTGCCCTTGCCGGTTTCAACCTCAACATGCTCAGCGATAAGCTCAAGCCCATTGCTCGCAAGGTATCTGGCTACGGCATCCCGTTGTGCCTCTAGTCCTAGCCCGCTCTTGCCCTGTCGGTCGGTCGATACCCGTAGGTATGCGATAGCCTTGGTATGGCGATGATCGTTCATTGTCTGCCCTATCTGTTCATACGTCTACCCTCGTTTACCCATGAACAACAAAGGATGCAATACGGCAATGATCGGCCCGCGCAGCCCAGCCCCGGCCAGCCAACCCTACGGGGTAATCCGCGCACAAATGCTCTGAGGTACCCCCGCGCGTAACAGTATCATTTTCAGGCCGTCGCCCCTTATGATAGCGGTAGGTGCAACGGAGGGCAGGGCATTGGCAGAAGAAAAAATTGAGCTTTCGCTGACGGAGAGCTTTGCGAAACACAAGCGCAATCTGCTGTTCGTTTGTTCGATAGTGTTGGTGCTTGCTGCCGCATCGCCAAATATGGTCAAGATACCCGGATTAAGCACGGGAACAGGAATTGATCCAATTGAAGGTATACCTACCTCACTAGCCTACTTTTTGCTTGGCTGTACGCTAGTGTATTTGTTCCTTTCATATGGGGTCGAGCTATTGGCTGCGCGAGCACTCAACCTTGATGGCGTGGCCAGAGATGGAATTGGAACGGTGAACGATAGGATCGTCGCGTCTGTTCAACCTGTCGGAGAGCGTTATGGCCAGATGTTTATCGACATGGACAACATCAAAATAGTGCTGAATGAAGCAAACAGCCAAATATCATCATCAAATTTGTTCGAATTTCTCGAAGAAATGTCAGGAAAGTTTGAAGAAATTTCTCTTAGTATGTCTGATTTTCCAATGCCTTATGATTTATCTGTGGCAAGCAACGTTCAGTCCTTAAGGGATCAGGTCATAATTGTTAGGGAAGATGTTAGAAGCCTTCATAATACAATGAGCCAGTATGAGGCTCATGCTAGTAGCGTTTCATCTTCATTTGTTTCATTTAAGCAGGCGTGGGATAAAAAATCCAAAGTGCTTTCGAGAACTATCGATGATCTAAATGGAAAGCTAAATAGGATATCTGGAAATATAAGTAGATCACAGAGATTTGGATTTGCTGCGTTAGAGCAGATTGTTCCTATTTCGTTATTTGCTTTGGCATTTGTTGCCTGCGTAGATGGTGCTTTCTTACAATCCCGAGCGATCGATTGGATAAGGGGTAATATACCGGCAGTTGACCAATTGCAGGCTCAGCAAGATGCAATGCCCAAAGTGGGAACCCAATCGACGGAAAACCGTTGATTTCCCTAGTACAAAGGGCTAGTACAGTCGCGCTAGGCGATTTAGGAAATCTCTTTATTTTCCAATAGTTAGTGGTTGGCCCATCAAATCCTCTTCTGGGCACCATTTCCTTTTTATGCCGATACCCGAAATCCGGCGCCGTCAGCGGCGACCGGGTGCGTCGTTTGCCGCCTTCGCATGCGACCGCTGGGCAGCGAAAATGCCCTGATTCAATGCGCTTCGACGCCTTGCTTTATATGAACTAGCACATTTCCGTTTCTAGTGATGCGCGGTCCTCGCTCCTAGGGTTCGCCGCGGGCGCTTTTGCCATTCGGCGGGCGGCGTGGGGAACGGACGATCATGAAATTGGCGGTTTTGCGCGTGGCGATGGCGCGGTGGATGGCGATTGCGGTGCTGGTCGTGTTTGGCGCTATGGTGCCGGAAACCGCGGGCGCACAGCATACGTCGGCCGAATGTCCGCCGCAGAACGCCACCGTAAGCAGTGGCGGCACCGTCTCGATCAACATTTCCGATTGCGCCTTTAACATCGGGTTTGCCGGTTTCGGGGATATCGACGGAGGCTCCTTCGGTCCTCCGGACTTTGAAAATCACGGGACCGCAACGACCCGCAGGACAGGTGACGACTGGTTCCTCGACTATAGCCACAATGGTTCCACCGGGATCGGTTCAACGGACGTCTTTGAGTTTTCCGACGGTTCTTTTGACGGCATCGGCGACGTCCTGGTGACGATCACGATCAACGCTTCCGCGTCACCTCTCACGGTCGCTCCAGGTACTTTGCCGACGTTGACCGCCGGCACGCCCTTTTCGCAAACACTGACGACGACGGGCGGGGTCGCGCCTTACACCTATGCCCTGCAAGCCGGTGCGCTCCCTGTCGGCTGGTCGCTTTCGTCCAGCGGAGTTTTGAGCGGCACGCCGACCCAGCGCGGAGCCTATTCGTTCAGTGTGCGCGCTACCGACAGCACGACCCCAACCGCCCACGCCGTCGACAAGGGCTATACCGGGACGGTCCAGAATCCCAGCCTGTCGCTGGCAACGCCGACGGTCACGCTGGTATCAGGGGCTCCAGCATCGTCGCAACTGGCCACTAGCGGCGGCGTATCGCCCCACATCTATGCCACGGAACCACCGGGCACACCGATGCCATTTGGCCTGAGCCTGTCGCCGGGCGGGTTGATCACCGGAACGCCCTCGGGCACCGGGACGGCGACGATCCAGTTGCGGGTAACCGACGCAAGCACTGGTCCGGGGCAATATTTCGAAGCCGAAAATCTGACCATCAACGTCATTGCGGTGCCCACCGTCTCCATCGCGGTGGCCCCGGCATCGGTGTCCGAAGATGGCGCGACCAATCTGGTTTATGCGGTCACGCGTAGCGCCGCGAGCACCAGCCCGCTGACGGTGAACCTGACGACGTCGGGAACTGCGACGGCGGGAACCGACTATAGCGGCGGCGTCGCGTCGGTCACGATTGCGGCCAACGCCACCACCGCGACCGTCACCATCGAACCGATCGCCGATGGCACCGTGGAAGCCAATGAAACGGTCATCCTGACCGTTGCATCCGGTGCCGGCTATCTGGTCGGGGCACCGGCGTCGGCGACGGGGACGATCCTGAACGACGATGTGCCGAGCGCGTCGATCACCGTTTCACCGGCGAGCACGCCCGAAAATGGCGCCCCCAATCTGGTCTATACGGTCGCGCTCAGCGCGGCGTCGGCGTCGCCGGTCACGGTGAATTACACGATCGGCGGGACCGCAACCCTCGGTGACGATTATGCCGTTATCGGCACTTCGGTGACCATCGCCGCGGGGGCGACCAGCCAGACGATCGTCGTCGATCCCAACCCCAACGGCACGATCGAGCCCGACGAGACGGTCATCCTGACGCTGGCGGCGGGGGCGGGGTACACGGTCGGCGTGCCTGCCAACGCGACCGGTACGATCCTGAACGACGATTTCCCCAGCGTTGCGGTCGATAGCGTGACGGTTGCCGAAGGCAACAGCGGGACGACCAATGCGGTCTTTACCGTGCAATTGTCGGCGCCCGCCGCATCGGGCGGGGTGACCTTCGACATCGCGACATTTGCCAACACCGCAACGGCGGGCGAGGATTTTGTCGCGAACAGCCAGACCGAGGCGGTGATCCCGGCGGGCGCGACGTCGGCGACCTTTACCGTGCTCGTCAACGGTGACGCGCTCAACGAACCCAACGAGCAATTTTTCGTGCGGATCGCCAATGTGACCGGCGCATTCGTCAACGGATCGCAGGGCACCGGGACGATTACCAACGACGATCCGCTGCCGACGCTGTCGATCGGCAGCCCGTCGATCATAGAGGGCAATCTGGGAACCCGGACGCTGAACTTCGTGATGACGCTCGACGCGCCGAGTAGCCAGGGTGTATCGGTCAATGTCGCCACCGCCAATGGCACCGCGACCGCCGGCAGCGACTATGTTGCGACCAGCGGCGGATTTTCCTTTGCGCCTGGCGAGACCAGCAAGACGTTACCGGTCACGGTCAACGGCGACACGACCCCCGAAGCCGACGAGAGCTTTACCGTCACCATGTCGGGCGTGACCAACGCGGTCATCGGCACCAACCCCGGCACGGGGACGATCACCAACGACGACGTGCCGCTCGACATCCTGCCGGAGAACCTGCCGAACGGCACGGTGGGTATTTTGTACAGCGCGATCGTGACCACCGATGGCGGCACCGCGCCTTACAACTATGCGGTGACTGCGGGAACGCTGCCCGCCGGGCTCAGCTTCGACCCTAACGGCACGCTGTCGGGAACGCCGGTGGCGGCGGGCAACGCCAGCTTCACGATCACCGTGACCGACAGCAGTGGCGCGCCCGGACCCTATTCGGCCAGCCGCGCCTACACGGTGACGATCGCGCCGCCGACGATCGAACTGACCCCGGTGACTTTGCCCAACGCGACCTTTGGCGTGGCGTATAACCAGACGATCACCGCCGACGGATCGATCGCGCCCTACAGCTTTGCGGTGACTTCGGGCAGCTTGCCCCCCGGGCTCACGCTGACGACCGGCGGAACGCTGTCGGGAACGCCGACGCTCGGCGGCCCGCGCACCTTCACGATCACCGCGACCGACGCGACCGCGGCGCCCGGCCCTTATGCCGGAGCGCGCGCCTATACGCTCACCGTCGATGTCCCTGTGCTCGTGCTGCCCGCCACGACGCTGCCCGATGGCGCCACCGACACGGCCTATTCGGCGCAGATCGATCCCGCGACCGGCGGCGTCGCGCCCTACACCTATGTCGTGACATCGGGCGAGCTGCCCTATGGGCTGACGATGTCGGCATCGGGGGCGATCACCGGCACCCCGACGACCGCCAACCTGTTCGGCTTCGTCGTCACCGCGACCGACAGCAACAGCGGCACCGGCCCATCGGTTGTTCAGCAAAGCTATTCGATCAACATCGTCAACACCCCGCCGGTGGTGGGCCCGGTCACCGCCAGCGTGCCTTATGACGCGGGGCTGACCCCGATCCCGCTCAGCATCACCGGAACCGCGAACTCGGTCGCGGTGGTCACGCCGCCGACGCATGGCCGCGCGGTGGTCGACCGGATGACGATCAGCTATATCCCCGACACCGGCTATGCCGGACCCGACAGCTTTACCTATCTCGCCAGCAACAATGGCGCCAATTCGGCACCCGCAACGGTGACGATCAGCGTCGCCAATCCGGCGATCATAATCACCGCGGGCGGCCCGCTGACCGCGACGGTCGGCGCCGCTTTTGGCGAGACCTTCACCTTCAACGGCGGAACGCAGCCGTTCACCAATTATCAGGTGAGCGGCCTTCCCGCGGGGATGCAGGGGGGCAGCAGCGGCGCGAACACGATCGAGATCATCGGAACGCCGACCAGCGCGGGCAGCTTTGCGCTGACGGTGTCGGCGACCGACGCCTCGACCGGCACCGGGCCGTTTGGCGCCAGTCAGACCTTCACGCTGACGGTCGCCGCCCCGACGCTGTCGATGACGCCGGGGGCGGGCACCTTGACCGCCGGCTATAATGCGCCCTTTGCGCAGGCGTTTACCGCCAGCGGCGGCGTCGGGCCGTTCAGCTATGGCCTCAGCGGGGCATTGCCCACGGGGCTCAGCTTTGCAGGCAACCAGATCAGCGGCACGGCGACCGCGCCGGGCAGCTATCCGGTTACCGTCACGGCGACCGATACCGGATCGACCGGCGCCGGATCGCCGTTCACGATTGCCCAAAATTACACGATCAACGTCCCGGCACCGATCATTTACATTTCGCCGGAAAGCCTGCCGAACGGCACCGTCGGCGCGAGCTACGTCCAGGCGGCCACCGCCGCGGGCGGCGTCGCGACCTATGGCTATGGCGTCTCCGCGGGCGCGCTCCCGCCCGGACTCGCCCTCTCGGGCAGCGGAACGATCGCGGGCACGCCGACTGCGGGCGGCGCCTATAATTTCACCCTGACCGCGACCGACGCCAACGGCCAGACCGGCAGCCGCACCTATGCGCTGACGATCGGCGCGGCGGTGATGACGCTGCCCCCGACAACGCTGGCGAGCGGGCAGGTCGGCTTTGCCTATAATGCGCCGCTGAACCCCGCGAGCGGCGGCACTGCGCCGTATAGCTATGCGGTGACGGGCGGCGCATTGCCCGGCGGGTTGGCGCTGTCGACCGGCGGGACGCTGGCGGGTACGCCGACCGCCTTTGGCGGCTTTAGTTTCGCCGTAACCGCGACCGACAGCAGCACGGGCAGCGGGCCTTATGCGGCGACGCAAAATTATACGGTGCAGATCGAACAGCCCGCGCCGGTCGCCAACCCGGTGTCGGCGACGGTCGCCTACGGCAGTTCGGCAAACCCGACCGCGCTCAACATCACCGGCGGCGCGGCGGCGAGCGTGGCGATCGCCACACCGCCCGCCAACGGCACGGCGGTCGCCAGCGGCACCGGCGTCACCTACACGCCCAATACGGGTTTCGCGGGCAGCGACAGCTTCACCTACACCGCGACCAATGCGGGCGGGACGTCGGCACCGGCAATGGTGACGATCGCGGTCACCAATCCGGCGATCACCATCGCGGCGGGCGGCCCGCTGACCGCGACGGCGGGGACGGCGTACAGCCAGACCTTCACCTTCAGCGGCGGTGCGCAGCCCTTCTCGGGCTATCAGGTCACCAACCTGCCCGCCGGGCTGGCGATCAGCGGCAGCAGCGCGAACAGCGTGACCGTGTCGGGGATCCCGACCAGTGCGGGCAGCTTTGCGCTGACCGTATCGGCGACCGATGCCTCGACCGGCAGCGGACCGTTCGGCACGAGCCAGACCTTCACCCTTGTCGTCAATGCGCCGGTGCTCGCGCTCACCCCCGCAACGGGCAGCTTCACCGCCAATTATGCGGTGGCCTACAGCCAGGCGATCACCGGGGCCGGCGGCGTCGGTCCCTACAGCTACAGTCTGACCGGCAATCTGCCGGCGGGCGTCACCCTCAATCCGTCGACCGGACTGCTTTCCGGGTCGCCGACGGCGTCGGGGAGTTTCAGCTTTGCGGTGATCGCCACCGATACCGGATCGACCGGCGCCGGGGCGCCGTTCACGGTGCAGGGCAATTACAGCCTGACCGTCGCGGCGCCGCTGGTGACGGTGACCCCGACCGCCCTGCCGGTCGCAACCGCCGGGGCCGCCTATACCGTGACGCTGACCGCCGCGGGCGGGGTCGGGCCATATCGCTTCGTGCTGAGCGGCGGGGCGTTGCCCACGGGGCTCTCGCTGTCGGCGGGCGGCATCGTGTCGGGGACGCCGACCGCGGCGGGCGCCTTTGCCTTCACCGTCAATGTCACCGACGCGAACGGCCAGACGGGTGCGGCCAGCCTGACGCTGACCGTCGCCAATTCGGCGATCACCGTGACCCCGGCCACGCTGCCGGGTGGCACGCAGGGCGTCGCCTATAGCCAGCGGCTCACCGCAGCGGGGGGCATTGCGCCCTACAGCTTCGCGGTCAGTTCGGGCGCGTTGCCGCCCGGCCTCGCAATCGATGCCACCACCGGCATCATCGCGGGAACGCCGACCGGATCGGGCGACGCGACCTTTGCGATCACCGTCAGCGACAGCACCGGCGGCACCCCGTCGACCGCAACGATCAGCTATACGCTGCGCATCGTCGCGCGGCCCAACCCCGCAAACGATCCCGAAGTGCGGGGGCTGGTCCAGGCGCAGGTCAATTCGGCCCGCCGCTTCGTCGACACCCAGGTCGGCAATTTCAATCGTCGGCTCGAAGGGTTGCGTCGCGGCGGTGGCGGCGGCGGTTTCAGCAATTCGCTACGGATCAGCGCCTCGGATCATTGCATCGACACGGTCACGGCGTGGACCAATCCGATCTGCGCCAACGCGGGCGGTCATGTTGCTGGCGGGGCGAACCGCCAGTCCGGCGGCTTTGGCACCAACCCGCACGGCGGCCCGCTGTCCGGCGGCGCGATGGGCGGCGGCTTGCTCGGCGGCGGTGCGATCGGATCGGCGGGCGCGAACGACGGCGCGGACACGGCGGCCAACGCCGACGGATCGGGCGGCACCGCCGCCTCGCCGGTCACCATCTGGGCCGGCGGCACGATCCGCTGGGGCGACCGCGATGAAAAGACCGGGCGGCCGTCCGAACGCTTTGAATCGGAAGGCGTGACCTTTGGCGCCGACTATCGCTTCAGCCCGTCGTTCGCGGCGGGCGTCGGGGTCGGCCTCGGCCGCGAAACCACCGATGTCGGTCGCAACGGGTCACAGAGCGAAGGCGAGGCAAAGACGCTGGCGATCTATGGCAGCCATCTGCTCGGCGGCGGTCTCTACATCAACTGGCTGGCGGGGTATCAGTGGCTAGATTTCGATCTGCGCCGCTATGTCACGCTGTCGGGCGCGCTGGTCAATTCGTCGCGCAGCGGCCGCCAATGGTTCGGATCGCTATCGGCGGGCGCCGATATCGAAAGCGGCGACTGGCGCTTCACCCCCTATGCGCGGATCGACGCGCAGCGCGGCAAGTTGAACCGTTATACCGAAAACAGCGGTTCGGTGTTCGACCTCACCTACCTCGACCAGGATGTGGCGTTCACGTCGATCGGGGCGGGGGCCAAGCTCGATTACCGGATCGCGGTCGAAAACGGCTTTTTCCTGCCGCGCCTGCGGCTGGAATATCAGCGCGACATCGAACGCGACAGCGAGGCACTGGTCGCCTATTTCGACCAGGTGTCGGGACCGTTCAACGGCGTCCCGCTGACCGGTTACGCGCGCAGCCGGTTGTTGATGGGCATCGGGGTCGAAATGATGATCGGCGATCGGACCGCGGTCGACATCGAATATTCGCGCCGCGACAACAGCGGGGCAGGGGTCGATCAGGGCGTGTTGATCAACGTCAAGCAGGCGTTCTGATCTGATCGGGACGCCCGCAACGTCGTGCGGCAAAATGTCATGGTGCATCGGAACGCTTGCCCCCGCGGCGGCCGCACCGGCAAATTCGCGGCGTGCGGCCGGGCATCGCTTGGCGGATAAATCCAGAGACGGGTCATAGATGCGCTACGGGCAAATCGCCGCCGATATGGGGGCTGGTGTGTGGGGGCTGTTCCAGCGCGCGAACAGCACGCCGCTCGAAGACGCGCTGGAACGCAAGCAGTCGTGGATACGCCTTGCGCTGCTGGTGCTGATTTCGACTTACGCCACCGTCGCCAGCATTATCGTTTCGCCCGATCGCCGCGTTGAGCCCTGGGCAATCGCGGTGCTCGGCTATTTCGCTTGCTACACGCCGCTCGCCCTCGGCCTGCTCTATAACATCCGGTGCTACCCGGGCCATTATCCCGCGCGCCGCCTGTTTTCGATGGCCAATGACTATGCCGGCCTTGGCTTCGCGATCATCGTCGGCTGCCAGGTGATGCTGCCGGTCTATGCGCTGATCATGTGGGTTACGGTCGGCAACGGCCTGCGCTTCGGTTCGCGCTATATGATCGTGGCGGCGGTCATGGCGCAGGTCACGCTGGCGATCATCACGATGCTGACGCCCTATTGGCAGGCCAATACCCCGCTCGTCGTAACGCTTTCGCTCACCGCACTGATCGTGCCGCTCTACATCCGGACCCTGCTGCGCAGTACCGAACAGGCGCGGCGCGATGCCGAAGAGGCCAACACCGCCAAGTCGCGTTTCCTGGCGCAGGCCAGCCACGACCTTCGGCAACCGGTGCATGCGATCGGACTGTTCCTGAACAGCCTGACCCAGACCGGGCTGGCGCCCGAACAGCGCGGCATCGTCGATCGCATCGATCGGTCGCTGCAGGGCGTCGCCGAACTGTTCCGCTCGTTGCTCGACATCTCGACGCTCGACAGCGGCGCGGTGACGCCGAAACTGGAGCCGGTTTCCATTCGTCAGCTATTCCGTCTGCTCGAACAGCAGAACCAGGCAAGCGCCGAGTGGGCCGGGGTGGATCTGCGCTTCGTTGCATCCGAACGGATCGTCCTCGCCGACAGGGCGCTGCTGCTAACCATGCTGCAAAATCTGGTGTCGAACGCGATCAAATATGCGCCGCGCGGCCCCCTCCTGATCGGGTGCCGCCCGCGCGGCGACCGCGTTTCGATCTGGGTTATCGATCGCGGCCCGGGCATCGCGGCGGAGCATCTGCCGCGGCTGTTCGACGAATTCTATCAGATCCGCCGCTTGGGCGCGGCCGACACGCAGGGCGTCGGGCTGGGGCTGGCGATCGTCCGGCGGCTTGGCGCCCTGATGGGGCTCGCCGCGGATATTCGGTCGCGGCCGGGGCATGGCACCGCCGCGGCGATCCACGGGCTGGTCGCGGCGGCGGCGGTCCCCCCGGCGATCGATCGCGACCCCGGCTACGCGGTGCCGCTGCACGATTTGCGCGTCCTGCTGGTCGAGGATGATCTCGACGTGCTGGACGCCACCGCCTACCTGCTCCGCTCCTGGGGCGCCACGGTGGCGGCCTGGTCGACCGTTCCGCCGCATCCGCAGCCGTGCGACCTGATCGTCACCGATTTCGACATCGGCGGCGGGCTGACCGGTGCCGATTGCATCGCATTGCATCGGCACACCGATCCGCCGCCAATGGCGATCGTGATGACCGGGCACGACGAAATAGCGATCGAAGAGATCATCGCCGACACCGGCGTCCTGATCCTCAAAAAACCGGTGCGCCCTGCCGAACTGCGATCGGCAATCGCCGCCTTGCGCAGCCGGCAGGAGCGATTGGCGGCGGGTTAGCCGGGCCTATCGAAGCCCCATCGCATTGGCCTTTGCCGCGGCTTCGGTCCGCGTATTGGCGTTCAGGATCCGCAACAGCGCCGACACATGGATGCGCACCGTGAACGGCGATATGTCGAGCTGGCGCCCGATTTCCTTGTTCGTCTTGCCCATCGCCAGTTGCGACAGCACGTCGCGCTGGCGCGGCGTGAATTCCTGGCTGCTTGGCCGCGCGGGGGGCGGCCGCGTGATCGCGGCGGTTTCGGGGACCAGGACCAGCGTGTCGCCGCCGTATACCGCATTGATCGCCGCCAGCATCGCGTCGGATGGCATCGCCTTGCCGATGAAGCCGTCGGCGCCCTGCCGCATGACGCACGCAATCGTTTCGGCATCGTCGGTCATCGAAATGATGATCAGCGACGACGTCGGAAACCGGCGGCGCAGGGCCGCGATCGTGGTCAGGGGGTCCATGCCCGGGAACATCAGGTCAAGGATGAACAGCGCGGGCGCCGTGCCCTCTGCGGCCAGCGCCATGACCTCATCGACGCTGCCCGCCTCGACGATGTCCGCGCGCGGAAAAGCGCCGCCGACCAGACGGCACATACCGTCGCGGAAAACAGGGTGGTCGTCGGCAACCAATATGCGCTGGGCGAGTGGCATCGGCATGGGGCGCTGAAACTCCGCTGCTGCCGACGATGGTCGGCGGAAGTGCAGGCTTGGTCGCGCACCGCGGCGCGCGATTCCAGTTTCTTTTCGTACCGGTTCGCCTTTTTCCGGCGATACAGGAAGGGGCTCGCATTGCTGCGAGCCCCTTCGCCACCAAGCGACCCTTTGGCGGACTTGAAGTTCGAAATTCCGGCGCGCCGCTGCATTTGCTCTGAGCAAATCCCCGATGGCGCGACGCTCGAAATCGATGGCCAAGGCTGGAGCAGTCGGCGGCAACGCGCAACCGCCGGGATGTGCTAGCCCCTCGCTGCTGCCGAGCCGAAGCGACGTGGCTGACCCCCTGTTGCTGTGGATTCAGAGGATCAATCCGGCGCCGCACGGCTTAAAGATCATGTGCCTGCGCTTCGAAACAGCGCCCGCGAAGAACGGCAGCTTGGCAGCGTGGGTCATGCCCAGCATCCGGTCGGCCGTTCATCGCACCGCGGTCGGCGGCTGGCGTTCCAGCCACCGGGCGCGTTCGGCCAGCAGGCGCAGCCGACAGCTGTCCTCGATCAAATCGCCGCCGGTGCCGCCGGCCATGCCGGATCGTTCGACCTCGATGCGGCAGACCGTCTAGCGGTCTTTCAGCCAGGCCCGCTGCGCATCGCGCAGCCTCACCCGCGCGGCGTCGTTCTGCAACCGGCGAAGCGCGCCGCGATATGCGGCGTTCAGCACCTTGTCGAGGCGGCGATACTCGCCCGCCATACAGGTCCGCATTGCTGCGGTGACGCCGCCGCTGTCGCGCACGCATTGCCGGAACGCGGGCGATCGATCTTCGGCGGCGGGCTGCGCCGCCGCCACGCTGCCCGCACTTGCCGCCAAAAGCCCGGCGACGGCGAGCAACCTGTGCCTGAAATGAAGCTTCGCCATCCCATTGCGCTCCCGTCTGGACATCGGCGGCGCATGGCTATGCTTGCGGGAGAGCCGCGCGATCGACGGCGTATGGGATAGGGCGCGTCGCGCCGCTGCGGCAGGGCGGGCGGCGTACCGGTGCATTTCCAGCCTTTGATTTCCGGCGTCCGAAGCTGATGTGCGCTTCATGGCGGTATCGAACACGCAACGCGCAACGCTGGCATGGCTATGTCTCGTGGCGAGCGGTCTCGCCGTCGCGCAGATCGCCGCACCCGCGCATTTGCCCGGCGGCGCGGTACCGGCGACGCTGTCACCGCCGCTGCCCGAATATGGCGCCTATGGCCCGCTCTTGGTCTGCGAGGGCGACCAGCGCCGCGCGCTATGCGACGAGCGAGGTGGGATAGGTGGACGCGCTGCGACCGCCGCCGAGCGAACGCCGCATTTCGCGGCGGCATGGAAAATTCAGGATCCGCAAGATGTTCGACACATGATTGCGGACAGTGAAATGCGACAGCCCCAGTTTGCGGGCGATTTCCTTGTTCGACAAGCCGGTGAGCAGGAAATCGAGGATTTCCTGTTGACGCAGGGTCAGCGGCGCGAGGGTCGATTTGACGCCTGGACCATGTTCTCCCAGATCGCGGTCGACATACAGCCGCGACAGGTTGATGACGTCGGAGCCGGGGAGGGCCGATCGGATGCGCGCAATGGCATCTTCGCCCTGGAACCGCGATACCGTAACCAGGACGATGGTGCGGTCATCCCGGTCGAAGTCGTGCAGGGCGGTATGCGGCGCGGGATAGAATGACGGGTCGATATGTTTCATGGCGGGGTGATGCTATCGCAATGCCACCGAAGGATGAGGGGGAAACCGGCGATTGGCTTGCCGGACACAATGAACGGGCGGGGTTTTCTACCAATGGCTTGTCGGCGATGACCAGCGTTCAGGAGCGGACGGCAAAATCGGTTGCGCCGCTGCCGGAGGGCGCACGTCCGCTACCGCCGACGCTGCCCACACCGGTGCAGGAACGCAAGGCCATCACCGCCACCACTGTCAAGCTGGCGGCGCTGTTCTGGTTCTGCGTGCTCGTTTCGGACAGCCTGCTGTGGGGCATCGTCGGGACCGATCCGATCGCTTCGGCGTTCGGCAAAGTCGTCCTGAACAGCTTCGGCGCGGCGCTGACGCTGGTGGTCACGGCGCTGCTGTTCCGGCTGCGCGCGGCATCGATCTTTACCAAGGTCGTGGTGGCTTTCACCTTCTCGATCCTGGCGGCCGCGATCTACAGCGTCTTCGACATCTTCATCTATCTGTGGATGGCGCGGCCGGGCACCTGGGCGTTCGACAATGTCCTGTTCGGGCATACGATGATTTCCAGCACCGCGATGTTTTTCGGCTGGTCGTGCCTGTACGTCGCGATGATCTACAGCTTCGATGTCCGCGATCGCGAGCGCAGTCTGGCGCTGGCGCGCGAAGAGGCGCTGTCGGCGCAGATGCGGGCGCTGCGCTATCAGATCAATCCGCACTTCCTGTTCAACACGCTCAATTCCGCGATGGGGCTGGTCGAGGAGGGGGCGACCGCGCGGGCCCAGCGCATGATGATGTCGCTGTCGGCCTTCCTGCGCCAGACGCTCGAACTCGATCCGATGAAGGATGTGACGCTGGCTGCCGAACTGGAATTGCAGGAGGATTATCTGGAGATCGAGCGCGAGCGGTTCCCCGACCGGATGCGGTTCACGATCGACGTCGAGGAGGCCGCGCTCCACGCGCTCGTCCCCAACCTCATCCTCCAGCCACTCGTCGAAAATGCGGTCAGGCATGGCGTCGAGCCCTGCACCGGCGAAGTCGGGATCCGCATTACCGCGTGGCGCGATGGCGACCAGCTGGGCATCCGGGTCGAAAATGACCTGTGCTCGATCGAAGAGACGCCGACGCGCCCGGGCAGCCGGATCGGGCTGCGCAATGTCACCGAACGGCTGTCGGCGCGTTTCGGCGCCGCCAGTTCGTTCGACACCAAACTGACTCCGGCCCTGTTTCGCGCCGAAATCCGGCTTCCCTGGGCGGTTTGATGACGGGTCTGGCGATATTGGTCGTCGACGACGAGCCGCTCGCCCGGCGCCGCGCGGTACGCCTGGCGCAGCAGTTGCCGTGGGTCGGCGAGGTGGGGCAGGCAGCGAATGTCGCGCAGGCGATCGAGTGGCTGGCGACCGCGGCCTGCCACATCATCCTGCTCGACATCCGGATGCCGGGCGGCAGCGGCTTCGACCTGCTGCGTCATTTGCCCGACCCCGCCCCCGCGGTCGTGTTCGTGACCGCGTTCAACGATCAGGCGCTGCGCGCCTTTGACGCGCGCGCGGTCGATTATGTCACCAAGCCGATCGAGGCTGGACGGTTCCAGACTGCAATGGAGCGCGCCCGCATGGCGGTCGAGCAAGAGCAAAGCGCAGATCGCATCCGTGAACTGGAAGAGGTCGTCGCCACCTTACGCGCGACGGAGCCTGAAACCCGCAATCAGTTGGGCGAATTGTGGGTTCGCGCGGGCGGCGAATACATCCGCATCAAGCCCGAAAGCATCTCGCACATCAGTGCCGAACGCGACTATGTCCGCATCCACGCCGGCGGCAATAGCTATTTGTATAACGAGAATCTGGCAACGCTTGAACGGCTGTTGCCGACGTTTCAATTTCAGCGAATTCACCGCAGCACAATGGTGCGTATCGACGCGGTCGAACGCGTCAAGGGGGGCCAGTTCCACTCGCTGATCGCGGTACTCGGCGACGGCACCGAGCTGCGCGTTGGCCGCACCTATACCGCGGCGATCCGTGCCCGGCTCGCCCGCCGCGACTGACCGGCCGCGCCGCGCACGCCGCCAAGTTTTTCTTTCCCCGCCATCAGGCCGCCGCTGCTTGTCTCGCGCCGTCCGCCATGCAAGGGACGCACGAACGGGCAGCGGGAGAGGACGCGATGCACTTCGACGTGGTGATAGTCGGCGCCGGTCATGGCGGGGCGCAGGTCGCGATCATGCTGCGCACGCAAAAGTTCGCGGGCAGCATCGCGATCATCGGCGACGAACCCGAGCTTCCTTATGAACGCCCGCCGCTGTCGAAGGAATATTTCGCGGGCGAGAAGGAATTCGAGCGCATCCAGCTGCGCCCCGCCAAATATTGGGACGAGCGCGAAGTGACGATGCTGCTCGGTCAGCGTGTCGTCGCGGTCGATCCGGTGGCGCACGCGGTCACCACCGATGGCGGCGAGACGATCGGCTATGGCAAGCTCGTCTGGGCGACCGGCGGATCGCCCCGGATGCTCCCCATCCCGGGCGGCGATCTGCCCGGGGTGCAGGGGGTGCGCACGCGCGCCGATGCCGATGCGATGAAGGCGGCGTCCGAGACCGCGGGCCAGATCGTCGTGATCGGCGGCGGCTACATCGGACTCGAGGCTGCCGCGGTGCTGCGCAAGGCGGGCAAGAAAGTGGTGCTGCTCGAGGCACTCGACCGGGTGCTGGCGCGCGTCGCCGGGACCGAATTGTCGCGATTCTACGAACGCGAGCATCGCGATCATGGCGTCGATCTGCGGCTGGGCGTCGCGGTCGAGGCGATCGAGGGCGACGGCCATGTCACCGGCGTCCGGCTGGCGGATGGCGAGGTCATTCCGGCCGATCTGGTGATCGTCGGCATCGGTATCGTTCCGGCGGTCGAACCGCTGATCGCGGCGGGCGCCGCGGGCGGCAACGGCGTCCTGGTCGACCGGTTGTGCAAGACCAGCCTGCCCGACATCTACGCGATCGGCGACTGCGCCGCGCACGAGAATGATTTTGCCGAAGGCGCCTGCATTCGGCTCGAATCGGTGCAGAACGCCAACGATCAGGCGAATGTCGTCGCGAAGGGCATCGTCGGCGACGAGGCGCCTTATCATGCCATCCCGTGGTTCTGGTCGAACCAATATGACCTCAAGCTCCAGACCGCCGGGCTGTCGACCGGCCACGACCGGGCGGTGCTGCGCGGGGATCCGGCGACACGAAGCTTTTCGGTGGTTTACCTCAAAGACGGCAAGGTCATCGCGATCGACTGTGTCAATGCGACCAAGGATTATGTCCAAGGCCGAATGATCGTCACCGCCGGGTTGGTGGCAAGCGCCGAGCAGCTCGCCGACAGCGAAACGCCGCTGAAGGCACTGCTCCCTGCCTGATCCTACGCGGGCGGCAGCGCGTCTGCCCCCGGCTCGTCGTTCATTGCGCGTTTCAGCGTCACCTTGATGTTGCGGAGCAGGCGGCGCAGCGCGATGATCACCACGACCGCGGCGATTCCCATGACGATGGCGATGACGATCGCGAGCGGTGGATAGGCGATCGCCAGCGCCAGCAAGCCGCCGGTCGCGACATCCTCGCCGGTCGACACCACCGCATTGCTGAACGGTTCGGGGCTGGCATTGACGACGGCGCGCGTCGTCGCCTTGGCGCCGTGGCTCAGCAATGCGCCGCCGCCGCCGAGCAGAAAGGCGATCACCTGCCACGTCGGATCGGATGCGTCGACGAGCGCGAGGGCAAGCAGCGCACCGCCGAGCGGGCGGATGACACTATGGATCATGTCCCAGATCGAATCGACCCAGGCGATCTTGTCGGCGAGGAATTCGGCGAGGGTGCCGACCGCCGCGACCCCCAACACCCACGGGTTCGCCAGCACCTGCAAGGCGGCGAGATGTTCGGGCAGCGGCAGCCACCCGAAATGCATCGCGGTGCCGGTCGCCAATATGGTGAGGTAGAGCCGCCAGCCGGCAAGCAGGCTGAGACTGCCGGCGACACCCAAAATCTCGACGATTCCCAATATCCTGCTCCCCGTTTTGTCCCCGTTTTGTCGATGTCCTTCTTGCACCCCCCTTCGCGCCCTCGCAATGCCGAGATGACAAGCGCGAAGCGCGCGGTTATCGCCTTGATCATGACCAATGCCGTTCCGCCGTCCGCCTCTCTGGAGGTGTTGCCCGAAGGCGCCATTCCCGCCGCGACGCTGGTGATCATGCGCCCGTCGGACGATGGTGGCGCTGACGAGATCCTGATGGTCAAGCGATCGACGACGATGGCCTTTGCCGCGGGCGCGGTCGTCTTTCCCGGCGGCCGGGTCGATCCCGACGATTATCTCGTCGCCCGCCAGCACGCGCCGGCGCTGGACGAAGCCGACGGCGCGGCGCGGGTCGCGGCACTGCGCGAGACGCTGGAGGAAACCGGACTGGCGGTCGGCTGGCCGGGGCTGGCGGAGCGCGATGTCGCCGCGGTGCGCGCGGCGCTGCTTGCCGGCACGTTGTTATCCGACATCCTTGCGGCGCGCGACGACCGAATCGCGCTGGACTCGCTGGTGCCGTTCGCGCGCTGGTGCCCCAATTTCAAAGAGGCGCGGACCTTCGACACCCGTTTCTATGCGGTCGCGGCGCCGCCGCACAGTCACGAGCTGACGGTGGAAGAGGCCGAACACAGCCATATTTTCTGGGCGAGCGCGCATCAGACGCTGGCGATGGCCGACCGCGGCGAGGTGTCGGTCATTTTTCCGACCCGCCGCAACCTCGAACGCTTGGCCCAAACTGCCGATTTCATGGGGTTTTCGGCGCATTCGGATCAGTTTCCGGTGGAATTGATCACGCCGTGGATCGAAGACCGCGACGGCCAGGCGTTCTTGTGCATTCCGGGGCACCTCGGATACCCTGTGACCAGCGAATCTTTTGACCGCGTTCGCCGGGGCTAGTTGCCTTTCTGCAACAACTTTCTCTCTATTTAGCAATTTGGTAAGAATTGGCGGACTAGGGCAAATCGTCGTTGCATTTGCTGAATGCTGTGCCTAAGACGGCGCTGCAGAAGCAGACCGGGGTTACCCCCTCGATTTGATTCGACAAGACTAATCCAGTGGACGGAGAAAATGATGAACCTGCTTAAGAAGGCTGCGATCTCTCTCGCAGCGACCTCGATGATTGCAGCCCCGGTTGCCGCGTCGGCCGCTCCCGCAGCCCGTGCAGCTTCGGCCGTTGACGGCCAGAGCGAGCTGGAAGGCAGCACCAGCTGGATCATCGCAGTCCTCGCTCTCGTTGCGATCGTTGGTGGCATCATCATCGCGTCGGACAACAACGACGACGCACCGACCAGCCCGTAATTACGGCTGATCAATACTGATACCAAAAGGCTCCGAGCTCCGCTCGGGGCCTTTTGCGCGTCTATGCTATTCGTTCTCGCGACGATCTAGGCGAGGATGGCTTCAGCTGAAATCGTCATTGCGAGCAAAGCGAAGCAATCCAGGGCGTGACAAGCCGCCCTGGATTGCTTCGCTTCGCTCGCAATGACGCGTGTAACAGCCTCGATGCATCAGACTAAAGCGTGATATTCCGCACCATGCGCGAGCGCCCGAGCGGGATTGCCGCGCGCGCGCGTTCCGCCGCCGCGGGGTCGATCGGCGCCAGCGTCACCCGATAACCCGTCGCGTCCTGCGCCGCCCCCGCGTCGGCCAGCACCGTCCCCCACGGGTCGACCGCGACGCTGTGGCCATAGGTCGACCGGCCGTCCTGATGTGCGCCGCACTGCGCCGCTGCCAGGAGGTGGCAACCGGTTTCGATCGCGCGCGCGCGCATCAGGACGTGCCAATGCGCTTCGCCGGTCGACACGGTGAAGGCGGCGGGGATTGCGATCAGCGCCGCGCCGTGATCGACCAGGGCGCGGTAAAGTTCGGGAAAGCGCAGGTCGTAACAGACGCTCAGCCCCAATTGCCCGAGCGGGGTATCGACCACGACGACCGCGTCGCCCCCCGCATAGGCCGCCGATTCGGTCCAGTTCTCGCCCGACGGCAGCGTGACGTCGAACATATGGATCTTGTCATAGCGCGCGCGGATGCTGCCGTCGGCAGCGATCACATGGCTGCGGTTGACGCGCCGCTGGCCGTCGTCGGCAAGCAGCGGCATCGAACCCGAATGCAGCCACAGCCCATGTTTCTGCGCCATCGCCTGTAACGCCGCCGGCCACGGGCTGTCGGCTTCGCGGACGATATGCGCCCCCGACCGCGCCCGATCGCGATCGAGCAGCAGCGACATTTCGGGCAGGAACGCCATCGCGGCGCCGTGCGCCGCCGCCTCGCCCAGGGCGCGATCGATCGTGGCCAGATTGGCTGCGGGGTCGGTGCCGCTCGTCATCTGGACAAGCGCGGCGATCGGTGGCGAGGGCAGGGCGGTTGACATGCTGACTGGCTAAACCGGCCGTGCGAGGAGGACAAGCGTCGCGACAGTTCAGTGGCCAGCAAGGTTCGAAGCGGTTAAGATGGCGCAATGTCCTATGTCCCCGTGCGCACGCCGCTTCGTTTTTCCCGATCCTGTCTGTTCGTCGGCGCTGCCGCGTTGCTGCTGGCGTCGCCCGTGGCCAGCGCGCAGGGCGGCGCGGCACCGACCACCGCGACCAGTCCGGCGGCGAACGGCGACTGGCTCTATGCCGGCAGTGACATTCCGCGCGACACGGCGTGGCAATTCGGCGTGCTGCCCAACGGCGTGCGTTATGCGGTGCGCAACAACGGCGTACCGCCGGGGCAGGTGTCGATCCGGGTGCGGATGGACGTCGGATCGATGTTCGAGACCGAGCAGGAACGCGGCTATGCCCATTTGCTCGAACATCTGACCTTCCGCGGCTCCGAACATATTCCCGACGGCGAGGCCAAGCGTATCTGGCAGCGGTTCGGGGTGACCTTTGGCAGCGATTCGAACGCTCAGACGACCCCGACCCAGACCGTGTATCAGCTCGATCTGCCCAGCGTGACCCCCGCCAACCTCGACGAAAGCATGAAATTGCTGTCGGGCATGGTCCGCGAACCGCGGATTTCGGAACTGGCGGTCGCCGCCGAACGCGGCGTCGTGATGTCCGAACTGCGCGAATCCGACGGGCCGCAGAAACGGATCGGCGACGCGACCAACGCCCATCTGTTCGCCGGCCAGCTGCTCGGCGACCGCTCGCCGATCGGGACCACCGCCTCGCTGGGCCAGGCGAGCGCGACGTCGGTCACCGCGTTCCACGACCGCTGGTACCGCCCCGAACGCGCGGTGGTGGTCATCGTCGGTGATGCCGAACCGGCCGAACTGGCGCGGCTGGTCGCCAAATATTATGGCGACTGGCGCGGTAACGGGCCGAATCCCGCCACCCCCGATTTCGGCAAACCCGACCCGAAAGCACCCGCCGCCCTCGAAATCATCGAGGCCAACCAGCCGCTCGCGCTGACGCTCGCGATGGTGCGCCCGTGGCAGAAACGGATCGACACGGTCGAAAATACGCGGCGGCTGTATCTGGAATTCATTGCCCAGGCGCTGGTCAACCGGCGGCTGGAAAACCGGGCGCGCAGCGGCGGCAGCTATCTGGTCGCGACGGTCGAACAGCAATATGTCAGCCGCAGCGCCGACGTCACGATGGCGTCGATCGTCCCCTTGAGCGACTGGAAGGCTGCGCTCGCCGACGTGCGCGGGGTGATCGCCGATGCGGTCAGCACCCCACCGTCGCAGGCCGACATCGACCGCGAAGCGAACGAGATCGAAGCGTTCCTGCGCAAGGAATGGGAAAATGCGCGCAACGAACCCGGCGCGCGGCTGGCCGACGACATGGTGCGCGCGGTCGACATCGGCGAAACGGTGACCAGCCCCCAGGGCCAGGTCGATATGTTCAAGGCGATCCGCGCATCGGCAACGCCCAAGGTCATGCTCGACATCAGCAAGGCGATCTTTGCCGCGCCGGTCACCCGCGCGGTGCTGACCACGCCGACTGCGGCAGGCGGCAATGGTGCGGTTCTGGCGGCGCTGAAGGCGCCGGTCACCGCGCGCGACGACCGGCTGGCGGCGGTGCAGGCCGATTTCAAGCAGCTCCCCGCGTTCGGAACGCCCGGCACGATCACCGCGACCAACAGCCTGCTCGGGCTGCGCGCCGAACGGATCGAGTTCGCCAATGGCGTTACCGCGCTGGTGTCGAACAACAAGGTCGAACCGGGGAAGGTGCGCGTCAATGTCCGCTTCGGCACCGGCAACCGCAGTGTCGCCGCCGATGCGCCGAACCTGCTCTGGACCGGCGACTATGCGCTGGTCGCCAGCGGCATCGGGCCGTGGGGGCAGAACGAGATCGACCAGCTGACCAACGGGCGCCAGATCCAGCTCAATTTCGCCATCGACGACGACGCGTTCGAACTGTCGGCGGAAAGCAAGCCCGCCGACCTTGCCGACCAGATGCGGCTGATCGCGGGCAAGCTGGCCCAGCCGCGCTGGGATGCGGCGCCGATCGAGCGGCTGCGCATCGGCTATCTCACCGGCTACGACCTTAACGACGCCACCCCCAATGCGGTGCTCGACCGCAATATGCGCGGCTGGCTGACCGGCAATGACGCGCGCTGGGCGGCGCCGAACAAGGCGCAGATCGCGGCGCTGACGCCTGCTGCGTTCCGGGCTTTCTGGGAACCGCGGCTGGCCAGCGGGCCGATCGAGGTGCAGATTTTCGGCGACCTGGAATCGGTCGATTATAGCCAGATTCTGGCGAGCACGCTCGGCGCGCTACCACCCCGTCAGATTTTGGCGCCAGCGAATGGCCAGCGCGTCGATTTCGCCAAGCCCGCCAAGGTTCCCGACATTGCCTATCATCGCGGCGAACAGGGGCAGGCGGCGGCGATGACCGCCTGGCCGACCGGCGGCGGCCTCGCCAATCCGCGCGACGCGCGCGGGCTGGAGGTGCTGGCGGCGGTGTTCAATGACCGGCTGTTCGACCGGCTGCGCGCCGAACAGGGGGCAAGCTATGGCCCCGTCGTCGACAGCCATTGGCCGACCGGGTTCGACAGCGGCGGTTACCTGCTCGTCGGCAGCCTGCTGGCGCCGAAGGATCTCGACCGTTTCTATGGCATCGCGCGCGACATCGCCGCCGATCTGGTTGCCACGCCGGTCAGCGCCGACGAACTGACGCGCAATGCGGTGCCGATTCGCGAACAGGTCGCGCGCGCCTCGACCGGCAACGTCTATTGGATGTTCCTGCTGGAGGGCGCGACGCGCGATCCGCGCGTCGCCGCCGCGGCGCTGTCGATGCAGGACGATATTGCCGCGGTGACCGCCGCCGATGTCCAGCGGCTGGCGCAGCAATATCTGACGCCGCAACGCCAATGGTCGCTGGCCATCCTGCCCAAGGGAATGACGCTGGCCGACGCCGCGGCGCTCGGCGCGGCGACCGCGCCCCCGGCTGGCGGCCGTTAAGCCGTTTCGCCGCCCGCCGCCGGGCGGCGTACCTTGCGAATGCGCGGTTCGCGGTCCAGGTCGCCCTTGGTCATGATGTCGCGCCGCATCTTGGCGCGCACGTCGTGGATCGACGCGATCACCGGCCCCATCGCGACGCCCAGGTCGATCAGCACCGCTTCGGCGAGTTGCAGCGAGCTTTCGAGCGTTTCGGGCACCGCGTCGCTTGCCCCCGCCTGATACAGCGCGGCGGCATGGTCGGCGTCGCGCGCGCGGCTGATGATCGGCAGGTCGGGGAATTTCAATCGTAACTGCTTGGTCATCCGCAGCTGCTGAACCGGATCGTCCATCGTCAGCACGATCGCATCGGCGCTTTCGATCTCCAGCTTGTCGAGGCTGCCCGGGCGCGCGACATCGGCGAACCGCACCGAAAAACCGTCGCGCCGCGCCGCGGCGACGGTGTCGATGTCGGCGTCGACCGCGATGTAGGCGCGGCCATGCTCGCGCAGCAATTCGGCGACGGTGCGCCCGACGCGGCCAAAGCCTACGATCACCGTCCGCGCGGTCGCGGGTTCGTCGGCGGGGGTGTCGCCGCTGCGCATTTCGATCCGCCGCGAAATGTCATGGCCGACGCGCGCCAGCAACGGCGTGATGGTCAGCCCGATGGCGGTGACCAGCTGCCAGAAACTGGCGGTTTCGGGGTCGATCAGCCCCGCGGTCAGCGCCGCGGTCAGGACGATCAGCGTCGTTTCCGACGGGCTCGCCATCAACAGCCCGACCTCCGCCGCGGTGCCGCGGCGTGCGCCCGAAAAGCGCAGCAGCAGCGCGGTCACCACCGCCTTGACCGCAACGACCCCGACCACCGCGACGATCAGCAGCGGCCATTGCTGCGCGATTGTCTGCAGGTTCAGCCCCATGCCGACGCTGATCAGGAACACGCCGAGTGCCAGCCCCTTGAACGGCGCGGTGATCGCCTCGACCTCGCCATGATATTCGGTCTCGGCGATCATCAGCCCGGCGAGCAGCGCGCCGACGATCGGCGACAGGCCGACCGTGGCGGTGGCGAGCGCGGCGACGATGACCACCAGCAGGCTGGCGGCCAGGAACAGCTCGGGGTCCTTGGCGCGCGCCGCCTGCGCAAAGATGCGCGGCAGCAGGAACCAGCCAGCAACCGCCAGCACCGCAACGACCAGCACCCCTTGCCACAGCGTGGTGAGCAGCAATTCGGTGCTGTCGCCCGCGGCGTTGGGGGCAAAGGCGCCCAGGATGAAGATGATCGGCACGATCGCCAGATCCTCGAACAGCAACATCGAGAACGACGCGCGGCCGACCGCCGACTTGGTGCCGACCATCGGCAGCACCAGCGCGGTCGACGACAGCGCCAACGCGATGCCCAGGCCGAAAGCGGCGGGGGTCGACAGGCCGCCGAGCAGCCACAACCCGCCGCCCAGGATCGCGCCGCTGAACAGCAGTTCGGCGGCGCCGACCCCGAACACCAGTTTGCGCAAAGACCACAAGCGGCGGAACGACAGTTCGAGGCCGATCGAGAACAGCAGCAGGATGATGCCGAATTCGGCGAACAGCGCGATGTCTTCGGTCGATCCGATCGTGACATGCTTCAGCCACGGGTAGTCGCCGGCAAGCGCGCCCAGCCCCGAGGGTCCGACGAGCAGCCCGACCAGAATGAAACCGATGACGGGGGGCAGGCGAAAGCGGGCAAATGCCGGGATGACGATGCCCGCGGCGCCCAGCACCACCAGCGCGTTGCCGATGGCCGATGTTTCTGTTTCCGATACCATAGGGGCCGACCTTATGCAGGCCGACCCCGATTGGCTAGGCGGTTATCTTCGCTCACCAACTCTATTCCTCCCCCTTGATGGGGGAGGTAGCGAGACTTGCCAGCTTGCTGGCTTAGTCGCAGCGGTGGGGGTGCCCTGTCGGCCTGAAACCACGGTGCCAGGATGCACCCTCACCCCCATCCAACTTCGCCTAATCGCTTCGCGATAAGGCTGCGTATCCTTCCCCCCTCAAGAGGGAAGGGCGACGAGCGTCAGCTACCCATCTTGGCTTCGAGATTCTCCACGATCGCCTCGAAAAAGCCTTCGGTGGTCAGCCAGTTCTGATCGGGACCGATCAGCAGCGCCAGATCCTTGGTCATCTTGCCGCTTTCGACCGTCGCGACGCAGACCTTTTCCAGATCGTCGGCGAATTTGATCAGCGCGTCGTTGCCGTCCAGCTTGCCGCGGTGCTTGAGCCCGCCGGTCCAGGCAAAGATCGACGCGATCGGGTTGGTCGACGTCGCCTTGCCCTGCTGGTGCATGCGGTAATGGCGGGTGACGGTGCCGTGCGCGGCCTCCGATTCCACGGTCTGGCCGTCGGGGGTCATCAGCACGCTGGTCATCAGGCCCAGCGAGCCGAAGCCTTGGGCAACGGTGTCCGACTGGACGTCGCCGTCGTAATTCTTGCAGGCCCAAACGAACTTGCCCGACCATTTCAGCGCCGATGCGACCATGTCGTCGATCAGGCGATGTTCGTACACGATGCCCGCGGCGTCGAACTGTTCCTTGAATTCGGCGTTGAACACCTCTTCGAACAGGTCCTTGAAGCGGCCGTCATAGGCCTTCAGGATCGTGTTCTTGGTCGACAGATACACCGGCCACTGGCGCGCGAGGCCATAGTTCAGGCTGGCGCGTGCGAAATCGCGGATCGAATCGTCGAGGTTGTACATCGCCATCGCGACGCCCGACGAGGGGAACAGGAACACCTCTTCGTCGATGACGTTGCCGTCTTCGCCTTCGAACACCAGGCGCAATTTGCCGGGGCCGGGGACGCGGAAATCGGTCGCCTTATATTGGTCGCCGAACGCATGGCGGCCGACGACGATCGGGTCGGTCCAGCCGGGGACGAGCCTGGGCACGTTCTTCATCACGATCGGTTCGCGGAACACCACGCCGCCCAGGATGTTGCGGATCGTGCCGTTCGGCGACTTCCACATTTTCTTCAGGCCGAACTCCTCGACGCGCTGTTCGTCGGGGGTGATCGTCGCGCATTTCACGCCGACGCCATATTTGGCGATCGCGTTGGCGGCGTCGACCGTGATCTTGTCGTCGGTCTGGTCGCGCATTTCGATGCTGAGGTCGTAATAATGCAGGTCGATGTCGAGATAGGGAAGGATCAGCCGTTCGCGGATCCATTGCCAGATGATCCGGGTCATTTCGTCGCCGTCGAGTTCGACGACCGGGTTGGCTACCTTGATCTTGCCCATGCTGTACGCCTTTATCCTTGGGGAGTCGGAGTTGCAGCGGGCCTTAGGCAAAGCGGCGCGATTGATCAATGGGCGTGGTGGAACCCGCGGCCGTTGATCAATTGGCGGGATGGAACCCGCCGCTGCCTTATCCATTGTCAGTATCAGGCGCGCCCCCTAGAAGAACGGCCATGTCCAACATCATCTCTTCCAACCGCCCCGGCGGCGGCATCAAATGGCAATGGCCGTCGATCCACCCCGAAGGCCGCAAGTTCCTGCTTATCGCGGGCATCATCACTTTGTGCTTCTGGCTGCTCGGCTGGGAAATCGTCGGCTGGCTGATGTTCGGAGTGACATTGTGGGTCGGCGCCTTTTTCCGCGATCCGGTTCGCATCACCCCGACCGGCAGCGATGTCGTCATTGCCCCCGCCGACGGATTGATCACCCAGATTGCCGAAGTGCCGCCGCCGCCGGAGATCGCCGGACCCGACGGGCTCGGCAATGCACCGATGCTGCGCGTATCGATTTTCATGAGCGTGTTCGACGTCCATATCAACCGCACCCCGATCGCAGGAACGCTGCGCAAGCTTGTGTATATTCCCGGCAAATTCCTCAACGCCGATCTCGACAAGGCGAGCGAAGAGAATGAACGCCAGCATTTCGTCGTCGAACGCGCCGACGGGGTGCGCATCGGTTTTACCCAGATCGCGGGTCTGGTGGCGCGGCGGATCATGCCGTTCGTGACGATGGGCAACGAACTCGCCATCGGCCAGCGCGTCGGGCTGATCCGTTTCGGCAGCCGCGTCGATGTCTATCTGCCCGCGGGAACCACGCCGCAGGTGCTGCTCGGACAGCGGACGTTGGCGGGCGAAACCGTCGTCGCGCGGATCGGCCGCGCCGACACGATCGACGGCATCGGGCAATAGAGTGAGCGAAGACGAGCGGATCATTCCCGACGCCGCCGGGCGCCGCATCGGCGGGATCAGCCTGCGCGCCTTCGCGCCCAATGCGATCACCGTTCTGGCGCTGTGCTTCGGCCTGACCGGGGTGCGCTTCGCGATCGGCGGGCAGTTCGAACTCGCGATTGCCGCGGTGATTTTCGCCGGGGTGCTCGACGGCATGGACGGGCGCATCGCCCGCCTGCTGCGCGCGCAGAGCAAATTCGGCGCCGAGCTCGATTCGCTGTCCGACGTGATTGCCTTTGGCGTGGCGCCCGCGATGATCCTGTTCCTGTGGTCGCTGCAGGATGCACCGAAATTCGGCTGGACCGCGGCGCTCGCGCTGGCGGTCTGCTGTGCGCTGCGCCTCGCGCGCTTCAACTCGCGCATGGACGCCGATTTTCAGCCGCATAAATCGGCCGGCTTCAACACCGGCATTCCCGCGCCTGCCGGGGCGGGCTTGTCGTTCGTCCCCGTGTATCTGTGGCTGACGACGGGCAATGATCTGTTCCGCGAATGGTATCTGGTGATGCCCTGGGCGCTCGGCGTCGCGATGCTAATGATCTCGGCGATCCCGACCTACAGCTGGGCGTCCATCCGCCTGCGCCGCTCGTGGCGGCTGTTCGCGCTGGCGGGGGTGGGGTTGCTCGGTGCTGCGCTGGTGACCGCGCCGTGGCTGACCTTGCTTGCCGTGTGCGCCATCTATGCGGCGACCTTGCCCTTCGGCCTCGCCAGCTATGCGAAGGTCAGGCGGCGCGGCTGAACTGTGGCTGGCTGTGCTGCGATCGGGCGACGATGGCGCGCGCGATGTGGCGACGCGGTGCCGACGGGCGGAGCTTGATCATCGTTGCGGGGCCGGGTTGCGGTGCGCTGTCTGCCGCGAAAGCGCCTTCGCCGAGCAGCGCCGAAAGAATCGCCGTCTCGTTTGCTTTCAGCATGGCGAGGATCACCGTGATGCCGAGTCCGGCGGCGAGGGCAAAGAGGAGTGCAGCTGCGACCTGAACCATGATCTGTCCTTCCGGGTTTTCGTTAACGAAACCTTTCCGATCGGAATGACGGTTTCGCTTGGCTTTTGGTTGCATGTTCTTGGTTTGTTCTCAAGTGTTTTGCGACGAACGGAGTCAGATTGGCGCCGGATCGAATGATCGGCGGCCCCGCCGTGTCGTCCCGGCCGCACTCTCGGCGCTTGCTTTTGGTGGCCAACGCCGCTAACGGCCCGCGCATTCCACATGGAAGGCGCACATAAACCGGTGCCGGGATCATCCGCTTGCGGAACCCGGTTCTTGCTTTCCAGAGGACCAACCGGAAGGAGAAAGACTATGGCGGCCCCTGTCGTCACGATGCAGAATCTTATCGAGGCTGGCGCCCACTTCGGTCACCAGACCCACCGCTGGAACCCGCGCATGAAGCCGTATATTTTCGGTGCGCGCAACGGCATCCACATTCTCGACCTCTCGCAGACCGTGCCGCTTTTTGCGCGCGCGCTCGAATTCGTCGCTTCGTCGGCGGCGTCGGGTGGCAAGGTGCTGTTCGTCGGCACCAAGCGCCAGGCGCAGGGTCCGATCGCCGATGCGGCGCGCGCGTCGGGTCAGCACTTCGTCAACCACCGCTGGCTGGGCGGCATGCTCACCAACTGGAAGACGATCTCGAACTCGATCAAGCGGCTCAAGACCCTTGAGGAACAGCTTTCGGGCGACACCTCGGGCCTGACCAAGAAGGAAGTGCTCAACCGCACCCGCGAACGCGACAAGCTCGAAATGTCGCTCGGCGGCATCCGCGACATGGGCGGCATTCCCGACGTGATGTTCGTGATCGACGCGAACAAGGAAGAACTGGCGATCAAGGAAGCCAATGTCCTTGGCATCCCCGTCGTCGCGATCCTCGATTCGAACGTCTCGCCCGACGGCATCGCGTTCCCGGTTCCGGCGAACGACGACGCCGCACGCGCCATCCGCCTGTACTGCGACGCGATCGCGCAGGCCGCGACGCGCGGCGGCCAGCAGGCCCGCGCCAACCGCGGCGAAGACCTGGGTGCTGCGGTCGAACCGACCGCCGAGCCCGTTCTCGTCGAAGAAGCAGCCGCTCCGGTCGCTGAAGAAGCCCCGGCCGTCGAAGCTGCTCCGGTGACCGAGGACGAACAGGTCCCCGCCGAAGCCGCGGCCGAAACCGAACGTCAGAGCGACGCCTAAGCGCGCCTGAATGGCCGGGCGGCGCGCTGCGACTAGGCAGCCGCCGCCCTCGGTCATTGTTTTGACTTATCGCGCCGCCACGCGTGCGGCGCAGCGGCCCGGTTATCCGGATCGCTCCACACTGGAAAGGATCACTCATGGCTGAAATTACGGCCGCTCTCGTCAAGGAACTGCGCGACCGCACCGGCGCCGGCATGATGGACTGCAAAAAGGCGCTCGCCGAAAATGGCGGCGACATCGAAGCGTCGATCGATTGGCTGCGCACCAAGGGCCTCGCCGCCGCCGCCAAAAAGGCGGGCCGCGTTGCCGCCGAAGGCCTGGTTGGCGTTGCCACCGACGGCACCCGCGGTGCGATGGTCGAAGTCAACAGCGAAACCGACTTCGTCGCCAAGAACGAACAGTTCCAGGGCTTTGTCCGTGACGTCACCAACGTGGCGCTCGCCGGCAACCTGACCGACATCGACGCGCTGGGCGCCGCCGCCTATCCGGCCGGCGGCACCGTTGCCGAGGCGCTGACCCAGAATATCGCGACGATCGGTGAAAACCAGTCGCTGCGCCGTTCGGCGATCATGTCGGTGAACTCGGGCGTCGTCACCGCCTATGTCCACAACGCTGCGGCGCCGGGCATGGGCAAGATCGGCGTGCTCGTCGCGCTCGAATCGACCGCCGGTGCCGACGTCCTCGAACCGCTGGGCAAGCAGCTTGCGATGCACGTCGCCGCCGCGAACCCGCTGGCGCTGAACGGCGACGATCTCGACGCCGACATGGTCGCTCGCGAACGCGCGATCGCCGAAGAAAAGGCGGCCCAGTCGGGCAAGCCCGCTGAAATCGTCGGCAAGATGGTCGACGGCGCGATCGCGAAGTTCCGCAAGGAAAACGCGCTGCTGTCGCAGCTGTTCGTGATGGACGGCAAGACCCCGGTCGCCGAAGTCGTCGCCGCTGCCGGCAAGGACGTCGGCGCGACGATCACGCTCAAGGGCTTCACCCGCTTCCAGCTCGGCGAAGGCATCGAGAAGGAAGAAAGCGATTTCGCGGCGGAAGTCGCGGCGGTCGCTGGCGTCTGATAAAGATTGGGCTGTCGTCTCGCGATCGAGCTGACACCCCCTTTTTCGTCATGCCGGACTTGATCCGGCATCCACTCCGGCCTTCGAGGGCAGATGGACCCCGGATCAAGTCCGGGGTGACGAAGGTGGGGATATGCGATCGCGGGCGCGGCAGTCCGCTTGGCAATGGCGCGCGCCTTCACTAGGGTGCGCGCCATTCGCGTATCTAATCCCCCCCAAAGAGGTTCCCCGATCATGGCTCTGCCCGGCATGAAACGCATCTTGCTGAAACTGTCGGGCGAGGCGCTGATGGGATCGACCCCCTTCGGCATCGACCCCGAAACCGTCGCCAGCATGGCGGCGGAGGTCAAGGCGGCCAAGGAACGCGGGCTCGAAATCTGCCTCGTCATCGGCGGCGGCAATATCTTTCGCGGCATGGCGGGCGCGGCGAAGGGCATGGACCGCGCGCAGGCCGACTATATGGGCATGCTGGCGACGGTGATGAACGCGCTCGCGATGCAGAATGCGCTGGAGCAGCTGGGCGTCGAAACGCGCGTCCAGTCGGCGATCGAAATGGACAAGGTGTGCGAACCGGTGATCCGCCGCCGCGCCGAACGCCACCTCGAAAAAGGCCGCGTCGTGATCTTTGCCGCTGGCGTCGGCGCACCTTACTTTACCACCGACAGCGGCGCCGCGCTGCGCGCCGCCGAAATGAAGTGCGACGCGCTGCTCAAGGGTACCAGTGTCGATGGCGTGTATAACGCCGACCCCAAAAAGGATAAGTCGGCGGTCCGTTACGATACGCTGAGCTATGACCGCGTGCTCGCCGACAATCTGAAGGTGATGGACGCCAGCGCGGTGGCGCTGTGCCGCGACAATCACATCCCGATCGTCGTGTTCAACATTCGCGAGGCCGGAAATCTGGCGCGGGTCTTGGCGGGCGAGGGCGTTTCGACGGTCGTCGGCGACGCCTGATAAATTGAGAGAGGACAAGACGATGGCAAAATATGACAAGGCCGACCTCGAACGCCGCATGCACGGCGCGGTCGAATCGCTGAAAAGCGACCTGTCGGGCCTGCGGACCGGCCGCGCGCATACCGCGCTGCTCGATCCGGTGACGGTCGAGGTTTATGGCAGCCTCATGCCGCTCAATCAGGTCGCCTCGGTCAGCGCCCCCGAACCGCGCATGTTGTCGGTGCAGGTGTGGGACAAATCGAACGTCGGGCCGGTCGACAAGGCGATCCGCTCGGCCGGCCTCGGCCTCAACCCGATCGTCGACGGCCAGATGCTGCGCCTGCCGATCCCCGAAATGACGCAGGAACGCCGCAAGGAGCTGTCGAAGCTTGCCGGAAAATATGCCGAGGCGGCGCGCATCGCGGTGCGCAACGTCCGCCGCGACGGCATGGACAATCTGAAAGCGGACGAGAACAAGAAAGAAATCAGCGAGGACGAGCGCAAGCGCCACGAGACCGAGGTGCAAAAGCTGACCGACGCGACGATCGCCGAACTCGACGCCGCCGCGACCGCGAAGGAAAAGGAAATTCTGGGCTAGTGCTTTCCGGCGCTTACCTCTCTTCCGTTCGTGTCGAGCGAAGTCGAGACACGCTGCGTTCGCGCCCGACCTCGCGTGTCTCGACTTCGCTCGACACGAACGGGTTTTGAGGTCTTTTCGTGACAAGCCATAACCACGGCGCACGCCATGTCGCGATCATCATGGACGGCAACGGCCGCTGGGCGAAGAAACGCCTGCTGCCGCGCGTCGCCGGTCACAAGGCGGGGGTCGAGGCGGTGCGCACGATCGTCCGCGCAGCGGGCGACCTCGGGATCGAGGCGATGACGCTCTATGCTTTTTCGTCGGAAAACTGGAAACGGCCCGAGGAAGAGGTCAACGACCTGATGGGGTTGATGAAGCGTTTCATCCTGTCCGACCTCGACGAATTTGCCGCCAATGATGTGCGACTGAAAGTGATCGGCAATTGGCGCGCGCTGGCGCCCGACGTCGTGGCGCTGATCGGCAATGCCCTTGAACGCACATCGGGCAACAAGCGCACGACGCTGGCGGTCGCGCTCAACTATGGCGCGCAGGACGAGCTGGTCCGTGCCGCAACCGCTGCCGCGGCTGAGGGGCCAATTACCGAGGACGCGATCGCGGCGCATCTCGACACTGCCGACATGCCCCCGCTTGACCTGCTCATCCGCACCTCGGGCGAGGTGCGGCTGTCGAACTTCCTGCTCTGGCAATCGGCCTATGCCGAACTCTATTTCACCGATATTTTGTGGCCGGATTTCAAACCGGCCGACCTGAAGGCGGCGCTCGACCATTTCGCGCGCCGCGATCGTCGTTACGGGGGACTATAAGGCATGGCGGCGGGAAAATCGGACCTGTGGACACGGATCGGGTCGGCGCTGATCCTGTTTGCAATCGCGGGCACTGCGCTGTGGTTCGGCGGATTGGCGTTCGGCCTGCTGCTGCTCGTCGGCGGCGCGCTCGTCATCGTCGAATGGCTGGCGCTGGTGCGCGCGATGACGATCGCCAGCGGGGCAAAGACCGCGCTGACCGTACTGGGCCCGGTCCTGACACTTGGCGCCATCGCGGGCCTATGGTTCATCCGTGACCAGCTCGGCGTGACCGCCGCCTTGTGGGTGTTCGGCATGGTGTGGGCGACCGACATCGGCGCCTATTTCGCGGGCCGTGCCTTTGGCGGCGCCCGGCTGGCGCCGACGATCAGCCCGTCAAAGACCTGGTCGGGGCTGTTCGGCGGGATGATCGCGGCGCTGATCGCCAGCGCGACGATCGGCGACCGCGCGGGCATCATCGGCGTGCCGCTGTGGATCGGCCTGTTCATGGGGCTGCTCGCGCAGATGGGCGACCTTGCGCAAAGCTGGATGAAGCGCCGCGCCGGGGTCAAGGATTCGGGCAAGCTGATTCCGGGGCACGGCGGGTTGTTCGACCGCGTCGACGGGGTGTTGCCGGTGGCGCTGCTGCTTGGCGCGCTGGCCTTTACCGGTCAGATCGCGGTGCGGGCGGCCAGTTGATATGACCGCGCGCCGCCTTTCGCTGTTCGGGGCCACGGGGTCGGTGGGACAATCGACCCTCGACCTCGTCCGCCGCGACGGCGAGGGGTGGCGGGTGAGCGTGCTGACCGCGAACAGCGACGTCGCCGAACTGGCGAAGCTGGCGCGTGAATTTCGCCCCGATGTCGCGGTGATCGCCGATGCGGCCCGCTACGCCGATTTGCAGGAGGCGCTGGCCGATACTGGCATCGAAATCGCCGCGGGCGCCGACGCGCTCGTCGCTGCGGCGCAGCGTCCGGCCGACCTGGTGATGGCGGCGATCGTCGGCACGGCGGGGCTGGCCCCGACGATGGCGGCGCTCGAAGCGGGCACCGACGTGGCGCTCGCCAACAAGGAGGCGCTGGTGTCGGCGGGCGCGCTGATGATGGCCGCGGCGCGGACGTCGGGCGCCACCATCCTGCCGGTCGACAGCGAGCATAATGCGATCTTTCAATGCCTCGCGGGTGGGCGGATCGATCAGGTGCGCCGCATCATCCTGACCGCCAGCGGCGGCCCGTTCCGCACGATGAGCGCCGCCGACATGGCGCGCGTCACGCCCGCGCAGGCGGTCGCGCATCCGAACTGGTCGATGGGCGCCAAGATCAGCGTCGATTCGGCAACGATGATGAACAAGGGGCTGGAACTCATCGAGGCGCATCACCTGTTCCCCGTCGGGCTCGATCGCATCGAGATCCTGGTCCACCCGCAATCGGTGATCCACAGCCTGGTCGAATATATCGATTGCTCGACCTTGGCGCAGCTCGGCTCGCCCGACATGCGGATTCCCATCGCCTCGGCGCTCGCCTGGCCGCAGCGGATGGCGACGCCGTGCGCGCCGCTCGACCTTGCGACCATCGCGCGGCTCGATTTCGAAGCGCCCGACGAGGTCCGTTTCCCGGCCACCGCGCTGTGCCGCGCCGCGATCGCCGCGGGCGGCGCCCGCCCCGCGCAGCTCAACGCCGCAAACGAGGTCGCGGTCGCCGCCTTTCTTGCGGGGCGCATATCCTTTCCCGCGATCGTCGATACCGTGCGCCGGGTGATCGACGCGGCGGAACCTGCCGCCCCGTCATCGCTTCAAGATATATTCAGCGTCGATGCCGCATCGCGCGTCGCTGCCCAGCATTTTGTGGACCAATATGAACATGCTTGACGTTCCGCTTTGGCTTTATCCGATCGCATTTCTGGCGGTACTCGGCCCGCTCGTGTTCGTGCACGAATATGGCCATTACATCGTCGGGCGCTGGTGCGGGGTAAAGGCCGATACCTTCTCGATCGGCTTTGGCCGCAAGATATTGGGCTGGACCGACAAACGCGGCACCGAATGGAAGATCGGCTGGTTGCCGCTGGGCGGCTACGTCCAGTTCGCGGGCGACCGCGATGCGGTCAGCCAGCCCGACGCCGAATGGCAGCAACTGCCCGCCGAGCAGAAATCGCACACTTTTCCCGCCCAGCCGGTGTGGAAACGCGCGCTGATCGTATCGGCGGGGCCGGTGACCAATTTCCTGTTCGCGATTGCGATATTCGCGGCGCTGTTCATGACCTATGGCGCGCCCAAGACGCCCGCAGTCGTCGGCGCGGTCGATCCGAAAAGCGCCGCACAGCAAGCCGGCTTGCGGGTGGGCGACCGCATCGTCAGCATCGACGGACGCTCGATTGCCAGGTTCGAAGATATTCAGGCTGCGGTCGCCTTCAACCTCGGCAAACCGGCCAATCTGGAAATTGCGCGCGGTGACGAGCGTATCGCCGTTGTTTTGCGCCCACGGCTGATTTCGCAAACTGACCGGTTCGGCAACAAGGCCGACCTCGCGATCATCGGTATCCGTTCGAGTGCTCCCGTCTATTCGGCCGTCGGCCCGCTGGCCGCGGTCGGGGCGGGTGCGGAGCAGACTTGGGCGCTGGTGCGATTGACCGGGAATATATTGAGGCAATTTCTGACTGGCCAACGCTCGGTCAAGGAAATGGGCGGGCCGATCAAGATCGCCAAGCAGTCGGGCGAAGTCGCGACGCTGGGGATCGTGGCGCTGATCTCTTTCGTCGCGTTCGTTTCCATCAATCTGGGGTTCATCAATCTCTTGCCATTGCCGATGCTCGATGGTGGTCATTTGCTTTTCTACGCTTACGAGGCGGTCCGGCGTCGTCCTGCTCCCCCGCAGGCGCAGGAATGGGCGTTCCGATTCGGCTTTGCGGCGATCGTCACGCTGATGCTGGTCGTGACTTTCAACGATTTGGGCTCATTGGGCCTGTGGGACGGGATCGCGCGCTTGATTGGCTAGCGAGTCTGGGGCAGGGAGTGCGCGCGAGCCCGCGGTCAGGCGGGTTTGTCGCTTTTGAGTTATTTTTTCGGGATGAACAGCGTGGCTTCACACAATTTCTCGGCGCGGACACAGCTGTCGGCCCTCCTTCTGGCAGGTACGATGCTCAGCGCGCCGGTGATGGCGCAGGATGGTGCGCCGCCCGTCGCCGCGCCCACGGTTCCCGCGCCCGCCCCCGAAGCGGCGCCCGCCGCAACGACGATCCAGACGATCACCGTCGTCGGCAACCAGCGGCTCGAGGCGCAGACGATCCTGTCGTATCTGCGCCTGCGCGTCGGCCAGCGTTACGACCGCGCGATCCTCGACCAGGCGCTCAAGGACTTGGCCGCAACCGAGCTGTTCAAGGACTTCCAGATCACCGACAACAATGGTGCGCTGACGATCGAAGTCACCGAAAATCCGGTGATCAACCGCGTCATTCTGGAGGGCAACAAGCGCCTGAAGGAAGACAAGATCCGGCCCGAGATCAAGCTCGCGCCGCGCCAGATCTTCACCCGCTCGAAAGTCCGCGCCGACGTCGCGCGCATCATCGAACTCTACAAACGTCAGGGCCGCTTCGCCGCGACCGTCGAACCGAAGATGGTGGCGCTCGACCAGAACCGCGTCGATGTGGTGTTCGAAATCAACGAAGGACCGAAATCGAAGGTCCGCCAGATCAGCATCATCGGCAACGAAAAATTCAGCGACGGCGATCTCAAGGACGAGATGGCGACCAAGGAGTCGAGCCTGCTGACGATCCTGTCGTCGAACACCAGCTATGACCCGGATCGCCTGGCCTATGACCAGCAAAAGCTGCGCCTGTTCTACCTGCAAAACGGCTATGCCGATTTTCGCGTCATCTCGGCGGTCGCCGAACTGACCAGTAACAAGCAGGACTTCATCATCACCTATGTCGTCGAGGAAGGCGAGCGGTACAAGTTCGGCGAAGTCGATGTGAAGAGCGAGCTGCGCGACTTCCAGCCCGCAATGCTCAAGACGCTGCTGCCGATGAAGAAGGACGACTGGTATGACGCCAAGCTGGTCGAGGACACGGTCGAAAGCCTGAGCGAGACCGCCGGCCTGTTCGGTTATGCCTTTGCCGACATCAATCCCGAATTCCGCCGCGATCCCGAAACGCGGACGATGCAGATCACCTTCAACGTCGCCGAAAGCCCGCGCACCTACGTCGAGCGCATCGACGTCAACGGCAACACGCTGACCCACGACAAGGTCGTGCGGCGCGAGTTTCGCCTGAACGAAGGCGACGCGTTCAACAGCTTCGGCATCAAGCGCACCGAAAACCGCATCAACAGCCTGGGCTATTTCCAGGAAAATCTCGAGATCGAGCGCAAGGAGGGCAGCGCCCCCGACCGCATCATCCTGGAAACCAATGTCGAGGAAAAGCCGACCGGCGAACTGTCGCTGTCGGCCGGTTTCTCGTCGATCGAAAATTTCCTGCTCCAGGCGTCGATCCGCCAGCGCAACTTCCGCGGTCTTGGCCAGCAGTTGCAGGCATCGGTCAACTATTCCAGCTATTCGAAATCGATCGAGCTCGGCTTTACCGAACCCTATCTGTTCGACCGCAACATCTCGGTCGGCGGCAGCGTCTATCGCCGCGACCTCAATTCGTTCAACTTCATCGACAACGACCGCCGCACGACGTTCGAACAGGTGACCACCGGGTTCCAGCTGAACGCCGGTGTGCCGTTGACCGAATTCATGTCCTTCTTCGGTCGTTACAGCCTGAACTACGACGATGTGACGCTCGACCGCGGCATTTATTTCTTCGGCGACCAGTGCGATCCGCTCGTCGCCGGTCGCTATCTGTGCGACGCAATCGGCAAGCGCACCACGTCGCTGATCGGCTATACGCTGGCCTATGACGATCGCGACAACCGCATCCGTCCGACGCGCGGCCAATCGCTGTCGCTCAGCCAGGATTTTGCGGGCCTTGGCGGCAGCGTCAAATATGTGCGCACCCGTGCGAACGCGTCGAAGCACTTCAACCTCGGCAGCCGTTTCGTGCTCAATTTTTCGGCCGAAGGCGGCTACATCTATCCCTTCGGCAGCGCGCCGACCCCGACCAGTGACAAGGTCCGCCTGACCGACCGCTTCTTCCTGGGCGAACCGCAGATGCGCGGTTTCGACATTCGCGGCGTCGGCCCGCGCGTCGTGCGTTACGCCAATGTCGATCTGACCAATCCGGCCGCACCGGTGCTCGACACCAGCACCGATGGGCAGATCGACGACGCGCTCGGCGGCCGCGCTTATTATCAGGGCCGCGTCGAACTCGATATTCCGCTCGGCACCGGCGCCAAGGAACTCGGGCTGCGCCCGTCGATCTTCCTCGACGTCGGTTCGGTGTTCAGCGTGAGGCGCCCGACGCTGACGACGCTCGCCGATTTCCGCGATCCCGCCGACGGGCTGACCAAATTTCTGTGTCGCAATTCCACCACCGGCGCGACGGCCTTCGCGACCAATACACCCGACGCTTCCGGCGTGCCGACGGGGCAGTTCACCACTTGCGCCACCGGCTTTTCGCCATTGGCCCCGTTCGAGGAACGCTTCTTTGGCGATACCTGGATGCCGCGCGTGTCGATTGGCGCCGGGGTCAACTGGAACTCGCCGTTCGGTCCTTTCCGGATCGACTTCGCTTACGCCCTTCGCAAAGAAGAGGGCGATGATACCAAACGCTTCTCATTCAACGTAGGAACCCAATTCTAATGAAGAAAATTCTTGCCGCTTCGGCGCTTGCCGTTGCCACGCTGTCGGTGTCGCCGATCATGGCCGTCCCGGCGATCGCCCAGGCAAAGGCCGTGGCGGTCGCCGACGTCCGCGTCGCCGCCGCCCGCTCGAACGCTTTCAGTGTCGCATCGCAACAGATCGAAACGACGTACAAGGCGCAGATCGACCAGCAGCAGTCGCGCGGCCAGACGTTGCAGGCTGAAATCAACGTCCTGATCGCAAAGTACAACGAAGAAGCCAGAAAGACGCCGGTGAATCAGGCCGCCGCGCAGGCTGCTGGCAAAGCCGTTCAGGACAAGCGTCAGGCGGCACAGGCCGAACTCGGTCAGATCGGCGCGCCGATCGAACTCGCCATCGCTTATGTCGAAGATCAGATCAGCGTTCGCATGAACGAAGCGATCCGCGCCGCGATGACCGCGAAAAAGATCGACCTGCTGCTCAACCCCGACGCAGTGCTGGCGCGCGAAAACAACGTCGACATCACCGATGCCGTCGTGACCGAACTCAACCGTATCCTGCCCAACGTGTCGATCGCGGTTCCCGCGGGCTACCAGCCCGGCCAGCTCGTCCAGCAGCGCAACCAGCAGCTGATGGACGCCGCGCGCGCTGCGCAACCGGGCGCCACGCCCGCCGCACCGGCACCGACCGGCACCGCGCCGACGACCCGCTAAACGCCGTGGCCGAAGGGGACAAGGCGGCAGGAGCGATGGGAGCGGCGGACATCCGCCGGATCCTGACGCTGCTGCCGCACCGTTATCCGATGCTGCTCGTCGACCGGGTGGTTTCGATCGTGGCCGACACGTCGATCCACGCGGTCAAGGCGGTGACGATGAACGAGCCCTTTTTCCAGGGGCACTTCCCCGGTCGGCCGATCATGCCGGGCGTGTTGATCGTCGAGGCGCTGGCGCAGGCCGCCGGCGTCCTCGCGATCGAATCGATGGGGCTCGCCGGGACCGGCAAGCTCGTCTATTTCATGGCGATCGACGGGGCGAAGTTCAGGAAGCCGGTCGAACCCGGCTGCCTGCTCGACTTGCACGCGACGATCATCCAGGCCAAACGCAGCGTCTGCCGTTTCGAAGGCAAGGCGATGCTAGACGGCGCGCTGGCGGCGGAATGCCAGTTCACCGCGATGATCGCCGATCCGCCGGGCGATTGAGCCACACCATCTTCCGTTCGTGCTGAGCTTGTCGAAGCACCGTTCTTCTTTTCGACGTTGCTGAAGAAAAGGGCGGCCCTTCGACAAGCTCAGGGCGAACGGGGCAGGTGTTGCATTTTTTCAACTTGCCCACTAAAGGCCGCACCTTCGCGTCCCCGGATGCACGGACTCACAGCTCGCTGGTCGGTAACCAGCGGCACAGGAGCTTAAGACATGAAAAAAGACGTTCACCCCGCCTATCACATGATCACGGTCAAGATGACCGATGGTACCGAATATCAGACGCGCTCGACCTGGGGCAAAGAGGGCGACACGATGACGCTCGAAATCGACCCCACCGCGCACCCGGCGTGGACCGGCGGCAATGGCCGCATGCTCGACGCCGCGGGCCAGGTTGCCAAGTTCAACAAGCGCTTCGGTGGTCTCACCCTCAAGCGCTAAGCCCTGTCCCCGCGAAGGCGGGGATTCGGCGATCAGCTCAATACCTTTGCAAGCGCGCTTTGCCACCCGGCAAGGCGCGTTTTGCGTTTGTCGGCCTCCAGTGCCGGGGTGAAGCGGGTCGTGGTGCCGCGCATCGCCTTGGCTGCGCTCGCCAGATCGGGATAGAGGCCCGCGCCGGTGGCGGCGAGCATCGCTGCACCCAGCGCGGTGCTTTCGACGAAATCGGGCCGCTCGACGGTCAGGTTCAGCACATCGGCCAGATCCTGCGCCATCCAGTCGTTCGCGGCCATGCCGCCGTCGATGCGCAGGTCGGCCCAATCGACCCCATCGGCGGCGAACGCCGATTTCAGGTCGTGCGCCTGATACGCCTGCGCTTCCAGCGCGGCGCGCGCGACGTGCGCCTTGGTACTGGCAAAACTGAGGCCCGACAGCGCCGCGAGCGCGTCAGGGCGCCAATGCGGTGCGCCGAGGCCGGTGAGGGCCGGGACCAGATAGACCCCGCCATTATCGGCGACCGACCGCGCCAGCCCCTCGCTCTCGCCCGCATTGGCGAGCAGGCCCAGCCCGTCGCGCAGCCATTTGATCAGGCTGCCGGCGACAAATACCGATCCCTCCAGCGCATAGCTGCGCACCTCGCCCTCCTGCACCAACACCGTCGCGAGCAGGCGATTGGCCGAGTGCGGGCGCGCGGTGCCGCTCGCCGACAGGATGAAGGCGCCGGTGCCAAAGGTCGCCTTGGTCTGTCCCGGCGCGAGGCAGGCTTGCCCGATCGTCGCGGCCTGCTGGTCGCCCGCCATCCCGCAAATCGGGATCGCGCCGCCGAACAGCTCGGGATCGGTTGTCCCGACACGGGTCGTGCAGCCCGTGATTTCGGCGAGCAGCGCCATCGGTACGCCCAGCAGATCGCACAGCCCGGCATCCCAACCGCCCCCGCCGTTGATGTCCATCAACAAGGTGCGCGACGCATTGCTCGCATCGCTGACATGCACGCCGCCGGTCAGCCGAAAAACCAGATAGGATTCGATCGTCCCGACCGCGAGCCGCGCACCCGCTTCGCGCAACTGCGGCCAGTGCTTCAGCGCCCAGCCGATCTTGCTCCCCGAAAAATAGGGATCGAGCAGCAGGCCGGTCTTTTCCTGCACCGCGGCCTCATGCCTCCCGTCCTTCAGCGCCGCGCAGTCGGCGGCGGTGCGGCGGTCCTGCCACACGATCGCGGGCGCCAGCGGCTCGCCGGTGGTGCGGTCCCAGAACACGATCGTCTCGCGCTGGTTGGTGATCCCGATCGCCGCGATCTTGTCCGCACCGCCAGCCTTTTTGATCATCGCGCGGGTGCACGCGAGGGTGGCAGTCCAGATTTCGGCGGCGTCATGCTCGACCAGCCCGGGACCGGGATAATGCTGCTGAAACTCGCGCTGCGCGCTACCCAGCGGGGTGCCGTCCGGCGCAAAGAGCATCGTGCGGGTCGAGGTTGTCCCCTCGTCGATAACGATGATTTTCTCGGCCATGATAACTCTCCCATCGTCACCCCGGGCTTGACCCGGGGCCCGCCTGTTTTGAAGGGAAAGGCAGGCCCCGGGTCAAGCCCGGGGTGACGGGCAAGGTAATTATCTTGCAAAATCGCGCAACCCATGCCATATGCCCACGCATCGCAGCATGGCGGGACCACCCGCCGTAACCACCGGCAGCGTGATTTCCCGCCCATTTACAGGCGCGGGCGAGCCGGACCAGCGCTTTGTCCCCAGAGGCACCCTTTCACGCGGGTCGTTTCGAACCCGCGGCCCGTGCGCCGTCCGTTCGATGCGAACGGATGCGCCTGCGCGTCGCCCTATGTGAGTATTTTATGACGACTTTTAACGACTTTGGCCTGCACGCCGACATCAATCGCGCGCTTGCCGCCAAGGATTATACCGTCCCGACCCCCATCCAGATCCAGGCGATCCCGCCGCTGATGAAGGGCCGCGACCTGTGCGGTATCGCGCAGACGGGCACCGGCAAGACCGCCGGTTTCTCGCTGCCGTCGATCCATCACCTTTTGACCTATCCGCACCGCCCGACCCCGCGCGGTTGCCGCATGCTCGTCCTCGCGCCGACGCGCGAACTCGCGGCGCAGATTGCGCAGAGCTGCCGCGACTATGGCCGCTTTACCAAACTGTCGGTCACCACGGTGTTCGGCGGCGTGCCGATCAACAAGCAGATCCGCGACCTGTCGGGCGGCGTCGACATCCTTGTCGCGACCCCGGGCCGTCTGCTCGACCTGATCGACCAGCGCGCGCTGCGCCTCGACGACGTCGAAATCTTCGTTTTGGACGAGGCCGATCAGATGATGGACATGGGCTTTATCCACTCGCTGCGCCGCGTCGCCAAGCTGCTGCCGTCGCGCCGCCAGAACCTGTTTTTCTCGGCGACGATGCCGAAGGAAATCGCGCATCTGGCCGAACAGTTCCTTGAGGATCCGGTGACGGTGTCGGTCACCCCGGCGGCGACCACGGTCGAAAAGATCAGCCAATATGCGACCTTCGTCGAACAGAAGGAAAAGCAGGCGCTGCTCCACGCGGTTGTCGCCAGCGAAGATATCGATCGCGCTTTGATCTTTACCCGCACCAAGCATGGCGCCGACCGCGTCGTCCGTCATCTGGCGGGCGCGGGGATCAAGGCGATGGCGATCCACGGCAACAAGAGCCAGTCGCAGCGCACCCACGCGCTGCAGGCGTTCCGTTCGGGCGACATCAAGCTGCTCGTCGCGACCGACATCGCTGCGCGCGGCATCGACGTGTCGGGCGTCAGCCATGTGATCAACTTCGAGATCCCGAACGTCCCCGAACAATATGTCCACCGCATCGGCCGCACGGCGCGCGCGGGTGCCGAGGGCAAGGCGATCAGCTTCATTGCGCCCGACGAGCGGCCGTATATGCGCGACATCGAGCGCGTCACGCGGTCGAAGTCCGAACCGATGCCGCTGCCCGACAATTTCAACGAGCTGGTGCGCAACCTGCCCAAGCCCGTCGCGCCGCCGCGCGACACCGGCAGCCAGGGCCGCGACCCCAATCGCCAGCGCCAGGAGGCCAATCGCGGCCGCGGCGGCAATTCTCGGGATGGGGGCAAGCCGCAGGGCGAACGCGGCCCGCGCCGCGATGGTGCGGTGGGCGAGGGCGCCGAAGGCCAGCGCAAGCGCCGCTTCCGCCCGCGCAACAAAAGCGTGGGAGCGCACAAGGGCGCGGTGACCCGCGTCGGTTGACGCTGAATATCTCGTCATTGCGAGGAGCATAGCGACGAAGCAATCCAGGGTCGCGGTAACCGCTCTGGATTGCTTCGCTCCGCTCGCAATGACGAAGTTTTTGGGCTCGGGCATCTGCGCCATTGACCCTAGTCCGCGACCGGGTAACTCTCGCGCCATGAACAGGCGAGGGGGTAGCGAATGACGGACGCAGGGGGAGCATCACCCACCGACACCCGCCAGAGCGAACGCAAGGTCATCCTTGCCTCATCGCTCGGCACCGTGTTCGAATGGTATGATTTCTACCTCTACGGCCTGCTCGCGACGGTCATCTCGGCGCAGTTTTTCTCGGGCGTCAACGAAACCACCGGCTTCATCTTCGCGCTCGCCGCCTTTGCGGCGGGCTTTGCGGTGCGGCCGTTCGGGGCGCTGGTATTCGGACGGATCGGCGATCTGGTCGGGCGCAAGAATACCTTCCTCGTCACGATGGGCCTGATGGGCGCGTCGACCTTCCTGGTCGGCATATTGCCCAGCTATGCATCGATCGGGGTCGCGGCGCCGATCCTGCTCGTTGTCCTGCGGTTGGTCCAGGGGCTGGCGCTTGGCGGCGAATATGGCGGCGCCGCCACTTACGTGGCCGAACATGCGCCCGAAGGCAAACGCGGCCTGTTCACCAGCTTCATCCAGACCACCGCGACGCTCGGCCTGTTCGCGGCGCTGGGGGTCGTCATCACCATCCGGACGCTGATCGGCGAGGCGGCGTTCGCCGACTGGGGCTGGCGTATCCCGTTCCTGATCTCGATCATCCTGCTCGGCGTCTCGCTGTGGATCCGCCTCCAGCTCGAGGAAAGCCCGGTCTTCAAGCAAATGAAGGAAGAGGGCACGACGTCAAAGGCGCCGCTGACCGAAGCCTTCGGCCGCTGGGGCAATTTGAAATGGGTGATTATCGCGCTGTTCGGCGCGGTCGCGGGGCAGGCGGTGGTCTGGTATTCGGGGCAATTTTATGCGCTGTTCTTCCTCGAAAAGACGCTGAAGGTCGACGGCGCGACGGCGAACATATTGATCGCCATCGCGCTCGCGCTCGGCACGCCGTTTTTCATCCTGTTCGGCTGGCTCAGCGACAAGATCGGGCGCAAGCCGATCATCCTCGCGGGCTGTGCGCTCGCCGCGCTGACCTATTTTCCGGCGTTCCAGATGCTGACGAGCGCCGCCAATCCGGGACTTGCCGCCGCACAGGCCAGAGCGCCGGTGACGGTGGTCGCCAATCCCACACTGTGTTCGTTCCAGTTCGATCCGATCGGAAAGAACAAGTTCGACCGGACCGCCTGCGACGTGGCCAAATCCTACCTCGCGAAGGCGGGTATCCCATATATTTCAAAGGATATGCCGTCGGCATTGGCGCGTGACGAGGCAACCGTGATGATCGGTCAGAAAACGATCTGGATTTCCAACCCATCGGGCGGCCTTGGCCCCTTCCAGAACAGCGCAAGCATTCCGCATATACTAAACAATATGCAGGCGGCGTTGGGTGCCGCCGGCTATCCTGCCAAGGCCGACCCGGCGGCCATCAACAAGCCGCTCGTCGTCGCGATCCTCTTCTACCTCGTGCTGCTGGTGACGATGGTGTATGGCCCGATCGCGGCGCTGCTCGTCGAACTCTTTCCCAGCCGCATCCGCTATACCGCGATGTCGCTGCCCTATCATATCGGCAACGGCTGGTTCGGGGGCTTCCTGCCAACGACGGCGTTCGCGATGGTCGCCGCAACGGGCAATATCTATTACGGCCTGTGGTATCCGGTCGTCGTCGCCGCGCTGACCGTCGTGATCGGGTTGTTCTTTCTGCCCGAAACCTTTCGCCGCCCGATCCACGAATAGCGCGCATTGACGCGACGCGTCGGGGCGCTAGGTTCGCCGCGGCCTTGAGGGGGGCGCGTGATGACGAATATCGACGACGAAGATTTCGACCCGCCGCCGCCGCGACGTCCGCTGTTCCGGCGCAAACGGGTGCTTATCCCGTTGGGTCTGGTCCTGGCGATTATCGCCGCCTTCCTCGCGCTGCGCACCGCGGATACCGATCGCGACGCGATGATCGCCAAATATAGCGGACCGGCTGGCGCCTTCGTCGCCGGGCCAGCGGGGCAGCGCATCCACTACCGCGATCAGGGCAAGCGTGGCGGACCTGCCCTGATTCTGCTGCACGGGTCGAACAGCAGCCTGCACACCTGGGAACCGCTGGTGGATCGGCTGGGTCGCACCTGGCGCGTCGTCACGCTCGACCTGCCGGGGCATGGGCTGACCGGCGGCACCCCCGACAAGGATTACAGCGCCGACGGGATGATGGAGGCGGTCGACGTCGTCGCGGCGAAGCTGGGGCTCGACCATTTTGTCCTGGGCGGCAATTCGATGGGTGGCTGGGTGGCATGGCGTTATGCGCTCGCGCAGCCGGAGCGTGTCGATGCGCTGTTGCTGCTCGACGCCGCAGGCATGCCGCTGCGGCAGGGGGAAAAGGCGCCCGAATCCAATGTCGGTTTTCGGATCCTGCAATATCCGCTCGGCCGCTGGCTCGCGACCCAGATCACCCCGCGCGCGCTGGTCGAACAGTCGCTGCGCGGTTCGGTCGCAAGGCAGGCCATCGTCGATGACGCGACGATCGACCGCTATTGGGAGTTGCTGCGCTTTCCCGGCAATCGCGAGGCGACGGTGCTGCGTGCGCGGATGGACCGCGAACCGGCGATGGCGGCGCGGGTCAGCGACATCAAGGCGCCGACACTGATCCTGTTCGGCGACCAGGATCGGATCATCAACCCCAGCGCGGCGCAGACCTTTCACGAACGGATCGCCGGATCCGAAGTGGTGCTGCTCAAAAATATCGGGCATTTGCCGATGGACGAAGATCCCGACGCGACCGCGGCAGCGATCGCCGATTTCCTTACGCGGCGGCTTGTGCCGCCGTCGACTGATCCAGAAACGCGCTGATCCGCGCCGCCACCGCGGCGGCATGGGTGAAAGGAAAGAGGTGCGATCCCGGCACCACTTCCAGCACCGCGCCGTCGATCAGGCTGGCGAGCATCTGACCATAGCACGCGGGCATGACGCCATCGCGTTCGCCGGTCACGACCAGCGTCGGCAGGCCTTTCAGCCCCGGCAGAAAGGCCGCGCTGCTCCACCCCGCCATCGCGGCGGTCTGATAGGCGATGCCGAGCGGCGTCGCGGTCTGGATTTTCAGCCCGCTCGCCTGCATGTCGTCGTCGAACAGCGCGGTCCAGCCGATCCCGGGCGCGCCCATCACCGGCGTCGTCGCCATCAGCACCAGGCGGCGGACGCGCCCCGGAAACTGGATCGCGATTTGCTGCGCCAGCGCGCCGCCCCAGCTGAATCCGGCAATGTCGATGATCTGGTGACCCAGCCGGTCGGCGATTTCCATCACCACCGCCGCGATCGTCGGGGCGCCATAGGGGATCAGCGCATCGGGGGAGCCGCCGACGCCGGGCATATCGAGCGTCCACACCTCGCGTTCGTGTATCTGCGCGAGCAGCGGCGCGGCGGCGGCCAGATCGGCGCCGATGCCGTTCAGGAACAACAGCGGAGTGGCGGACGCGGACTCCCGCTGGCCGATACGCCAGCGCGCGACGCGCAGCGTCAGGCCATAGACATGCTCGGTGCTGATCGCCGGTCGGCCGCTGATCCTGCTCATGGCATGGGCCTTGGCATATCGCGATGACATCCGAAAGGCCGGAGGCGCTTAACCCGGTTGTTTTGCCGCCGCCGCCGCCTGTTCGTAGCGCAGACAGTCGAAAATCTTGGCGCCCGCCAGGAACACCGCGCCGCTGCACGCGACGAGCAAGAGCTGGCCGCCGATGCCGGGATATTCATGGAGATAGGCGGCGCCGCGCGCCATGGCGCCCACCGCGAGCGCGTAGATGATCAGGCACGCTTCAAAGCGGGTCTTGATGACGAACAGGCGTCCGATTTTTTTCAACATCGCCGTTTACCCAGCAAGAGCCATGCCACTGGCGCAAAAGCGGGATTTGCTGCGCCGGGCTTATGGTAAACTGTAAGTTAATCCGACAGATTAGGGAAGCGGCGTCGCGCGAGGCCTATCGCGCCCGAGCAGGCATCCGCGTCCGCAGCCTTTGCAACTCGCGTTCCGACACACGGTCGAGCGCCGCGGCGGGCTTGCCCTTGCGCAGCCGTTCCCGGTCCTTCTCCGACGGTTCGACCCGCCGCACCCGCACGTCGGCATGGCCCTGCGCCTTCATCCCCAGTTGTTCGGCCGCACCGCGCGACAGGTCGATGATCCGGCCCTGAGCGAACGGCCCGCGATCATTGACCCGGACGATGATTCGCCGCCCGGTGTCGAGCGCGGTCACCTCGACATAGGTGGGCAGCGGCAGCGTGGTGTGCGCGGCGGTGATCCAGCCGGGGCGAAACTGTTCGCCATTGGCGGTGCGATTGCCCGACTCGCTGCCGTACCAGCTGGCATAGCCGAGTGCGTCGTAGGTCGGGGCGGCCGCGGGGACATAAGTGATGCCGCGGATCGCATAAGCGGGGCCGATGCGCACCGGCGTGTCGGCAACGGGCCGAAAATTGTTACCGGCGCAGGCGGACAGCATCAGCGCGAGCGCGGCAGAGCCTATGATTGCATAGGGCTGCATGGGTTCGACCCTCCGCTCACGCCGCCCGCGCAAACCAGATGACATGACGCGGGCCTTTGCCGTTGCTGCGGCCGCGCACGCCGATCTCTTCGACCTGGAAACCCGACGCACTCAACCGGCGCGCAAAACGGGCATCGGGGGCCGCGGACCATATCGCCAATATGCCGCCGGGCCGCAGCGCGGCCTTGGCCATCGCCAGGCCGGTCGGCGAGTAAATCTGGTCATTGGCGGCGCGCGTCAACGCATCGGGACCATTGTCCACGTCGAGCAGGATCGCATCGTAGCGGCGCGTCGCCGATCCGATCACCCTCGCCACGTCGCCCAGCACAAGCTCGACGCGCGGATCGTCGAGGCAGCCTGCGGCAAGCTTTGCCATCGGCCCGCGCGCCCAATCGATAATGCCGGGGACCAGTTCGGAAACGGTGATTTTTGCGTCCGACCCCAGCGTCGCCAGCGCGGCGCGCAGGGTAAAGCCCATGCCATAACCACCGATCAGCAGACGCGCGGTATCCGGGCTACGCAGCCGATCGCACGTCATCTTCGCCAACGCTTCTTCCGAGCCGCTCATTCGGCTGCTCATCAGTTCATTGCCCTCGACCGCGATGATGAAATCGTCGCCGCGGCGAAACAGCCGCAGTTCATCGCCGCCGGGCACCTGCGCGGTGTCGATCAGTTCGCGCATCTTCATGGGTCAGGCCAATATGCTAAGGTCGAGCGCCTCGAGCAGCGCGGCGCGCGCGCTGCGAACCTCACCCGCCAGCGTCGCGGACGCCAGGTCGCCCGGGGCGATCGCTTCGGGCCAATGCCGTGCCACCACCGCGGCGATGCGGTCGAGCTTTGCATCGTCGGCGATGAAGCGCGGATCGACCGTCGCCGGGTCGGCGACGACGCGCAGGCGCAGGCAGGCGGGGCCGCCGCCGTTCGCCATCGACTGGCGGACGTTGACCGGCAACAGGCGGCGGATAGGGCCGTTGCCCGCGACATGCGCCTCCAGCCAGTTCCACACCGCGGGCGTCGCCTGCGCCTCGGTCGGCAGCACCAGCCCCATGCCGCCGCCATCCGGCAGGCTGACCAGCTGCGCGTTGAACAGATAGGATTTGATCGCGTCGGGCAGGGTCACTGCGCTTGCGGGCACCTCGACAATCTCGACCGCGGGAAAGGCGGCGCGGATTTCGGCATGCGCGGCCTCGCGATCCTCGAACGCGGTTTCGTGGGTGAACAGCACATGCTCGTTCGCGACCGCAACGACGTCGTTGTGGAATGCGCCGCCCTGAATCGCCGTGTCCGACTGGCGGATGAACAGAGTGCGCGCCGGATCGAGCCGATGGTGGCGCGCGATTGCCTTCGACGCGTCGAGGTGCTGGCGGGCGGGGAAGCGGCCGCCGCCGACCCCATAGACGAAGATTTCGACGCCTGGCCCGTCGTGCCCGCTGCACAGCCGCATATGGTTCGCCGCGCCTTCGTCGCCGAACGGCGCCGGGACCGGCGCATGGACGGCAAAGGCCGGGTCGGCAAAGGCGAGGCGGAGCTGCGCCAGCGTTCCCGGCCATTCGTGGCTGCGATGCGGCATCGTGACGAGGTTGGCGACAGTCAGATGGCATTTGCCGTCGGCGCTGTCGGGCGCGGGCGAGACGGTCGCGGCATTGGCCGCCCACATCGACGAGGCCGACCACGCCTGCGCGCGCAAATGCCCCTCGGCACCCTCCAGCGTCGTGCCCAGCGCCGCGAGCCACGGCGCGTCGGGTCGGTCGAGCGGCATGAAAAAACCCTGCGGCAGGCCGAGCGCCAGATTGTGGCGCATCTTGTCGATGCCCTGGAGCGCCGCCGCCCGCGGCTGCGACACGTCGCCCGCGTTCGACGCCGACGCAATATTGCCGCGGCTGAGCCCCGCATAATTGTGGCTGGGACCGATGATGCCGTCGAAATTGATTTCGGTGAGCATATCAGCGCCCGATCCAGCTGATCTCGTCGCCGGCATCGACCCCGAGCAACCTCGCCGCAGCGCCGTCTAGAGTCGACCCGTCGCCAATTTTGCCGAAGCAGCAGCGGAAATCGGCGAGGCGACCGGTCGCGACCAGCGCGTCTTCGCCGCCTGGGTTGTCGGCGCTGGCGATTGCCGAAATCGCGACATGCTTCGCCCCGGCAACGCTCGCCACCTGGTCGGTGCGCGCGGTCATCGTCGGGCCGCCGTCGAAGATGTCGACGTAATTTTCGAACGCGAAATTCTCATTCTCCAGCATCCGCATCGCGGCGCGGCCGCTGGGATGCGGGACGCCGATAACGCTGCGCGCATGCTCGCTGAGCATCGCGATATACACGGGGTGTTTGGGCATCAGGTCGGCGATGAACTGATTGCCGTGGACCGCGTTGAACTGGTCGGCCTCCTGAAAGCTCATTCCAAAGAATTTGCCCGCGACCCCGTCCCAGAACGGCGATCCGCCCGCCTCGTCGATCACCCCGCGCAATTCGGCGAGGATGCGGTCGCCAAAGCGCGCGCGGTGGCGGGCGATGAACAGATAGCGCGATCGCGCCAGCAGCAGCCCGAGCCCGCCGGCGCGCGCTGCGGGGTGGAGGAACAGCCCGCCGACCTCGCTCGACCCGTTGAGGTCGTTGCTGAGCATCAGGATCTGCGCATGAAAGGTTCGGCCAAGCTGTTCGCTGTGCTTGCTGTCGGTGCCGATGCGATAGGAGTAGAAGGGCCAGCGTTGGCCGACCTGCCCGAACACCTGGCAGGTGCCGCGCACTTCGCCGCTGTCGAGATCTTCGAGCACGAGCAGGTACAGCTCGTCCGACGGATATTCCTTGTCGCTCGCGAACGAGGCTTCGGTGCGTTCCAGCTTCGCACGCAGCGCCTTTTTGTCGGGGGGCAAGTTGGTGAAGCCGCCACCGGTCAATTTGGCCATTTCGTAAATGCTCTGCAAATCGCCCGGCTTGGCTGCCCGGATCACATAATTCACACTGTCCCCCGTTCCGCTATGCGTATCATGGCAAGCGCCGACAGCTGCGCGCGTTCGGCCAGGCTGTCGACGATCAGAAATTCGTCCGCCGAATGGATCGCGCCGCCGCGCGGCCCCATCGTGTCGACCACCGGAATGCCGCAGGCGGCGATATTGTTGCCGTCGCACACCCCGCCGGTGGCGTTCCAGTGGATCGGCGGCAGCCCCAGCGCCGCGCCGCAGCCCTGTACCAGTTCGAACAGGCGCGTCGCGGCGGGGTCGAGCGGTTTGGGTGGGCGGTTGAAATTGCCGTGGATATGGCAATGTACGTCATGGTCGCGCGACACCGCGGCGACCGCGGCGCGCAACGCCGCTTCGGCCTCGATCATCGCATCGGGGGTCGACGGCCGCAGGTTGACGCGCAGGATCGCGCTGTCGGGGACGACGTTGTTCGGGCCGCCGCCGTCGATCTTTGCCGGATTGACCTTCAGCGTCGGCGATTTGAGCGCCGCGAGCCGCAATGCCAGATCGGCGGCGGCGAGCAGCGCGTTGCGGCCGTCGTCGGGGTTGCGCCCGGCGTGCGCCGACAGGCCGTGGACGATCACCGCGAAATTGCCGCTGCCCGGCCTTGCCCCCGCCAGCGTGCCGTCGGGCAGCGCGGGTTCGTAGGTCAGGGCGGCGGTTTTCCCCGCGGCCAGTTCGGCGATCAGTCGGGCGGATGCGTGGCTGCCGGTTTCCTCGTCGCTGTTGATCATCACGTCATAGCCGACCCGCGCCGCAAGGGGCGAGGCTTCGAGCGCGGTCAGCGCGGCGAGGATGACCGAAATGCCCGCCTTCATGTCGGCGGTTCCGGGGCCGTTGAGGACGCCGGGCTCCAGCCATGTGAGGTTCTGGAACGGATGATCGGCGGCGAACACCGTGTCCATATGCCCGGTTAGCAGCAGCTGGACCGGCGCGTCGGGCCGCACCCGCAAATGGAGATGGTCGCCGCGCTGGATCGTGTTTACCCGGCCCGCCGCATCGACGCTTTCGACCGGATCGGCGGCGACGAGGCGGACGTCGCCGGGCAGTGCGGCAAAGGCATCGGCGAGTTGCCCCGCGACATTTTTGAGTCCCGCGAGGTTGCCGGTGCCGCTGTTGACTGCGGCCCAGCGTTCGACCTGTGCGAGCATCGGCGCATCGGCAGCGCGTTCGAGCGTGGCGGTTTCGGAAGCCGTGAGCGAGGTCATCGCACGGCTATAGCGAGCGGCGCGGCGCTTGCCACCCCCGGGCGGGATAATCGCCGCAATGATGCGTCCTGATCATTATCCTCCCCCTTGATCGGGGAGGCAGCGACACTTGCGAACTTGTTCGCTAGTCGCAGCGCAGGGGGTGCGCTCTCGGCCTGAGACGATGGTGTCAGGACGCGCCATCACCCCCATCCAACTTCGCTTAATCGCTGCGCGATAAGGCTGCGTATCCTTCCCCCATCAAGGGGGAAGGTTGTCTGGATCGGCGCGATCAGACCGCGAGGAGCAGCGTGTCGTCGCTTTGCGGCGGTGCGGCTTCGAACGAGGGCAAGGGTTCGAAACTGGCGTCGATCAGCGCCGGGCCGACCAACCCGTCGAGCTTGAAATGGCCGAGCCGCCGTTCGTCGTCGGACCGCCAGCTCTTGTCGAGATTGAGCGCGCTGACGAACAGGTCGCCGCGGCGTTCGAACATCTGGTGCGGCGCGAGTTTCATCAACTGGCCGTTATACTGCGCGGTCACCACGCGCTTGCGCGCGATCGCTTCCATCAGGGTCAGGCGGGTTTCGCTCATGATTCGGCCAGGTTGGGGAGGAGAGAGGTTTCGTTGTGCATTGCACCATAATGCACATGCGAACGTTCCCGGCAAGTGGCGAAAGACAACTTAACAGGTGAAATCCTATGCGGGAAATCGCCGCCATTGCCATATTGGGTCAATCGCGGCATAGGGCGGCGGCCCTTTCCTCCCCGGGTCCACTGGCGCAGCCGCGCCGACCAGAGGGTGCTTAAATGACCGAATTTCTCGACCGTGCAGGCCTGTCCGTCGATTCGCGGCTGGCGGAGTTTATCGAGGCGCGCGCGCTGCCCGATACCGGGCTCGATGCGGCCAAATTCTGGGCCGATTTTGCCGCATTGCTGGGCCGTTTCGCGCCCGAAAATGCGGCGCTGCTGGCGAAGCGCGAGGATTTGCAGGCACAGATCGACGCTTGGCACGAAGCGCGGGCGGGACAGGCGCATGACGCCGCGGCCTATCAATCCTTCCTGCGCGAGATCGGCTATCTGGTCCCCGAACCGGCGCCGTTCAAAATTGGCACCCAGAATGTCGATCCCGAAATCGCGACGATGGCGGGGCCGCAGCTGGTGGTCCCCGCGCTCAACGCGCGCTTTGCCCTCAACGCCGCCAACGCGCGTTGGGGCAGCCTCTATGATGCGCTCTACGGCACCGATGCGCTCGATGCACCGCCCGCGCGGCCCGGTGGCTATGACGCCGCCCGCGGCGCCGCGGTGATCGCGCGCGCCAAGGCGTTCCTCGACGAAGCGGTGCCGCTGGCATCGGGCAGCTGGGCCGACTGGCAGGGCGGACAGCCGGCGCTGGCCGATCCGGCGCAATGGGCCGGCAGCAAGCCCGGCGGCATTTTGCTGCGCCACAATGGCCTGCACATCGAACTGGTAATCGATTCGGCGAGCGCGATCGGCAAGAGCGATCCGGCGGGGATCGCCGATGTCGTGCTGGAAGCGGCGCTGACCACGATCATCGATCTCGAGGACAGCGTCGCCGCGGTCGATGGCGAGGACAAGGCCCTCGGCTACTCCAACTGGCTCGGCCTGATGCGCGGCGACCTGACCGAGAGCTTTGCCAAGGGCGGGCAGACAATCACGCGGGCGATGGCAGCCGACCGCGAATGGACGTCGTCGGCGGGCGAGACGTTCGTACTTCACGGGCGCAGCGTGATGTTTGTGCGCAACGTCGGCCACCTGATGACGACGCCGATGATCCGGCTCCCCGGCGGCGCCGAAGCGCCCGAGGGACTGTGCGATGCGGTGATCACCGCGCTATGCTCGCTCCACGATCTCAAAGGCCTTGGCGCGCTGACCAACAGCCGCGCGGGCAGCATCTATATCGTCAAGCCCAAGCAGCATGGGCCCGAGGAATGCGGGTTCACCGATCGGCTGTTCGATGCGGTCGAGGATATGCTCGGCCTGACGCGTCATACGATGAAGGTCGGGGTGATGGACGAGGAGCGGCGCACCAGCGCCAACCTGGCCGCCTGCATCCATGCGGTGAAGGACCGCATCGTGTTCATCAACACCGGCTTCCTCGACCGCACCGGCGACGAGATTCACACCAGCATGCGCGCGGGGCCGATGATCCCCAAGGGCGAGATGAAGGCGAGCGACTGGATCGCGTCCTACGAGGATCGCAACGTCCGCATTGGACTCGCTTGCGGCCTGTCGGGCAAGGCGCAGATCGGCAAGGGGATGTGGGCGATGCCCGACCTGATGCGCGCGATGCTGGAGGCAAAGATCGGCCATCCGAAATCGGGCGCCAACACCGCATGGGTGCCGTCGCCGACCGCCGCGACGCTTCACGCGCTGCACTATCACCAGGTCGACGTGTTCGCGCGGCAGCGCGAGATCGCGCGCGAGGCGGTGCCGTCGCTGGGTCGATTGCTGAACATCCCCGTTGCCACCGGGCGCAACTGGAGCGAGGCCGAAATCACGCGCGAGCTCGACAATAATTGCCAGGGCATATTGGGCTATGTCGTGCGCTGGATCGATCAGGGGGTCGGCTGTTCGAAGGTGCCCGACATCGACGACGTCGGGCTGATGGAAGACCGCGCGACGCTGCGCATCGCCAGCCAGGCGCTCGCCAACTGGCTGCTCCACGGTGTCTGTTCGGAAAGCCAGGTCGATGCGGCGCTGGCGCGGATGGCGGCCAAGGTCGATGCGCAGAACGCGGGCGATCCGCTGTACGAGAAATTGACCCCCGACGGGATCGCCTATCAGGCCGCGCGCGCGCTGATTTTCGAAGGGGTGACGCAGCCGTCGGGTTACACCGAACCGCTGCTGCACAAGTTCCGGCAGGCGAAGAAGGCGGGTTGAAGCGGGGGTCGTTATCGAACGGTTGTCGGCATCCGGTTTTCCGCTAATCTCGACCGATGAGTTACTCTGACGGCCCAAGCCCCAGATGGGACCGGATCGCAGCCGTTGTCGTGTGGCTTGTTCTAGGCTTTCTAGGCATGGAACTGCTACACTATATGTTCATTGCAGACTGCCTGTCGGAGCCCTGCACGCCGTCGCTCGAATTGCGAATATTGGGTTTGGTGATCGCCTCCTTCTCGGCTGCCGCTTTGCCTGCATTCGCATCCGCTGCACTCATACGGCGGCTGTTTTTTGGCTCGTCACATTAGGCCGGGCTTCACCCCAAAGCTAACAACCCATTGTAACCATTACCCAACGCGCGTAGCCTGTCACGCAACGATTGGCCGATCTTTCGGGTGAACCGCTGTTGTTGTTTGGGCGTCTTAATCATGCCGGTAACCCACAGGTGACGGGCGCAGTCGGCGCGGTGGTCCCTGTGGTCGCCGCAATGCTCTGGGCCGCGTCACCCGTCGCGGCCGCCGCGCAGGAGCAAGTCAGCACCGTCATGGAAATTGGCGGCAGCAAGCTGGCGGTGTCGCCGCAGGAGATCCGGGCGCTGTCCGCCCTCGGCAATCTGGCGCGCGGGGCACAGTCGGGGCGCCAGGACCGCGCGCTCGCGGATGCGCGGCGGATCGCCAACAGTCGCGACGGGCGTTTCGCCTTGGCGCTGTATGAACTCGAGATCGGTAATCGGCGCGGCGACGACGTCATGCGCGCCGGGGCGCTCGATGTGCTGATCGCCAGCCCGTTGACGCGGCCCGAGCGGCTGGCCGGGCATTTGGCTGTGCGCGGGCAGATCGCCTATCGCGTCGGCGATTTCGATACCGCGGGCAAGTTGTGGGGTCAGTTGGCCGAACTGACGCCGAACGATCCCGATGCGCTTGCCAATCTGGCGCAGGTCCGGCTGGCGCAAAAGGATGCGCCGGGCGCGATGGACCTGCTGACCCGCGCGATCGCGGCGCGCGCGGCGCTGGGTCAGCCGGTTGCGGAAGGCTGGTATCGGCAACGGCTCAGCATTGCCCAGCAGGGCCAGCTGGTAGCGCCGGGGGCCGATGCCGCGCGGGCGTTGGTCGGTGCCTATCCGACGCCCGAAAACTGGCGGATTGCGCTGGTTGTTTACCGGCAGCTGGTGGCGGCGGAGGGGGCGATTGAAATCGACCTGTTCCGCCTGACGCGCCATGTCGGTGCGCTGACACAGGCGGCGGAGTATCAGCGGATGGCGCAACTGTTGAACCAGGCGGGCGAGCCGCGCGAGGCGAGGGCGGTGCTGGACGAGGGGGCGAAGCGCGGGCTGATGGATGCCGCTGTCTCGCCGACGCGCGAGATCATTGCCGAGGTCGATCGGGCAATCGTCAAGTTGCGACCGGGCGCTGCGGCGCGGGCCGAGCCGCCGACCGGGGCAGCGGCGCAGGTGCGGCTGGGCGTGGCGCGGCTGAACGCCGGGCAGCGCGGCGAGGCGGAAGCGGCGTTTCGGGCGGCGGAGGATGATCCGGCGGGCGGGCGTTACGCCGATCTGGGCTTTTTCTGGCTGGCGTGGCTGGGGCGGGGTTGAGGCAGACGTATCTTCTGCGCTCCGTAAGAAGGAGGGGAATGCCTCGCAATTACCGCCGTTTCCATACAATACGCCTTGCCCTGACCGGCTATAACGCGCCATCTTCGACGCGGGGCAAGCAGGGGGCAGGGTGATGACGGCACCATTTGGTTCGGGACAGCGCAAATTTTTGAAGGCGCTGACCGAGGCGTTGTTTCACGGCGCCGAGATGGTGATTACGCCTGATCAGGTCGTCGCCAATATCAGCGAATTATTCGCCAAGGTCGGCGGGACCAAACTCGACGAAATCCGCTTTTCGCTGACCGCGACCGAAGTCGTGCTGGGCGGACCGTTCTTTACCGATGACGATGTCGCCGGGCGCGCCGCAAAGCTGAAGGACCGGTTTCAGGACAGTCAGATCGATCTGTTCCAGGACATGGCGCGGCTGCGCGGCATCGTTTACGCCTGTTATTACGGGCATTGGCAGCCGGGCGATCAGGACGCCAATGTCGCCAATCCGGTGCACCGCCAGATCGGGTTCAAGCTGCCCAAGCACCGCAATCGCGGCGATTATGACGTGCCGATCGAACCGGTCGTCGGCCGCGAGATCGACGAGGCGCATATTCTGAACGCCGCGACGCTGGGCGACGAATATGATGTCGTTGTGATCGGGTCGGGCGCTGGCGGGGCGGTGGCGGCGCATAATATCGCGGCGCAGGGGTATAAGGTGCTGATCGTCGAGGCGGGGCCGTTCTTCCCGTCGCACAAGATCCACCACCACGAGCTGGAGATGATCGCGAGCCTCTACAAGCATGGCGCGCTCCAGACGTCGACCAACCGCGATTTCGTGGTGTTTCAGGGACGCTGTGTCGGCGGGTCATCAACGATCAACAACGGCATCTGCCTGCGCGTCAACGAAGCGGGGCGGACACACCCCGACGCGCAGGATGTGCTGGCGAAATGGGCGAGCATCGGGGCGCCGATCGACGCGGCGGCGTTCCACGCGAGTTACGACGCGGTGCAGGCGAAGCTGGGCATCGCGCGGATCGAACCGCGCAGCGGACGGCACAACGGGCCGCATCTGATCGAGGGGTGGCGCAGCTTTGCCGCGGCGTCGGGCAATCCGCGCGATGCGCGCGCGATCACCGACTGGTTCGCCAAGAATTTCGGGCCGCCGAACACGCCGAACGCCTGCGCCTATTGCGGCTATTGCAATTCGGGCTGTCCCTATGGCCGCCGCATGGGGGTGGCGCAGACCTATTTGCCCGCGGCGTGCCGCGATCATGGCGCGCGCATCCTGCCGGGTACCAAGGCCGAGCGGATCGTCTGGCAGACCGCCTATGACGGGCGGCGCGAGGCCGAGGCGGTGGTGCTGATCCTGCCCGGCGATGTGCGGGTGATGGTGCGCGCGCGGGTCGGGGTGGTGGTCGCGGGGGGCACAATCGCCTCGTCGAAGCTGCTCGACCGCAGCGACATCGACGGCACCGGTTACCAGGTGTCGCTCAACGTCGCCTCGCCGGTCGTCGCGCTGATGCCCGACGGCGTCGGCGGCAACGCGTGGGATGAGGACCAGATGTCGAGCTATGTCGATGTCGGCGATTATCTGCTCGAAAGCCATTTTCAGCCGCCGATGTCGATGGCGTCGCTGATGCCCGGCTGGTTCGCCGACCATGCGGCGCGGATGAAGAACTTCGGCCGCGTCCATTCGGCGGGCATATTGTTCCCCGCCGACCGGCGCGGGCGGGTGACGGGTGACAAATTGCAGTTCCAGCTTGATGCCACCGACGACCTCCCGGTGCTGCGCGATGCGATGGCGACGCTCACCAAGGTGCATTTCGCCGCCGGGGCGATCGAATGCTATCCGGCGCTGGCGCGGGGGCAAAAGGTGACCCCCGACATGGACGTCGATGCCTTTTTCGCCGATGCGATCCGCGAACAGGATGACGTGACGCTGTCGAGCAGCCATCCGCACGGCGGCAACGCGATCAACGAAGACCCCGCGCATGGTATCGTCGACCTTGATTGCCGCGTGCATGGAACGACCAATGTGCTGGTCACCGACGCGAGCGTGTTTCCAAGCTGCATTCGGGTGAACGCGCAATGGACGACGATGGCGATGGCGGATTATGCGACGGGTCGGGGGGATCCGTTTGGGTAAAAACGCTCCGTCATTGCGAGGAGCGAAGCGACGCGGCAATCCAGATTGTGCGGTAACCGCTCTGGATTGCTTCGCTTCGCTCGCAATGACGACGGCTTTTGTCTAAGGGGACCGCCCTTATGACCATCACCGTTGCCGCCCTTTACCGTTTTGCGCCGTTCGACGATCCCGCAGCATTGCGCCAGCCGCTGATCGACTTGTGCGCGGCTCAAGGCGTCAAGGGGACGTTGCTGCTGGCCCGCGAAGGGATCAACGGGACGATCGCGGGGAGCGATGAGGGTGTTGCGGCGGTAATCGACCACATCCGCGCGCTGCCGGGCTGCACCGAACTCGATGTCAAATATTCGGCCGCCGCGGCGATACCGTTTCAGCGGCTGAAGGTGCGGCTGAAGAAGGAAATCGTGACGCTGAAGGTTGCGGGGCTGGACCCGGCGCGCGACGCGGCTCCTTATGTCGACCCCGCCGACTGGAACGCGCTCGTTGACGACCCCGACACGGTGCTGATCGACACGCGCAACGGGTTCGAGGTCGGTTATGGCAGCTTCGCGGGCGCGGTCGATCCCGCGACCAAAAGCTTCGGCGAGTTCCCCGACTGGTGGCGCGCCAATGCGGAGCGTTTTGCGGGCAAGCGCGTCGCGATGTTCTGCACCGGCGGCATCCGCTGCGAAAAATCGACCGCGTTTTTGCGGCATGAGGGCGTCGAGGATGTGGTGCATCTGAAGGGCGGCATCCTGGCGTATCTGGAGCAGGTTTCCGCGAGTGAGAGCCGCTGGCATGGCAGCTGTTTCGTGTTCGACGAGCGGGTGAGTGTGGGGCATGGGCTGGTCGAGGTGGGGGAGAAGGCGTGACGTTCCCCGGCGAAGGCCGGGGCCCAGAGCGTCCGCACGCGATCCTTGCTTGCTAACGCCCTGGGCCCCGGCCTTCGCCGGGGAACGGCTGCGTCAGTCGTCAACCCATCGTCAACGTATAGGTCACCCGATAATCGCTCGCATCGCCGTCGAGCGTCCGGGTAAACGTCCCTGGCGTATCGCCCAGGTCGATCGTCCCGATATTGTCGCTGCCGCCGATGTCGTCGAATTCGCGCAGCTGGAAGCTGACCGGCTGATCGAACTCGAAACTTTGCGGGACCGCCCAGCTTTCGCCCTTCTTGATCGAATAAATTTCGCTCTTGCCCTCGGGGAAACGCTCGCCGGTGTTGAAGCGCAGGAACAGCTGGTCGGGCAGGCCAAGGCCGAGACGCCCGGTCAGCTTGACGCACTCGACGCGGATATTGGAGAGGATGAATTTGCGTGCCGCAGGACGGGCGGCGGGGGCCGGTTCGGTCATCGCGGTCATCGTGACGGGCGCGGTGACCGCGTTCGGGGTTTTGAGCAGCCGGCCGATATTGTCGCCCGCCTGCCCGGCATATTTGCCCGCTGGGAATTCGGCGAGATAGGCGCTGAAACCGCGGACGCTGTTTTCGGCCATCGCGCCTTTCCACAGCAATTCCTCCAGCCCGCTGCGGTCGCCCCCGGGCTTGGCGGCGGCGGGAGCGGCGCGCGGGACGAGATAGACCGGGGTGCCGGTGATGCTGGCGCTGACGAACGGCCGCTGGCTGCCGCCGGTCGCCGCGAGCACATCGTCGCGGATCAGCCCGCCGAGCAGTTGCACCGGCACGTCGGGCTGCGGCAGCCGTTTCGCAAGCGAGGTCGCGAAGGGCGAATTGCCCGCGGTGCCGTCGGCGGCGGTCTGCCCGGGGGCGGCGGCGAAGATGACGAGGACATCGTCGGCCTCGACCCCCGCCAGCCCGTTGACCACCGCGCGCGTCCCCGATCGCCACGAACGCCCGAACGGATTGTTGCGGCACGAATCGAGCACCACCATGCGGATCTGCGCCCCCGACACCGATTCCATCAGCCGGTCGAGGTTGATCGCCTCATAAGGCAGGTCGAGGTCGGATTTCAGCTGCGCGTCGGTGGGGATCAGCCAGTTCTTGCCTTGCGCCTCGATCCCGTGCCCGGCGAAATAGACCATCGCAACGTCGGCGCCGTCGGCCTTGGCGCGAAAATCGCGCATCGCTTTCTGGAAATCATTGACCGACAGGTCGGCGGCGATGGTGACATCGTCGAACCCGGCCTGCCGCGCTGAGGCGGCGATGATCTTGATGTCGTTGACCGGGTTGGCGAGGCGGCTGGTGTTGGCATAATCGCTGTTGCCGATCACCAGCGCGACCTTGCGCGCTTCGGCGGCGGTCGGCGCGAACAGGATCAGCGCGGTGAGGGTGACCAGCCAGAATCGCATCATCTCACAAACCTCTCTGTGTCAGGCGGCGCGCGCCGCGCCATATTCGTACCAGCCGAACGGGCGCGGGGTCTTTGGGATATAGGCCGCAGCCTGCCGGTCGACGGCAAAGCCTGCTGCTTCATAGGCGCTGGAAATCGGGCGGGTCAGGTGGCAATTGCCGCCGATGCGTTTCCATATCGGTTCGATCCGCCGCTGCCATTTCGCGACCCCGGCATCGGGCGCGGCGCCATGTTCGAGGAACAGTGCGGTGCCCCCGGGTTTCAGGACGCGGCGGATTTCGGCGAGCACCGCCGCCTGATCGGCGACCGAGCAGAGGGTGAAGGTGGTGACGACGGTGTCGAACTGCGCATCAGCGAACGGCATCGCCTCGCCGACCCCGCCCCGAATGTCCGCATCCATCCCCCGCGCCTGCGCCGCGGCGCGGCTCATCGCCAGCAATTCGGGCGAGGGGTCGAGCCCGGTGAAACTGGTAACTCGTGCCGGATCGTAAAATTCCATGTTGATGCCGCCGCCGCAGCCGAGTTCGAGTACGTCGCCGCTTGCGTTGGGGACGACGTGGCTGCGTACCTTCATGATTTGCCCCTGCGAACAGGCGCATTTGATCAACCGCGGCACCCCATGACGTTCCCACCAGCTTGCCATTTGTCGGACTCCCCTTGGCGCGGAAGGTGACCCTTGCTAGCGCGGTTAGCAACACCCATCTGTGCGTGTCCGCACAGTGCTTTGAAAGATCGACATGCCCACCACTCACCACACCAAGATGCTCATCCTCGGTTCCGGCCCCGCCGGCCTGTCGGCCGCCATCTATGCGGCGCGCGCCGGGATGATGCCGATCGTGGTGCAGGGGCTGCAACCCGGCGGCCAGCTGACGATCACCACCGATGTCGAAAATTACCCCGGCTTTGCCGAGGTGGTGCAGGGCCCGTGGCTGATGGAGCAGATGACGGCGCAGGCGACGCACGTCGGCACCAGCATGATCTGGGACACCATCGTCGACGTCGACCTGTCGCAGCGCCCGTTCAAGATCACCGGTGATGGCGGCGACGTCTATATGGCCGAAACATTGGTCATCGCGACGGGGGCGCAGGCGAAATGGCTGGGCGTTCCGGGCGAGCAGGAACTGGGCGGCAAGGGCATCTCGGCGTGCGCGACGTGCGACGGCTTCTTTTATCGCGGCAAGAAGGTGGTGGTGATCGGCGGCGGCAACACCGCGGTCGAGGAGGCGCTGTATTTGACCAACCACAGCGACGATGTGACGCTGATCCACCGCCGCGACCATTTGCGCGCCGAAAAGATTTTGCAGGACCGTTTGCACGCCAATCCGAAGATCAAGGTGCTGTGGAACAAGAAGGTCGACCGCTTCGTCGCGGGTGAGGGCGTTTCGGGGCTGGTCGGCGTTGACCTGATCGACACGGTGACTGGCGAGACGAGTCACGAGCCGACCGATGGCGGCTTTGTCGCGATCGGTCACAGCCCGTCGACCGAGCTGTTCAAGGGCAAGCTGCCGCTGGATAGCGACGGCTATCTGGCGGTGACGCCGGGAACGTCGCTGACGTCGATCCCGGGGGTGTTCGCGGCGGGCGACGTGACCGACAAAGTGTATCGTCAGGCGGTGACCGCGGCGGGCATGGGCTGCATGGCGGCGCTCGACGCCGAGCGGTTTTTGGCTGAGGCGGAGTATAAGGCGTTGGTGGAGGCGTAAATTATCGCGCGGTAGTGACCGCTAACGACCGAAAGCGGACGCTCTTTCTTCCCTTCGTCATTCCCGCGAAAGCGGGAACCCAGCGAGCCAGCGTTGCGCGCTGGGTTCCCGCTTTCGCGGGAATGACGAGGAGGGCGTAGGACCGCTTCCCACCCCAAAGCAGCCCTTAGCCTTCGGGCCATTATTGTGTCCGCGCCAATGATGTCAGCAGCCGCTGCAACAACCACCCCGCGTCGTCGCCCGCAAAGCTGTGCGATGAACTACCCAGCCGTTCGACCGGCACCGCGCCCGGATTGCAATTCTCCACAAACGCCTGCGCGGTCCGATCGCCAGTCGCAAGCAGGATCGTGGCGGGGCAGCGTAGGCTCGCGAGCGCGGAATTAAGGCGCGCGGGCAGGCTGTCGGGGGCGGCGGGCGCGGCGCGGCGGCCTAGCGCCGACAGCCCGCGCGCGAGTTTCTTGACGTCGATCTCGCCCTTCATCAGCCGGAGCAGGCTTTTGGGGTCGGTCAGCCGCGCCAGATAACGCGACCGGATCGCGGCGGCGGGGGGCAGCGCGGGTTCGTCGGTTTCGCCGCCGTCGTCACTTTCGTAAGTCCATGGATTGGCAAGGATCAGCCCGTCCAGCGCGAGCGGCTGGTGGAGCAGCAACGCGCTGGCCGCGTCGCAATTGCCGAAGGCGATGATCCGCGTGAGCTGCGGCGCAGCGCCTCGAAAGGCGGCGATCGCGGCGGCGATGTCGGGGGCGCTGCTGGTGTAGGCGCCGTTTTCGCCCTCGCTGTCGCCGATGCCGCGGCGGTCGAAGCGGAACGCGGGGTGGCCCGCTGTGGCGATGCGCTGCGCCAGCATCGCCATGCCGCGATGCGCGCCGCTGCGGATCTCGTTGCCGCCCGACACGATCAGCAGGCCGGTGGTGCCGGGCGCGTCGTCGAGCGTTGCGGCGAGGGTGGCGCCTTCGCAGGGAAAGGTCAGGTGACGCCGCATGTCGTGCTCCATGCGGCGATGTCGGCGGCGATCGCGGCAGCCATCGCGGCGTCTTCGCCGGGTTCGGCGCGCAGCCATAGCGGGGTGCCGGCGATGGCGTCGGCGCCGCTGCCGAGGGTGACGGTGCGGAGCGGAGCGGCGGGCTGGATTTCTGCGCTACCGAGCTGCGCAATCATGGCGGGGGCCAGGCGGTTGCCCGCGAGGAGCAACGGTGCTGTGGCGGCTTCGGCCTGCAGGCTTTCGAGCGACGACGTTACGCCGTTTTCGCGATCGGCGGCGACGCGGGCGCGCATCAGGGTGCGGAGCAGCGACGCGCCGCCGACGGGAGCGAGCCGCCACCAGGCAGCGGCTTTGGCGCAGTGGTCAAGCAGCGCGCCGCCGCGCAGCGACGCGATGATCAGCGGGCCGTCGATGGAGGCTGCGACATCTGCGAGTGCGTTTTGCCAAGTGGCAAGATCGACCTGTTCGAGCGGGACGAGGCTTTCGTTCTGGCCGGGTAGGTCGGGGAGCAGCGTGGCGAACCCGTCGGCGGCCAGCGCGCGCATTGCGAGGACGATCGTGCGGCGGGTGCGGTTGGCTTCCTCGAACAGCGGCGGGACGAACAGGATCGTGGCGCGCGGGGTGCCGGGAGGAGATATTCGGAGAGCGTGTTCCGCCATCGTTTATGCTGGCCGTGTGTCCCCGCGAAGGCGGGGACCCATCATCTGCCGGTGCAAAATCGCGCCGACCGGTGATGGGCCCCCGCCTTCGCGGGGGAACAAAAATGGGTAGGTCGTTGCGATCACCCGCCAACCTTGCGCAGCGAAAACGCCAGCAAATTACCATAGGTTTCAAAGATCTCGCCATCGATCTCGTCATCGTCGATGAGGATGCCGAGGCGATCTTCCATCTCGGTCAGCACCGTCGCGACCGCCATCGAATCGAATTCCGGCAGCGCGCCGAACAGGCCGCTCTCGCTGGTGAGCGCCGCGGCGCGGTCTTCGCCGAGGCCGAGGACATCGGCGAGCAGGGCGCGGAGGGTGGTGTCGACGGTATCGGGTTCGGTCACTTGTCTTTCCTCAGCAGCGAGCGGGCGAAGGCCTTGAATGCCGGTCCCCATGCCGCGGGGCGCGACGGATTGAAAGCCTCGATCCGCCAGAGCGGGTCGTGGCGGTTCATCCAGTCGCGCTTGTAGCCATCGTTGCCGGTGCCGAAATCGACCCGCTTCACCTTGTCGATCTCGATCACGTGGCGGAACAAGGCCGCCGACAGCAAAGTGCCGGGCGAGGCTTTCAAACTGTCCTCGACATGCGCCAGCTTGTGGATGAAGGCGGTGCCGTCCTCGACGGTCCAATATTGCGCCGCGACGGGGATGCCGTCGATGCGCGCGATGCCCATCCGCAAGGTTCCACGCGCGCCCTCGGCCTCGGCAAAGGCGCGGAGCAGCGCGGGATGGCCTTCCTCGGGCTTCCAGCTCGCGGCGTAGATTTGTTCATAAGCGGCCCAGCTGCCGTCGTCGAAGGCGGTGAGCAACTGGATGTCGACGATCCCCTTTTTCGCCTTGCGCTGGACCGTATTGCGTAGCGCGCCGGGGCGGCTCGCCCACCAGGCGTCATGGTCCATGTCGCCAAGGTCGAGCCAGTGGCGGTCGCCGACGGGGTTGGCCTTGACCCACCAGCCCGCGGCGCGGAGTGCGGCGGTGAGGTCGTCGGGGTCGCTGACCGGATAGAGGGTCAGGTGCGCGGCGCTGCGGCGGAGACCCCGAAACAGCGCACGCAAGGCGGCGCCGCGGTCGCCATCGCCCGAGTAGAGCGGGCGGATCGCGAAGCTGTACCAGTTGGTCAGACCCGCGAGGTCGCCCGGCTTTTCTGTACGCAGCGGCAGCCATGCGGTGACGCCGCCCGCGCGGCCCTGCGCGTCGATCCGTCCACGTCCGGCAAAGCCATGCGCTTCGAGCAGGTCGAACCATGTCGCGCGGTCAAAGGGCGAGGCAAAGCCAGCTGCCTGCGCTGCGGCGGGCAACCGTTCATCATTAGCGTGATCTTCACCGTTCCCTTGCATGGTGTCGCCCTCTATCACTTGACCCCTAACAGCCGATGACCACGCCCGAAAAGCCATCTTCGCGACCTATCGACCATCTCGCCCGTCGCGGCGCGCCGGAGGCGGCTGCTTTGTTGATCGGCGACAACAGCATGACGTTTGCCGCGCTCGATGCCGCGGTGGGACGGCTCGCGGCGTGGCTGCACGAGCAGGCGGGCGGGCCGGGCGAACGGGTGGCGAGCTGGAGTGCGAAGACGCGGCTGGCCTGCCTGATGCCGCTGGCGGCGGCGCGGGCGGGGTTGATCCATGTGCCGGTCAATCCGTTGCTGAAAGGGCCGCAGGTCGCGCATATTCTGGCCGATAGCGGGGCGACGCTGCTGATCACCAATGGCGCGCGGGCGCAGATGCTGGGCGAGGGATTGCCCGAGGGGTGCGCGGTGCAGGATCTTGAGACCGTCGAGGATGTGATCGATTCGGCCGGGCCGGCTTTGGCGCCGTCGCAGGCCGATCCGGGCGATCTGGCCGCGATCCTCTATACCAGCGGATCGACCGGACGGCCCAAAGGCGTGATGCTGAGCCATGCCAATCTGTGGCTGGGGGCCGAAAGCGTCGCGTCCTATCTGAAGCTGACCCCCGATGACCGGGTGCTGGCGGTGCTGCCGCTCAGCTTCGATTATGGACAGAACCAGCTGCTATCGACCTGGTACGCTGGTGCCGCGGTCGCGCCGCTCGATTATCTGACCCCGCGCGACGTCGTGAAGGCGGTCGCGCGGCACCGGGCGACGACGCTGGCGGGGGTGCCGCCGCTCTGGGTCCAGCTGGTCGAGAGCGACTGGCCCGCCGAGACGGCGGGGCATTTGCGGCGGCTGACGAACAGCGGCGGGGCGCTGACGCCCTCACTGATCGACGCGATGCGGGCGACATTTCCGAACGCCGACATCACTCCGATGTATGGGCTGACCGAGGCGTTTCGGTCGACCTGGCTCGAACCGAAATATGTCGCCGATCATCCGACCTCGATGGGCCGCGCGATCCCGCATGCCGAGATATTGGTGTGCCGCCGCGACGGGACGATCACCGCCGACGAGGAGTCCGGCGAGCTGGTGCATTGCGGGCCGCTGGTGGCGCGGGGCTATTGGCAGGATGCGGAGCGGACGGCGGAGCGGTTCCGGCGTGCGCCGCGGGTGTCGCGCTATGGCGGGATGGCCGTATGGTCGGGCGACACGGTGCGCCGCGACGCCAATGGCCTGCTCTATTTCGTCGGGCGCGACGACGCGATGATCAAGACCGCGGGCAATCGCGTCAGCCCGACCGAGGTAGAGGATGTCGCGGTGGCGTCGGGGCTGATCTATGAAGCCGTCGCTTTCGGGGTGCCTGATGCGCGGCTGGGCGCGGCGATCATCCTGATCGTGCGCGGCAAGGGCGGGGTCGCCGACGAGGCGGGTTTCGTCGCCTATCTGCGCCAGAACCTGCCCAATTTCATGCAGCCGCAGGCGATCGAATGGCGCGATGCGCTGCCGCGCAATCCGAATGGCAAGCTCGACCGGGTGGCGATTGCCGCCGAATGGGCGCAGAAGGTGGCGGCATGAAGCCGCACGGACCTATCCCGCCGGGTTATGCCGCCGATGACGACGGCATGCTGCTGATCGGCGACGACCGCGCCGATACGCTGGCCGACATGGCGGGCGACACGCCGCTGTTCGTTTACGACAGCACGGCATTGACGGCGCGCGTAGCCGCATGGCGCGCCGCGATGCCGACCGAAGTGCAGCTGCATTTTGCCATGAAAGCAAATCCCTATGCGCCGCTGCTGGCCTATATGGCGCGGCTGGTCGACGGGTTCGACGTCGCGTCGGGTGGCGAACTGAAGGCCGCACTGGCGAGCGGGATGCCGGCGGGCGACATCAGCTTTGCGGGCCCGGGCAAACGCGACCGCGAGCTTGAAGCGACGATCCATGCGGGGGCGACGCTCAATCTGGAATCGGCGGGCGAGGCGGAGCGCGCGCTGTCGATTGCCAGCCGCCTTGGCTTGACCCCGAGCCTGGCGGTGCGGGTCAATCCCGAATTCGATCTGAAAGGATCGGGGATGAAGATGGGTGGCGGCGCCAAGCCGTTCGGGGTCGATGCGGCCGGGGTTCCGGCGCTTGTCCGACGCCTGATCGCGGCGGGAGCCGACTGGCAGGGTTTCCATATTTTCGCCGGATCGCAGGCCCTTGATGCCGCGGCGATTGCCGACACACAAGCGCAGACGGTCGCGCTGGCGGCCAGACTGGCGGACCAGATCGGGGCGACGCCGCCGCTGGTCAATCTGGGCGGCGGGATGGGGGTGCCGTATTTTCCGGGCGACACGGCGGTCGATGTCGCCGTGGTCGGCGCGGCGCTGGGCGAGACGCTTGCCGGGCGCGGCGCGGTGCTGGCGGACAGCCGCTTTGCGATGGAACTGGGGCGCTGGCTGGTGGCCGAGGCGGGGGTGTATCTGACCCGCGTCGTCGACCGCAAGACCAGTCATGGCGAGACGTTCCTGGTCACCGACGGCGGGCTGCACCACCAATTGGCGGCAAGCGGCAATTTCGGGACGGTGATTCGCCGCAACTATCCGATCGCGGTGGCTCATGATTTTGGCGGCGCCGCGACCGAAACCGTGTCCGTCGTTGGCTGCCTTTGCACCCCGCTCGACCGGCTGGGCGACCAAGTCACGCTGCCGCGCGCCGACGTCGGCGATCTGATCGCGATCTTTCAGGCGGGCGCTTATGGCGCCAGTGCGAGCCCGGCGGCGTTCCTGGGGCAGGGTCCGGCGCGCGAAATGCTCGTTTAGCCCGGAAAAACTTGTTCCTTAACGGGACAGTTCTGCCGATGTGCTAGTCAAACCTATCTCAATACTAACCCTATGTTCACCCTTTTCGCGCAAGAGCGGAGGCTGACGCAATGACGGTTGCTGCGGGGATTTGGGCCGCGGCGGCGGTCCGCGGCTCGAAAGGTTGATTGATTATGGCTTCGTTCCCTTCGCTTCGCGTCGCCCGCGCCGCGCTCGTCTGTGGCATCGCGGCGACCGCGTTGACCGGCTGCGCGAGCACCGGCGGCAGCGCACCGCAGCTACCCAGCGCGAATTTCGTGCAGAATCAAGAGGGTCCGGGCGAAGAATATATCATCGGCCCGCTCGACGAGCTCCAGATTTTCGTATGGCGCAACCCCGAACTGGGCGGCAAGGTGCAGGTGCGCCCCGACGGACGGATCACCACCCCGCTGATCACCGACATGCCTGCGGTCGGCAAAACTCCGACGATGTTGCAGCAGGACATCAAGCTCCAGCTCAGCCAATATATCACCGACCCGATCGTCAGCGTGATCGTGACGACGTTCAACAGCACCTTTTCGCAGCAGGTGCGCGTCGTCGGCGCGACCGAAAAACCGGCATCGATTCCGTTCCGCGCCAACATGACCGTGCTCGACGCAATGATTGCAGTCGGCGGGCTGGGCGAATATGCGGCTGGAAACAAGGCACGACTCGTCCGTTTCGACAAGGGCAGCGGCAAGCAGCAGGAATTCGGGCTGCGGCTGAACGACCTGATCAAGCGCGGCGATATCAAGGCCAATGTGCGGTTGCAGCCCGGCGATGTCATCATCATCCCCGAAAGCATGTTCTGACCCAGACCGACCGCCAATAAACCCATCTCCCAAGGATTGATCGCGACCGATGAACAGCCTTTACGACGAATTCCGGGTGGCGCTGCACAGCGTCTGGACGCGCCGGTGGCTCGTGTTGGCGGTGGCGTGGGGGATTTGCATCCTCGGTTGGCTGGCGATCGCATCGATCCCCAACCGTTATGACTCGCGTGCCCGGCTGCTCGTCGATGTCAACGAAATCCTGCCCGACGATCCGCAGGGCGGTTCCTATGGCGGGCGCCAGCAGATCGATCAGATCCGCGAGACGCTGACCAGCGCGCGCAACCTGGAAAAGGTCGCGGCGACCACCGGCCTGCTGCCCGCGGGCGCGGGCGAGCGCGAAAAGGCGGGCGCGGTCGGAATGCTTCAAAAAAGCATCAAGGTCGTACCGCAACAGGATAATATCTTTGAAATAACCTCAAGCGTCGGGGTCGGCAGCCTGTCCGATGCCGATAACGCCAAGCTGGCGTCGGGGGTGCTCGACAGCCTGATCACCGTGTTCCGCGACGATCAGTTGCGCGGCGGCCGGATGAACGCGCGCGAGGGATTGAAATTCCTCGATTCCCAGATCGCCGACCGCGAAAAGGCGCTGCGCGAAGTCGAAGCGCGCCGCGCGGCATTCGAGGCGCAGAATATCGGCCTGATCCCCGGCGGGGCCGGATCGCCGGCGCAGCGTGTCGAAGCGGCGCGCGCCGAACTCGGCCAGATCGATTCGCAGCTGGTGGCGGCGCAGGCGCAATTGGCCGCCGCCAATGGCCAGCTTGAATCGACCCCCGCGACGATCAACGTTCCCGGCATGGGCAGCGTCGGCGGCGGGGTGGCGCGGCAGCAATTGGCGGGGGCGCAGAATGAATTGTCATCGATGCGCGCCCGCGGACTGACCGATGCGCATCCCGACGTCATCGCACTGAAAAGCCAGATTGCCTCGTTGAAAGTCGTGGCCGACCGCGAAGGTGCGGGCGGGGGTGGCGGCGGCAATTCGCAGAACCCGGCCTATGCCTCGCTCGCCGCGATGCGCGCCGAACGCCAGGCAACCGTCAGCGCGCTGAACGCGCGCAAGGCGCAGCTGACCGGCGACATCGCGCGGATCACCAGCCAGCAGATTCAGAACCCCGGCATCGCTGCCGAATATGACCGGATCAACGGCGAATATACGGCGTTCAAGGCGCAATATGACAAGCTGCTCGGCCAGCGCGAGCAGGTGCGGATGCGCGGCGACGTGCAGACCGAAACCGACGCGATCAAGATCGAGCTGCTCGATCCGCCGTCGAAGCCGACCAGCCCCGCGGCGCCCAATCGGCCGCTGTTCCTGACCCTCGTCCTGCTCGCCGGCATCGGCGGCGGCATCGGCGTCGCCTTTGGCCTGGGTCAGGTTCGCACCAGCTATGCGACCGCGGGCAAGCTGGAGCGCGCCAGCGGATTGCCGGTGATCGGATCGATCACCGAAGTGGTCACCCCCGAACGCCATGTCGAACGGCGCAAGCGGCTCGTCTGGCTGGCGAGCGGCGGCGGCGCGCTGGTCGGGCTTTATACCCTGTTGCTGGTCGCCGAATTCATCCAGCGCGGCATGGTTGCGTGACGGGGGACGATGACATGAACGACCAACGCAAAGTCAAGCGCCCGCCCTCGCTCCTCGAACGCGCGGCCGATATGTTCGGCCTCGATCCGGCGGCCAATGCGCCGACGATCGACGTCGCGAACCTGCCGCCCGAAGCGCCCAAAAAGGCGAAGAAGATCAAGGCGGAACCCGTCGCCGAAGTTTTCCCGGCCGAGACGCTCGATCCCGCCGCAGCCGCACCTGCGGTCGAAGCGGCGCCGACGCCGCGGCCCTCGCCGCGCAAGGATGTCGCGAAGGCGGCCCCGGCGATCGTGCCGACACGGCAAGGGACGATCGACCGCGCGCGGCTCGCGGCGCGCGGGATGATCGTGCCCGGCACGCCGGTCACGGGCATTTCGGAAGAATATCGCATCGTGAAGCGCGAGCTGATCCGCAATTTCGGCGGCGTCGGCAATCGCCCGGTGCTGCCGCGCGGCCACCGCGTGCTGATCGCGTCGGCCAATCCCGGCGAGGGCAAGACCTTTTCGGCGGTCAATCTGGCGCTCAGCCTGGCGGTCGAGGCCGACCATGATGTGCTGCTGATCGACGCCGACATTGCCAAGCCGAGCGTCCTGGCCGCGCTGGGGCTGGAGGATGGTCCGGGGCTGATGGACGCGCTGGCCGATCCGCATCTGCCGCTTGGCGATTGCCTGATCCAGACCGATATTCCGGGGCTGAAGGTGATGCCCGCAGGAACCGGGCATATGCACGACACCGAACTCCTCGCCTCGGCGCGGACCGAGGCGCTGCTCGCGCAGCTTGAGCAAGGCGCGCCGGGACGCATCCTGATCATCGACTCACCCCCGGTGCTCGCTGCGTCGCCGGCCGCGGTGCTCGCGGGGCATGTCGGCCAGACGATCATGGTCGTGCGCGCCGATGAAACATTGGAATCCGCGCTGCGCGACGCGATCGGCCTGATGGGCGCGTGTCCACATATCCAGCTGCTTTTGAACGGCGTAAAATTTTCGCCGGGCGGCCGCCGTTTCGGCACTTATTACGGACAAGGAGGCGCGTGATGCGCACCACCACCACCCTGCGCCATCTCGGCGTGCTGGCGGGCCTGCTGCTCGCGGGGACGGCGACGGGCGCGCACGCGCAATTTTCGGGCGATCCCGGTTCGGGCGCCAGCGACGCGCCGACGAGCGCCCCGGCATCAGAAGGCCGGTCGGCAAAGCGCGCCGAAGCGCGCCGCAGCCAGCGCCAGGTCGATGTCAGCCCTTATCTGGAGGTCGGCCAGGTGCTGACCGCCGACCTGAAAAATGGCGGCGATGTGCTGACCTATACCACGGTGGCGGCAGGCGTGGATGCCGCGATCGTGACCAACCGCGCCGAACTGGCTGCGACGCTGCGTTATGAGCATCGGTTCGGATGGGGCGGCGGGCTTGAGGATTCCGATACGATCAGCGGGCTGGCACGCGGCCGGATCGAGGCGGCGCGCGGGCTCAATCTGGAGGGCGGCGCGCTCGCCACCCGGACCCGCGCCGACGGACAGGGCGCCGACAGCGGGCTGTTCATCGGCGACGCCAGCAATGTCGCGAACCTCTATTCCATCTATGCCGGGCCGACTTTTGCGCGCCGCATTGCCGGGCTCGACGTCGGCGCCGGTTACCGTTTCGGTTATACCAAGGTCGATGTCGACGAGCCGGCGATCCTGTCGCCGGGCAGCCAGCCGCAGGATATTTTCGACAGCTCGACCAACCATATTGCCTGGGCCAGCGTTGGCGCGCGTCCCGGCGACCTGCCGTTCGGTTGGCAGCTTTCGGGCGGCTATGAACGCGAGGATGCGAGCCAGCTCGACCAGCGTTTCGAGGGAAAATATGCCCGCGCCGACGTGACGATGCCGATCGGGCCGACCGTCGCGCTGCTCGGCGGCGTCGGTTATGAGGACATCGAGATTGGCCAGCGCGATCCGGTGCTCGACGTGAATGGCGTGCCCGTCCGCGACGCCAACGGCCGCTTCGTCACCGACAAATCGACCCCGCGCCAGCTGTCGTTCGATACCGACGGGCTGATCTGGGACGCCGGAGTGATGTGGCAGCCCAGCCGCCGTACCTCGGCGACCGCGCGCGTCGGTCGCCGTTATGGCGACACCATCTATACCGGCAGCTTTGCCTATCGCGCCGATCATGCAACGACGATCCAGGTCGGCGTCTATGACGGGCTGTCGAGCCTGGGCCGCGGGCTGTCGGGCGGGCTGGCGGCGCTGCCGACGCAGTTCGATCCGACGCGCAACCCGATCGGCGGCAACATCAACCCGTGCGTGTTCGGCCAGCAGGGCGGCGGCTGCCTGAGCAATCAGCTCGGCAACGCGACCTCGGCGCAATATCGCAGCCGCGGGGTGCAGGCGACGATCGGATCGCGCTTTGCGGGCTGGAGCTATGGGGTCGGCATCGGTTATGATCAGCGCAAGCTGCTCGCGCCGTTGCTGTCGCCGATCGCCAGCCTGAACGGGATCAAGGACGAGAATTATTACCTGTTCCTGTCGGCAGGGCGCCAGCTCGACGTCGATTCGGACATCAGCCTGTCGGGATACGTCAATTATTTCGACAATGGTGCGCCGGGGGCGGGCGATGTCCAGTCGGCGGGGCTGTCGGCGGCCTATGCGCGGCGGTTCTGGCGCGGGCTGACCGGCACCGCGGCGGCCAGCCTCAACGCCTTTGATCAGGACGGTTTCAACAGTCAGCTTATCGGTTCAGCTTTGGTGGGACTTCGTTACAACTTCTGACCAAGCAACGGGAATAACAGCGATGTACGATCAGTTCTATGGTTTCACCGGGCGTCCGTTTCAGCTGACGCCAGACCCGCATTTCTATTTCGAGAGCGGCACGCACCGCAAGGCGATGTCCTACCTGGGCTATGGCCTCGCGCAGGGTGAAGGTTTCATCGTCATCACCGGCGACGTCGGGGCGGGCAAGACGACGCTCGTCGGCCATCTGATGAACACGATCGATCCGAACCGGCTGACCGCGGTCAAGCTGGTGTCGACGCAGGTCGAGGGCGACGACCTGCTCCGCCTGGTCGCCGAACAGTTCGGGACCGAATGGGAAGGGCAGAGCAAGGCCGAACTGCTGCGGTCGATGGAGCAATATCTGCGGGAACAGGCGCGCGCCGGCAAGCGCACGCTGCTGATCGTCGACGAGGGACAGAATCTTGCGATCTCGGCGCTCGAAGAGCTGCGCATGCTGTCGAATTTCCAGCTTGGCGGCCATTCGCTGCTGCAGATTTTCCTGCTCGGCCAGCCCGAGTTTCGCCAGACGCTGTTCCACTCGCCGACGCTGGAGCAGCTTCGCCAGCGGGTGATCGCGACGCATCACCTCGATCCGATGGAGCCCGAGGAGGTCGAGCCCTATATCCTCCACCGGCTCGGCAAGGTCGGCTGGACAGGCAACCCCAGCTTCAGCCCCGACGCGTTCGAGGAAATCTTCGACTATAGCGAGGGCGTGCCGCGCAAGCTCAACGTGCTGGTCAGCCGCTTGCTGCTCTACGGCGCGGTCGAACAGATGACGCGGATCACGGCGCAGAATGTCCGCTCGGTGGTCGCCGAGATCGAAGCCGACCGCGGCATCGACGCATCGACGCTGGCGCCGCTGGCGGTGGATGAGGTCGTGGCCGCGGCTGCCGCTGCGGTCGCGCCGACCCCCGCACCCTTTGCCGCGCCTACGCCCGCCAACGAAACCGCGCTCGAATGGCCGCAGCGCGCCGCTGACGGGCGCCCGCCCTTTGCGGAGCCTGCGCAGACGGTCATCCTGACCCCGCCCGACCCGACTGCGGACGAGGTGTTGGAGCGGATGGCCGCCGCCGAAGGTGCCGCCCCGACGGCCCCCGCGGTCGACCCCGAACAGCTTGCTGCGCTCGAAGCACAGATCGCTTCGCTCGAAACGCGGCTGGTCGAACAGGATGCCGCGCTGCGCCGCGTGCTCGACCTGCTGATCGAATGGGTCGAGCGCGATCCCGAGAATGCCCCGAACCCGGCGACGTCGCGGACCTGGGCGGCCTGACAGCGGCCGCGAAATCGGCTATCCGGTCGATGGAGGTGAGAAAAGATGCAGAACGGCCTGTCGGTCGATGTCGAGGACTGGTTCCAGGTCGGCGCCTTTGAGCGCACGATCGACCGCGCCGACTGGCCGACGCTCGAGTGCCGGGTCGAGGCGAATTGCGACGCGGTGCTGCAGATTTTCGCCGATGCGGGCGCCAAGGGCACATTCTTCACGCTGGGCTGGGTCGCCGAACGCTATCCGGCGCTGATCAAACGCATCGTCGGCGCGGGGCATGAACTCGCGAGCCACGGCTATGATCACAAGCGTGTGTTCAATATGACCGCGGACGAATTTGCCGCCGACCTCAAGCAGACACGAGCGATCCTCGAGGATCTGGGCGGGGTCGCGGTGCGCGGTTATCGTGCGCCGAGCTTCTCGGTCGATACGCGCACGCCCTGGGCACATACGGTGCTTGCCGAACAGGGCTATGCCTATTCATCGAGCGTCGCGCCGGTGGTCCACGACCATTATGGCTGGCCGCAAAGCCCGCGCCATGCGTGGCGGCCGGTGCCGGGCAGCGAACTGGTCGAATGGCCGGTGACGACGGCGCGCTTTGCCGGGCGGACACTCGCGGCGGGCGGCGGCGGCTTCATGCGGATGCTGCCCTATGGCTTTACCCGCTGGGCGATCGCGCGGATGAATGCCGAGGGGCATCCGGCGATCCTCTATTTCCACCCGTGGGAAATCGACCCCGGCCAGCCGCGCGTTGCCGATGCGCCGATCAAATCGAAAATCCGTCATTACAGCGGCTTGTCGGCCATGTCTGGCAAGCTGAAGAAACTGCTCGCCGATTTCGAATGGACGCGGGCCGATGCACTGCTCCCAGCGCAACAGCAGCGCGCCGAGCCGTGGCGCGCCGCGGCGTGAATGCGCCGACGCGTCCGATGAAGCAGGGCTTTTCCGGCGCGCCGCTGTCCGACGCGGCGGCGTGGGATGCCTATGTCGCCGCGCACCCGCAAGCGACCCCCTTTCACAGCCGCGCCTGGTGCGATGCGGTTACGCGGGCGACGGGGCATCCATGCCATCTGGTCGCTGTGCGCGATGCCGAGGGGGCGCTGACCGGCCTGTTGCCGCTGCACCATGTCCGCTCGCCGCTGTTCGGACAGGCGCTGGTCGGCAGCGGCTTTGCCGTCGATGGCGGCATATTGGCCGATGATCGGGCGGTCGCGGCGACGCTGGCCGAGCGTGCTGCCGCGATGGCGCAATCGCTGGGCGTGCCGTCGGTCGAACTGCGTGGGGGGCCGCAACCGGACGGCGCGGGCTGGCGCCGCGAAGAGGGCGTTTACGCCGGGTTCGCGCGCGACTTGGCCAGCGACGACGATGCCGAATTGCTCGCGATCCCGCGCAAGCAGCGCGCCGAAGTGCGCAAGGTTCTGGATGGCGGATTGACCGTCACAACCGGGCGCGATGCGGCGGATCGGCGCGATCATTACCGCATCTATGCGACGAGCGTCCGCAACCTCGGCACGCCGGTGTTCCCCAAAGCCCTGTTCGATGCGGTGCTCGATGCGTTCGGCGACGATGCCGACATATTGACCGTGCGCGCGGGCGGGAAGCCCGTCGCGAGCGTGCTCAGCCTCTATTGGCGCGGCACCGTGATGCCCTATTGGGGCGGCGGGATTGCCGACGCACGGCGGCTGCGCGCCAACGAGCTGATGTACTTCGCGCTGATGCGCCATGCCCGGGCGAAGGGTTGCACGCGGTTCGATTTCGGGCGGTCAAAGGTCGGCACCGGCCCCTATAGCTATAAGAAGAACTGGGGTTTCGAGCCGCAGCCGCTGGTCTATGGGCGCTGGCTCGCGCCGGGCGAGGCGCCGCGCGATACCAATCCGAACAGCGCCAAATATCGGCTGCAGGTCGACCTGTGGAAAAAACTGCCGCTGTGGGTGGCAAACCGGATCGGGCCGCTGATCGCGCGCGGCCTTGGGTGATTAGGGTGGCCTCAGACCCATCGTCATTGCGAGCAAAGCGAAGCAATCCAGAGTGGCGTAAACCGCTCTGGATTGCTTCGCTGCGCTCGCAATGACGGAGGGCGGTCATGCCCGAAATCCTGTTCCTCGCGCACCGCGCGCCCTGGCCGCCAGACCGCGGCGACCGCATCCGCAGCTGGCACATGTTCGAGGCGCTGGCGAAGCTGGCGCCGGTGCATGTCGCGGCGCTCGCCGACAATGCGGATGATGCCGCCGCGGCGCGCGCGAAAATGGCGCCGCTTTGCAAGAGCCTGGTAATCGAAGTGCGCAAGGCGTCGCGGGCGCAGGCATTGGTGCAGGCGGTGCTGACCGGCGATCCGGTATCGAACCGACTGTTTCGCAACGCCGCGCTGGGGCGCCATGTCGGCGGGCTGATCCGTCACGGCCATGTCAGCCATATCGTCGCTTTTTCGGGGCAGATGGCGCAATATCTGCCGCCGCGCAGCCATTTTTCCGGGCCGGTGCTGATGGATTTTGTCGATGTCGATTCGGCCAAATTTGCGACCTATGCCGAGCAGGACCGGCGCCAGCCGCTGCACTGGGTCCATGCGCGCGAGGCGCGGGTGCTTGGCGAATATGAGGCGGAGGTGGCGCGGCGTGTCGATGCCAGCCTGTTCGTCAGCGCGGCCGAGGCGGCGCTGTTCCGCGCGCGAAGCGGGCTGGGTGTCGACAAGGTGCATGCGGTCGAAAATGGCATCGACACCGACCGCTTCGATCCGTGGCTGGCCTTCGACCCGGTCGATTGCGGCGAGGGGCCGCTGGCGGTGTTCACCGGCCAGATGGATTATCGCCCCAATATCGACGCGGTGCGCTGGTTCGCCGCCGACATCCTGCCGCTGATCCGTCAGCAGCACCCGGCGGCACGCTTCGCCATTGTCGGGCGCGCGCCGACCGAAGATGTGCGCGCGCTGGCGGCGCTGCCCGGCGTCATCGTGACCGGCGAGGTGCCCGACGTGCGGCCCTGGCTCGCCGCCGCCGATGCGGTGGTCGCGCCGCTGCTGCTGGCGCGCGGGGTGCAGAATAAGTTGCTTGAGGCGATGGCGATGGCGCGGCCGGTGGTGGCGAGCGCCGCCGCCGCCGAGGGGATCGATGCGGCGCCGGACGAGCATCTGCTCGTTGCCGACGATGCTGCGGGCATGGCCAATGCGGTCGGCACGCTGTTTGGCGATCGCGCCGCCGCCGCGGCGATGGGACAGGCGGCGCGGGCGCGGATGATCGCGCGCTATGGCTGGGACGCGCGACTGGCGCCGCTCGGCGACCTGCTTGGACTCCCCGCATGACGCGGTGGCAGCGCCATCTCGCCGCGCTCGCGCTGCTGACGGCGGCGATCCTCGCGATCTTCTGGCGCGATGCCGCCGACATGGCGGGCATCTGGTGGCACAGCTCGACCTTTACCCATTGCCTGCTGATGGTGCCGATGATCGGCTGGCTGGTGTCCCAGCGCACCCGCCTGCTGCGCCCCCTGGCCCCCGTCTTCTGGTGGCCTGCGCTCGTCTGGATGGCGGGGGCAGGGCTGGTGTGGCTGGTCGGCGAAGCGGCGGGGGTCGCGCTGTTTCGGCAGCTCGGGCTGATCCTGATGCTGCAGGGCGCGGTCGGCGCGACGCTTGGCGAAAAGCTGGTGCGCGGGCTGCTGTTTCCGCTCGGCTATGCGCTGCTGCTGGTGCCGTTCGGCGAGGAACTTGTACCGCTGCTCCAGACCTTTACCGCGCATATCAGCGTCCTCCTGCTCCACCTGTCGGGCATTCCCGCTGCGATGGAGGGCGTGTTCATCACCACCCCGGCGGGCTTTTTCGAGGTTGCCGAGGAATGTTCGGGGGTCAATTTTCTGATCGCGATGCTCGCCTATGCGGTGTTCGCAGCGCATCTGTGTTTCAAGAGCTGGACGCGGCGAATTGTCTTTGTCCTGGCTGCCTTGGCCACCACGATCTTCGCCAACGCGCTACGCGCCTATGGCACGATGGCCGCCGCCGAAATCTGGGGGATCGAAGCGGCGGGCGGGATCGACCATATTTTCTATGGCTGGATCTTTTTCGGGCTGGTGATCCTGATCGTGATGCTGGTCGCGCGGCGCTGGTTCGACCGGCCCGCGAACGATGTCGCGGTCGATGTGCGCGGGCTGGATGGCGTTCCGCGCTTCGCCGGATCGGCGAAGGCGGTGCTGCCAATCGCTTTTGCGATCCCGCTGCTCTTTGCCAGCTGGGCATGGCTGGTCGGCGGGCGCAGCGCGTCGCTGCCCGCGACGATGGCGGTCGAGGCGCCGCGCGGTTGGAACGAAACCCGCGCCGACGGCACGGCGTGGACCCCGCGCTTCGACGGCGCCGACCAGCGGCTGCTGCGGCATTTCACCGATGCGAAGGGGCGCCACGTGACGGTCGCGATCGGCGGCTATGAACGCCAGGCCGAAGGGCGCGAGGTCGTCGCGTTTGGGCAGGGTGCGGTCGATCCCGACGGCGGGTGGGCGTGGAGCGCGTCGCTGCCGCAGATCGACGGCGCCAAGACCGAACGGCTGCTCCACCCGGGGCCGGTGCTGCGCGACGCCGCGACCTGGTATGTGGTCGATGGCGAAGTGACCGGCAATCCGCGCCGCGCCAAGCTCGCGGGGCTCAAGGCGCGTTTGCTCGGCGGCGACCCGCGCGCCGTGTCGCTGATCGTGTCGAGCGAGACGGGGCAGGGCGGACGCGATGCGATAGAGGATTTCGTTTCCGCGTCGGGCGGAGCCAAGGCAATGGCTGACCGCGCGCTGAAACTGCGATAGGGACCGGCCCATGTGTGGGATCGCGGGCATCTATCATCTGGAAACGGCCAAGCCGGTCGATCCGGCACGGCTGCGCGCCATGCTGTCGCCGATGCAGCACCGCGGCCCCGACGGGTCGGGCGAGTGGACCGCGCCGGGCGTCGGCCTCGGCCACCTGCGCCTGTCGATCATCGACATCGAAGGTAGTCCGCAGCCGATGGCGAGCGACGACGAAGCGGTGACGCTCACCTACAATGGCGAAATCTATAATTTCCGCGAGCTGCGGAGCGAGCTGGAGGACCGCGGCCATCGGTTCCGCACCAGCGGCGATACCGAGGTCATCATCGCGGCGTGGCGGCAATGGGGGCCGGATTGCCTGTCGCGGCTGAACGGCATGTTCGCCTTTGCCATCCATGATCATCAGCGCGGCTGCCTGTTCCTGGCGCGTGACCGGCTGGGGGTAAAGCCGCTGCATTACGCGCGGCTGTCCGACGGGTCGGTGGCGTTTGCGTCGGAGCTGAAGGGGCTGCTGCGCAACCCGCTGCTGCGGCAGGAAGCGAATTTGACCGCGATCGAGGATTTCCTCGCCTTTGGTTATGTGCCCGACGACAATTGCATCGTCGCGGGGGTCGAGAAGCTGGCCGCGGGCCACTTCCTTTTGCTCGAACGCGGCAAGCCCGTCCCCGCCCCGACGCGCTGGTGGGCACCCGATTTTTCCAAGCGCGTCCGGGCTTCGGAAGGCGAAGCGGCCGAGCATCTCGTCCATCTGATGCGTGCCGCGGTGACCGACCGCATGGTCGCCGACGTGCCGCTCGGTGCCTTTTTGTCCGGCGGGGTCGACAGCAGCGCGGTGGTTGCCTTGATGGCGGAGGCAAGCGCGAAGGCGGTCAAGACCTGCACCATCGGCTTCGATCAGGCGGCGCTCGACGAAACGGCCTATGCGCAAGCGATCGCCGAACGGTTCGCCACCGATCATCGCACCCGCACCGTGTCGTCGGGCGACTTCGGGTTGGTCGATACGATTGCCGATCATTTCGACGAGCCCTTTGCCGACGCCAGCGCGCTGCCGACCTACCGCGTGTGCGAACTGGCGCGCGAAGAGGTGACGGTGGCGCTGTCGGGCGATGGCGCCGACGAGGCGTTTGCCGGGTATCGCCGGCTGGTGTTCCAGCATCAGGAGGAGCGGTTGCGCGGGCTGATCCCCGGGTTCATGCGCCGCGGGGTGCTGGGGCCGCTGGCGAAGGTGTGGCCGCAGATGGACTGGGCGCCGCGCCCGCTGCGCGCGCGGGCGACGCTCGCCAGCCTGTCGAAAAGCGGGGCGGAGGGTTATGCCGAGGCGGTCGGGGTGACGGGGCAGGCGCAACGCTCGCGGCTGTTCAACGACGCGGCGCATCAGGCGCTGGGCGATCATGTCGCCGAGGCGCGCTATTGGAAGGCGATGGCCGAGGCACCGGCGCGCGAGCCGCTCGACCGCGCCCAATATGCCGACCTGATGATCTGGCTGCCCGGCGACATCCTGACCAAGACCGACCGGATGAGCATGGCGGTCAGCCTGGAGGCGCGCGAGCCGCTGCTCGATTACCGGCTGATCGAATTTGCCGCGAGCCTGCCCGCCGCGATGCGCGTCAAGCGCGGCACCGGCAAGGCGATCATGAAGCAGGCGATGGAACGCTATCTGCCGCACGACATCCTCTATCGGCCCAAGATGGGGTTTGTGACGCCGGTGTCGCAATGGTTCCGCGGCGCGTTGGTCGAGCAGGCGAGGGGACTGGCGACGTCGTCGACGCTGGCCCGGTCGGGCTGGTTCGACATGGCCGAGATCGAACGCATTGTTGCGGCGCATCAGTCGGGGCGACGCGATCATGGGCGATTGATCTGGCAGTTTTTCATGCTGGAGAAATCGTTGGCGAAATTGTTCGGGATTTGAGATTTTTGATCCTCCCCCTTGATGGGGGAGGCAGTGAGACTTGCCAGCTTGCTGGCTTAGTCGCAGCGGAGGGGGTGCGCTATCGCGCTGAAGCGACGGTGCAGTGACGCACCATCATCCCCATCCAACTCCGCCTAGCCGCTTCGCGACAAGGCTCCGTATCCTTCCCCCATCAAGGGGGGAAGGGGTGGGTCAAATCGCCACCCCATTTTAACGCTTCCCTGCTAACCTCCACCCGATGACGGTGCACCCCGCCTTTCCTGCCAACGCCGCCCCTGCCGCCCCGCTGACGGTGCGTATCGCCGATCCGCTGGCGCTGTCGGACGAGCTTGCGGCGGCGTGGGACCGGCTGGCGGCAGAGGCCAGTGAGCCCAATCCCTTTGCCGAACGCTGGTGCCTGCAATCGGCGTTGCACCTGCTCGACGCCGAGCGGCGCGCGCGGCTGGTGATCGTGCAGGGCGGCAGCGACGGGCCGGTGATCGGGATCATGCCGATCGCCGCCGCGCCGCGTTATGGCCGTCTGCCGCTGCGCCACGTGACCGGCTGGGCGCATCCCAATCATTTTCTTGGGAGCCCGCTGGTTCGCGCGGGGTTCGAAAACCTGTTCTGGTCGATCCTGCTCGCCTGGTGTGACGCGGCGCCGTGGGCCCGCACGCTGCTTCACGTCCCGCGGCTGACCGAGGACGGCCCGCTGCACCGCGCGTTGGTCGATGTCGCGCGGGTGCGCGGTGGTGAAGCCGAGGTTGTCCACCGCGAAGAGCGCGCGCTGCTCGACAGTGACCTGTCGCCCGCGGATTATTGGGACGCCGCGGTGCGCGCCAAGAAACGCAAGGAATTGCGGCGACAAGCGAACCGGCTTGCCGAACAGGGCCCGGTTCGCTTTCGTCGCTGGCAGGCGGGCGAAGCACTCGATCCGTGGATCGCCGCCTTTCTCGACCTCGAAGCGCGCGGGTGGAAGGGGCGCGCGGGATCGGCGCTGGCGAGCCACAGCGACACGCAAGCATGGTTTCGCGCGATTCTGGCGGGCGCCGCCGAAACGGGCCGGCTCGACATGCGCGCGCTCGACCTGGGCGACCGGCCGCTCGCGATGCTGATCAACTTCCTGGCGCCGCCGGGGGGCTTTTCGTTCAAGACCGCGTTCGACGAGGATTATGCCCGCTTCTCGCCCGGCGTGCTGCTGCAACAGGCGAACCTCGACCTGCTGGGCGATCCGGCGATCGCGTGGGTCGACAGCTGCGCCGCGCCCGGCCATCCGATGATCGACAGCGTGTGGCGCGAGCGCCGCGCGTTGCTGTGGATCAATGTCGCGCTGTCGGCGCCCGCCGATCGGCTGCGCTTTGCGATGCTGACCCGCGCCGAGCGCCTCTGGCGCCGCCACAAGGGTGCCCCCACGGCGGAAAATGCAGTAGAAAGCCCGACATGACCGCGCACCAGCCGATTGCCGCGCCTGTCTTTCCGCCCGCAACGCTGGCGGCGATGGCGGCGCTGTACCCGCAGCAGGCAGGATTGCTGCGCCACCATCTGCCCGACCATCCGCTGCTGTCGATCGAGGCGCTGGCAGTGCTTGGCGAAGGCCTGCCCGCGAGCGAGGTGGAATATAATCCGGGCAATGTCCCGATCGGCATCCGTCCCGAGGACATCCCGTCGAACGGCCTGTCGATCGGCGACACGATCCGCACCATCGACAGCAACGGCAGCTGGGCAGTGCTCAAGAATATCGAGAATGTTCCGGCGTATCGCGCGCTGCTGATGGACCTGCTCGGCGAACTCGAACCGGTGGTGACCCCGCGCACGGGGGTGATGCTGACGCCGCAGGGCTTCATCTTCATCTCGTCGCCGGGGTCGATCACGCCGTTCCACTTCGATCCTGAGCATAATATCCTGCTGCAATTGCGCGGTACCAAGGTGATGAACGTGTGGCCCGCGGGCGACGAACGCTTTGCCCATCGCCGCGAACATGAGCGGTATCACACCGGCGGCCACCGCAACCTGCCGTGGGACGAGGCGTATCGCGAGGGCGCGCAGCAGGTGCCGCTCGGCCCCGGCGATGCGGTGCTGATGCCGGTGATGGCGCCGCATTTCGTCGCCAATGGCGATGCGCCGTCGATCTCGCTGTCGATCACCTGGCGCAGCGAATGGAGCTACCGCGAATCCGAAGCGCATGCGGCCAATGCGGCGCTGCGCCGCATGGGGCTCGACCCCGCGATGCCGCCGCGCTGGCCGAGCTATGCCTGGGCCAAGACGGTGGCGTGGCGGATCGCGCGAAAGCTCAAACTCGTTGTCTGAAGCGGGCTGTGACAGATTGCTTTCAATTGCCGCAAATTGGCGTTATGGGCGCGCATCCTTGAATATCGAGCCCATAGAGGACTGATGGCGAAAGAAGAACTTCTGGAGATGCGCGGCCAAGTGGTCGAACTGCTGCCCAACGCGATGTTTCGCGTCAAACTGGAAAATGACCACGAAATTCTGGGCCACACGGCCGGAAAGATGCGCAAGAACCGCATCCGCGTGCTGGTCGGCGACGAAGTGCTCGTCGAACTCACCCCCTATGACCTGACCAAGGGTCGGATCACCTATCGCTTCAAGTGAGCGGCGCGGCGAACATTCCCGCGCCCAATCCGGCTCTCGTGTTGGCTTCGACCTCACCGCGTCGGCGTGAATTGCTGGCGCGGATCGGGGTCACGCCGGCGCGCATCGCGGCGCCCGAAATCGATGAGACACCGCTGAAGGGCGAGCTGCCGCGCGACTATGTCATCCGGCTCGCCAAGGGCAAGGCGCTGGCAGTCGAACGCGCCGCGAACGAGGTGGTGCTGGCGGGCGACACGACCGTGGCGGTGGGGCGCCGCATTCTGGAAAAGCCCGCCGACGAAGCCGACCTCCGCCGCATGCTCGGCCTGTTGTCGGGGCGGCGGCATCATGTCTATTCGGGGCTGTGCGTCGTCGGCACCGATGGCAAGGCCCGGCTGCGCGTTGCCGACACCATCGTCGCGTTCAAGGTGCTGAGCGCCGCCGAGATCGACTGGTATGTCGAATCGGGCGAGGGGATGGGCAAGGCGGGCGGCTACGCGATCCAGGGCCGCGCGGAATGCTTCGTCCGTTTCCTTTCGGGCAGCCATTCAAACGTTGTCGGCCTGCCGCTGTTCGAAACGCGCACGCTGCTGACCAGCGCGGGCATTGCGCTTGGCTGAGTGGCTTTACGAAGCCGGGATCGGCGAGGCGCGCGCCGCGCTGGTCGACGGCGAAGAAATCCTTGAGGCGCGGATCGAACGCGAGGGCGCAGGGCCGCGCGTCGGAGCGATTGTCGCGGCGCGGCTGCTCGAGGCGGGGAAAGCGCCGCTGGTGGCGCTCGACTGGCCCGGTGCGCCAACCGCGTCGCTGGCAGCCATGGCCCCCGCGATGTCGATCGGTGCGGCGCTGACGGTCGAGGTAACCCGCATGGCCTTGCGCGAGCGCGGCCGCGACAAACCGGCACGGGTGCGAGTGGCCGAGGCGGGCGCGCCGATCGGCGACGGCCCCGACCTGCGCGCCCGCATAGCCGCGAGCGGCGCGCCGGTGACCGAGTTGCGCCCGACCGACCCCGACCGGCTGGAACAAGCGGGCTGGTCCGAGCTGATCGACCATGTCCGCACCGGCCACTGGCCGTTCGCGGGCGGCGCGCTCTGGGTCGATGCAACCCCCGCGATGGTGCTGATCGACATCGATGGCGATGGCGATGCGCTGACGCTGGCCAAGGCAGGCGCCCAGGCTGCTGCGGCGGTGATTCGTTGCTGCGATATCGGCGGGTCGATCGGCATCGATTTCCCCTCGCTGCCCGACCGCGCCGGACGCCATGCAATCGACGCCGCGGTCGATGCGGCGCTGCCGCAACCTTTTGAACGCACCGCAGTCAACGGCTTCGGGCTGATGCAGATTATCCGCCGCCGCGAGCGGCCGTCACTGATCGAACAGGTCGTCCTCGACCCGGTCGCGACCGACGCCGCGCTGCTGATGCGCCAGGCCGAACGCGCGGTGGGGGCGGGGATGTTGACGCTGACTGCGCGGCCCGCGGTAAGCGGCCATATCGCCGCGCGTCCAGCGTGGGTTGCCGCGCTGCAAAATCGTACTGGTCGACCGGTCCAGCTGACCGCCGATGCCGCCGTCAAAGGAGCCGGGCATGCCCAATAAAATGCCGCGCTGTCCGCTGTGCGGCAAGCCGCGCGACGATGAATTCAAACCCTTTTGCAGTCGCGGCTGCCGCGACCGCGACCTGCTCAACTGGTTCGGCGAAGACTATCGCGTGCCCGCCGCGCAGGCGCCCGACGGCACTGCCGACGACGATCGTTTTGACGAAGGTTGAGGGCGAAATCAGGGCATCACAAAGCCACTGGACAGGACCCAAAGCCGTGCCTATAGCCGCCGCTCGCCAGCGCGACCGTCGGGTCGCAACGGCCTTGCCCGGGTAGCTCAGTTGGTAGAGCATGCGACTGAAAATCGCAGTGTCGGCGGTTCGAACCCGTCCCCGGGCACCACGGCCACTTTCAGGCCAATCCAAGCTATCGCGAAGATCCAGCCGATCATTTTTGGTGCGATGGCTTATCGATGACCCTATCTTGGCGCGTCGTTTCGCATCAACCGAGGCTTGATCCCGCGCGCGGACGCCGGGACGTGCCTCATGGTGTATCGATCGCGGCAATGGCGGCCGCCGCAATCGGCGATAGCGCCTCGGGCCGTTGGCGCGCGATCGCAATGATCCGCGCGCGCATCGCGGGGTCCCAGAATTTGCGGATATGGTCGGCGACCATCGCGGGAGCATCACGGCCGCCAGCCGCAGCCAGGTTTCGCGCAATCTGGTTGGCCATATAAACCAGCCGTTCGCCGGTCGACATAACGCCCTCTTCGCTGTCGCTCATTCGGCTGCCTCGGGAATGATGCGCCGGCTCTGCCGCGCATGGTCGGCATAATCTTCCTGCCAGTCCGACGGCCCGTTCGACAGGCCGACCTGCACCGCGGTGACCTTATATTCGGGGCAATTGGTCGCCCAGTCCGAATAGTCGGTGGTGATGACGTTCGCCTGGGTGTCGGGATGGTGGAAGGTGGTATAGACGACCCCTGGCGCAACCCGCTCGGTGATCAGCGCGCGCAAGCTGGTCTCGCCCGCGCGGCTGCGCAAGCTTACCCAGTCGCCGTCCTTGACGCCGCGGTTCTCCGCGTCGAGCGGGTGGATCTCCAACCGATCCTCGGTGTGCCAAGCGGTGTTCGCGGTCCGCCGCGTCTGTGCTCCGACATTATAATGGCTGAGGATGCGGCCCGTGGTGAGCAGCAGGGGAAAGCGCGGTCCGGTCTTTTCGTCGGTCGGGACATAGTCGGTGACGACGAACTTGCCCTTGCCGCGCACAAAGCCGTCGATGTGCATCGTCGGTGTGCCGCCGGGGGCGGCATCGTTGGCGGGCCATTGCAGCGATCCCTCGGCGTCGAGCCGGTCGTAATGGACGCCCGCGAACGTCGGGGTCAGCGCGGCGATCTCGTCCATGATCTCCGACGGATGGCTGTAATTCCAGTCGAGACCGAGCGCCTGCGCGACCAGCTGGACGATTTCCCAGTCGGCATGGCCGTTGAGCGGCGCCATCACCTTGCGGACACGCTGGATGCGGCGTTCGGCGTTGGTGAACGTCCCGTCCTTTTCGAGGAAGGTCGATCCCGGCAGGAAGACATGCGCATAGGTCGCGGTCTCGTTGAGGAACAGGTCCTGCACGACGACGCATTCCATCGCGGCGAGCCCCGCCGCGACATGATGCGTGTTGGGATCGGACTGGAGGATATCCTCGCCCTGGATGAACAGCGCCTTGAACTGCCCGTCGGTTGCGGCGTCGAGCATGTTGGGGATGCGCAGCCCCGGCTCGGGGTCGAGTTTTACCCCCCACGCATGTTCGAACATCGCGCGCGCGCCGTCGTCCGACACGTGGCGATAGCCCGAGAATTCGTGCGGGAAGCTGCCCATGTCGCACGCGCCCTGGACATTGTTCTGGCCGCGCAGGGGATTTACGCCGACGCCCTCGCGCCCGATATTGGCCGTTGCCATCGCCAAATTGGCGATCGCCATCACGGTCGAGCTGCCCTGGCTATGCTCGGTGACGCCAAGCCCGTAATAGATCGCGGCATTGCCGCCGGTCGCGTAGAGCCGCGCCGCGGCGCGCAAATCGCTTGCCGGAACGCCGGTCAGCGGCTCGGTGGCCTCGGGCGACCGCGCAGGCTCCGAAACGAAATCGGCCCAGTCCTGAAACTCGTCCCAGTCGCAGCGGGAGCGGATGAAGGCTTCGTCGTAAAGCCGCTCGGTCGCGATCACATGCGCCATCGCGGTCAGTACTGCGACATTGGTGCCGGGGCGCAGCGGCAGATGATGCTCGGCCTCGACATGCGGCGATTTGACCAGGTCGATGCGGCGCGGATCGACGATGATCAGCTTGGCGCCTTGTCTCAAGCGCCGCTTCATCCGGCTCGCGAACACCGGATGCCCGTCGGTCGGGTTGGCGCCGATCACCAGGATGACGTCCGACTGCATCACGCTGTCGAAATCCTGCGTCCCTGCCGAGGTGCCGAAGGTCGTCTTCAGCCCGTAACCGGTCGGCGAGTGACAGACGCGGGCGCAGGTATCGACATTGTTGTTGCCAAATCCCTGCCGGATCATCTTCTGGACGAGGAACGTCTCTTCGTTGGTGCAGCGGCTCGACGTGATGCCGCCGATGGCGCGGGTTCCGTACTCGGTCTGGATACGGCGGAACTCGCTTGCGGTATAGGCGATCGCCTCGTCCCAGCTGACCTCGCGCCACGGCTCGGTGATGCTCGCGCGGATCATCGGCTTCAGGATGCGGTCCCGATGCTGGGCATAGCCCCAGGCGAAGCGGCCCTTGACGCAGCTGTGCCCTCGGTTCGCCTTGCCGTCCTTCCACGGCACCATGCGGACCAGCTCGTCGCCCCGCATCTCGGCGCGGAAAGTACAGCCGACGCCGCAATAGGCGCAGGTGGTGACGACGGCCTTTTCGGGCGTACCGACCTCGACGACCTTCTTCTCGATCAGGCTCGCGGTCGGGCATGCCTGGACGCAGGCGCCGCACGAGACGCACTCTGACGACAGAAAGGCCTCGTCCTGCGACGCCGCGACCTTCGATGCGAACCCCATCCCTTCGATGGTGAGCGCGAACGTCCCCTGCACCTCGTCGCACGCGCGCACGCAGCGCGAGCAGACGATGCATTTCGACGGGTCGAAATCGAAATAGGGGTTCGAATGATCCTTCGGCTGCCCCATGTTGGTGGCGCCGTCATAGCCATAGCGCACCTCGCGCAGGCCCACGGCGCCTGCCTGATCCTGCAACTCGCAGTCGCCATTCGCGCCGCAGGTCAGGCAGTCGAGCGGGTGGTCGGAGATGTAAAGTTCCATCACCCCGCGACGCAGCTGTTTCAGCCGTTCGGTCTGGGTGCGCACGACCATGCCGTCGGCGATCGGGGTGGTGCAGCTTGCCGGATAGCCCGCGCGTCCCTCGATCTCGACGAGGCAGAGGCGGCATGATCCGAAACTCTCCAGATTGTCCGTCGCACACAGCTTGGGAATCGCGGTTCCGGTCAGCGACGCGGCGCGCATGATCGACGTGCCTTCGGGCAGGGTGACCCGTTCGCCGTCGATGGTCAGCGTGACGGTCGTGCCCGTTGCGATCGCGGGCGGGGTGCCATGATCGGTCTCGCGGGTGAAGCCCATGCCCTTACTCCGCCGCTTCGAAGGCCGGTGCGGATGCACCGAAGTCTTCGGGAAAATGATCCAGCGCGCTCAGCACCGGATAGGGGGTAAAGCCGCCGAGCGCGCAGAGCGAGCCATATTTCATCGTGTCGCACAGGTCGCGGAGCAGCGCGGTCTGGGCGTCGATGCTGACGTCGATGCGGTCGGGCGCGCGCGAATAGAGCGCCTTGCCGAGCGCGCCGTCATTGGCGGCAGCGTGCGCGGGCTCGGTTTCGCGCGCGGCAATGATCCGGTCGACGATCTCGACCCCGCGCGTCGATCCGATCCGGCACGGCGTGCATTTGCCGCAGCTTTCGACCGCGCAGAATTCCATCGCAAAGCGCGCCATATGCGCCATGTCGACGCTATCGTCGAAGACCGTGATTCCGGCGTGGCCGATCAGCCCGCCGGCCTGCGTAAAAGCCTCATAATCAAAAGGCAGGTCGAACATCGACGGCGGGAAATAGGCACCCAATGGCCCACCGACCTGCACCGCGCGTACCGGGCGGCCGGTCGCGGTGCCGCCGCCGATGTCGTTCACCAGCGCGCCGAGCGTGATGCCGAAGCCGATCTCGAACAGCCCGCCGTTCTTCACATTGCCCGCCAGCTGCACCGGCATCGTCCCGCGCGAGCGGCCGAAGCCGACATTGGCATAGGCCTTAGCACCTTCGGCCAGGATGAAGGGGATCGCCGCGAGGCTGAGCACATTGTTGATCACCGTCGGCTTGCCGAACAGGCCCGCGAGCGCGGGGAGTGGCGGCTTGGCACGGACCTGGCCGCGTTTGCCTTCGATACTGTCGAGCAGTGCGGTTTCTTCACCGCAGACATAGGCGCCTGCGCCGACGCGCACTTCGAGCGTGAAGGGTGCAATCCTTGCCGCCGACTGCTCGATGGCTTGGCGCATCGTGTCGACGGCAAAGGGATATTCGCTGCGGATATAGATATAGCCGTGAACCGCACCGACGGCGTGCGCGGCGATCGCCATCCCCTCGATCAGACAGAAGGGATCGCCCTCCATCAGCATCCGGTCGGCGAAGGTCCCGCTATCGCCTTCGTCGGCGTTGCAAACGATATATTTGGGACCGCCCCCCTCTTTTTGGCCTGGCGCATCGAGCACCGTCTGCCATTTGATGCCGGTCGGAAAGCCTGCGCCGCCGCGGCCGCGCAGTCCGCTCGCCTTGACCGTATCGACGACGGCGTGCGGCTCGGTCGATCGGGCGATGTCGAGACCGGTCCAGCCGCCGTGGCTGGCATAGTCGGCCATGCTCAGCGGGTCGATCACGCCGCAGCGGGCGAAGGTGAAGCGTTGCTGCGCCGCGAAGAAGGGCAGCGCGGCGACATCGCCAAGGCGGCCGGGATGCAAACCGTCGAGGATCGCGGCGACATCGCCGACGCCGACCGGGCCGTAGCCGATGCGGCCGTCGGCGCTTTCGACTTCGACGAGCGGCTCGATGTTGAAAAGTCCGCGCGATCCCGTGCGCACGACGTCGCAGCCCGCGTCGGCAAAGGCGCGCGCGACCGCGTCGGCACCCAGCGCGACCGACGCCATGTCGCGGCTGATGAAGACGCGCGTCACGCCGCAATCTCGGCCGCGATGCTGTCGAGCATCGCCGTGTCGATACGTGCTACGGGGCGTCCGTCGACGAGCGCATTGGGGCCGATCGCGCAAAGGCCGAGGCAATAGACCGCCTCCAGGCTGACCTGCCCGTCGCGCCGCGTCTCGCCCATCGCAACGCCGAGCCGCGCCGCCGCCGCCGCTTCGATCGCGGCGCCGCCCCGCGCCTGGCAGCTTTCGGCGCGGCACAGCTTCACGATGTGGCGCCCCGCGGGCTTGCGGCGATAATCATGGTAGAAGGTCAGGACGCCATGCACGTCGGCGCGCGACAAGTTGAGCCCGGACGCAATCGCCGGGACCAGCGCGTCATCGATGTAGCCTGTCGCGTCTTGCAACGCATGGAGCAAAGGCAACAGCTGGTCGCGGCCGGTCCCGTTGCGGCCCAGCCAGTCCGCTACCAGCAATTTTGCTTCGTCGATCGACATATCCGGACCCTTGGCAAGAGGGGAATCCTGCCTCAGTGCTGCGTCGCGGTCAAATCGATCTATGCCATATGTGATAGAGAAACTCTATTATGCGAAATGATAAGTCGGCGGCAATTGTCAGCTGACGGCCGCGAGCCGAATATTGAGCCAGGATACGCGTCCGGTTATGGAAGGCCTTCTCCGTCAGGCACAGTGATGCGTGACCGGGCCGTCGGGCACGGCATGCCGGGAAGGAAAGCTGTGGGTCGCGTCATCCTGTTCAACAAGCCATATGGGGTGCTGTCGCAGTTCACCGATCGCGGTACGCCCGAAGCGCGCGCGACATTGTCGGACTATATTCCGGTCCCGAACGTGTATGCCGCCGGGCGACTCGATCGTGACAGCGAGGGTTTGCTGATCCTGACCGACGATGGCGCCTTGCAGGCCCGCATCGCGTCACCGCGGCACAAAACGCCCAAAACCTATCTGGTGCAGGTGGAGGGTGCGCCCGATAGCGCGGATCTCGACCGGCTAAGGTCGGGCGTGGTGCTGAACGACGGACCCACCCGACCGGCGCTGGTCGAGCGGGTCGAGCCGCCGCAGTTATGGCCGCGTGACCCGCCGGTTCGCTTTCGTAAAAGCGTTCCCGACAGTTGGGTGGAAATCACGATCACCGAAGGACGCAACCGGCAAGTGCGGCGGATGACCGCGGCTATCGGCTATCCGACGCTACGGCTTGTGCGGCTGCGGATCGGCGCCTGGACCCTTGGCGATCTTGCGCCCGGCGCGTGGCGCGAGATTACCTAGGGCGCCGACACGGCCTTCGCGGCCAATACACGCGATTTATGTTGCAGTGCAAACTGTTGCTTTTCGGTCACAAATCGCGAGAAAATCGGACTAGTCGGCGGTCGGCGCGTTGACGCGGCGCCCGGTGTTATTACAGCGGGCCGTTCCGGTGGGGCATCTCCCTCTTTGGCGAAAGGCCGCGCTTGCACCGGTTTGGAGAGAGAGACATCATGACTTTGCGCAACCTTTTGCTGGGCGCCACGATGCTGTGCGCCAGCGCCACCCCCGCCATCGCTTTTGCCCAGGATGCCGCCCCCGCCGACGACACGGCGGTCGCGGTCGACGACACCGATTATGGCAACGACATCATCGTCACCGCGTCGAAACGGTCGCAGACGTTGCAGGACACGCCGGTCGCGGTTTCGGTGACATCGGCGGCACAGCTCGAAGAATCGCAGATCCGCGATCTTATCGACCTGCAGACCGCCGTCCCCAGCCTGCGCGTGTCGCAGCTGCAGTCGAGCGCCAACACCAACTTCATCATTCGCGGTTTCGGCAACGGCGCCAACAATGCCGGTATTGAACCGTCGGTCGGCGTGTTCATCGACGGCGTCTATCGTTCGCGTTCGGCGGCCCAGATCGGCGACCTGCCGAACGTCGAGCGGATCGAAGTGCTGCGCGGTCCGCAGTCGACCCTGTTCGGCAAGAACGCATCGGCGGGCGTCATCAGCATCGTCACGCAAAAGCCGCAGTATGAATTCGGCGGTTCGCTCGAGGCGACCTATGGCAATTTCAACGCGGTCACCATCAAGGGTGACGTGACCGGCCCGATCAGCGAAACCGTCGCCTTCTCGATCGGCGGCAGCTACAACCGCCGCGACGGTTATGCGCAGGATCTGAGGCTCGACACCGACGTCAACGACCGCAATCGTTACGGGGTCCGCGGCCAGTTGCTGTTCGAACCGACCGACGCGCTGTCGATCCGGCTGATCGGCGATTATGACAAGATCGACGAAAATTGCTGCATCGCCGGCAACGTCATCGCGGGCCCGACCGTTGCGATCACCAACGCGCTCGCCGGCGGCCCCAGCGTCGATGCCAACAACCCCTTCTCGTTCGACGTTTACAACAATTTCCTGTCGACGAACGAGATCGAAAATTACGGTGGTTCGGGGCAGATCGACTATGATCTGGGCAACCTCGCGCTGACCTCGATCACCGCCTACCGCAAGGTCAAGGCGCTGACCAACCAGGATTCGGATTTCACCGGCGCCGACCTGATCGGCGAGAACAGCCAGGATCTGGGGATCGACACCTTCACCCAGGAACTGCGCATCACGTCGGATTTTGACGGCCCGTTCAATTTCCTGCTCGGCGGTTATTATTTCAACGAAAAGATCGATCAGGAAAACGACATCCGCTTTGGCACCCAGTTCCGCCCCTATGGCGACCAGCTGATCCGCGCGGCGAGCGGCAACGCCCTCAACGTCGCGATGCTCGAAGCGACGTTCGGCGCGCTCGAAGGCGCACCGACCCGTTACACCAACACCTTCTTCCGCGCCGGCGATGGTCTCGACGAAGCCTATCGCCTGAAGGACGAAGCCTTCTCGATCTTCGGTACCGTCGATTTCGAAGTGACTGACCGCCTGACGCTGTCGCTGGGCGGCAACTACACCAAGGATCGCAAGAATTTTTCGACCAATGTGATCAGCTCGGACGTGTTTTCGGGGATCAACCTTGACGCGCCGCAATATGCGCCGTTCCGCAACCAGCTGATCCTGGGCGGTGCGTTGCAGCAGGCGGGGGTCAATCCGAACAACCCCGCAGCGGTCGCGGCGTTCGCCACCAACCCTGCCACGGCGCCGATCTTTCAGCAGTTCCTGGCGTTCGCGGCCGCCAACCAGAATAACCCGGCGGCGAACCCGCTGGGCGGGCTGCGCGCGTTTCAGTTCCTGCCGCCGTTCCTGAACGTTCCCAATTCGGTCGAGGATGGTAAAACCAACGACAGCGATTTCTCGTACAGCGTCCGCGCTGCTTATGAAGTGACCGACACGGTCAACGTCTATGCGACCTACGCGACGGGCTTCAAGGCGAGTTCGGTCAACCTGTCGCGCGACAGCCGTCCGTTGGCGTCGGACCTCGCGGCGATCACTGCCGCCGGGCTGCGCACGCCCAACCTCGCCTCGGGTTCGCGCTTTGCGGCGCCCGAGGAATCGACCGTCTATGAGTTCGGCCTGAAGGGCCAGTGGGACGTTGCGGCGGTGAACATCGCGGTGTTCAAACAGTCGATCAAGGGCTTCCAGTCGAACGTGTTCACCGGCACCGGCTTCGCGCTCGCCAATGCGGGCAAGCAGTCGACCTTCGGCATCGAGTTCGACGGTTCGGTGCGGCCGATCGACGGGCTCAACCTGACGCTGGCGGCGACCTATCTCGACGCCAAATACGACAGCTTCGTCAATTCGGCGTTCGGCGACATTTCGGGCACCACGCCCGCGGGTATCCCCGAACTGTCGCTGTCGATGGGTGCCACCTACACGCATGAATTTGCGGGCGGCACCAAGGCAATCGCCCACGTCGATTATGCGTATGAAAGCCCGGTCCAGATCGTCGAAGGCCTGAGCGGTTTCGCACCTGGCGTCGTGCAGAGCCTGCAGCGCGAGGTGAACTCGCTGAACGCATCGTTCACGATCCGCCTGACCAATGGTCTGGATGTCGGCGTGTGGGGCCGCAACCTGACCAACGCGCAGTACCTCACCACCATCTTCCCGGCGGTGGCGCAGGCCGGCAGCGTGTCGGGCTATCCCAGCCAGCCGCGCACCTATGGCGGCACCGTTCGCTTCAAATTCTGATCGCAGCGGGCCGGGGCGGCGACGCCCCGGCCGGCCGAAATCAGGCAAAAAAGAAACCCCGGCCTCTCCATCGAGAGGCCGGGGTTTTTTGTGGCGTTGCCAAGCTGGCGTTTAGAACTTCACGCCCGCCGCGATGCCATAGCGGCGCGGTTCGAGGGTGAAAATGTTGGTGTAGTTGCCCGACGACTGGTCGGTGACGTACAGACCGGTGACGCTGTTGGCGTCAAAGATGTTCTGGATGAACCCTTTGACATACCATTTGTCGTCGGTGCCGTTCAGCTGCAGCTGGGCGTTGACCTGGGCATAGCCTTTGATCTTGTTGACATTGCCGTTGAAGATGCTGCCCGAGCTGTCACCGGTATAGGCCAGGTCGAAGCGCGGGACCAGCGTCATGCCGCCGTCGCCAAGGCGCGCGGTATATTGCACGCCGGTGCTGAACTTGTAGTTCGGCGCCTGGGGCAACTGGTTGCCCTTGATATTGACGGGGATACCGGCCGAGAACACTTCGATCCCGCCAAAGGCCGGACCGACCGTCGCGGCGGCGGCCTGAAGAATGCCGCAGATGCTGAATGCACCAGTGGAGGCGATCCCGCCATCGGCCGGGAAGGCGGTCGTGGGCTGAAGCCCCGCACCGCCCTGCACGCCGTTGGCGGCAAAGGCACCGCCGTTGATCAGGGTGTTGATCTGGTTCACATAGCCGTTGACCCCGGCCACGCTCCCCGACGTCGACGCCACCGCGCAGTTCGCGGCATTGGTGATGTCCTTGATGATCACCGCATCGGCGCGGCCGCCGCCAAAGTCGCGCGGGTTGCTGAAAAAGCTGTCGCCCGCGACCTTGGTCTTCAGATAGCTGAAGCCGAGGTTGATCACCCAGTCGGGGTCGGGGCGCACCAGCGCCTCGGCCTCGAAACCGTAGATATTGGCGTTCACATTGTCATTGACCGAGGTGCGCGCGACGATGCGGCTGAGCTGGAGATCCTTATATTTATAGTAGAAGGCGGTCAGGTTCAGCTGCAGCTCGCCGTTGCCGAAGGTGTTCTTCGACCCGATTTCGAACGCATCGACCTGTTCGGGTTTGAAGGATTCGGGAACGGCAAAAATCGGTTGCAGCGGCGGGTTGATGCCGCCCGATTTGTAGCCGCGCGAATAGGAGGCATAGAGCAGATTGTCGTCGGTGACCGCATTGCCTCACCCTTTTTGCTCCTGAGTGACAGGCCGTTGCCTCATCTAGAATGCTCCCGGCAACGGTCGGGAGGGAACGATGAGGAAGATGAGCATGGCAACGCGGAAAGAATTGATCGAGGC
>JAESFJ010000067.1_pt1 | contig 162127 bp, 152 predicted proteins | sample 9266161 | NCBI WGS metagenome assembly JAESFJ01 (sample SAMN14506165, study PRJNA617096) | algae metagenome | isolation source: Calothrix sp. FI2-JRJ7 and co-occurring heterotrophs from granitic desert soil | place: USA: Red Pass Lake area, Fort Irwin, California | collected 2000-06-01 | reverse complement strand
CGCAACCCATGGTGCGAAGGATGGCCTGCTGTTCAGTTGTTTCCACACCTTCGGCAGTTACCCTCATGCGCATGGCGCGGGCCAGTTCTATGATCGAACGGACGATACTTTCGATTTCGGAGTCCGCCCCCAGTTGATGTACGAACGACTGATCGATCTTCAACTTGTCAACTCCATGGCTGCGCAAATAGCTGATCGAAGAGTACCCCGTTCCGAAATCGTCAAGAGCAACGCGGATACCGCTAGACCGAAGCTGCCGAAGCGTGGCTTGGACCACTGGCGAGTTCTGAAGAAGAAGCCCTTCAGTGATCTCGATTTCCAAACGGTTGGGGTGAAGGCCGACGTCGTGAAGAACGGCTAGGACACGATCAGCAAACCGCTCGTCCTTGAACTGAAGCGGAGAGACATTGACTGCAATCCATGGCACCGCAGAGCCGACAGCGTGCATTGCCGCTTCCCGCAGCACCCAAAAACCAAGTTGATCAATCAGTCCGCGCTCCTCCGCAAGGGGGACAAAGAGCGCAGGTGACATCCGGCCTCTGCTGGGATGATTCCAGCGAACAAGCGCTTCAGCGCCACACACCACACCTGCATAGCTGTCGAAAATTGGCTGGTAAACCAGTTCCAATCCCTTTGGCGTAGGGGAAAGCAGTGCCTCGCGCAATTCGAGCTCGATCGCACGACGCTCGCGGACTGCAGTGTCGAGCTCGCCAGCAAAAAGGCAGAACCTTCCACGGCCTGTTTGTTTCGCCTCGTAAAGCGCGAGATCTGCCTGCCGCATGATGTCGTCAGCAAGGGAGCCGGAGTCGCTGACAAGAACGACCCCAACGCTGGCGCCAACCTTCACCTCATGACCACCCAGATCAAATGGCCTTTCAAGGGATGTAGTCACCTCTTGTGCTAGCCGCTCGGCAATCGCAGCTGAGCCAACATTGTTGCGAATGATAGCGAACTCGTCGCCTCCTAACCTTGCAACAGTGCCTTCGTCCGCAACGATCGCCTGTAGCCGACTAGCTGTCTGGCGGATGAGCTCGTCACCCGCGGGATGCCCAAGCGTATCATTGACACGTTTGAAGTGATCCAAATCGATACTGAACACCGCAAGATTGGTGCCGGACCGCCGCGCTTCTTTGAGCCCCTGGTCAAGGCGATCCTCAAACAGCGCCCGGTTTGGAATTCGAGCCAGTGGATCATGAAAGGCGAGATACTGAGCCTCCGCTTCAGTTGATTGCAATCGCACACTTGTCCGCCTGAGGCGGTTGGACAGTTGAACCATCGCCAAAGCAGCTGCAAGGACCACAAGGAGCAAAACCCAAAAAGTTCTGGAGATGAGCTCGGCAGCGGGTTGATCTGGCATCCAGGAGAAGAAGCCAACTATCCTGCCATGCTGGTTAAACAACGGCTCGCTTGCAGCGCCGTCCCTGGCAATCGGATCCTTCGAGAATTCCAGGCCTGTTAACTCGAAGTGCTCGCTGATCTCTTCCAACACCTCTTCATCAATATAGATCATCGATACAATTATGAATTCGGTACCGGGGCGCTGCGTTAGAGCCTCATTGAACGGCATGATGGGTCGAACGCTGGCAATAACAGCACGACCGTCCGACAAAGTTACGAAGTCCTGCGCCCCAAGGCCCGCTATGGCCGGCGTCGAATCTTCCAGGCCTGAAGAAGCTTGGGCCATATCATTTCGCAAGCTTGCTATCAGTGGTCCAGCCCCCGTTTGCTCCTGAGCAAAGCTGTTGTCGGCTACAAGCTGTTGGTCCACCACTGCACGGACTAATCGATCGGCGGAATCGAGAACATATATGCGGTCATGACCAAAGAAATCCGCCGACCATTCCACAAGATTTTCGCGTAGCCAGACTTGGTCGTTCCTCCGGAGGGCGGACAGAGCATCGTTCCAGATTGCTACGGTATCCTGATCATTAGGCAACTGTTCGGCTATCTCGTTGAGGCCGCTCAGGACAAAGCGCTGCTGCCTTTCAAGTTGGCCAGCATCGATCTGTCTTGCTGCCCACCACCCAAAAACAGCCAGGGCGCCCAATAAGCCGATCATTATAAGTGTTGAAAAGACGCCTGCCTGCCGGGACATGTTGTCCCGCAAACGGGTCCCAGTTGATGGTTGATCTGAGCGCATGTGCGTTGATCTCACAAGCAATACGGAAGTGCCGGTCCTCATTAGGCGCCGAACAAATGCATTCTTGACCTGGACCGCCTAACTTGAAGTTGCCAGTCGCCTGTATTTAACAGCATGGTTACTAAAGCTGTTGTGCTGCCCGCAAACGGCTTCGGTCAACAAGCAAACACCGATCAAGTGGGATCAATGCAGGTTGCCAATCCTGAAGGTTGGCAGTGCGGCCGGCTCGCGGCGCTGCAAAAGGTCCGAGAAGGCAAGTGTTATGATACAGGCCGGCAAAGCTGCACATGTAATGCTGAACTCAGCGTCGGCTTTTGGGATACCACCTGATGTTATCTAGCGTCCAAAGTGGGGTCCGCTCCGGCCCGGCAGGAACGGGGTGGCTTGCTGACAGGCTGCTAACGGCTTCTAGGCGCATAGAGAAGACATTGTGGTAGCAGCAGGCCCGCCGTAGTCCGCTGTCTCATGATAGGTGTTTCCTCTTGCCGCTGTCTGCCGAACTAAGCAGCCGCCTGAAGCTGGAACATTCCAAGTGGGTTGGCGCAGAACAATTGGCGATGTGACGCAGTGTTTTGCTCATGGTCGTCAACTCCACGATGCGTTTGTCAATTTCCTCCGCTTTGCGAAGGAACATGTCGCGCGGCAGGTCAGGCATGCCGTTCCTACCGAACATTCCGGCAATCTCCTGAAGGGAGAACCCGGCCGACTTTCCCATCGAAATTAGTTTGAGCTGCAACAACACCTCACGCGGAAACTGCCGGCGCAAACCATGGCGCGAGACCGACGAAATCAGGCCAACTTCCTCGTAATAGCGCAGGGCCGAGGGCTTGACCCCGCTCTTCGACGAAACCTCGCCGATGTCCATCAAATGCATGCTTGACCTCAACTTGACTTGAAGTGGCAGCTTTCTCCCGAAGCACCTCGGTAGGCAAGGAGATTGCGTTGGATCAAGCCGATCAAGTCACATCGTGTAGAGCACGGCACGGCATAACAGGAACACTCGCCATGGCCATGCTGCTGGCTTCCTTGGGAACCAGCATTGCAAACATCGCACTGCCAACGCTGACAGTTGCGTTTGGTGCCTCGTTTTCGCAAGTGCAGGCGGTGGTTGTTATCTATCTCGCGGCGCTGACTATCTCGGTTGTCCTCGCGGGACGTCTCGGCGACCAGTTTGGTCTTAAGCCGATGCTCTTGGCGGGTTTGGCAGCGTTCCTCATCGCTACGCTGCTTTGCGCTGCAGCGCCGAACCTGTGGCTTCTTGTTGCAGCCCGCGCGATGCAGGGTGTTGGCGCGGCTTTTATGATGACACTATCAATGGCGCTGCTACGCGCGTCGGTCGATGATGGTCAGGTCGGCCGTGCCATGGGTTTACTAGGCACAATGTCCGCTCTGGGAACAGCGCTAGGCGCTGCCCTCGGAGGCCTAATCATCCCGAGCGCCGGATGGCGCGGCATCTTCTGGGTGCAGATCCCCCTGGCAATCATCGCGCTGGTTCTCGCCCAGGCAACCTTGCCGACCGAGCAAAGCAGGACCAAGGTGCCAGCCGCTAGCTTTCGGTCCGTGCTGACAATCGACCTTGTCCCCAGTCTGCTTGTCAACCTGTTGGTCGCTGCAGTCATGATGACGACCTTGGTTGTCGCCCCCTTTTATCTTAAACTTCGTCTCGGCTTAACGGATACCCTGGTGGGCTTCGTCATGACCGTTGGCCCGGTGGCTGCCATCGCGAGCGGCGTTCCTTCCGGTCGGCTTGTGGATGTTTGGGGAAGCCACCGCGTGCTCATCGTCGGAATGGCCGCGTTGTCCACCGGGGCCCTCTCGCTGGCCTTCCTCCCTGATGTCCTCGAGCTAGGCGGCTATGTGGTCTCGATCATCGCCCTGACATTGGGCTACCAGCTCTTCCAGGCCGCAAACAACACCCATGTTCTCGCCGACGTGCCCAGTAACCAGCGCGGCACGGTGTCCGGGCTGCTCAGCCTATCTCGCAACATTGGCCTAGTTGCCGGCGCGTCCATCATGGGTGCCGTGTTTGCCTTCGGGACCGGAACACAGAGCCTGACGCACGCTAATCCAGAAGATGTTGCTTCCGGCATGCGTCTGACCTTTCTAATGGCGGGAGGGTTGATGATCTTTGCCTTGAGCATCACGCTGAAAAAACGAACCCGACCGCAAAGGTAACAAGACCGGCTGCCGACCCATTCCCCATGGACGAGAACGTCCGCTCACAAGTTCGTCGTGGGAGGCTCTATACGGCTGCGTTGGGATCGGGTGCTCCCTTTGGTGAACGGCGAAACATTGGGCCCTGCTGCACGCAACTCATTCTCTGCGACGCACGAAATGCTCTTCCAGCGCCCCGATGTCGCGCAGCAGGTGTGGGGATGAGTGGAGCAGGGCCAGCGTGGCTCTTCGGCGGCGAGCGCTCTGGCCGACAAGGCGTAGCAACCTCAGCTTGGGTAGCTGAATAGCAAAGGCAAGTAGCCTGATAGCGTTTGTCATGGCGCTCACCGTCCTTATGCGGAAGGCTCCCGATTGTAGTCCATGGGTGCAGACTGGCTGGCGCTGAGTACATTTTCCAACTAAAACTTGGTGGCGATGCATAAGGAGACTTTATCCATGGCCGCTCTCCCGCCCCTAACTTCCGTGCGCGCCTTCGAAGCGGTGGCTCGGCATCTGAGCTTCACCAAGGCCGCCGACGAATTGGGAATGACCCAGGCGGCAGTAAGCTATCAGATCAGGATCATCGAAGAGCGTTTGGGATCTCCGCTATTCCTAAGACGGCCGCGAAGAATTGAGCTAAGCGAGGCCGGTGCAAGACTTGCACCCCGCATACATCAAGCTTTCGCGCTAATGCGTGAGGCGTTTGCCGAAACCGGCAACCAAATCGATAACCTACTGTCGATCACGACCGTGTCGACTTTTGCGAGCAACTGGCTGGCGCAAAATCTCGGCCTGTTCCAGATGGCCCATCCTGATATTGCGGTGCGACTCGACAGCTCAAGCAGGCTTGTTGATCTGCTACATGAGGGATTCGATATTGGTATACGCATGCTGCTGTCGCCGCAGACGGAAGGCCTTGTCTCGCATTTGTTGGTCAAGGCCGATTTCAGCCCGCTGCTCAGTCCAGCCTTGGCCGGGAGCATTGGTGGCGTCAACACGCCGGCAGATCTGCTCAAATTGCCAATTCTGGATTCGCAGGACCCTTGGATGGATATTTGGTTTGCCGAGGCGGGGGTTCAGGGCTATTCGGCAGAGGGGCGGCCCCCAAGTATGTTACACCTGCAAGGTCTGTTGGGCTCAGCGGCGGTTGCAGGGCGGGGGGTTGCCATGCTGACGCCAGCGCTGTTTCGCGAGGAAATCGCCTCCGGACGCTTGCTCCAGCCGTTTCCCATGCTGGCCTCCGATGGTCGAGGCTATTACCTAGTTTATCCTGAAAGCCGGCGCAATGCGGCAAAGATCCGGGCCTTTCGCGAATGGATGCTGGAAGCAACCGAGCCGCTGCGGCGCCCGGAGCAGACATGATGTTTCTAATGTTGACCCGCTACTCCGGGGTGGCAAACTGCTTGTCCGCTTTCAAGTGAGCCTCTGGAGAAGCGGACCTTCCTAGCTCCATAGTTTAGCCCCCAGGCTTAGCGCCTCACCTAGCTCATGCCGCAAGCAGCCGTGCCTGCCGTATCAGGCTTAAAAGAACAAAGCCCCAGTTTGCACCGGGGCTTAATTCTTGTTCCGAGGCAGCAAGACTTAGAAGCGATACTTGAGCGACGCTTTGACCGTATGGAAGTCGAGCACGTCATCTGAACCGCGCAGATCGGAGCCAGCGGGGTTCACAGCGGCAAAGGGGCCGTTGTTGAAGCGGGTGGTGAAGTCGGTATCGCCCAGATTGGTATAGGCATATTCGAGCCCTACGGACACATTGCTGGTCACCTTGGCTTCGACACCCGCACCAACCTGAAAGCCAACAGAGGTGCCGTCGCCCCCGCGTGATACCCCGTTTGGATTGGTCGACGAGAAGCTGAAATCCGTACCTCCGACTGCCAGACCGCCATGCACATAGGCCAGCACATCATCCGTAACCAGATAGCCGGCACGGGCGCGAATTGTGCCGAGCCATTCAACGTCGGAATTCTGGGTGTAGGACGCAGGTGTCGAAGAAAACGCACTCTGGCGATCCTGATAGTCCACATAGGCGATGTCGATGATGCCGCCCACAACGAAATTTTCGATCTGGTAGTCGTAGCCGGCCTCAAGACCAAGCGTCAGGCCCGCGTCATGGGAGCCGATGAAGTTCGACCCGAACGCTGTGGCCAAAGCACCAACAATCGGCTCATCGAAATCACCATCCAGATCCTGATCGATCTCGATCGTGCCGGCATTGGACGGATTGAACGCGACGCCGCCAAACACGCCGGCATAGAAGCCAGTCCAAGTGGAGGGTTCCTCATAGACGGGCATGGCCGCTGGCGCAGCAGCGTAGAAGTCGGCTGCAGTGGCCGATGCAGTCAGGGCGACGGAGGCGAGAAGCAGTACGGTCAAGCGCATTGTAGTTGGACTCCCAACGATCTGTGGATCGGAATGTCGATGATCGTTTAGCCAAGCTACGCAACCGCGCGCACAAATGGTTCAGCAAAGTCTGCAGTTCTCAATCATGGCTACATTATGTTGCCAAGAAGGCACAGTGTTGCGTCTTGCAGTCGCTTACGTGTTGCCGCGGCGGACGGTGGATGGCTTCGTGCACGATGAACTTTCGATGACCTGCCGTCATACGCCCCGATGCTTGCAATAGTTGTGGGGCTATCTCGCCCAAGCCAAACATCGCTGTTGTTAAACACAAGGCTCCGCAGCCCAAGCTCCACGAGGCAAGAAAGTAAATCACGACGCAAAAATCGCCGCATCAATCGGGACGCGGCGATCATATGATCAAAACTCAGGTGCCGGTACTATGCGAGGAACGGTGTCGCCGCGGCCAGCACAGCACTCTTACTTAATGGCTTGTCGAACGCACTGTCCCAGCCGATTTTGAGGCCGATGCGCCGCACTTCAGCTGCGTGACGCGCTTCCACGGAATGGATCTGCAGGGCAACGGTTAATACCTCGCCTGAACCCATGAGATTACCGGCTTGGCCTTTGTAGGCAGCGACGCCCAAGTCCTCGAAGGTTTGGCTGAGTGTCAGGAAGGTGTCAAAGTTGGAAAACACATCCGCATATTGGCCACCCGCAGTGAAGTCCACCGCTGGCGCGGACACGGCGGCAGAACCAAGAACGCTTTGGAGCAGCTTCACATGGGCCGTTTCGTGCTGGCCGATGGTGCGGAAAACGGTTTTGTACTTAGACGGGATCAGGCCCCGGGCCTTGTTGCCCTGGGCATAGAACGCTGCTTCAAGGTATTCGAGCGTCAAGGCGAAGTTCAGCGTGTCTTCGATCTTCTTGGGCAGCGCCTGTCCAAAGGCCTGATTGGAGGCCAATGCCAGAACCAGCGGTGCGCTCGCCAGAATGCCAGCGGATCTAGCGTACTTGCTGAAGATGTCGCGCCGGCTGGCCACAATGGTGTCCACCAGCTCGGGCTCAATCTCGCTCAGGATGTGGTTGTTTTGAGTCATGGCGATCAATCCTTACGGCAGCGTGGCAGCAGTGACAGGTGTCACGATGAAGGGAGCAGCCTTGGGCAGCACCTGACTAGGTAGCAGTGCACCATCTAGCCCCTTGGCATCGACGTTGCCTTTGCCCACGGACTGGGCGCTGTAAGGGCGGATCAAGTCGGCGATTGCCGCAGCGTGGCGAGCCTCGATCGATACGATCGAGCCTGCTGCGATGAGGTAATCCGGGTTGGAGATCAACTGACCCGCGCCGTTGTAGGCTGCAACGCCCAGGTTCTCGAACACATCGGCCGTACCAAGGACGCTGCGACGGCTGTTGAAGTTCACACCGGAGAAGTCGACTTCGAGGTCCGGAATGGCGCGACGGCCAAGTGCCTTGCGCAAGAACTCACGATGGGCGATCTCATGATCGCGGATTGAGGTGAGGATTACCTGATCATTGGCCTGCATGCCCGAAAAAGGGTTAGCGATGACCTGCGTATAGAACGCCGCCTCAAGTTGCTCGAGCGCATAGGCGTAGTTCAGAACGCCAATGTCCCCGTCCCCCAACTCAGCCGCCAGAGCCGCGGAAATACCAAAGTTTGGGAGAACCGCACCGGCAACCAAGAGGGTTGCACCGGCACCGGTCCATCTAAGCAAGTGACGCCGCGAAAGGCTGTTCTTATCCGTCAATTGTAATCTCCCGTTTTGAGAGTTGGATGTTTCAGCTGAGTTGAATGATTGCTCGGCGATGCGGGACGAGCACTTTAGAGAGGCAGCCGAAGCTGCCTCTCTTGGCGCCACAGGAGAGCGCCGTCTCTACTACATGGCCGACTTTGGCGTCAGCACAGCGTCAATGACATGGATGACGCCGTTGGATTGGATCACGTCAGCTATCGTGACGTTAGCAACGGTGCCGTTCTCATCGGTCACGGTCACGCCGCCATCAGCCGTGGTGGCCAGGGTCAGCGTGCAACCGCCAACAGTTTCGACCTCGTGGGTGCCGCCGTCTTCTTCAACCATGCTTGCGATGTCGGTCGAAAGGGCCTTAGCCGGAATGACGTGACACGCCAGGATGGTTGACAGCATTTCCTTGTTTTCTGGCTTAAGCAGCGTTTCGACAGTGCCTTCTGGCAAGGCTTCGAAGGCAGCGTTGACTGGTGCCAGAACGGTGAACGGGCCTTCACCCGACAGTGTCTCAACAAGCCCAGCTGCCTGTACGGCTGCAACCAGCGTGGTGTGGTCAGCCGAATTGACTGCATTTTCAATGATGTTCTTGTCGGCAAACATGGCAGCGCCGCCCACTTCTGGGTTTTCTTGAGCGTAACCGGCAGACCCGGCGACTGAGGCGACCGAGAGCATGGCGGCAAGGGTAAGAGCGCGGAAATTCATTTATTCGTTCCTTCCTGTGTTTCGTTCCCATTGTTCATTGGGATCACAGAAAGGTACGGCCGCGGTGCGTTTAAGTTTCAGTGGCGCACGGTAGCAGATCAACAGAGAGGGCGCTTCCCTGGCCTGGATCTGCTATCGGGAAGTAGCATGAGTGCTGCAAACGGCCAACATGGGGTTGGCAGGAGACCGGCGCCCCAAGGCCGACAGGTGCCCGCAATTATTCCTCGCCAGTGATCAGGTCTTTCACGCGCCTACCGAATACCTCCATCTGGAACGGTTTAGTTAGCACATGCATGCCCTGATCGAGATGGCCGTGATTAAGGACGGCGTTCTCGGCGTATCCAGTGATGAACAGCACCTTTAGGTCAGGACGCGTCACGCGTGCCGCGTCAGCGACCTGACGACCGTTCATACCGCCCGGCAATCCCACATCGGTAATGAGCAAATTAATCTGGCGTCCCGAATTTAGGATTTTTGTGCCGGAGGCACCATCCCCTGCCTCGATCACGTTGTAACCAAGTTCTTCCAGTGCCTCTGCTGCAATCATCCGCACGAGAGGCTCATCGTCGATCAGGAGCACGGTTTCGCCACCAGGTGCCTTAGGCGCCTCCTCCGCGGACCGCGACATTTCTTCTGCTGGGACATCGGCACCGTGGTGCCGAGGCAGATAGATGCATACCATCGTGCCTTGTCCAACCTCGGAGTAGATCCGCACTGCGCCTCCGGATTGTCCGGCGAAGCCATAGACCATGGACAGTCCCAGCCCTGTTCCCTGGCCAATGGGCTTGGTGGTGTAGAAGGGATCAAATGCGCGCTCGATGACCTCAGGCGACATTCCGGATCCCGTGTCGCTGACACACAGCGATACGTATTGACCGGGGTGCAAGGCATGTTGCCGCGCCATCCGGTCGTCCATCCAGCGATTTGATGTCTCGATGGTCAGCTTGCCACCGTCCGGCATGGCATCACGTGCATTGATGCACAGGTTGAGCAGTGCGTTCTCTAGCTGTCCGGCATCTACTGACGTAGTCCAAAGGCCGGCAGCGCCCGCCGTTTCGACGTGTATCTCAGGCCCCATTGACCGATTGACCAGCTCCAGCATGCCGTTGACTAGCGTGTTAAGATTGGTCGGCTTCGGGTCCAGCGTCTGCCGCCGCGAGAACGCCAGCAAGCGTTGGGTCAGTCCTGCGGCGCGTCTGGATGCGCCTGCAGCACCGGCAATGTAGCGGTCGAGCTCGGAGATACGACCCTGTGCCAAGCGGATCGACATCATATCAAGGCTGCCAGAGATACCGGCAATGATATTGTTGAAGTCGTGTGCCAAGCCGCCGGTCAACTGACCGACCGCTTCCATTTTCTGCGACTGTCGCAACGCCTCTTGCGCGATTGCAAGCTGCTCCTGCTGCTCCTTCACATCCGTCACGTCGCGACCGTATGCGTAGATCAGCTCTCCCTCGGGCGCGGCCACCCAGGAGATCGTCTTGTATCCTCCATCCTTGGTCTTATAGCGGTTCTCGAAAGTCGGCAGCCTGTCGCCTTGCGCATGCTGCAGTGCGCCGAGCGTTGGCTCCACGTCGTCAGGATGAACGAAATCGAAGACTGCTCTGCTGAGCATGTCCTCTGCAGACCAGCCGAGGATACGATGGGTAGCGGGATTGACACGTTGGAAGACACCAGCGCTGTCGATGACGACGAACATATCGCTGGCGTTACGCCATACTCGATCCAGATCGGCTGACGCCTCTGCTACCCGCTGCTCCAGCGTCGCATTGAGATCCTGCAGTCGTTGATCCGCCTGCCGTTTTTCTGTAACGTCGGTGAATAGGATGGCGACTAGGCGGTCTTCCAGGGTTGCTAAACGAAACGCATGCACATCGAACCATCGGCCAAGCGCTTCTGAGCCTTGCTCGAACTGAGCAGGCTCCCCAGACTTAAGCACACCACCATAGATTTGGAACCAGGTGTCCTCTAGAGCGGGTGCAGCTTTGCGCAGCCATTGGCCAAGGATCGCCTCAGGAAATCCAGTTTGTTTGTAGAAAGCGGGGTTGGCTTCTACAACACGATAATCAACCCAAGTGCCACCTGCTTCGTCGGCGGACTCCAAATCAACTTCGATGACGCAGAAACCGCTTTCTATTCTTTGAAACAATAGGGGGTACGTGCCTTCAGGGAGATTCCAAGTCGTCATTCAATTTCCCTGATCGTCGGACAGGCCAGTCGTGGTCATTGGGTAGATTGGTACACCCAGGGTCGGAACGCCATCCTTGATGCCCAAGATCATTTTGGTTTCGGAATCATAAGGCTGAAGCCCCAAAATTGAAACGGCTGATTTCGGGCAGATAATGAGGCAAATCAAAGGTCTGGAATGGGGGTCGAAAGCTGCCGATCAGCACCCGCTAGTTTAGCTCCTCGTCCGGAGCCCTGCCCTGCCGGTAGTACGGCGGCGGCCGAGGCGGTGCAAACCGGGAGCTGCCACTAACCGCTTGCTGTGCCCGGTCCAGCATAGCTTCCTTCTTGCCCAGCGGCTGTTCGCGTGCAGGTGGTTGTTGCTCCACCCAGCCAAAGCGTGACTTGAGCGCGAAGATGGTCGCGATGAGCGACTGTCGATCATGGCCTTGTGCAATGCGCAGTAGGTTCTGCGCCAGTAGCGCCTCAAGCTTGGCATGGCCTACCTGCAGCTCTTCCGCAAAGTGCTTTCGCAAGGTCTTGGGATCGATCCCCAGCACCTTGGCGACACGCTCCTCGGGGATGGACCAGCCAGCCATCATCTCGACGACACGACGATCCTTGTCCGTCGGCTGGTAAGGTGGACGGCCGCGAGTGGTCACGCGGCGATCTCACTAGCTTGGACGCTTCGTTCTTCGGCGACTGCGTAGAAGGTCGCACCAGTGCTGAGTTGAGCCTGTTTGCCCGTGAACGCCTGCCAGCGCAGCACAGCCACATCGACATACTCTGGTGACAGCTCCACGGCATAGCAGCGGCGGTTCTCGAGCTCCGCGGCAATGATCGTCGTGCCCGATCCACTGAACGGCTCATACACCCCATCGCCCGGCTTGCTGTTGTTCCCGATCGGCCGGCGCATGCACTCAACCGGCTTCTGGGTAGAGTGGCTGGTGTCCTGATCCTCAGCAGCGCTATCGATGGCCCAGATGGTGGTCTGGTCTCGCGCTCCTTGCCAGTGCCCCTGCCCGCCTTCCCGCACCGCATACCAGCAGGGTTCATGCTGCCAGTGGTAGTGCCCGCGGCTGAGCACCAGGCGCGGCTTGGCCCAGATGATTTGAGAGCGCAGGGTGAACCCCGATGCAAAAAGGCTCTCGGCCACTGTGGTGGCGTAGATGCCGGCATGCCAGACATAGGCGACCTCACCGGGGAACAAGGCCCAGGCCTCCCGCCAGTCTGCTCGATGATCGTTCTCGACTTTCCCGGTGCGCCCTGTGGTGGACACCCCTGCCCGGCTGCGCCATTCCGGATCGTACTCAACGCCATAGGGTGGATCGGTTACCATCAGGTGCGGCTTCTCGCCGCCAAGCAACTGAGCCACCGTGTCAGGGTCAGTGCTGTCGCCGCAGATGATGCGGTGATCGCCAAGGATCCAGAGATCGCCAATACGGGTGACGGGCTCAGCAGGTACAGGTGGGATGTGATCGGCATCGCCCTGCTCTGCTCTAGGCAGCAGCTTGCCAAGCTCGGCGTCCGAGAACCCGGTCACCGGCAGATCAAAACCGAGCTCACCCAGTTCCACCAGCTCGCTTCGGAGCAGGTCTTCGTCCCAGCCGGCGTCCAGCGCCAGACGATTGTCGGCCAGCACATAAGCGCGCCGTTGTGCCTCGTTCCAGCCGGAGGCGACCATCACAGGGACATCAACGATCCCGAGCTTCCTGGCCGCAAGTACCCGGCCATGGCCAGCAATGATACTGCCGCTCTCATCCACCAGCACTGGATTGGTCCAACCCCACTCCTTGATAGAAGCAGCGATCTTGGCGACCTGCGCCGCCGAGTGCGTGCGCGCATTGCGGGCATACGGCACCAGCTCCGCAACAGGGCGACGCTCGACGCGATCGGCAGGCCAGGCAGCGCTATCTGGGTCTGTTTGCATGATGTGTCGAGTCTAACACGCCAGCTAAATGGCTATAAGCTCGACATTATTGCTCGCGACTGCGCAGAACTTCGCCCTTTTAGTCTGCGTATCACAAACAATGAGGCCGCCCATCTAGTGGACGGCCCGGGTCTGGAGAACAATGGGATTGTTATGGTGCCATTTGAAAGTCGTCCGGACCTTCAAAGCCCGGGTTAGGATCATCGTTGGGCACATCGGTGATTTCACCAGGCCCTTGGAACCCACCGCCGTTGCCTCCAGCGCCATTGCCGCCGCTAATACCGTTGCTGGACGAACCACCACCGAAGCCGCCTGTGGGCAGCGTGCCAATGACGCGGATGACCGCTACCTGGTTGAGGATGCCGGGCCATTCACACACAGCCTGGCGATCATCAAAGTATTCGCAGGCTACCGGCACACTTGGGGTTCGGCAGCTCACGAGCGTACCATCCTGACCAAAGATGCCGCCGTGATGTTCACAACGATACTCAAACCCCTCGAGCGAGCTGCTCATCAGGCGGGTTGCGGCTTGAGTTGGGGAAGATGCGGCGGCAAAGCCAACTGCTGCAATGGCTAAGGTAAGTGTCAGGGAAAGGGTCTTGGTGATCATAGAAAAAGTATCCTCATGTGAGCGTCTCGCTGACGCGCTGTTTCGATAAGGATGCAATAGCTGCCTGTTCTTCACGCTGGCGTGAACCAGCCGTTTAGGTGCGGTTCAGGAACAGAACGGCGTACGTCGAGCAGTGTCTGGCGAACACAGCCAAAGTAATTACGCCAGAATATCGATTGTTGATTTCTGCATGTCGCTTATCGCACTGACGACCTTGGCGTTGGCGGCAAACTCGTGCTTGGACTGCATCACGCTGACCATTTCGGTGGCGATATCGACTTCAGCGAGCCTGGTGCCAGAGCGGGCAATGCGATTGGCGCTAGCCTCGAAGCGGCTGGCAGCCTGGTGCATACCCCAAACGCCGCTCGAAATTGCTGTCATAGCCATAACTTCACCTCTAACAGCAGCCTAGCCCAGCAGGTTCGCGATCGGGTTAAGGACACGGCTAAAGTTTGTCGGAATGGCAATTGAGGAGTAAACCGGCGGCCAGCAGGTCGTGTGTTCTCGCGCGCGTTTTTTATAGGCGGGAAAAAATCTGCGCATGAGAGAGCCGCGGGTCTAGGAGCTCGAAGGGTTTTAGACTTTGAACCCCCCCGCCCATAGGTGCAGACGTATTACCCAGCATACCTTCAAGTCTGCCCTCGCGCCGCCCGCTGCGCTGGCGCCAGCTATCGAGCTAGCACCAGCTCGTCGGTTGCTTTAGCCGATCGGCGCAAACTGAATGCCGCAGTTCTTCAATCGGTTAACAGTCTCGATCGCCTGCATCTCGCCCTTCATGCGAGCGACGTCCGCAGCAGCGGCACCGTCACCTTTCATGAAGAATGCAGCTGGCCAGAAGAGCACGAGCGCCACTCCGGTCATGGCTGCGTCTTGGTTTCGGTTCTTGTCTTGCTGGCCATAAGCCGCTGCAGCGCGATTAGAAACCGCTTGTGCCTCGTTGCGCAACTGCGGGCAGCTTAAGTTCTCGTAAAGTCCCGTGGAAACGTAAGTCGGAGCAATATCTTTCGGCGGCGTGGCACAGGCAACAAGCATCGACGTTGCGGCGAGCGCAACTACAGTCTTCTTAAACATGGAAGTCCCCCAATAACCCAACCAAGTAAGCACCCGCCCACTAAGCTAGCAAGTTCGATCGTTTAACAAATGGTAAATATTGCCAGGTGGATGGCCCTACCGTCCGCGCCAGCACCTCATAAGGTCGGAGCGTGAAGCAAACTCTCGAAGAACCCGCAGAAAGACTGTCGATGAAGACTTTCCTTGTCGCTGCAATTTTCGCTTTAGGCTTACCGCCGACAGCATCCTACGCTGACAATCCTACGCTGCAGATGTGCGGCAATCGGGCGAACACAGCAGACAAGACGTGCCTTGTTGACGGAGACACGCTTTGGCTTCAGGGCGAGAACATCCGCCTCAAGGACTTCGATACACCCGAACCTCAGAGTGCAATCTGCGGCGGCGAGCGGGAGAAGGCGCTTGCTCATCAGGCGAGCGCACGGCTTCTGGAGCTTCTGAATGGTAACGAGTGGACGATAGAGCGCTTCGGCTACGACAGCACCAGCAGCAAACGTCGGCTCGCCACCATCAGGATCAACGGTCGCGACGTAGGTGACATATTGATCGAGGAGCGATTGGCGCGGCGTTGGCCGGACGGTGATGAGTTTTGGTGCTGAGGACTCGCTACATTCACCTATTTGGGTGGGTGCTGCCGCCTGAGGATCCTGTAAGTAGCAGGTGGGGCGGGCTATGAGGGACACCCAAAGGAGCCGCTCGAGAGGGCCGCTCCGGCTCCTGGAAGGTGTTCAAAGCTAGTGTAGTGAACCGCGAACGCGATCACGCAGCTCGGACCAGTGTATAACCAGCTGGTTGATCCCCGTCAGGTGTTCAGCGTGCTCAGCAGCGATCGCCTTAAGCAAGATGATCTCCTGCTGGAAAAAGGATATGTCGCCATGCGCGAAGTGTGGCCCTTCGAGCATCTCGGCATACTTCAGAAGCGTTCGTCGGCTGAGCGCGACCCGCTTGTTAGCTTCGTCTGAGGTCATGGTTGCTGTCTGTGATCATTATGTGATGAGGCCTATGGGATAGTTTGAGCCTCTCTCACAGGCCGGGGCTCAGCGCCAACTTGCCCCAACGGTCATCCCACATTTCCTGGTGCTGAAGCCAAAGAACCACCCGTTTGAAGCCGTGTTGTACCCGAAGCTGCTCTGCCCGCCTCAGGGCACCTTCAACGGGCATCGGTCCTTCCAAGCCAGTTATGATGGACTTACCTGCCCCTGTCCAATCAGGCCAATAGAGGATGGCTTCCCTCTGCCCGAACTGCAGCCCGGCAGTGGTCAGCATGCGCGTGTCACTTCGAATGCCGACGGCGACTGCATCGGATGCAATCTCGTCTTCGTCTTCGGTCCAACTATAAACCTGTGCCATGGCATCCTCCTACGCAGTGGAACTTGCGGGCTGTGGCGCGATCTAGCATCGCGGGCGCCCGCTCTAGAAGAGGGCGCAACGCGTATAGGGGTATGGGGGGATGTGTGAGCAGACCGTTGGTAGGCGTTGGTACCCGCGTTAGCATGCTTTTCGGGAGCGTTGGTAAAGGGTTGGAAGGTACGTTGGAACGTCGTTGGTAGAGCGTTGGCAGCTAGAGACATGGCTCATGCGGCATTCTTCAGTGTGATAAAGCTACGACGCCGTGACTTAGGGCCTTCCTCCTTCACCTCAATCCTGCGTCGCGCGAAGAGGCGACCCATCGCTTCTATCAACACTCGCTTGGACAGGTTTTCGGCTCTGAGATCCTTGGCAAACACAGCCGGTGCATAGTTTGCGCTCGGAGTGGCACTAACGTGCCGCCCCTCCGCTGCAAACTCGATCAGCAAGTTGATGAAGACCTGTTCGGCCTTTTGCTCTGCGATGGCCTGGCGCAGGTCTGTCCTTAGGTCCGATATCTCTGGAACAAGGATGCCATCCTTCCACCTCAATGGGATTTCGCCACCCGTACGCCCATAGTTGGACTTCACAATTCGCAGCACACGGGCATCTGGATCCGGCTCTATAGGTTTGCTCCCACTGTTATCTGTCACCCGCTCAAGATACAGCCGGCTACGAACACTGTTGTTCCACGCCGTGTTGCCACTTGAGCCAGTGCCATTTGCCATACCGCTGAGAGATGGATGCGCGAGGAGCAGAATGGTCGTTTGATGCTTGATGGCCCATCCGCGGAGCAGACTGACGACCTGTCTAGCCTGGGCGCGCTGGTTTTCATCGCCCCCAAAGAGATCAGCAAGCGTGTCCAGCACGACAAGCATTGGCCTGATCGATGCTATACGCTCATCGATTGCCCTAAAGAGAGGACTTGCCTTGAGGACGTTCCCTCTGCCCTCAGGCGAAGCAAGAAGCGCGTCCTCACCAGCGAGCGGCACAATGCTGAGCTGGTCTAGTTCAGCCAGGTCGATGTTCGATCGCTCAGCAATGGTCGCAACGCGCCTGTGAAGTTCTTCAAGATCATCTTCCGCACTGAGGTAGAGCACCGGACCGGCAGCCACTGCGGATCCGATCCATGCTGATCCGCTAGCGGTCGCTACCGCCAGCTGTGTTGCGAGCAGCGACTTGCCGGTGCCGCCGTCTCCATTGACGATGGTCACGGTCTTGGCTGGGATCAGCTTTTCCACGTGCCACTGGCGGGGCGGCACCTCCCTCCCCGCGAATTGGTCGGCCGTGATGATGTTCAGCGGCTGACGGATGCCCAGACTCTCAGGACGTGCTGGCACTTTGGGGGACCGGCTCATAGCTGTTTGAAATGGCTGGAGCGCAACTGACCGCATCTTGCGTTTTCCCACCGCTTCGAACTGGACAATCAGTCGGCCAGGGTCCAACGGATCGCATGCGGTGACTACCCCCGATCCGAACGCGTCGTGCCAGACTTGTTCGCCGTCCGAGAACATCACCTCACCCACCCCCGACATTATCGGCCTCGTACGTGCCGCACCAATCGGCCTCGTAGACAGCTGGCCAGACGCGGTTTCCTGTGTGACTCTCATTCTCGAGGGCGACTTCGGGTGGCTGAGCACGGCATTCGCCGTGCCCCTGAACCAACAAGCTGGTCGCCGTGATTTCCGGATGAAAGTAGCGGCAGCTCCCACATGCCGGCGCGTTGAAACGAAGGCTGGAAGGCTTGTTCGGCTCACCCACGGCGCTCACCCTCTGCACTGATGGTCTGGTGCAGACCGTCGGCTTCGAACTGCTCAACGTCCACCAGCCGATAAACAACACGGCGGCCGATCTTGGTGTAGTTGGGTCCACACCCGATCCAGCGCCAGCGCTCCAGTGTGCGGTGTGACAGCTTCCAACGACGGGCAAGTTGGATCTGGTCGATAAAGAGGTCTGTTGCGTTCACTAGGCTTCTCCTTGGCTTGTTGCCTTACGAAGAGAAGCATTTCACGGCGCACAGCTTCGCGCGTGGTGCTCCGGAGGGGGATGGGGTGGAGCTAGAAGGGGATCAACGCCCCATTGAGGATGATGTAGAGGGGGATGGGTGGGATGAGCGTCCCCCCTTGCTAAATGCATCTCCCATCATCCAAGTGGAATAGGTGCTGCGCTTCAGTGACGTGACAGGTCTGAGGGGAAGCTTAAGCCGATAATGTCCTTTGCCGTCACGTTCAAACAGAGCTGCTACCCTTGCTTTGTCCGCGAACAACTCTGCCACTTTTTCTGAACCTGAAAGCGCGTTGCTTAAAAGTACGCTCTGGTGGACCCATGGCTTGCCAGCCTTTGCCGCTTCATGCAGTTGCTTGACGACATTGGCCTGTATCGCGCCAAGCTTGAAGGCGGTGTTGGCGAGCGTGACATGAGCATAGGTGGCATCATGGGTGAACGTCGCCAGCGGATCAAACAGGTCAGGTTTGGCTGCAAGTTCCGGCTCAAGCGCAAAGCCGTTTTCGCGCTCGAAGCGGTTACGCTCCTCACGCGTAACGAGTAGATCGTCCATCCTAACCAGAAACGGGCTCGCTTCATCCTTCCTGACAACCTCTCCATCGCCCTGACGAAATCTTTTGACCGGGCTCACACCTGTTCGGAGCACCGGCCATAAATCCTTCCCGAGGAGAGTCTGAACGCCGTCAAGCTGCAAGGTCTCACTGCCGTCGGGCGACGCAACCTCCAGACCCATGGTCCAGACGCAGACCTCAAGCAGATCGTTCAGAATGAAGTACTGCATGTCGTCATCATCGGAGTCCCAGCGAGTTTGGACCTCGCGAAGGGTGAAATAAGTCTTGAGGTGCTTAAGCATGAAAGCGGTCCCGCTCACCTTGGACAAAGCCATAGCGCTGCAGCCGGTACTCGATGAATTGGCTGGACAGCCCGAAGATCTCTGCGAGCTCGTCGATCACTGCCTGGATGAGATCATAGTGGGCCTTGTTCCCGTTGATCATCAATCGCCCGTGCTCGTCAGCTCGTCGTGGCACACGAAGAGCAATGCACACCTTGAGCATGTGGGCATGGATCACCTTCGGCGGCGCGAGCAGCGATCCCATGAACTCATCTGCGCGCCACTCCACCCAGTCTGTTGCTGTGGTCCGGCTCGATCGCTCCTTGGGGAGCATCAGAGCTGCCTTCTGTTCTGGCGAGAGCGGCTCCCCACGTTCAATCTTCCTCAGGCGAGCCGGCGCGTCGAACAGCAGATGGGCGAGCTCGTGAGCGGCAGTCGAGCGCGCGATGTAGTCTCTATTGAGCACCTCGAACTCGTCGAGAAACACCATTGCCGTGGTGGGCAACTCCTTGTCGAAGTCCACAAGCCCAAGTGCAGGATCGCCGAACTCACCCGTTAGATCTTTGCGCAGCTCCCAATGGGCTTTGTATTCAAGTCCGTTGACGTGCAGGTGCCTAGTCGCATTGATAATCTTCGTGACGTCGAGCTTGGCTGTTCGATCCGGAACCAACTGACTGCGGATCTCGCTGGCGAGCGAAGCGAGGTCACACCTTCGCAGGCGCCCGGGCTCAAGGGATCGGGCGTCATGGGGATATCTGAGGGTAAGCGGCGCAGCCATCACCGCGTCCACCCGCGGTTGGCTCGTCGGCACAGGGCGAACACCTCGCCTGCAGGCTCTTTAAGATCAGGCGGCAAGCGCCTCGCTTCTGCAAACAGGTCATCAGCTGGAATGCCAATGATCTCGGCCAACCTCTCGATGATCTCGTCACGCGGCGGGTTTTCTCGGTCCCGTTCAATGCGGGAAAGGTGAGGTACCGACAGTTCAACGCGAACCGCCACATCTTCAAGCGTCAGCCCACGCTCGTTCCGCCTGGTCCGCAGCAAAGTTCCGAAAGTCATGGTCGTCTCCGTAGCGGTTGCGCAAGCATGCAAAAGGGAGAGGTACGCTGATCTACTCTCAACTTCGTTCACTTTATGTTCTCATGTTTGTGGGAGTCGAGTCTGAATCTGCGTAGCGGTACGCAGGCGCCGCCGGCGTGGACATCCCTGTGGAAAAGCTAGAACTGCGATGAGCTACGCGGGACTGACTTTTTAGCCGCAGCTCTGCGCTAAGTACCTGATTTGGTTTGTGTCTCTTGCTGTCGAGCATCATCATGCTTCCAACAGGAGGCACCAGATTAACCCGCTGCATCCCAACAGAATGACTGCCCAGGAGCGGATCGCTGAAATGACAGAGATCTTGTCGCTCGGCCTCATGCGCCTGCGAGCCGCACAGTCAACCCAACTCTCTCTCAAGTCAGCAGATAGCTCGCTGGATAACTCAGCCACACCACGCATGTGTGTGCCGGACTACCAATCCGGAGCCCATGCATGAGCGCACCTGCAACAAAGACCAAAGCGACTTTTGATAGTCTGCAGCATGAGAGCGTGCTGCGCCACATTGCTGAGCTGAAGACCCTCGGCATCCTCGAACTCAAGACCAAGTGGCGGACACTGTTCGGCACTGAGCCACCACCCTACAACCGCAAGTTCCTCGAGAGCCGTCTCACCTATCGTGTCCAGGAACTGGTCTATGGTGGGCTCAAGCCTGAGACCATCCGGCGCCTGGAACAGCTTGGCGAAGAACTGGACGGTGGCCGGGTCGAGGTCCGGAAGCGCTCAGCTAATCTCTTGCCCATTGCCGGCACTCGCCTGCTGCGGGAATGGCAGGGCGTGGAACATACCGTCACGGTGACCGACAAGGGCTTTGACTATCTCGGCGTACCCTACACCTCCCTCTCTGCCATAGCCCGCCGCATCACCGGCACACGCTGGAATGGCTGGACCTTCTTCGGCCTCAAGAACCAGAGGAGCAAGCCATGAGCGGTCTTGTGCCAGTGCGGCGGCTCCGGTGTGCTGTCTACACCCGCAAAAGCTCGGAGGAAGGTTTGGACATGGCCTTCAACTCCCTCGATGCCCAGCGGGAAGCTTGTCACGCCTTTATCGCCAGTCAGAAGCCGGAAGGCTGGATTCCCGTCAGGGACGACTATGATGATGGCGGCTTCTCTGGGGGTAATCTGGAGCGCCCTGCCCTTAAGCGACTCATGAAGGACATCGAGGATGGCCTTGTCGACGTTGTGGTCGTCTACAAGATTGACCGGCTCTCCCGATCGCTGATGGACTTCTCCAAACTGGTGGATGTGTTCGACAAGCATGGGGTGACCTTTGTGTCTGTGACCCAATCGTTCAACACCACCACGTCCATGGGACGGCTCACTCTCAACATCCTCCTGTCCTTTGCCCAGTTCGAGCGAGAGGTCATTGGTGAGCGTGTCCGAGACAAGGTGGCTGCCTCCCGCAAGAAGGGCATGTGGATGGGTGGCTGGGTGCCCTTCGGGTACCGTGTGGCCGGTCGCAAGCTGCTCATCGAGGAAGCAGAGGCTCAGATCGTCCGCTCCATCTTCGAGCGCTTCCTCAAGCTCGGCTCGGCCACCCTGTTAGCCAAGGAACTGCAGGACCAGGATGTTCGCACCCGCTCAGGCAAACCAATCGACAAGGGCTGGCTCTACAAGCTCTTTGCCAATCGCATCTATGTCGGTGACGCCGTCCACAAGGGCACAGCCTACCCTGGCGAGCACGAGGCCATCATCTCCCGCGAGCTCTGGGACAAGGTGCATGCCATCATGGCCGAGGGGCCAAGAAGCCGTGCGGGCAAGACACGGGCACAGACCCCTGCTCTGCTGAAAGGCTTGTTGTTTGCTCCTAATGGCATGGCCATGGCACCAACCCACACCAGGCGCCGAGGCAAACTCTACCGCTACTACGTCAGCATGTCAGTGCTGAAGCTTGGACCAGACACCTGCCCGATCCGGCGGATTGCAGCCGGTGAGATCGAAGGAGCCATTATCGACCAGTTACGGGTTGTGCTCAGGTCACCGGAGATCATCGCCAGAACAGCAGCGACGGCACGTCAGCAGGACGGCACCATCAGCGATGATGAGGTCAGGCGAGCCTTGCAGCAGTTCGACAGCCTCTGGGACGAGCTCTTCCCTGCCGAGCAGGCGAGAATCATCCAGCTCCTCGTTCAGCGCGTGGACCTCAGCACCGAAGGCGCAACCATCAAGATCCGGAGCGAGGGACTGAGTGACCTTTGCAAGGAGCTGCCGATCAACAGCAAGGAGCCAGAGGCGGCATGAGTACGAAGCCCACACACCAGGGCACCCTCACCATCGCCGTGCCCCTGACCATCCGCAAACGGGGTGGACGTAAGCTGGTGCTGTCCCCTGCCGGGGAGGAGATCACCGCCCCTGCCCGGCCGCGCATCGACAACACTCTAGTCAAAGCACTGGCGCGGGCGTTCCGTTGGCGCCGGCTTCTCGAGACGGGTGTCTACGCTACAGTGGCAGAGATGGCTGACGCCGAGAGCATCAACCGGTCCTATGTCAGTCGGGTGCTCAGGTTGACGCTGCTGGCGCCAGAGATCGTTACGGCAGTTCTAGAGGGCCGTCAGAATGACTTGCTCCTCCCCAACTTACTCTCGCTGGGAACTGATCTGTGGCACGAGCAGTGGCCCGGCTTAAGAGGTTAGGCGCCTGGCTCAACTTCGTACTCCTTTACATCTGAGATCTTTGCATATTCCCGCCAGTCACCCCCATGAAGACTACCGCGCCATGTACGGAGCTCGTCCCGACGGCTGTTAGCCGCTTGCGCGTTTTCAGGGCTCACCATGGTGAACCGCTGCCGTACTTCGGACTCCCGGATCTGTGGCGAAAGGTGACCATAGGTCCTCAAAACAGTTGTTGGATCAGCATGACCGAGCTGCTCAGCTACAGCGTAGACAGTTGCTCCGGCCTGAATGAGTTGGCTCGCATAGGTGTGACGCAAGCCATGAAAGGTAAACTCATCCGGCAATGCTGCTGCGCGCACAGCGGCTTTGAACAAGTGCTTGTAGTTTCCAAACCAGGGTTTGCCGCTGTCGCGAATGAACACCAGGTCTGATCGCTTGCGATCTTTAGTGAGATCCAGAAACCAGGCCATGGCCTCATCGGGCAAGAACACGAAGCGCGGCTTATAGGTCTTAAGTGGCGCCACATAGATCCCGTAGCCGTCACGCCCAACGTCTCCGCAGCGCAGACGCAGCAGTTCTGTGGCGCGGCACCCTGTGTAAAGGGCGCCGAGAACTAATCGAGCTACGTCCGGCCGGCACTGCGTTAGAAGGTCTCGGCATTCGGGTCTAGACAGATGAAGAATTCGAGGCCGATCCACTGCAGGGATGCGCCTCAGACAGCGCCAGGATCGATCGTTCTCGACCTTGCCACTTTCCCAAGCCATCTGGAAAGCGACGCGGAGGATGCCAATCAACGTGTTAATAGTTTTCTTGCGCTTTCGCGCCTGCTCCTCATCAAGGCTATCGATGCTGCGCTTTTTGCCCAGTGCCTGATTGCCCCGCTTTGGCGGAGTTTCCAGTACCTCTTTGACAAACCGGCGGAGGTGCTCGCCGGTGAACTCCGCAACGAGTACATGGGCCAGACGAGGAATGATGTGGTGGTTGATCAAGGAGAGATTGGTTTCGAAATGGCTCTTGGCAGCAGACAGCCGCTTCCACTCCACATAATCATTTAGTGCATGAGCTACACTATATTGCCCAGGAACAGGGCACACCACAAGCTCTTGTCGAACCCCAATGCGCTTTTCGTCCGCTGCATGGGCGTGAACGGCGGGACGGGAAAACCACTGCCGAGCAGCAGCCACCGCATCGCAATATGTCAGCCCGGAGCCATTGCTGTCGCAGGCTGGGCCTAGGCGCCGCCGGTAATAGCCACCTGCCCTGGTGCGAACACGAGCAACCCAAAAGTCTCCGTCTGGAGATCGTCGGAGGCCAACGTGCCGGCCAAAGCCAATCAGGTGGTAATATGGCGTGTCGCGAACAGGCAGCCCTGACCTCACCTCTTCAAGGCTCAGATCAGGGCGGGTAAGGCGGGTAACGCTCATGAGGGTTCCTGCAAAAGCAGGCTGCATGGCAGCGGTAATGCGAAGACAGAGTTACGGGCTTTAGAGCCGCACTAGCTTTCCCCAGAACCCTCGCTGTTCTCCTCAGGGGCGATTTTGCATACCCATACATCGTCGGACACTCAGCGGATGCCGGCCGGCAAGATGACCTCGGTCGCCGAGAGCGAAGTTGGGCCGCAACCGGCCCGTCGGCTTTTTGCGCACATTCGCCCGCAGCAGACATGAATCCGGCGGAATGCCCCTGAACGTATCCATCGGAAGTGGGGGGACGAGGTGATCGTACCTTAGGTGCGGAAGGCGATCGACGCAGTCTTAGGTCGGGTGAGTTAGTAGCGTAGACCATGCGCTTCGCGCGATGCTCAAGATGTGTGTAACACCGCCGCTTCGCGGCACGCCTTCGACGCCGCACAATCTTGGCAAGGGCGGTGCCCGCACGATCCATCCCCCTGCGGTGACGCGCGTCCACATCGAGCCATATGGGCATCATCAACCCGCCGCCAGGTTGATCGCCGCCTTGCAGAGTACGATCTTCTCAGGCCCCCATGATGATCCTCCTGCCGCTCGACCTGGCGCACTGTCACTTTTGCTCTCCCCTTGCCAAGCACTCGATCAGGGACCTCGCTCGCTGGACTGCGAGCAGGGACTTGTCCCTGTGCCTATAAAGTTTGCTGAGGGACCCCGTCAGGGAGCCGTAAGTGAACGCGACTCGGACCTCCCGGACTCACCGTCCAATCCCCGCGTGAGGCGCACCGCATTGTTAAGTCTGCCATACACGTGCTCAAGCTGACTGCGCGCGGCAGTTGTGACCAGTAATGCTTGCCCACTTGCGAACATGCGCTCTTCGCGACCCAACGAAATGTCTGTGCCGTCATCCCAGAGGATTGTCCGCGCGACCTCAATGCCGTCATTGTCCACGATTGTCAGCGGATCATTTTCCATCCGTTCCCAACCCATACGATCGATGACGAATGGACAGATCGTAACCACGCTTCGGTTGACATCGCCGAAGTTATCCTTGGGAACATGGCACACCAATTGGCTATCTGACGCCGCATAGGCGGGGTGTAGTTCGTCCATCGAGACCAATGTTGGCAAACCCCAGATCGCTCGTTCCAAGTCGGCTCCCGCGGGTAGGACGGTCCGCGTGTATTCGGCAACGTCGCCCCACAAACTAACTTTAACAGTGCTGTGCTCGGCTAGGAGGTGGTGGTTAGGCAGCAATTGCGAATGCAGCCCGTCGGTCCCCTCGAGCCACTGTTCTTTCTCAAGCCCACCGTACTGGCGTTGAGGCAGTATCGGCGCCTGCCACCATTCCTGTCGAGCTTCGATCGCGAGTACGACGCCGCCCAAGGTTGGCCCGCCAACCTCGTCCCACATCATCGGGATAACGCGCTGATCAAAGGCATCAGCAAGCGCTAGCTCCTGCAACACGCGCCCAAATGCCCTCAGCGCCGCCATAGGCAATTGTCGATGGTAGGGCATCCTAAGCCGCAGGCGCCGCAGTCTAGACACCACACGCTCTTCAACCTCCGGTCCAAATGCACCTCTGCCGCCCTCTTGGCGCATCAGGTCTGCGCAGCGCCTACGGAGTGTGCCTACGGAAATCCTGCTCGCGCGTGCGAGCAGGCGTAGGGGACGGCGCAGCATTGTGGTCCAAGTCCAAGGGTCGTCTGACCACATAGGCCGTTCACCCGGATTCAGTCCCGAGGGCATTTCGAAATCCTCGTCTCGCGGCGAGGGAACAGAGATGATGTTGTAGAACGCGGGCAGTGGCGAAGGCTCCAACTCGTCAACATCATCTCCAAGTCGCATGAGGATCAGCTCGCCAACTCCTGACACAACATAGTCTGCGGATTTCAGCGCAAGGTTGGCTTCGCGCCGGACGAATTCTCGCAAGGAATCGTTGTTCACCATGCCGCGGAGAAGTGCGACGCACTCGCGCTCGCCGTTCGGATGAAGCTTCACGAGTTCGAACAGCTTCTCGACAAACCTCGCTCCGTGATTATCTGCGGAGCATGATGCGGCCACGGATCGAGCGTGTTCGACTAGCTTTGAGCAGTCGGTCTCGAATGACGTAGCGACGAGGAGCGCGATTAGCTCGACGCCAGATGTTACGTCGCCTGCGGAAACTACCTCGTCGGCTAGGGCATACTCGCGGTAGCTTTGAAGATGCACTTGGGTGGCGCGCCACCATCCTTCGAACGGCATCTCAACTGTGATGAGTTCGAGTACGTCATCTAGGTTCAGGAACAGCGAGCTCGCTGAGGTCTGCCCACTCGCCAACTCGTCAATCAGTCGATCAAAGCCTGCCTCGCGCCCAACTGCACCATAAAGTTCGTTTCGGAGCTTCTGTACGGCAAGCTTTTCGCCGCCCATGAATGCGGACCAATGACCGGAGTACGCCTCCGCCTCCGCCTTAGCAAACGTAAGCAGAGCGGCCTCGCGTTCACCCAGCTCAAGCAGACGTGTGGCGATTGCTGCCACCAGTTTTACGTCCCTTTCGACTACTGGTCGCGCAGCCAAGAATGTTTCGATCTCATCCTTCGAACTTGTCGGCACCAATCCCTGAGCCGCGCGACAGAAGCTGTAGTCGGCCCCGGTTCCGTAATCGGATCGACCGTCGCCTTTGGTCAGGAGATCGGCGAGACTATCTGCCTCAATGTCTAGACTGGTGCCGCTTTCCGACTCAGCCGGTTTATCCTTAAGAGACAGTGATTGCCTTGTGGCATTTGCTATCTCCACAAGAGGTCGAACCATATCCTCAGCCGCAGGCACCACCTCAACGATGGCTTCCAGCATTTCTGCCCGGACAGTGACTGGCGTGAAGATAGCCATGTCGCGCGCGAGATCATGCGCTGCCTCCAAGCGCCGTTCAGATGGGACGGCGGTGAGCACCGAAGTTACGCTCTCCGGCGCTACGCCGAATAAGAACGGGCACTCAAGCCTCCCGACGCACGCCACGAGCATCGTCCCAAGCTCAAGATGATGCTTCGCTAGGGCGGTAATGGTTATGCCAGTGAGGCTTTCCCAACTGACCAGATCGCTGTCCACCAAGCGCCTGAAAATTGCGGCCGCGATCGGAGGGGCGCCCACAGCGCCTTCCATCAGCTTAGGAAGAACGCGAACGGCCGTGCCGTCACCTTCGGTGTGATCCATCCCAAGGACAAACCTTGCGAATACGGCGGAAAATTCAACAATGCTTTCGGGCGTTGCATCGCGGCACGCGTTGAGAAACGCCCATGTCCAGAACGTGTATTGAGGTTCCTTCTTCGCTCGTAACCAGTAACCGAACGTGTCAGCGTGCATGGCGTCTAGTGATCGCCAGGCCTCCTCACTAAGCCCTACCGATGCGTAGGCTCTCGCAAATTCAGCCTTGGCATCGACTACCTCGTGGGGCGTTCTCGCCGGATCGAGATTGTCTTCTGCATGCTTGAGCCGCGCCGCCGCAGCGTTCTGATCCTTGTCGTGCCGATAAAGCGTTTGCGCAAAAGAGGTCTGAAAAGCCGAGTTGTTGAAAAAGTTGGTCTCCTCCTGCCTGACCAACCCGTCGGTGTATTCGATTAGGCTTTTGCCCATCTCGGTGGGGAGCCGTACAAACGCCCGTGCCAGAGTCCGTCCCAGCCATCCGAAGGCGCCAAAAAACTTGTAGGAGCCAAAGTCTCCAGGCTCAGGGCGCGCTCGCGCGAAGAATAGGACTAGTGCCCTTAAGCTTGGCACGTCTACTTCGGCGCCACGCTCAGCTGACGCTCTGACCTTGGCGAGAGCGATCAGCTTCTCATGAAACCTAGTGAGTATCACGCTACGCTCATTCCGTGCCCTTATGGCTTCTTCAGGAAGTTTAGCGCCCGTGAGTTCACTTAGAAGAGCGGTCTCGTACACTTCCTCGGCCGATGCGTCCGATCCCTCACCGATGCTGTCCCCGAGGACTCTTTCGAGCCTAGGAATGGTCAGAGTGCTCGTAAAGGTCAGAGCGAGGCCTTGATCGCGCGCTCGCCACGCTAATCTGACGGCGAACCGCCGCCATGATGGATGCAGCGATGCAAGCTCAGGCAATTCCGAAGCCTCTGTCAGCGCGGCGATCGATTTTTCATGCAGATCACGGACTGCAAACACCTCGGACTTCTCGATAGTTAGCTGTATGTATTCCTGCTCACCAAGGTCGAACCGCCCGCACAGAGAGCGAATGTCGGCATCAGGGTCGTCGCCAACAATTCCCTGCGTCAGCTTGTAGCGAAGCCTACGCCGGAAGGTCTCTTGATCGTCTAGCCCCTGGGACGGCGTTATGCTGTTCGCGAGTTCAATTAGCTTATCATGCGGTCTGAAACGATGTGCAGACCTAGCCCAACTCTCGGCCGCCGTTCGGTCATGTGACGGATCATAGGTTCCGTCACCCATGATCACGTCCAGAGGCTCGTTCATCTCGAAAACCTGCCGGGCAAGTTCACGGTGACCGCTTCTCCAAAGCTCGTCGATCAGGGCCACCCAACCAGTGTCCCCGCCTTCACCAGCCAGTGCATGCTTCAGCGCCAAATCGTAGTCGCCAAGGTCCATGAAAAGTTCGACCAAGCCTAGATTTGAAACCGCTTCAAGGCGGTAGTCGATTTCCTTTCCGATGAGCAGTTTCTCAAGAAGGAGCACCCGGTCGCGTGTGAGCTTTACCGCCGCGAACGTGAAACGCAGATCGCTGATCACATCACCTGAGGGACGAAAGCGAGCGAGCGAACGGCGGAAATAATCCGCCTTGCCGATCCGAAGGACTTCCGCGGCGTTCTTCCCGCGTGCGTGATAGCGCAACTCCATCCAATGCTGAGGATCTTCAATTGGCGCATCGGCGGCTATTCTGGCCAGCTCTGTGTAGAAAGCCTGTTCCAAGGCCTCGTTGTGTCGGCCGAATTTTCTCGCGGTTTCCCTTGCCACAAAAAGCCGGAAGCTGTTGTGAAACATGGACAGCCGACCCTCAGACGGCATCGATAGGAGGAACTCCGCCTTTGCCAGCATCTCCTCAACATCTGCGTCAGACGTTAGGCTCGCCAGTTGTTCCGGTGTGATACTCCCCTCGGCCCGACCCAGCAGCCCTAACGCATGCCTCGCACCCAGCGATGCATCCAGCTTTTGCCAGACCCGCTCGTAGATTTGCTCGGTCGTCTCACCGAGCCCGCCTTCTAGCGAAAGAATACGCGACACTTCGCGTTCATCGGGCGCCTTTTTCAGCGCCTGCACCAAATATCGGGCCACTAATGGATGTCCCCGAGACGCATCGAACAAAGCTGAGCGATCCATGTAGCCTGGCAGTTCCGCAATCCGAGCCATTTCAAAGATTGCCGCCCGAGGAAGTGGCTGAATGTCGATCGTCCGGTTGGATTCCTGCACTTGTTGGATGATCGTTGGATGCAGACCCTCCAGATCCAAATGCTGAGTCCCTAGGAGGAAAATAACGCCCTCAGGCACTGAGTTCGCAGCCGGTAATTCAGGAAGAAAGCTGGAGAGTGGAGTTTCTTCCCGAGTTACGTGATCGAGGCCGTCGACGAGGATCAAGGTCCTCTTGCCCGTCTCCTTGTATCGTCGGCTGGCTTCATTAAGCTGCTTTTGAAGCTCGGTTCGGACTGCCGTGATGTTGTCGATGTAATACAGCGACCCTCCGAGGCCGAGAGTTCTCAATTCTCCTACGATGTCATTGAGGAAGGCGCTCGCTTCAGCCCGGCCCAGCCCATTGCGGGTGTCGGGGTGAAACGCCAAATACCTGGATACGCCGAGCTGCGGCGTCGAGTGGATCGTCCGTTGCAGAAGGGTGGACTTGCCCGTCCCGGGCGGGCCCACGAGCGCGATATATCCGCTCGCGTGCAACGTCAGTGCTCTTTCTAGCGCGGCCTCTGTCGCCGGGTTGCCCTGGTAATCCTCCGGCACCGGAAACTCATGGACGTTTCGAAGAATAAGTCGGTGTGTCCAGCCAAGGCGCTTCACCAACTCACTGTCCATCCAGCGCCGACGGGAGCCTGGGTCCGCTACCAATGTCGGCAGCAGATTACGAATTGCGGTCACGCGATCCGCTTCGCTCGGCTCAAAGTTCTCGATGCGATTTTTCAGAAGCTCACGTTCGTCGCGTAACTCAAGCGCAGCCATAAAACGCCAGAAGTCATCACTCGATAAGCCTGATGCGCGCTCCAACTTCTCGAACTTGTCTGCCCAAATTGAGCTAGCGGCAGATGCGGGATCGATCCTACCTGAGACAAATTCGGCAAACGCGGCGCTGTCTTTTCGGCCATCAGCCGTTAGGCTGCTCAGAGCGGTGTCCTGATCGCTGAAAAGCGCAGGAAACACATAACGGACGCGAAGGGTCCGATCAGGGTGCTTGAGCCGCAGGCTTACCCAACTCTCTGCCAGCTTATGCACGAACGTGGGGGTAAGTTCTGTCGCCAGATTGATGTACTTGCTTGCCCTCGTGCTCTTAACCTGAACTGCAACGACGTGCTCGCTCATTTCAATGACGACGTCGTCGAAAAGCCCTGCCGCCAAGTCTGAAATCCAGAGGCCCTCCAACGATCCCTCGCGCATTGCGCGATAGATGCACGTCGCAGAATATTCGTATTGTTTCCAGTAGCCGCCAATGGCGTTTGCCTCACCCTCGGCGGACGGTGTTGTTCTCTTATCAGTCATGCGCTGATACTATCAGCGCATGCAGAAACTTCGAACATCTCGATTGTGTATTTCCATAGTTCCGGAAGTTGGCGCTGGGACGGAGCATGTCCGCTTTGGGGAAAGGGTTGTCGGTTCTCGAGTGGCCGGAATGGGCGCAACGCTGCCGTCGCCCACTCCGGCAGCCTCTGAGTGCCCTACCCCGTTCGAACAAGCCAAACCGCACACAGATGCACAAGCAAGCTGGAGAGTACCGCCAGAGCTGCTGCCATCGCTGATGCTTTCCCAGCCAACAGGCCCCCACCAAAGGTCGCCAGGATCGCCACTGCCAGTCCATTGAGATATTGCGCCGTGATCTTCCTCGCTTCGCTCATCATTGAATGCCTCCTGTTGTTCTGATCAGGATACGGCATCCGGGCTGCAGGTTGATAAAGGGGAGAAGTCGGATGCACCGACACCTATGAAGGCGGTGGTTGATCGCCTGAGCGATGAGCTATCCCGCAAGTACCTGGCTTACCTGGAGACCTTCCTGGTGGATCTCTGGAGCGAGGCAGGGTTCATTGAGTTCCGCTGCGGCTTCACCCTCCGTCGCGACCATGCCTTGCGCCAGTTCACGCTAAAGGTGCCAGCAGTGATCGGTGAGACTGACGCAGAGCGCGAACTGCTCATCATCGTCGTCTTCGAACAGATCGAACAGCTGATCGATGAGGCTGTTGCCGAAAACAAGGCCGAGGTGAACTGAGGACTAAGCGCTCGTTTGCGCAGATAGAACGATCACCCTTCGGGTTAACCAATCCTTAAGCCGATGATTGCCGATGCCGCTCAGCAAGCGTAATCAGAGTGAAGGGCCTTTGTCCCATGCATCCTGCGCCCCCCCTCGCCGTGACACGAGGAGGGCGCTTTTCTTTGTAGCGATCGTCTGGAAAACGCAGACGCTAACTGCTGCCGGCCACCGCAAACCGAGGCACACCATGAACCTTTACACGATCGCCTTTCGCTCTGGCCGTGCCTCGATTGTCGAAGACGAGCGCTCCCTGAGCACCCTTGCTGCTGACTTGGCTCAGGACGGGTTTGTAGTCGTACGTCGGCAAGCCAGCGGTTACAACCAAGCCAAGACCGAAGTCGCCATTATGGAGCGGGCGGTCGAGAGCATTGAACCTTCGGCTGAATAGCTCTTCCAAGCAGGAAAATTCGACGCGGGGCTCTCTCGCGAGCCGAGTTTAGTACGTCCAACTCAAACCGGGCCTGCTAGCTAAGTGTCTCAACATTAACAACAAAAAAGCTGTGTACTAAAATGCCCAAGTCACCAGCTTTGGAGAACATTGGCCTCAGAGAGAGCATTTCGGCCGTTCCGGGCAAATCGGCAGTCACCAGGTCTAGCCGCAAAGGCCCACGAAAGCAGGGGTTCTAACCCCGCCCTAAGGCTCAGAGAATGTTCGTTGCTGGTGGAGTGGCGGGTAGAGAGGGGTCCTATCCGTCAATTTCCGCGGCTTTTCGGTGTTTAGACCATTGAAAACACCACCAAAACCGACCAATCCAATAGCACGGTTATGAGAACGGTGCATGGATCGGGGCGGCAATGGCTAGAAACAAGCTGACTGAACGTGAATGCAAGGCCCTCACCGCGCCGGGTGTTTATGGGGACGGCGACGGCCTGTATCTAAGGGTGAATGCACCGAAGACCACCCTGCCCCCATCTAAAAATTGGGTCTTTGTTTGGCGACGCAAAGAGTCCGGCCGGCACGAGCTTGGTCTAGGAGGGTACGGTCAAGGCACCGCGCCGGTGTCGCTGGCCCTCGCTCGAGTAAAGGCCGATGCCATTCGCCAGCAACTCGCCCGTGGCGAAGATCCAAGCCGTCCCAGGACGAAGGCCAAGACCTTCAAGGACTGCGTTGATCTGTTCCTTGATGTGAAGCGGCAAGAACTCAAAAGCGCCAAGAGCATCGCGGGCTGGGAACTCACACTCAACGAATACGCCAAGCCGCTGCACGAACTCGCCGTTTCACGTGTCAGTGTCGACGACGTGGTTTCTTGCGTTGAACCACACTGGCGGGTCCGGCCCGAGACTGCTGACAGACTTCGCGCACGCATAGCGAACGTGATTGACTACGCACGTGCCCGTGGACTTCGGGACGCTGGAAATCCAGCCCAATGGCATGGCTTGCTCGACAAGATACTTCCTGCCCGCCAGAAGCTCACCCGAGGGCACCATAAGGCCCTGCCCTACGTAGACATGCCACGCACCGCCGCCGCACTGCGCGCGAAGGACCTAGTAAGCGCTCGGGCAGCCGAGTTTGCGATCCTGACCGTGGGGCGGTCCGAAGAGGTTCGAGGCGCCTTATGGAGTGAGATCGATTTCGGCGACGCGCTTTGGATAATACCGGCCGAGCGCATGAAGATGAAGCGCGATCACCGCATTCCACTAACTGCCAGAGCCATTGAAATCCTCCGCATGCAGGAAGCGCTTGCCACCGGTGCATTGGTTTTCAACGGCGGCGCCGACAAGCGGCCAATCAGTGACACTGCAGTAGTCCGCGCTTTGCGCGCTGCAGCAGGTGACGACACTATCACTCTGCATGGCGTGCGATCGAGCTTCCACGACTGGGCGGCAGACACGACTGCTCATGAAGAAGAAGTCGTCGAACTCTCCCTGGCCCACGTGGCAAAGGGGGTCAAAGCTGCATATCGCCGAGGCGATGCACTAGAGAAGCGTCGCGCACTTATGGATGACTGGGCGCGCTACTGCCAGTTGGAACTGATCGGGGAAAACTAGGGACCCGTGGTGGGGAGTTCGACGGGTCAGGGGCAAAGTCCCATTAGCAGCAGCAAATTCGATAGAAACTGCACAGCAATGCGCAACGAACGCTGTTTCAACCGACCTGAACCCGAGGACCGACCATGTCTCCAGACAACGATAACGCGCCCCGCCTGATGTCCTTCAACGAAGTTTGCGCCGAGACCACCCTCTCCCGCTTTGCCATCAACGCACTACGTCACGCGGGCATGTTCCCGGGCGCCGTTCAACTTGGTGAACGCCGCATCGGTTTTGTCCGGGCTGAAGTGAACGCCTGGATCGACCAGCGAATTGCGGCCCGAGCCGCCTAACCACACACAGCCCGGCCAAAGGCGTCGGCTTTTTACTTTCCCGCGATGCGGTAACAAGGAGCGCCACCATGCACCTTCTATATCTTCACCCGACCGGCGATGCTGGTCGGGGCGGACACACTTGCCTTGCCACTATCGATGTCGAGCTAAATTCTGACGTGCGCCTATACGGCCTTCGGCTGATGCGGATGAAGGATGGCAAATACCTCGTGTTCGCCCCCCAGTGCGGCCAGCGCCGATGCGCTACCTTCTCGGTGCCAATGGCCGAGCAACTTACAGCCATGGCCGTTGATGCTTGGGAGCGCGCGGCATGAGTGGAGCTAGCGGCGCCAAGAAACCCTTTGAACCGCAGCCTGGCAAGCCCCTCACCCAGTTCAAGTTGATGCTGATGCTTGGCTATGAGCCCCGCGTCCTTCGAAAACACATTCTCGTCTTCGGCTTCATCGTTGACTGGTGGCACCAGGATTACGGGAATGCTCTGGCAAGTGTTCGCCACATCGTTAGGCTATTAAAGGAACGCGACCCTCATGGCCGCGGTCTCTACATGGGCGACGTCCACAGCGCACTTACTGATCTAGTCGAGTGGGGCTGGCTGAGACAGGAGAAGGGTTCCGGCCGCAAGGCGAGCCGCTATATCCCGGCGTGGCAGAGATGCGCTAGCGTTCTGGAATCTCCGAACGCAAACGACGGCCAAATTAGCGTTCTGGAATTTCCGAACGTAGGTGTTCTGGAATCTCCGAACGCTACGGCGACTAGCGTTCTGGAATCCACGAACGAAGACCCGTCTACCGTACCCGGTTTACAGACCGGGGTACGGGTAGATGGAAATGAGTTCAAAGCCGCGCCGGTGGCGCCGCTTGCGGAAGGCCTTGCGGCCACCGCCGCGGTCCCGGCTTTGGGAGCGTTTGAGCAATTCTGGAGCATCTGGCCGCGCAAGCACGGCAAGGCCGCCGCAAGGGTGGCGTTCGCTAAGGTGCCAGATGAACTGCACACGGCCATTGTAGAGGCGGCCGGAGAATGGCGCGACCACTATGCCGAGCATGGGACCGATCGCAAATGGATCCCAGAGCCGGCGAACTGGCTGGCCAAGGAGCGGTGGGACGAAGACCTGCCCATTATTCATGACGATGCCAAAGGCGCAGCCATCGCCAAGGCCAAGGCGAATGCACCGGCAGTTTCCAGGAAAAAGGAAGTTCTTCTTCTCAACCCAGCGATGATGGCAGGCGAGGTTAGCCCGTTCTCACCCTTTGGAACATTCACCGCCGAAATAGCTGAGACCGCCATCCTATACCCGGGGCCAGGAGAGGAGAAACTGCGTCTTGAGCTCACGTGCGATGGCCTTGTATTATCCTCCCACGAATTTCTTATTCAGTCGCCCGATGTGACCGTGCAGCAGCGCGGCAAAGCCATGCTCGCATCCATTGCGCGAGCCGTCGGCCTCGATGTTGACGCGATAGAGGACTCTGACCAACTTCTCAACCGGCCGTTTCGATGCATGATCGGCATGCCTGCTGACCAAATCCTCATCGCCTACGCGCCACTGGCCGCTAACGACAACTTCAGCCAGGAGGCTGCGGCATGAGCCTAGACCGCGAGGACGTCTTAGACATGATAGACGACCGGCTGGCCGGCTTCAGTGCCCACGAGGTCGACGGGCCGATCGTACTAATCCCGCCGTTCTCAGGCCGCGTGCCGTGGCACGCTGGCTCTGAAGACGGAGGTGAATGCCGAGTGATTGGGATACGTCAGCGTGCCGACGGCACTATTGAAATGATTGCTCTGGTAACTGGTGACGATGGCATGGTTTGGCCGGAGTCTTTTGACCAAGTTCAGGCTGCGCTGCCTGGTTAGAAAAGCGATGCCAGATGCCAGCTTTAAGCCAAGCTTCGATAGACGCTCAGAACGAGATCATGCAATTTGTTGGCGGAGGTAGAATCATGCTTCGCTCTTTGTTCGCACTCGCCGCAATCCTTGCCCTCTTGGGGCCTGTGACAGCCCAAGAGGACCTAGGCAGGTGGTTTGATGACCTGTCCGGCTGGTGGCGTTTTGAAAATGCACCAAATGGATGCAGCGATGAAGACAACCAATATCGCGTTGCCGTGGGTCGCTACCAATATGCAAATGGGGTCATAGAGTTCGGCGCTGGCGATCGGGCGATCGGCTTGTATGAAGAAAGCTGTCGAGTCCTGGATTTTAGCAGCCGGGAAGAAGGCGTTCTTTTCTTCGGTGACTGTTCGGCGGAAGGCGACAAGATCAAAGGCCCTGGCATGATCAGCATGCCGGATAAAGAAACTTTGCTCCTGTTTTTGCCGACGCGAGAAGACGGATTGACGCTCAAGCTTTGCCCTAAAGTGGATAAGACCGCTAGCGTGGTACCAGCCAATGCACCCACCACACTGCTGACCGTCCCGATGTATGATCCTTTCTCATACAGCTTTCTTGCTACGCCGCTTCCCCAGTCCTCTCCTGACACAGTTGAGTTCAAGGTAACTGTGGAAGGAAAAGAGGTTGGGGAGTCGTTCATCCGGCTCAACTGCAAGTCAGGTAGCTACGAAGATACGCAGCTAGGTTTGTGGACAGGTGGCGCCGAAGCGTTTCTGCCGGCGGCTATGATCAATGCTCAACGGCTGCTGTGCTGAAGTCGCCAATTTTTCTACTCTGTTCGGGTTCGTTGCTGATCGAATTGCTTAGCCCACTCGCACTCGAAGTCCCCGACTAGATAGTGAACATAGTCACTGTCGTAGCCTGCGTTCTGATCGACTGGGACGGGAGCAAGATTATCAAAGAAAACCGGTTCGCCCACTTGTCCGTCTGCTTCCAGTGCGATTACCAAATTTTCATCGCAGATCGTGGAAAACACCTCTTCGAAAGGTTCGGTGCCGTTGTTCATGTCGTACCGAACCTTGGTCAGGTGGAAGTTAGAGTCGATGTTGGCCGTTTCGATCACAGTTAGGCTGATGCACTTATCCTCTGCGTAGCACCAGAACGACAGCAGCTCTGGTAGCTTCTGCGCTACGGCTGGACCGGTGACCGTCGGGATGATCACCAAAGCTCCGACGAGCGCTAGAAAAATTCGCATTATACTCTCTTTTGTCCTACCCGTTCGCCACCACTTAAGCACAGTGGCCACGCGCTTCAAAACCCAACGCTCTTCAAGCACGGTGCCCAGAACATTTGGTAGCCGAACTCTTGTTCTTCGCCGTAACACCAGCCACGTCCAACTAGGATGGCATCGTACTCCTCACGCTCTCCGCAGGCCCCCAGGGTCTTTGGATCATCACCAGAGCCACCCCTGCACCGTCCGTTGGCGTCGTGCCACAGATTCAGTAGCTCGCCGCTATCGGTGTTAAAGCCGTCCGTGTAAGTCGTTATCGCGGCATCAGAACCGCACCTTCGGAAGGTCTCTCCATACACGCGGAATGCGTTTTCCGAGACGCGAGTGTATTTGCCTTGAACGACCTCTGCCTCGCCTTCGCTTTCACAGTCACCGCGAAAGGTGACCGCATTGCCGTCTACTTCAACGTTGGTGACGTCGCAGAAGAGTTCATAGGAATTGCTGAGTTCACTTCCCTTGATGACCCGCACCAAGGCGCCGATACGGTCCGTATAGGCAGCGCCGCGTTGCTCATCGTTCAGAAAACAGATCTCAGGGTGAGTTACGTAGGTGCCATCGTTGAACGGCAGCGGTTCTGCAAATGCGGAAGTTGGCACGGCAATCAACGCCAATGTTACCCAGAGTCTCAAAAACTGCCCCCCTCTCGCCGCCTAAGCATGGCCACGATTCCTAGCACAGCATAGGGGGTGGAAGGGGTAGTCGAAAGTCCCTCACGCTCAAAACCGCACAGCGTCTCCATAACCCAGCGACAACGCTATTACAGTTTTTGCCTCGCGTACGCGCGCGTGCGCAACGCGCGCGCGAGGGGCCTGCCAAAATCTGTGTCGCGGGTGGTGCAAGTGCTTTTTGTCAACCTGGCTGGGGATTGCGTCGTGCTGGCGGTTTGATTTTCCCCGCGACCACCAACACACTGAATGCACACGGCCGCCAAGAGCCGTCATCAGTCACCTGAGGAAACATCATGCAACTTGCGCTTAAGGCGCCGGACAATTCCGTGCCGGCTAATGATAACGCGTGGGACGGGCGCCGAGTGCTTGCCTGGCCAACGGCGAAGCGGCTCATGGCTGCAGACCGCAAAGATGACATGGCTCTCTTGTGGTCGTACCGCGCCCTGGTCGACATGGCATTCAATGAGCCTGCCAATGACAACCACCGAGATCCGGCACCTGATTTGTCCGAGGGGGGAGCCGACGATCGCGCCGCGTGTGAGATCATTGAAGAGGTAGACCGCCTGCCACCTGACATCCTACCCACTATCGAAGACATGCAACTCGCCACTGGGGTTGAGCCAGGCACAAAATGGCCAGCAATGCCGCGCCCTACAATCTCCGCTGTCGACCTTAAGACAGGCGCGGTGCGACGTGAATTGGGCGGCTTGGCGTTCATCGATGGCAGTCGGCTCTTTGAGTACCGACTCACTCCTGACGCTATAAAATGGAGCCGGCCGGCCACGGTTCACGCCCATCATAAAAGTAAGAAGAAACGCCCAGCGCCGGCACTTGTGCCCAACACCAGCGGAACCTGGAGTTTAGAAAAGCAGATCCAGGCGCGAGAGGAACTTCGGACGATCTATAGCGCCATCCCCGCATCAAGTGTTCGGCTGTTAGAATTAGCTTGCGGACCCACCAATGCTCAGGAAATTGGCGAGGCGTTCGGGAAGCGCGAAAAAACGGCTGAGCGTTTCGGCGTCCGCCTAATCGATCGGGCGCTGAATGACCTCAAGAAGAATTGGCGTCCCCAGATTGCAGTTAAATCCTGAACTAATAAGGGGCTTGTTTCCTCACCCCTCTAACTGGCCACCCTCCGGGGTGGCCTTTCTTTTCAGCACCCAAAAACCTTGAACCACACTTTGGAGGTCCTGATGGACCGCTTCACTCTTTCACGCGCCGCGCATGCGGCAGAGGTCTCGCCGGACACCCTTGCGCGCTGGCTCGACAACTCAGTCATTCGGATGCGCGGCAATGACGTCGACTCCACGTCATCGGGCGTGCCTCGTCGGTTTTCCATTGCTCGCATCATGCAGATCGCCGCCACGCAAGCTTTGGTCCGGCTCGGTATTTCGCCGGCACGAGCAGCAGGCGCTGCAGCGACCTGGACCGACCAGGCTACACCCGGCATCGAGCCGGCTGGAACCTTCGTTGAAGGCGGCACATGGCTGCTCCTGGATAGCGACGGTGCGCGTGTGACGAACTTGGCTGCAGACGTTGCCCTGACCGACTCGCTACGCTCAGCGCCCGCCGCTGCGGCTGCAATGCTTGATCTGCGCCGGCTCCGCGCCCGTGTGCTCGACCGGCTAGAGCCATTGCCAGAAAAATCGATGCCTCCTGCATTCCTCCAATACGAAACGAAAGCCGCACAATGACCCGCTCAATCCCGAAGCTAGAAGAAGATTACGAGCCATTTGCAACGCTATTAGCCCGTAATCTCGAGCTCAACTCCGTGATTGCGAGCTTACGCCGAGAAGCGGCAGAGGTGCGCCAGCAAATGGACGAAGGGGATCGCATAACCAGGGAAGATCGTATCTCCGCCATTGCGGCGGGTACACCTTTTGCGGATCCCGGGCCGGTAAAAGAACGTTTAGCGGATATCCTGCTACGTTTGCGTGATTCTGAGGATGCCGTGACCTTGATCTCAGATCAGATGCGGGTAGAGCGCCAACAAGGCAGCCGGGTGATTAGTGCCAAATTCGCGCAGGAACACCGGTCGATGTTGTCGACCTTCTGGGAGGGTATCGCCAAGGCTGCCCAGGCCAGCTTGGCAATCCATGACCTGCACAACGATCTAAACCGGGCGGGGGTGGAGCCCAAAGGGCTTTCCAATCCGGACATCAGCGTCTTTGACGAGTACGTCGTTCGGTCCTCGTCGACAGCATCAAAGCTTCGGCGCGCCGCGGCGGATGGACTGATCGACCTAAAGATCGTGCCGGAGGTGTTGCGATGAGCGATGCTCCAATGGAGATAAGTGGTTTTGGAGGCGGCTTGCTCGCTCTTGATGGTCACGCCATCAAAGGCTCGCAGGTGGTGACCGGCGCACTGGCTGGCATGAAAAAGCCTGCGCTTCAGGGGTGGGCGGCTACCTATGGCACACCGCACGCTTACAAGGGCAATACGGACATCTTCGCTCCCGGTGTTTTTAGGGACACTCTGGAAGCCAAGTCGGTGGTTCGCTTTCAATTGGACCATGACGACGATTTCATCGTCGCCGATACCAGCGACAGACTGGAACTGCACAGTGACGAGAAGGGTCTTGGTTTCCGGCTTACCTTAAACGATAACGGGTTGGGTGAGATGGTGAAGGGCCGTAAGTTCGATGCCGTTTCCGTTGCCTATGCACCGATCGAGACAAAGACTTACCTGGTCGATGGCAAGCCGTGGCGGCTCATCAAGAAGGCTAGGCTGGCAGAGATAAGCCTTGTTAGGCGTGGCGCCGTCAAACAGGCATTTGCCACACTCGTGGACGCAGCGGACCTGCAGCCGCTCGCCATGGAAATGAAGGGCTCCACGTTTGGACGGGAATCTGCGTATCGAAACATGATGCGGCTGCTTGAAGATCTGGGTGACCGATGAGCCTGCGCACTGATTGGGATTATGACTATGGCGATGTGCTGGAAACCCCTGGCGGGTTTCGCGGTGAAGTCGTCCAGCGGCAGGAGTGGATGCAGCGCAACGGCAACACACGGACCCGGTATTGCATTAAGTCGGCCGATGGCCGGGCCATGTGGTTTCGGTTTTCGGCCCTACGCAGTGTGGCCGGGGCGTTGAAGTCAGAGGGAAGTGCTTCGCTCACCGGCACCATGGCAAAACTTGTTCATCCGCGGAATTCGGAAATTAGTCCTCCAGTTCCTTTGCAAGCTTGTTCGTACCCCGACTATTAAGTTCGAACTCAGCGCCACCAGGGCCAATCTTTGCTCTCGCCGATGCACGAAGGACTGCCGCTATCGCATCATTAGCATCAGATTCTTTGTGGCCGGAGTTCGAGTCGAATAGGTTTCGGGAAACCCCGTTGATCCACGCTGCCGGAATTTCCACCCCGTCTTTGGATCTGGCCTCCATGATAGTTTCAATAGCCCAACTTGCCCGGTTGAGATCATAGGCATATCTCTCGAGGTCCCGCTGTACTCGGACATCGTCATGATAAATCTTCCTGAGCCAAGTCACCGCGTAAAGTAAGAAGCTGACTGCCACGACAGAGGAAACGGTTCCACGAGCAAGAAGAACCCAGATACTAGAAGTTTGCAGTAGAGGCAGTTCGCCTGGCACCTCAATAGAGGCCTGAACCGCCTGTGCATACTCAGTTAGACCGATGTAGGCGAACCAGACAAACACCGCTGATCCAGCCAGCGACAAACCAAACACGCCCCATCGCATCCATCCCGATGCTCGGTTGACCATGGCCTTGCCAAGGCGGCTTTGGATCTCAGTTGTTATGTTTTCCCTTAGGCCGCGTCTAACGTGCATATGATCTCGATCGTCAAGCAACTTCGCGCGCGATTGGAGCTCCGCGTCGCGGATGGATAATTCAGCTTCGAAAGCTTTTCTTCCTAATTTGATTTCCTCTTCCGCCTCCGAGATCATGTCTTCTACTTCTCGGAGCTTACGGACATGCTCTTCATCAAAAGCTTGGCGTCTGCGGTCGGCTTCTGCGTTAACTTCGGTAAGGCGTTCGTTAAGTGTGCTTAATTGCGCCTGAAGAACTGCAGATGCTCCTTCAGCGCCCGCGTTTACTGCCTCCGGTACGACAAAGGTTATGTGCTTCTTGATAATCCCAATAGCGGCTAGACTATCGACCAATTCAGGGCGCGGCGCTGCTCCATTGTTGCCGCGGGAAGTCTCCAGACCGATGTCATCGAAGTATGGGGATGGAGCCCTGTTATCATCGATCTGCTGAGCGCTTTGTCCTACGCCCCGGCGAAAGCGAACCACAAACTGTCCTGTTGCTGAGGAGAAGTCAAATCGCTCGATTGCGCCAAAATCCTTACCTTTGAAAAGTTGGGAATGGACGTCCGCATCGTATTGCAAGCCATTACCGGCCACATGCAGAGTGGCTTCACTCTTGCCGTAGGCCGATATGAGGTCATCCAAAAGCTTTAGAACTTGTTTGTCCTGAAGCTTGCCGGTTCTGAATATTTGCATTGTCGCGCCCCTGCTTGTCCCTCAAGATACAGCAACAACACAGGACTTGGGAAACCAGACCGCAGGTTGCTCACGTCTTTATTGCAGCCAAGGGGTACCCGGATCTCTGCAGCAAACGCGTTTCGGCTACCGTTCGGGCCGCATCGTACTCGCATCCGCAATTCAAAACATGACCCCGGCTCGGGCGCTATGCAGGCTTCCGCTGCCCAGCCAAAATCTGCTTCGCCCTCACTTCGGCTAGACGGGCCGGCCGGACAAACAGTCGGTCTAACAAATCCATTGTCAAATACTCTAACGCCTCGGCTTCATCTGCCGTGTAGGGATCAATATCGTGAGCAGCGTCATTGCCATCTAATGCCGCCACGTCTGCGACCTCGACGATGTCAGGCTCGAGGATCTTCATCTCACCGAGGGACTTTATGCGCACCCGCAAAGCATCGGCAGGAATCTTGCCTGTGAGGCGACCATCGGTCGCGTAAATATGCTTCGTGGCAACGTCGACGGTCTTTCGGTACATTGCTCCGGCAGCCTCGTACCAAGTCATTTGCCGGCATTCATTGGCTTCGCGGAATAGTCCTGCGATGCGCTCTGGAATGGACGCTGCAAGATCTAGGGATGTCGTAGCAATTTTGACTGCGACATTATCAAGCTGCCCATAGTCCCCATCACCCAATTGTCCGGGCAAATCGTGCGGGTTTTTGTTTCCCCCGTAGTGAAATACATAGATCGACGATTTGGTGCACCTATTACAGACGCAGAACAACTCCCATCTGTTTTCTCCTTGGTAGGTGGAACCAGAAACCGAATGCTGAACGGACTTGGTGCCGCAGCGGACGCAATCTCTAACGATAAACCCCATCGACTACCCCCAAGGCATTCCCAGCAACGTTGCTAGCCCAATCCCCAGTTTATAGAGCACGCCGCCCAGCAGCTTTGGGACAGCAAAACCAAGCGCCGCAGCAAGCCAAGGCGGCAAAATCGGCGGCTTCTGAGTGGGTGGTTTGGCTCTGCGTCGCGCCATGAACGGACTCCTTCATTGAGAAAAACTCAATTGCGGATCCGCTTCGCTTTTTGTTGGCCGATTCTCGCTCGTTAGCAAGAGTCAGCGACGTTTCCACCAGTGGTGATTTGTTCACTCTACGTTCTATAGCAGCCCGCCCGATCCGGCGGATTTATTGGAGCCTGCAAAGCTAGAAAGGCCCCGTTCCACTGATGGGACCTGGGGCCTTCTAGATCGCGCCGCCTGACGGGGTACTCCGTCGCGGATTCGCTTAGCTGATTGGCGCGAATTGAATGCCGCAATTTTTGACGCGGTTAACAGTCTCAATAGCCTGCATTTCACCCTTCATGCGAGCCACATCGGCAGCGGCTGCGCCATCGCCTTTCATGAAGAAAGCGGCTGGCCAGAACAGCACAAGCGCTACTCCAGTCATGGCTGCATCTTGATTGCGGTTCTTGTCCTGCTGACCGTAAGCCGCGGCCGCACGGTTTGAAACTGCCTGAGCTTCTTCACGAAGCTGTGGGCAGCTCAGGTTCTCATACAGGCCAGTTGAAACGTAGGTAGGCGCAATGTCTTTCGGCGGCGTTGCGCAAGCAGCAAGCATCGACGTCGCGGCAAGCGCGACTACAGTCTTCTTAAACAATGGAAGTCCCCCAATAACCCGCGCACGTAAGCATTCGCCAACAGAGCGGGCAAGGTCCATTTATTAAAATAGCGTTAAGATTTGTGTAGTTCCCGGCTTGCGCAAATCCACAGCGGAGTCGTTTTCCCTCACAGGACATCACCCACACATGAACCAACCTGATTTTCAGGCGCGATTGCTCGCGCTCATAGGCGAAGCATTGCGCGAAGCCAAACATCCTATCGCAACGGCAGATACCTTACTAGGCGAGGTGGTGGCTGCCCACGCTGCTGCATCCGGCAAGTATGCCACAGCGGCCCTCCTGCGCCTGGTGGCGGCCAATCTGGAGGCGCCCAGTGGCCGATAACATAGCAACGCTCCTAGTATCACTAGAGGCCCGCGTTGCCGGTTTTGAGCGGGAGATGAAACGTGCCGTCGGTATCTCAAATAAATCCGCGAAGTCGATCGAGACCCGCTTTCAAGTTATGAACCGCAACATAGCCGCCGGCGCGTCCAACATAGCAGGCGTGGTCGGCAAAGCCTTCGCCGGCGCAGCCGCCCTCCGCGGCGCACAAGTTCTGATCGACGCATCCACCCGGATTGAGAACAGCCTCAAGGTTGCTGGCCTTGCCGGCGAAGAGCTTACCCGCGTGTACGACACGCTGTTTACGAGCGCACAGCGAAATGCCGCGCCGCTCGAGGCGCTTGTGGACCTTTACGGCCGCGCATCGCTGGTTCAGAAAGAACTCGGCGTCACCACCGGCGAACTGCTAGGCTTCACCGACAAGGTGGCCGTGGCGTTGCGGGTCTCTGGTAAGTCGGCTGCGGAATCGAGCGGCGCGCTGCTCCAGCTTAGCCAGGCGCTCGGCGCCGGCACAGTACGCGCAGAAGAGTTCAACTCTATCCTTGAAGGTGCCCTGCCGATTGCGCAAGCCGCTGCGGCTGGTCTGGAGGAGGCCGGTGGGTCCGTTGCCAAACTTCGTGCCCTTGTTGTGGATGGTAAGGTCTCAAGCGAGGCTTTCTTCCGCGCATTTGAGGCGGGCTCGTCTATCTTGACCGATAAGGTTGCCGGTGCCGAGCTTACGGTAAGCCAGGGGTTCATCCGCCTTCAAAACGTTCTGATCGACACCGCTGGCAAGTTTGACACGGCCACAGGCGGCACGTCGCGGCTTGGCGTTGGCCTTGATCAGTTATCGAACGACATTACCCAGCTTGGCGACACAGCAGAGCGCAACGGCCCGGCAATAGACCGGTTCTTGGACTTCCTGAACGCTGCCGCCACCGACTTTTCCAATTCGGTATTCGCCGGCACGGAACGCGAGCTCCAAGGCATTGCTGGGGCGGTAGACACGATCAGCGCTGCACTGGATCGCTACGGTTCCTCCGTTACAGACGCAGAACTTGCAACGGCGCAAGCCGAGCAAGCCCTCGTTAACTTCGCTCAGAATGGTGCCAGCCAGTTCGGCGCACTTGAGCCGGTTATTCAAGACCTCATCCAGCAATTGCTGGAAGGCCGCGGAACGGCCGAAACAGCATCGGACGCCATCGACGCTATCGGCCAGGCCGGCGACTTTGGTCCGCTGCTTGGGCAACTCAGCGGCCTTGTGGATGGGTTGTTTGCGGTGCGCAGCGAAGCGGTTGCCACTGCGGCTGCGGTTGCTGCAGCGCAACGCGGTGAGACTGCAGGCACCAACATTGAAAGCCAGCGTGCAGAGCAGCAGGCCAACAGGCCCAAGCCGCCTGTTCGGCGGGTTACGATAGAGCAGTACCCGGTTACGCCCGGCGGCTCCGGCTCCGGTTCTGCCGGCCCCGGCTCTTCCAAAAAGACCCCCGGCGAAAACTTCCAAGAAGACATCGATCGCCAGGCAGAACGAAATCGCCTGATGCGGGAACAAACTGCACTGCAGGCAACGCTTAACCCGTTGGTCAATGACTACGGCTTCGCTATCGAGCGGCTGCGTGTACAGCAGGAGTTGCAGAGCGCTGCCACTCAGGCTGGTCTGGAACTTACGCCAGAATTGAAGGCCAAAATTGACGAGCTCGCCACTGGCTACGCGAATGCCAGTGTCGAAGCCAGCCGTCTTGCCGAAAGCCAGGACCAACTAAAGCAGATTGCTTCGGACTTCGGCAATGCCGGGTCGTCGGCGATCAAGGGGTTCACTTCCGATCTTCGCGAAGGCAAGTCTGCGGCTGACGCATTGAGTAATGCCATGTCGTCCATCCTGGACTCGGTCATAGACATTGGTCTGAATGCCTTGCTGGGCGGGTTTGGTGGCGGCGGCGGATTGTTCGCGGGCCTCGGCTCGTTGTTTGGTTTTGCTGGTGGTGGGTACACGGGCGCCGGACCGAAGAACAAGCCAGCGGGAATTGTGCATGCTGGCGAAGTGGTCTGGTCTCAAAAGGACATCGCCCGCGCCGGTGGCGTTGGTGTGGTTGAAGCCCTACGCCGTGGTTATGCGAATGGCGGCGTTGTTGGCTCGCCCGGGCCGGTTACAGGCCGACCTGCCAACAGCAACGGCGCACTTATTGTTCACATCGATCTCGACAACGAGTTGCTCAACGCTCAGGTGACCGACACTGCCGGGCGGGTAGTTGCGGAGGCCGCGCCGGCCATAATCAAGCGTGCCAATCAGAACGCTCCTGGCGTAATTGCCGATACCCAGCGCAGGTTTGGCGCCTAGGCTCATCAACAGGTTTCAACATGTCCATCTTTCTACGTCCATGGCTCGCACCATCGCCGCCCGTTGTCTTCAACCCACTCTCCGTCGGCGTCGCCTTTCTTGTGAACATTGGCTATGCCGGCCCAATCGCAGAGCCCGGAGTGAGGGGTATGACTTGCCCGGCAATCCACACCTGGCCGCCCCGTGGCATCACAGGAGCGACTCCCCGGCGGCGCGTGATAAGTCACGTGCTGCAGTCTGCGCAGGGGCTGGATGGCCAGGCGCGAGAGAAGCTCGGGTCCACAATAATGGCGCTCTCCAAACGCCTCGATGACAGCGTCTTTGTCCAACAGTTTAAGGGGAAGCCCGATGAGCCATTGGCGACCGACGGCATCTGCTTGGCGCCTGCGTTGGTGGCTGGCGACAACATCGTTGAGCGCTCTGGTGAAACCATTCGCGTGGGGGATTTCACGGCGGTCGTGCTGCGCGGAACGCTTGTGCCCTTGGTAAAAGTCTTTGCTGGCTTGATCGATCGTACGGGGGAGCCATCGGCATTGTTCTACTTGAGGCACCCCGAGCAGTTGATTGAGGTGCCCCTGTCGGACGTGCTGTATTCACGGAGAGTAACAGCGCCCCGCGATCACGACGGAAGCGCACTTCTGGCCGCCGGCGACACGTTCGTAGACAGATGGCGGGAGCGGTATCACCTGGCAGATGCAATAGAGCCAATTGGCACCACGCGAACGGCGGCCTGGGTGGAATCGATGAAGGCGATCTTCGCTGTGGTTCGCGCCGCACCGGCCTAAGCCGGTGCGGGCCGGTCACTTTCATTGTGACCTCTAGCGAGCTGCACGCGCGTTGTGTAGCGTTGGCGCGATAAGCGGGGACGCAATGAGATGCGATGGCGGAGAGGACTGCTACGGTTCTGGGTTGTACTATCACTCGGATGGATAGCGGTTGTGGCCGCAATCTATAGGCCCTGGTCCATCTTTGATAACTGGTGGACCAGCCGTTGGATGGTAGACAGTCTAGCTAAGGCGCCTGCCAGTGATGCCAATGCGAGTGGCTTGGCAATGTGGACTGACAGTCTAGCTGTTTACGAACCGCAAGTTATGTTAGTCGCGGCTCTTTTGTTGGCGCCCTTGGCAGCGCTGGTGCTGGCGTTTGTAGGTCAATGAATAATCCAAGGCTTTAAAGCCGAGGCTACTCGCATCTAACAGCCTGACCGGAGCCGTAGCTTAGTGCGTCACGATCTGGGTCGTAACTGCTAGGCAAAGGCTATCACCTTCTTCTAGCTCCTCCCGCAGCGCAGAGCGAACTCCCTTCATCGTAACGTTCGTTGTCAGCGTGAAAGTACTTGGCTGGATCCGAGCTGTGTTACCTAGACGCTGGAGCATGGAAAAAATGCGCTCCAGTTTATCGGGCGATCCAGTGATGTTAGCGGAAACAAGCAGTTTCTTAGTCATGGTCTAGGCCTTTTCGGCATGACCCTAGGTTGACCTCCGCGCTGTCACTGTTACGCTCCAGCCGGCTGCCAGCCCTATCGGGTCGGTTGCACACGCCGGCCGGACAGCGCTCGCCTCTCGAAAAGGAACGCTGTCCGCCGGCCACACCACAGTTTGCGGTGCTGCGTTGATCTTGCACCATCTATGGCTATCGGCAATCTGACCTAATTTGGGACATCTGGGCCGAGATTCATTTTTCCTGTTATCGCTGCTTGCTACAGCAGCCAAGAAAAACCGGTTTTCTCCGATGTCACGAGGCAGCAGACATGTACAATATCAGTCACTTAAGCAGTTTATGAACTAGGAATATGTTCTGCGATGTATCGTCGCTTCCACATCTCTGTCACAAACGCGCCGTCTCGGGGGTAAAGCTGCAGGTGAATACTGTTTGATCACAAGGGTCTAAGGTGATTTGCACGCTGTCAATCACCGAAATGTTTACTGATGCACTTTGGAATTTAATTCTTTTCCCGACCAGAGGAAGAAACGTGCGTCGGCCACTAGTCCTAGTGCATCTAGGATGGGCGCCGTTGAATAAGAGTAAACCCGCTTATTCTTCCCTGCACACCTCGCCGCATTAAGCGAACTCTCTTACTCTAACCCATTGAAAATAAACGCATATTTCTATTGTCAGTTCCCTTGAGATGATGCATGTTAATCCGGCTGCACAACGCGGCCGGGGCAAACTAATGATCCAGATTTTTGGGAAGTGGTACGAGCGTAAGTTCATCGAGCGCGTTTTAGATGCGACGATCCATGGCGGCCCAGCGGCCCTTATTGGACATGAGCAATTTGTCGAACTGGCTATTGGAGCGCTCGACACCGCGGATGGCGATGACTGCCTTGAGCTAAGCGAGGATTTTGGCGACGGAGGAGAGATCGACAGCCAGTGGCGAGTTAGCGAGGCAGCCTGAACCTATCGCCCCGCTGGCCAATCGCCATTCGCAACCCATGGAAGACCCGCCGGCGGGGTGCCTATGAGCCACTAAAATCAGCAAAGATGTTATCCACAGGTTATGAGAACCGCGCACAAAGTGCGGTTTTCGCCAACTAAGTCATTGATTTTGCTAGGTGAGTGGCGGGTAGAGAGGGATTCGAACCCCCGGAACGCTTGCACGTTCGCCGGTTTTCAAGACCGGAGCAATCAACCACTCTGCCATCTACCCGTAGACTCGGCTTTAGCGGCAGAGTGGCGCTTTGTCTAGCTCTGCTAAGGCAACAGAACCACCGATCCGGTTGTCTCGCGTCCCTCAAGAGCGCGGTGTGCTTCGGCAGCTTGGTTCAACGGGAAAGTGCTGTTGACGTTGACTTTGACGTCGCCTCGCAGGACCGCGTCGAACAGCAGGCCAGCCCCTTCGAGCAGCGCGTCGCGTGTGCTGAGGTAATGCGCGGTGGTTGGACGCGTCACATAGAGCGAGCCCTTGCGCGAGAGCGCAGTAATATCGGGAATGCTGACGACGCCCGAGGCGTTGCCGAAGCTCACCATGAGGCCGCGTGGCCGCAGGCAATCGAGAGATTTCTCAAACGTAGCCTTGCCTACGCCATCGTAAACGACGTCGACGCCCTTGCCTGCTGTAATCTCCTTGACGCGCACGGCGAAATCTTCCGCGCGGTAGTTGATCACATGGTCGCAACCATGGGCTCGCGCGAGTTCCAGCTTTTCTTCGCTGCCCGCCGTGCCGATGACGGTCGCGCCAAGGGCCTTCGCCCATTGTGTCGCAAGGAGGCCAACGCCGCCTGCAGCAGCGTGCCAGAGGATGGTTTCGCCCTTTGCAAGCGCCCAGGTCTTGAAGAGCAGATAATAGGCTGTAAGCCCCTTGAGCATGATCGCTGCAGCGGTTTGGTCGTCAATGCCGTCCGGTACCGGAACCATGCGGTCTGCAGCGGCCAACCGTTCAGTGGCGTAGGCGCCGATCTGGCCTTGGTAAGCCACTCGATCGCCGACCTTGACGTCTTGAACCCCATCGCCGACGGCAGTGATGATGCCGACACCTTCATTGCCCGCCACAAAAGGCGTTTGCACCGGATAAAGGCCGGAACGTTGGTAGGTGTCGATGAAGTTGAGACCGATCGCGGTCTGCCGAAGTGCGATCTGCCCCGGCCCGGGACTTCCGAGCGGTCGATCTTCAAAGCTCAGTTGCTCTGGTCCGCCGGTTTGGTGAACGACAATGGCTTTGGTCATGGCCGGGGTTTCCGTGGTGCTGATTTCGGCCGCGCTTGCGCGCGAGCAACTGGACTGGTCTTGGAACGGACACGCGAGCGCGCCACCGCGGCTTCAGCGGTTGTCGCCGAACCCGTAGCGCCGGTGAACGGAGCCACGGGAGTGGGCCCGCCGCCTACCCTCGCCTTCTTGCGCTTTGACGCCAGGATGTTGATGGTTTCGACCAGCACCGAAAATGCCATGGCTGCGTAGATGTAGCCTTTGGGGATATGGAAGCCCAAGCCATCGGCTACAAGCGAGACACCGATGAGCAGGAGGAAGGCTAGCGCCAACATCTTGGTCGTCGGGTGGTCCGAAACAAATTTGGCCACTGGCCCGGACGCCACGAACATCACTCCGACAGCAACGATAACTGCTGCGATCATGACCTCGACGTCATCGGCCATACCGACAGCCGTGACGATGGAGTCGATGGAAAACACCATGTCGATGACGATGATTTGTCCGATCACGGCAGCGAACAAGGCCGTGGCCTTGCCTGCCACGTCTGTCTCATGTGGCTCTTCGATGGCCGCATGCATTTCATGGGTAGCCTTATAGACCAGGAAGGCGCCGCCGGCGATCAGGATCAAGTCTTTCCAGGACAGGTCGAGCCCAAAGAGCGATATGGCCGGCTGGGTCAGGCTGATGATCCAACTAATGACCAGGAGAAGCAGGATGCGGAATATCAGCGCAAGCGCAAGGCCTAGCTGACGCGCACGGTCTGCCTGTTCCTTAGGAAGACGGGATACCAGAACGGAAATGAAAACGATATTGTCGATCCCCAGCACGATCTCCATGACCGTCAGGGTTCCAAAGGCGATCCAGGCATTGGGATCGGACAATAGCTCTAGCATGTGTAGCTCCGGTGCGAGTCTGTTGCGAATTGTTTATGCGCTGGGACCCGCTTGGGAAAGCCTCCCCGGCAGTTTCTTTGCTGCGTCGATCAGCGGCACCGTAGTGGATGGTCGCGACTGGATTGCAAGCACCGGCAAGTGGTAGCCTTTTATCGAAGCGGCCGGCGAGATCGCTTGAGCCACAGCAAGATAAGTGCCGGAGATTGTGCCAATGAGCAGCCATGATGCGATTGTTGTCGGTGGAGGGCTGACGGGTGCCGCTGCGGCTATCACATTGGCGCAAGCAGGCCTCGATGTCGTTCATCTTGCGCCCGAAAGACAGGCAGATCGGCGGACGTCCGCATTGATGCAGCCAAGCGTCGATTTCCTTCTTAGTTCGGCAATGATCGAGCAGCCGGATTTATTGGGACACAAGCTGACTCAGATTCGGATCATCGACGCAACGCAGCGCCTTATCCGCGCTCCCGAAACTCTCTTCGATGCGCGGGAAGCTGGTCTTGATGCATTTGGCTGGAACTTTGCCAATGCGGGTCTGCTCCAGCAATTCAAAAGCATAGCGGCAACGCTGCCCAATCTAAGCGCACGCGATCTGATGGTATCCGCCATTGTGGTCGATGACAACGGTCACCGATTGGAGCTAAGCGACGGATCGACGCTCTGGGGTAGGCTACTCGTGGGCGCCGATGGCAAGAACTCCTCCGTGCGTGCCGCAGCGGGCATTCCGGTCCGGGAGCAAAAGTTTACGCAGGCAGCCTTGGTCTGTGACCTTGAACTGTTCCGGCCCCTTGGCACCACTTCCATCGAGTTTCACTATCCGGAGGGGCCGTTCACGCTTGTTCCTGCGGGCGGCAACAAGGCTAATCTGGTCTGGATCGATCGATTGCCTGTGCTTGAGGCGGCTAAGGCCAGCGCTGAGCCGGTATTCGCCGCAACTTTGCTGGAACGATCGCAACGTCTGTTCGGCGCCATTCGACCGGTGACGCCCGCTTTTGTTTTTCCGCTCAGCACCCTTACGGTGAACATTGCGGGCAGCCGGGGCGTGGTGCTTGTCGGCGAGGCCGCACATGCTTTCCCGCCCATTGGGGCACAAGGGCTAAACCTTGGACTGCGCGACGTCGCAGAGCTTGCCAGTGCGCTTGAAGGCACTAATCGCATTGCGCCTAATTGGGCAAGCAGCGTCAGTACCCAATACGCCGCGCTGCGAGCGGGCGATCTGGCGCGAACGGGCACGATGGTGGATGCTTTGTTCCGCTCGCTCTTGGCGGACATGCTGCCGGTTCAGGCCATGCGAGCCGGAGGGCTATGGGCCTTGAAGCTGATGCCTGAACTGCGCCGCCGGGCATTTACCCTGGGCATGGGTCAGCGCTGAAAAGAAAAGGCCCGGTTTCCCGGGCCTGTTTATCATCTTGCCTTACTGAGCGGCCGGTTCCGCAGGAGCTTCAGCGGCTGGAGCCTCGCCTTCAGCCGGAGCCTCGCCATTGTCAAGCTGACGGCGCAGTTCTTCGGCTCGGTCCTGAAGCACCTGCTCAAGGGCGTTTTCGCCTGATGTTTCCTGACGGAACTGATCGAAGGTCAGCGAAGCGTCACCATCATAAGCTGCAGTGAAACCGGCCAGCGTGATATCGATGGTCAAGTCTTCATTCTGGCGGTTCTTGGCCGTGAGCTTAAGCGTGCTGCCCTTCTTGAGCGAGTCAACATATTGCTCATTGATCACCAGCTGTGTCGCGCAAGACGTCGGGTCGCACAGCATATAGGGCACACGTACAGGTTTGGAGCCGTCGATCTGCCAAGTCAGGCCAAATGGCAGCAAAACGCCCAATGGCACTGCCGCAACGGCCAGCAAACGCGATTCCTGACCCGGATCGTCACGCAGCAGGAACGATCCCAAGAACTGGCCGTTCGCCAAAACCACCTGGCGCATGATGCAGGCTTCCTGGCCATCAGGAAGCGGGTCGCAAACCTTGAGCCAGTTCTGCCCTGGATTGGCCGAAGCAGCAGCAGCGCCTTGCGCCGGCGCTGCCGGGGTCTCAGCGGCTGGAGCCTCCGGCGTCGGAGTTTCTTGTGCAAAGGCCGACAGCGGGGACAGCATGAGCGCGGCCACCGCTAAACCGGCGACGAGGGGTTTCCTGAAGTTCATAGAATATCCTTGGCTTCCTGGGCAGTCCCGGTGGTCAATACCACCATAAGATTTTGAACTGCCCTTCAAGTGCTGAAATCGGGCAATAACATGACCGATACATCTTGCCAAAGCATTATGGCAGGCAGGGTTATCGCAGCCGTGCTCAAGCCGCATTTTCGGCCAGTTTTGCTAGGCGGGACAGGATCGCAGCAGTCCCCTTGAGGCGGTCATTTGCCTTTGGCCAGTTGCGGGCGAACACGAGTTTCTGATCGGGCTTGATCCGTACTTGGTTGGCTGGATCGCTGACCATGCGCACCAGCGCACCCGGATTGGGAAACTCATTGTTGCGCAAGGTCAGTACCGCGCCTTTGGGTCCGGCATCCACCTTCTCGACATTGGCCTGGCGGCAAAGCGCCTTAACCAAGATGACCTTGAGCAGCGCCTCGACTTCCTCTGGCAGCGGGCCGAAGCGGTCGATCAGTTCGGCGCCAGCCCCATCAATGTCGCGGATGTCGGTGAGATCGCCCAAGCGCCGGTACAGCTGCATACGCAGCTGCAAATCGGGCACATAGTGCTCGGGGATCATCACCGGCATGCCCAACGAGATCTGTGGGCTCCACTCGTTTTTGTCTTCGTAGTCCTCATCGCCATTCTTGAGGTTGGCAACGGCCTCTTCCAGCATGGACTGGTAAAGCTCGTAGCCCACTTCGCGGATGTGGCCCGACTGCTCGTCGCCCAACAGATTGCCTGCACCACGGATATCCAGATCGTGGCTCGCCAGCTGGAAGCCGGCGCCAAGGCTTTCAAGCGACTGCAGCACGCCAAGCCGGCGCTCGGCCGTGTCGGTCAGCTTCTTGTCTGCCGGCACCGTGAACAGCGCATATGCGCGCGCCTTGGCGCGGCCGATGCGGCCACGGATTTGGTAAAGCTGCGCCAAACCGAAATTATCGGCCCGGTGCACGATCAAAGTATTGGCATTGGGTATGTCGAGCCCTGATTCCACGATGGTCGTGGCCACCAGCACGTCGAACTTGCCGTCATAGAAGGCGTTCATCAAATCATCAAGCTCGCCCGGAGCCATCTGCCCATTGGCAACGACATAGGAAACTTCGGGCACTTGCGTGCGCAGGAAATCGGCGATGTCGGGCTGGTCCTTGATGCGCGGCACCACGTAGAAGCTCTGTCCGCCACGGTATTTTTCGCGCAGCAGCGCCTCGCGAATGGAGAGTGGATCGAACGGCGAGATGAAGGTGCGGATCGCCAGGCGATCCACTGGCGGTGTCGCCAGCAGCGACAGGTCGCGCACGCCGGTCAGCGCCAGTTGCAGCGTGCGCGGGATCGGCGTTGCGGTCAGTGTCAGCACGTGAACATTGGCCTTGAGCTCCTTGAGGCGCTCCTTGTGGCCCACGCCGAAGTGCTGTTCCTCGTCGATGATGAGAAGCCCGAGGTCGCGGAACTTGATGGTCTTGCTCAGGAGAGCATGTGTGCCGACAACAATGTCGACCTGCCCGTTAGCGAGGCCTTCCTTGGTGGCCTTGAGCTCGGCCGAGCCCACCATGCGCGACGCCTGCCGCACGCGGACAGGAAGGCCCGCAAAGCGCTCGGAGAAGGTCTTGAAGTGCTGGCGCGACAGCAACGTTGTTGGCACCACCACAGCAACCTGCTTGCCGCTGAGCGCCACCGCAAACGCCGCACGCAAGGCAACTTCCGTCTTGCCGAAACCCACGTCGCCGCACACCAGCCGGTCCATGACGCGGCCGGAGGTCACATCATCGAACACCGCTTCGATGGCCGCCATCTGGTCCTCGGTCTCTTCGTAAGGGAACCGCGCCGCGAACTCGTCATAAGCGCCCGGACTAATCTCCACCACATCGGCGCGCGTCAGCAGGCGGGCTGCAGCGATCTTAATCAGCTGCTCCGCCATCTCGCGGATGCGTTTCTTCAGGCGCCCCTTCTTGGCCTGCCAGGCAACGCCACCGAGCTTGTCGAGCGTCGTATTGCCCTCGTCCGAGCCATAGCGAGTCAGCAGTTCGATATTTTCGACCGGCAGGTAGAGCTTGGTGTCGCCACCATATTCAAGCTCCACGCACTCATGCGGCGCTCCGCCAGCCTCGATCACCTTGAGGCCCAAAAAACGCCCGATACCGTGGTCGACGTGGACCACCAGATCGCCCGCGGCGAGGCTCGCCGCCTCGGTCAGCGCATCGCTCGCCTTCTTCTTGCGCTGCGGCCGCAGGATGCGTTCGCCCAGAATGTCCTGCTCGCTTAGGACCACCAGATCTTTGGTTTCAAAGCCAGTTTCGAGCGGCAGGACCACGAGCGACGTTGTCGCGGCACTCGTGGTTTCCGCATCACGCCAGTTTTCGGCCAGGCGCGGATTGGTCAGGCCGTGATCCTTGAGCACCTGCACCATGCGGTCCCGCGTGCCCGTGCTCCAGCACGCAACAATCGCCCGCCGCCCGCGCCGGCGCTCTTCCAGCAGTCGATCAACAACCGCCTGGAACAAATTGGTGTCCTGCGCCAATCGCGCGGCGGCAAAGCTGGGCGCAATCTGCCCGCCCGCATCATCGGACGCCTTGGTGCCGGGCGCCAGGAACTGGCTGAGCTGCACCACCGATGCCCCGGCCAGAGCGTAAGGATGCTCGTCAACGGCGTAAAGCAGTTCAGGCTTAACCGGCTTATACGGCGCCCCTGCCCCTGAAACCTTGGGTGCCATCCGCGCCGCTTCGCGTGCCTCGTAATAGTCGCGGATCTGCGTCACTCGGTCCGAGTACGCCTCGGCCGCCTGCTCATCAAACACGTAAGGCGCGTCCCCAACATAGGCCGTCAGCGTATCGAGATGCTCGTAGAAGAACGGCAGCCAGTGCTCGGTACCCGAGTAGCGCGAGCCACCGCTCACCGAAGCATAGAGCGTGTCGTCCACCGTATTGCCACCAAAGGCAGCCGTGTACCGTTGCCGGAACCGCCGGATTGTCTCCTCGGTCAGCACCACCTCGCTCATCGGCGTCAGGTCGACACGCTTGAGCTGCCCCGTGGTGCGCTGCGTATCGGGATCAAAAGTCCGGATCGACTCAAGCTGACTGCCAAAAAAGTCGAACCGTAGCGGGGCCTCGGCGCTCGCCGGATAAAGGTCTACCAGCCCGCCACGCACCGCATACTCGCCGCTTTCCCGGACGGTCGGCACGCGCAGATAGCCATTGTTCGCCGCCCAAGCGATCAGCTTTTCGCTGTCTACCACTCGGCCAGTCGCGGCCGAAAACGACATGGTCTCCACCACATTCCGCGGCGGCAGGCGCTGGATCAAGGCGTTCACCGCCGTAAGCACCACAGCGCCTTTGGTCCCGCTCGTCAGCGCCGCCAGCGTGTTCATCCGCGCGGCAATGGTTACGTTGTTCGGGGACACGCGGTCATAAGGCAAACAGTCCCAGGCGGGCAGTTGGAGGACCGTGTGCCCCGGCAACATGGCCGTCAGGATCTCGGCCATCCGCTGTAACCGCCGACCATCGCGCGCCACAAAGACAATGCTCGCTGCATCATCAGGCGCAGCCTCGATCCGCTTCTGGATCAATTGCGCCAGCACCATAGGCTGCATGCCATCAGGTACATTGGCGATGGTGCGGGTCGGGCGCTGGGCTACGATCTCGTTCATTTCCCCACCCGCGCCTGATGATCAGCAATGACTTCAGCCAAAAACGCCTTATCGATGTGATCGGGCGGCGTTTCCTGCCCCATCACCCATTTGAGAAGCGGCGGATCTTCTTCGCTCATCAGCACTTCGAGCCGGTCCAGCTCAGAAGCGTCCATGGCTTCGGTGTGCGCATCCGCATAGGGCCCCAGAACTAGATCCATTTCGCGCGTCCCCCTGTGCCAGGCACGGTAGCGCAGCTTCTTGCGGCGCATGGAAATGTCTTCACCGGCAGTCATTTGACACACCATGATCCCGTTTGTTCTCGCTTTGGACGCAAGCTTTATCCACATTGAACCGGCTTGTCAGCCCTTCACGGAGCGTGTTGGCGGTAGGCGTCGGGCTGTGCAAGTTTGGTTGCCAAGGAGAATCGCCTCGTGTCCCGCCCGGAATCCTTGTCGCCGCTGTTTCGTTCCCTGCGCTCGATCAAGGGCGTGGGTGACAAGCTTGCCGCCTTGCTGACGCGCTACTTTGGCGCGCCTGAAGGACAAGAAGCGATTGCGCTCGACATCCTGATGCATATGCCTTCGGGGGTCGTGGACCGGCGTCGGCAGGTCGGCATCGCCGAGGCTTATCTCAACCAGATCGTGACGCTGAAGCTCCACATCGACCGGCACCAGCCACCTCCCAAAGGCAAGCCGCACATTCCGCACCGCGTCTTTGCCCATGACGAGACCGGCGACGTGCAGCTCGTGTTCTTCCGCGCGCAAGGCGGCTGGGTCGAGCGGGCGCTACCCGAAGGCGAAGAGCGCTTCGTTTCCGGCCAGATTGGGTTCTTCAACGGCGAAAAACAGATCACCCACCCCGACTACATCGTCGAGCCCGACAAGTTCGACACCCTGCCGCTGGTCGAACCGGTTTATCCGCTCACCCAAGGGCTGAGCTCCAAGGCACTCTCCAAGCTGGTACGCCAAGTCGTCGACAACATTCCGCCGCTGCTCGAATGGGCCAGTGAGCACACCCTGCAGCAGCGGAAGTGGCCGACCTTTGCCCACGCCATGAAGTCCGTCCACCTGCCAGCCTCGCCCGAGGAGGCCGAACTATGGGCCCCTGCCCGCATGCGCCTTGCCTATGACGAATACTTCGCCGGTCAGCTCACCCTGCAACTGATCCGCTCCACCATGGTCGCCGACCGCGGCATAGCCCGTGCCTTCACCGGCGAGATCACCGCGCGGGTCAAGCATGCCCTGCCCTTCTCGCTCACCGAAGGCCAGCAGAAGGCGGTCGACGAAATCCGCACCGACCTTGCCTCGCCAAACCGCATGTCACGACTGCTCCAAGGCGATGTCGGTGCGGGAAAGACCGTCGTCGCCCTCATGGCGATGGCCGCTATGGCCGAAAGCGGCGCCCAGTCTGCCCTCATGGCACCGACGGAGCTGCTCGCCGCACAACACTTCAAGACGCTAAAGCCGCTTTGCGACCTGGCAGGCTTTGGCTGCGAACTCCTCACCGGCAAAATGGGTGCCGCCGAGCGCCGCGCCAAGCTGGCCGGCATTGTGAGCGGCGAGACCACTATTGTTGTGGGTACGCACGCACTGTTCCAGTCCGGCGTTGAATTCCACAACCTCGGGTTGACTGTTGTCGACGAGCAGCACCGTTTCGGCGTCCATCAGCGTCTTGCCCTGTCCGACAAAGGCAAGCACACCGACCTCTTGGTGATGACAGCCACGCCCATCCCCCGCACCCTGGTGCTCACCCATTTCGGCGATATGGAAGTCAGCATCCTGCGCGAGAAGCCCCGTGGTCGCCAGCCGATCGACACGGCGGTGCTCTCCATTGGCGATTATGATCGCGTCATCGCGCGTCTTCGCGCCCGGCTCGATGAGGGTGCCCAAGCCTTTTGGGTCTGCCCGTTGGTGGAGGAAAGTGAGCATCTCGACGTCGTTGCCGCCGAAGATCGTTTCGCGGAGCTGCAGAAGATATTCGGCGACCAGGTGGCCCTCGTCCACGGCCGCATGAGCGCCGCTGCCAAGCAGGAGGTCATGCAGCGGTTTTCGGCGAACGAACTTAAACTCCTCGTCGCCACCACCGTCATCGAAGTGGGCGTCGACGTGCCCAACGCCTCAATCATGATTATCGAACATGCCGAGCGCTTCGGCCTGGCGCAATTGCACCAGCTACGGGGCCGCGTCGGCCGCGGCTCGCAGCGCTCCGCGTGCCTCCTGCTCTACAAGGATCCCTTGAGCGAAACCGCAAGGGCGCGTCTCGACACCATCAAATCCACCGAAGACGGCTTCGAAATCGCTGAACGCGACCTCGAACTGCGCGGCCAGGGCGACGTCCTCGGCACCCGCCAATCCGGCATGCCCGGCTACCGCCTCGCCGTCCCGGACGTCCACCGCCACCTCCTCGACTTCGCCCACGACGACGCCAAGGATTTGCTCGCCCGCAATCCCGGTCTCACTGGCCCCGAAGGCGAGGCAGCACGAACAGCCCTCTACTTGTTCCGCAAAGATCTAGCCATCCCGCTGATCCGAGCGGGCTGAGGCACGATGTATCCCCCAACGCACTTCCCTCGGACTTGATCCGAGGGCCGCCCTCAACGAGGCACAAGCTTCCAGTGGTCTTCGGATCAAGTCCGAGGACAGCGCTGTGTGTTCGGCAAAAGAAAAAGCCTACTCCACCGTCACCGATTTAGCGAGATTACGAGGCTGGTCCACGTCCGTGCCCATGAACACCGCCGTATGATAGGCCAGCAACTGCACTGGAATACACGCCAAGATCGGCGCCACAAAGCTCGACACCTGCGGGATGACGATCACATCGGCTACGCCATGCCCCACCGTCCCAGCGCCCGCTGCGTCGGTGATGAGGATGATCTTGCCGCCGCGTGCCGCAACCTCCTGCATGTTGCTCAGCGTCTTGTCGACCAGCTCGTCCGATGGCGCCACGACAATTACCGGCATGTCCTCATCCACTAGGGCGATGGGACCATGCTTGAGCTCACCTGCCGCGTAACCTTCGGCGTGTATGTAGCTGATTTCCTTGAGCTTCAGCGCGCCTTCCATGGCGATCGGGAACATCGGCCCACGTCCTAGATAGAGCACGTCCTTGGCGCGACTCAGGCGCTTGGCGATGTCCATGATCTGGGATTCGGTGTTCAGCGCCTGCGATACTGCCGTCGGCAGATGCACCAGCGAGCGCACGAACTCGGCCTCCTGCTCCACCGTCAGCACGCCCCGCGCACGACCGGCCGCGATAGCAAGGCTGGCGAGTGCCGTCAGTTGCGCCGTCAACGCCTTCGTGGACGCTACGCCGATTTCAGGACCGCACAGAATGGGGAACACCACGCTTGATTCCCGAGCGATCGTCGACTCCAGCGTGTTTACCAGCGAAGCCACATGCTGGCCTTGCCCGGCGCAATAGCGCAGCGCCGCAAGGGTGTCTGCGGTTTCGCCCGATTGCGAGATGAACAGCGACAAGCCACCTTTTTCCAGCGGTGGCTCGCGATAGCGGAATTCAGACGCCACATCGATGTCGACGGGCAGCCGGGCATAGCGTTCAAACCAGTATTTCGCTACAGCGCCGGCCAGATAGGCGGTGCCGCAGGCGCTGATCGTCAGGCGGGTCAAATCGGCAAAGTCGAACGGCAGGGTTTCGCGTATCGCGACCTTTTCAGCACCCATGTCCACGTAATGGCTCAAGGTGTGCGAAATGGTCTCGGGCTGCTCGTAGATTTCCTTGGCCATAAAGTGGCGGTGATTGCCCTTGTCGACCAGCAAGGCCGAGGCCTGCGACACCTGCTGCTCGCGCTGTACGATGGCATCCTTGCCGTCGCGGATGGTCACGCCCTTCGGCGTAATCACCGCCCAGTCACCGTCTTCGAGGTAGGTCAGCCGCGAGGTGAACGGCGCCAGCGCCATGGCGTCGGAGCCCAGATACATTTCCGTCGTGCCATAGCCGATGGCAAGCGGCGCACCGTGGCGGGCTGCGATGAGGAGGCCATCTTCGCCCTTGAAAAGGAACGCCAGCGCGAAGGCCCCCTTGAGCTTTTTTAAGGTCCGCGCGACCGCAAGCTCGGGATCAGCGCCATTGGCCAATTCCCGGCTGGTCCAGAGCGCAACGGACTCTGTGTCGGTCTGCGTCTTTGGAAAATAGTCATCCTTGGCGAGGTCGGCGAGCAGTTCGCGGAAATTCTCGATGATACCGTTATGAACCACGGCCACGCGCTCAGTGGCATGCGGATGCGCGTTCTGCTCAGTTGGCGCGCCATGGGTCGCCCAGCGCGTATGGCCAATCCCAATCTGCCCACTGAGCGGCTCGAAGCTCAGCTTCTGCGCCAGATTGCCTAGCTTGCCCTCGGCCCGTCTGCGCGCAATGTCGCCGCCCTCGAGCGTTGCAACGCCGGCACTGTCATAGCCGCGATATTCCAAACGCTTAAGCGCATCCACAAGCCGCGTGGCGACCGGTGCGCTCCCGACAATTCCGACAATGCCGCACATGCTATTTTCCCTTTGACGCTTTCTTGGCGAGTGCCCGCTCGCGCACCTTGGGCGCATAGCCCAGCTTGTTCTCTTGCCGCGCCCGACCAAAGGCCACGGCGTCCGGCGGCACGTCGTCGGTGATGACGCTGCCGCTCGCGACTAACGCCCCTTCGCCAATCATCACCGGTGCCACGAGCGCGCTGTTTGAGCCAAGAAACGCATTGTCGCCAACAATCGTGCGATGCTTGTTGTAGCCGTCGTAGTTGACCGTGATCACCCCTGCACCGACATTGACGTTCGCGCCGATGTCGGCGTCGCCAATATAGGTCAGATGGCTCACCTTGGCGCCCTTGCCGATCTCGGCCTTCTTGATCTCGACGAAATTGCCAACCTTGGCCCCTTCGGCCAAGTTTGCCTCTGGCCGCAAGCGGGCAAATGGGCCAACAGAAGCATTGCGCCCGATGTGCGCCCCTTCGATGTGGCTGAAGGCATGAATCACAGCGCCGGTTTCGATCACCACGCCCGGCCCGAACACCACATTAGGCTCAATCGTGACGTCCTGAGCAATTTGAGTGTCATACGAAAACCAGACGCTGGCCGGATCCTTGAGCGTCACGCCCGCCTTCATGAAGTCCTCGCGCCGGACCTCCTGAAACAGCGCTTCGGCTCGCGCCAACTGCGAGCGATCATTGACGCCCATGACGTCATTCTCGGGCGCTATGCCGTAGCCGACCTTCTTGCCCGCCGCGTTGGCGAGACCAACCAGATCCGTCAGATAGTATTCGCCCTGCGCATTGTTGGTTTCGACCTTATCGATCAGGTCGCGGAACACTTCGGCGCGGAACGCTAAAATACAGGCGTTGCAAAGCCCAATCTGCCGCTCGGCCTCCGATGCATCCTTATGCTCGCGGATCGCCAGCAAGGTTTCGCCATCGGTGATGAAGCGGCCATAGCCGGTCGGGTCCTTTGGCTCGAACCCCAAAATCGCCACGTCCAGCCTGGCATCGAGCCGATCCAGCACGACACGGAAATTCTCGCCCCGAAGCAGCGGGTGATCGCCATAGACGACCGTCACATAGCCAGTCGCATCCTTGAACAGATCGCGCGCCATGGACGCGGCATGTGCCGTTCCCTTGGCCTCGCTCTGTTCAAAGTGCACGATGTCCGAATGCATCTTGCTAATAGTTTGCCGGATCGCATCATGCTTGGGACCGGTCACCAGCGCGATCTTCGTCGAGCCAGCCTCGCGCGCTGCCCGCGCCACATGCGCTACGATCGGCAATCCACCAACCGGATGCAAAACCTTGGGCGTTGCCGATCGCATGCGGGTGCCTTCGCCCGCTGCAAGGATGATCGACAGCAGTTCAGTCATGGTCTTCTCCGGTTGGCACGTTTAGCGGCGCCCATTTACACAGATTTATGGCAGGTAAGAGTTGGCGAATGCCTAATCTGACCGGCATGGTTCTATCTAGTCGTTTATTTGATTCGAATGCGACGCGAGGGAACGCCGGCGTGGCCAGGGCATCGGAACAGTTTCGGCAATCGGACGCAACGGTCTGGGGCATCGTCGCCTTGGTGAGCTGCGGCATCGCCGTCATGGGCGCCAATATCTCTGCGATCGTGCCGTCTAGCATCCTGGGTGGTCTGCACCGTACGCGTATCGAAGGCGCTTCGCTCGAGCAGTTGCGGCTGCAAGTGGCTGATCTGCGCCAGCAGTCGCTGGAGCTCAAACGCGAGAACGGCCAGTTGCTGACCCGTTTTGCGCTGGAAGAACAACAAGCCAACGAAGTCGTGCAACGCGTCGGCGCGCTCGAGGTCAGCTTGCCACGGCTTCTCGAGGGTTTGCCGGAGGGCCCGGCGGTCGACCGCTCGACGATAACGTCTTCCATCGGGCAGGATCAGGCACTGGTTTATGAAGCCGAGGGCGGATCCGTTGCCATCCGCCAGCGGCCAATGCTCGAAGCGCAGCAGCCGGTTCAACAACCTTTGCCCGTCGCGCCACCCAACCAAGTTGCAGCCCTGACACCAGCCGAGCCCATGGGGTTCGGCGTGGCTCTCGGCACGCCGGTCGCGCCCGAGCAGGCCGAAAGTGCCTGGCGCGATTTGTCCATGAAGCTTGGGCCGCTTCTGTTCGGCCTCAGCCCGCTGCTGGCCGATGAAGCCGACAGCGCAAACAAGCGGATCATCGTTGGGCCGCTCAATCAATTGTCCGAAGCGACAGCGCTGTGCGGCAGGCTGGAGCGTGTGTCTATCTCGTGCATGCCCGTGCCGTTTACCGGCACACCTCTCGAAACACCCCCTGCGGCGCAATAGCGGTTGACAGCGGAGGCTGGCTGGCTATGTTCCGCCGCGACGCTCCAGGCGTCGGCTTTGGTTACGTGCCGGTAGCTCAGTGGTAGAGCATTCGACTTTTAATCGAATGGTCGAGGGTTCGACCCCCTCCCGGCATACCAAATTCCTTTCCCATCAAAGCGAGCCCTTCCGGTGTCACAGGACAGCATCGATCTCCTCAAGGTGCTCGCGGCCACGGTTCTGGTTTTCGCTCTTGGGACGCTGGTGATGCTCTATGTCATCTTCGGCCTGTCCCAGTATGGCGCCGACCTGCCGATGATCGGCTCGCTCCCGCTCACCGCGCCACCCGAGATGGTGCCGTTGCTCGCCAATACCCAGTTGTTTGCGACGCTGGCTGCGGCGCATGTCACGGCGATGGGCTTGGCCCTGCTGATCACCAGCCAGACCGTCGATATGGCGCTGCTAATCACCTCCAAGGCGGTGACGGTGGTCATCACGGCCCTGCTTGGCTTTGCTGGCGGGCACATGATCTTCCTGCAGCTCAACGAGAAGACCGCCCTGAATTTTCAGGCGCTAACCCCCGCGCTGATTGCGCTGGCAGCATTCCTCGTGCTGTCGAGCGTCGTCAGCATCCAGAGCCTGCGTCAGTTGGGCAATTTGCGATTTGTTATCGCCATCGGACTGATCCTGATCGGGCCGATGCTGCTGATGTGGCTTTGATGCAATTACCACTCGCTTTTCCAAAAGAAGAAGGCCGGGATCACTCCCGGCCTTCTTCTTATTCCTTATCAGCAGTCGCCTTTGGCTTCTTCGGCTTCGGCAATGCCTTTGGCTTGGCTGGGCGCGGCGGAACCGCGATCAGTTCAAGCTTGGCGTCCTGACCTTCGCCAACAACGGCCACGGTCACCGTGCCGCCGTTGACGAGTTCGCCAAAGAGCACCTGGTCGGCCAGAGGCTTCTTGATGTGCTCCTGGATCACGCGGCCCAGCGGGCGCGCACCCATGCGTTCATCATAGCCGCGTTCGGCCAGCCAATCGGCGGCCTCAGGCTGCAGCACGATCGTGACACCACGTTCGGCCAGCTGGCCTTCGAGCTGGAGAACGAACTTCTCGACAACGCGACGGACCACTTCGCGTGGCAGCGGCGCAAACGAGATGATCGCATCCAGGCGGTTGCGGAATTCCGGCGTGAAGGTGCGGTTGATCGCCTCTTCGTCGTCGCCCTGTTCGCGCTTGCGGCCAAAGCCAATCGGGCTGCGCGCCAGTTCCTGAGCGCCCACATTGGACGTCATGATCAGGATCACATTACGGAAGTCCACAGACTTGCCGTTGTGGTCCGTCAGCTTGCCGTGGTCCATCACCTGCAACAGGATGTTGTAGAGATCCGGATGCGCCTTCTCGATTTCGTCGAGCAGCACCACGCAGTGCGGATGCTGGTCCACGCCATCGGTCAACAAACCGCCCTGGTCAAACCCGACATAGCCCGGAGGGGCACCGATCAGGCGCGACACGGTATGCCGCTCCATGTATTCGGACATGTCGAATCGCAGCAGTTCCACGCCGAGCGTATCGGCAAGTTGCTTGGCGACTTCGGTCTTGCCGACGCCGGTCGGGCCGGTGAACAGGTAGGAGCCGATCGGCTTTTCGGGTTCACGCAGGCCAGCACGGGCCAGCTTGATCGCGGAGGTCAGCGCGATGATCGCCTGATCCTGGCCATAGACCACCGTCTTGAGGCTCTGCTCGAGCCCGGACAGCAGTTCGGCATCGGACTTGGTCACCGTCTTTGGCGGGATGCGCGCAATGGTCGCGATCGTAGCTTCGATGTCTTCCACGTCGATGATCTTCTTGCGCAGATCCTCGGTCACCAGCATCTGCGAAGCGCCAGTTTCATCGAGCACGTCGATCGCCTTGTCAGGCAGCTTGCGGTCGTTGATATACCGCGCGCTCAGTTCCACCGCTGCCTTAAGAGCATCGTCGGTGTACTTGATCTTGTGGAACTCTTCGAAATAGGGCCGCAGGCCTTTGACGATCTCGATGGCATCCGGAATGGTCGGCTCGTTGACGTCGATCTTCTGGAAGCGACGGACCAGGGCCCTATCCTTTTCGAAGAACTGGCGATATTCCTTGTAGGTGGTCGAGCCGATGCAGCGGATCGCACCCGAAGCCAAGGCGGGCTTCAGGAGGTTCGAAGCATCGAGCGCACCGCCCGAAGTCGCGCCAGCACCGATCATGGTGTGGATTTCGTCGATGAACAGCACCGAATTGGGGAGCTTTTCAAGCTCCTTCATCACGGCCTTTAGGCGTTCCTCGAAGTCACCGCGATAGCGGGTGCCGGCCAGGAGCGAGCCCATGTCGAGTGAATAGATCACCGCTTCCTTGAGCACTTCAGGCACATCGCCTTCGACGATCTTGCGGGCAAGACCTTCGGCTATGGCCGTCTTGCCGACGCCAGCGTCACCCACATAGATGGGGTTGTTCTTGGAGCGGCGGCACAGCACCTGGATGGTGCGGCGCAGTTCGGCATCCCGCCCGATCAGCGGATCGATCTTGCCGGCGCGAGCTTTCTCGTTGAGGTTGACGCAGAAATCGGCAAGAGCCGAGCTCTTCTTGGCTTCCGCCCCGCCTTCCCCTTGATTGTCGCCATCTTCGGCACCACGCACCTTGCGCTCCTCGCTGGGACCGGACTTGGTGATCCCGTGGCTGATGAAATTGACCGCGTCCAGCCGGCTCATGTCCTGCTGTTCGAGGAAATAGGCGGCGTGGCTTTCGCGTTCCGCAAATATTGCAACGAGCACGTTGGCCCCGGTGACCTCTTCGCGCCCAGAGCTCTGGACGTGGATCACCGCACGCTGGATCACCCGTTGGAAAGCCGCTGTCGGGCGGGCATCCTGCCCGTTGGCAACAATCAGGCTGTCCAGTTCTTCATTGATGAAATCTTCAAGATCGCTCTTGAGCGCATCTACATCGACATCGCAGCCGGTCAGCACGGCGATCGTTTCACGGTCGTCGGTCAGGGCCAGCAGCAGGTGTTCGAGCGTAGCGAACTCGTGGTTGCGCTCACGCGCCAGGTTCATCGCCTGATGCAGAGCCTTTTCAAGTCCGCGGGAAAATGAGGGCATATGATGTTCCTATTGCTTTTCCATCACGCATTGCAGCGGATGCTGGTTTTTGCGTGCCGTATCCATGACTCGGGTGACCTTGGTCTCGGCCACTTCGTACGGATATACGCCGCACTCACCCACCCCCTTTTGGTGTACGTGCAGCATGATCTGGACGGCCTCTTCACGCGATTTGTTGAAGACGTCCTGTAGAACTAGAATGACAAACTCCATCGGCGTGTAGTCGTCATTGAGGAGCAGCACCCGATAAAGGTTCGGGCGCTTGGTTTTGGGACGGGTCTTGGTGATCGTCCCGGTTTCGGTTCCACCCTTGCCGTCGCCTTTGTTCGGTTCATCCCCCTTCGGCCCGGCATTGGCAGGCACCGGCACCAGACGCAGCGCGGCTGGGGCCTCTCCGTTCAAAGCGAGGAGGTCGTTGGTAATCATCGGGCGAACATCTGTCGTAAAACGAAGCAGCATGGTGAGGACCATTATGTAAGCAAAAGTTCGCCGCTGTTAAGGGGCATTGCATCCCGAATTTGTGAGCGGTGAATGGAGGGGAATGGCGGAACCAAACGGCGCGATTTGCAGAGGCTTGGTTCGCATCACAGATGGTGCATGAGGCGGTGATGTCAAGGCGGCTTAGCCGCCGTGGTACGCACCTTACCCATCCACGATGTCATCCTGGCGAAGGCCGGGATGACACTGCGTTTGTAGAACTATGGCGATCACTCTTGTGGAGCCACTCACCACGGGCCTTTCGCCTCCCTGCCCCTTGAGGGGAGGGAACGAGGGAGGGGGTCGTTTGGGTAGTCACCGAAGGACCCCCTCCCCGGCCCTCCCCTTCAAGGGGGGAGGCAGGGCATACAATCGAAATCTGCTATGAACCCTTACGCCAACTCGCCGGCCATCTCCGCAAAGAACTCCTCCGGCCCATCGACCTCCTTGAGCCGCCTGCCCTCGATCACCAGGAACCGGCTCCCGAGCCCTCTTACAAAGCTCCGATCATGCGACACGAGAATGCACGTCGCCCCATGCGTCAGGATCTCTTCCTCCAGCCGCTCCTGTCCCGGAATATCCACATGGTTGGTCGGCTCATCGAGCAAGTAAAAATTGGGCTGCAGCAGCCGTATGGCGAGTAGACCAAGCCGCGCACGCTGGCCGAACGACAACTGACCGATCGGCCGATCCTGCTTCTCCAGCGGGAAACCCGCTGCGGCGAGCAGGCTCTTGCTCCTCTGGTCGCCTTCGTTGAACGCCCCTGTAATGTAATCGAGCGGGGAGCGCTTGTCGGGCAGGAAGCTCATGGCCTGGTCGACATAGCCTGGCACGAGTTGCGGGCTAATGCGGACGCCTGCCGTGTCCGTCCCGGTCATGGCGCGGTGCAACAGGCCCATGAACTGCGACTTGCCTGTGCCGTTGCGCCCCAGGATCACCAGCCGGTTGCCCTGGAAGATGTGGAGCTTGTCGATTCTGAACAGCTTGTCACCGGCGGGCGTTGTGACGTCGACATTGTCGATCGCGACCATCACCTTGGCCTGTGCGCCGCTATTGCCCAGCTTGATCTCGCCACTGCGTTCCTTGTGCAACGACAATACCGAAGTCTCGATCTTCTCGGCGCGCTCACGCAGATATTTGGATTTGACCACAAGGAGGTCGCTGCCCGAATTGATACCGATATTGGTGAGCTTGGCCGCTTGCTTGCGCAGGCGGCTAACTTCCTTGAGGTCCCGCTCACGCTTGGCTTCGGCGGCTTCGTCGGCCTCCGCCAGGGCAATCCGAGCCTTACTATAGGGCAGCGCAAAATAGTGGGACTGGTCGGGCCGTAGGAACAGCGTGTGGTTCGTGGTGGCATCGAGGAACTCGCGGTCGTGGCTGGCGATCACCACCGGGATGTTGCGAGCCGCCTCGCGGATCCATTGTTCCAACTGCACCAGCTTACCCAAATCCAGATGGTTGGTTGGCTCGTCCAGCAGCAGGGCATCGGGTTGTCCGACCCAGCAGCGCGCAATCAGGGCAATGCGTTGCCATCCACCGCTGAGTTCCGTCAGCTTGCGGTGGCGCATGGCGTCCGGGGTCCGGAACTCATCCAGCACCACATCGACGCGCCAGTTGTCGGTCTCACGATCGGCGGCGGGCAGCGCCTCCAGCACGGCGTTGTGGAAAGTCAGTCCCATGCTCGCCGACGGCATGTCCTGCTCGACATACCCCACCTGCAGGCCACGGGAACGCACGATGTCGCCGGCAGTGAGTTCCCCCTGCCCGGCCATGGCCTTGAGCAGTGTTGTCTTGCCGCGGCCATTGCCTGCAACAAGGCCGACGTGGTCGCCATCGCCGATGACGAAGTTCAGATTGCTGAAAAGTGTGTCAGTGGCCACAAGGCCGGCATTGCGGAGGCTGATCGAGCCCATCTTTTTCTCACGGAGTGCGGCGCCTGCCGTGCAGTGCGCCAGAGCCATCTAAAGGGCAGCAGAGCCATGCGCTCAAATCGCCAGGAAGGGCAAACCGGAAGGGAAAGACAGAAAAGAAGCGTCCGTACCAGGTCCTGGTCAGCCCTGCAGCTTGTGCCACAGGGCATGGACGGGGCCACGGGAACGGTGTTCGAACATCGCTGTCATCGGACCCTCCCTCTGCTTGGTGCTGGCCAGAATTAAGCCATAGCCAAACCCGCCGCGAAAAGCAATTCGCAGCAGGGTCAGACCAAATAGAAAAAGGCAGACACGAGAAGCAATGCCCCAAAACGCGGGACTGTCAGGCTGGCCAGCCGGTACGCAATACCAATAAACCCGGCTTGCGGCCAATCACTGACGGCGGTCGAACTTGGCGAAATCTGATACGCAGAACTAAGATCTCGTGCGGCTCGCATACGGCAACTCCAAACAAAAACCGTATGTCCACTGTTGTAGCGGGGCGCATTTAAGAAAGTGCTTTCAAGAAGCAAACGGAACGTAAACTTGCCGCCCGATCTTGGGACGGTTCTGTTCCGATCCTGCATTAGCGCAGGCGGCGCTCGCCCTCGATCCGCCCGGTGCAGAAATTGAATTCAAGCAGGTATACTGCGCCGTTGCGCGTGGCGCGAACTTGCACATGATCCTCTCTGGGAACGTTCAGTGCTATATTGTCGTAACCTTCATCAGCGACCGCATCGCGGATCTGCCGGTCGGTCATGCAAATTGCCCGTTCGGGTTCGCGTGGAAAAAGATCACCGGGCTCGTCGCCAAAAAAGATGCCCAAGTTCTGCGCATGGGTGGGAGCCACGGAGATCGTGAGCACCAGCGTGAGGGCTGTCGCTAGAATTCGCATTTAAGGCTCCTCAACACCTATATGACAATCTCAAGGGTAACAGTCTGCTAACGTAAACGCGTGTTGGGTGGGTCAGTTGCTAAGGCGGGGGAAAGCCGGTCACAGGCAGTTTTGCGGCATTCCTGCTGCACTATGATAAAACACGCCCCTCGCCCGATTCGGGTACGAAAGCGGAACATTCATGTCGCAAGCAGATGATCTTTTCGGCGGCTCCATTGAAGCCGAACCGCAGCTCACCAAGCCCAAGGCGCCCAAACTGGCGCCGGCTTCGGCGAGCCCGGCCGGATCGTACACCGCCGCAGATATTGAGGTCCTGGAAGGGCTTGAGCCCGTTCGCCGTCGCCCGGGCATGTATATCGGGGGTACCGACGCCAATGCCCTGCACCACCTCTTTGCCGAGGTGATCGACAACTCCATGGACGAGGCCATCGCCGGCCATGCCACGCGCATCGAAGTGCATGTCGGCGCCGACGGCTATGTCACCGTTTCCGACAACGGCCGCGGCATGCCCGTCGAGCCCCATCCCAAGTTCCCCGACATGTCGACGCTGGAACTGGTGATGACCAAGCTCCACGCCGGCGGCAAGTTCGACTCCAAAGCCTATGAAACCTCGGGAGGCCTGCATGGCGTGGGCGTTTCAGTGGTCAACGCCTTGTCCGATGACCTGGTCGTCGAGGTGGCGCGCGATCAGACGCTTTATCGTCAAACCTATTCGCGCGGCATCCCACAGAGCAAGGTGGAAGTTGTTGGCCGGGTGAACAATCGCCGCGGGACAACCACCCGCTTCCATCCTGACGCGCAGATTTTTGGCGAAACGGCGCATTTTTCCGCGGCGCGACTGTTCCGCATGACACGCGCCAAGGCCTACCTCTTCGGGGGCGTGGAACTGCGCTGGAGCTGTGACGAAAGCCTGGTCACCGATGACGCACCGGCTAAGGCCGTGTTCCATTATCCCAATGGCCTCAAAGACTTCATGGCAGCTCGCATCGAGGGCGAGACGCGGATCGTGGATGAGCTGTTCGCCGGCAGTCACGGCAAGCCGGGCACGCACGGCGCTGTCGAATGGGCCATCGCTTGGACCTTAGGCGACGGCGGCGTTTCCTCGTATTGCAACACCGTGCCCACCCCTGATGGCGGAACGCACGAGGCCGGCCTGCGGCTTGCTTTGCTGCGGGGCCTCAAAGGCTATGCCGAACTGACCAAGAACAAGGCCGCGGCAATCCTTACGGCCGAGGACGTCTTTGCCCATTGCAGCGCGATGCTGTCAGTGTTTGTGCGCGAGCCGGAATTCGTCGGCCAGACCAAGGACAAGCTGGCGTCTGGCGAGGCGACGCGCATCGTCGACACAGCCCTGCGCGACGCATTCGATCATTGGCTGGCGGCTTCGCCGAACCAGGCGGGCAAGCTGCTGGACTGGGCCGTTGAACGTGCCGAAGAGCGGCTTCGTCGTCGTAAGGAAAAGGAAATCGATAGAGCAAGCGCCACGCGCAAGCTGCGCCTGCCCGGCAAGCTGGCGGACTGCACGCAGACGGCGGCACAAGGGGCGGAGCTCTTTATCGTCGAAGGCGATTCGGCTGGGGGCAGTGCCAAGCAGGCGCGCAACCGGCAAAGTCAGGCCGTACTTCCCCTACGCGGCAAGATCCTGAACGTGGCCGGGGCCAGCCGCGAAAAGATGCAAGCCAGCCAGTTGATTGCAGACCTCATCCAGGCTCTTGGTTGCGGTACGCGGGACCGGTATCGCGACGACGATTTGCGTTACGACAAGATCATCATCATGACCGATGCTGACGTCGACGGCGCACACATCGCATCATTGCTGATGACATTCTTCTTTCAGGAAATGCCCAAGCTCATTGATGGCGGTCACCTTTACCTCGCCCTGCCTCCACTTTATCGCATCACGCAAGGCGGCAAGACGCTTTATGCGCGAGACGATGCGCATAAAGATGAGCTCATGAAGACCGAGTTCACTGGCAAAGCAAAGGTGGATATCACCAGGTTCAAGGGTCTTGGCGAAATGCCGTTTGCGCATTTGCGGGAAACGACAATGTCGCCAAAGTCACGCACATTGCTGCAGGTCAAGGTTCGGGACGATATCGACGCAACCCGGATCAGTGTTGACCGGCTGATGGGAACAAAGCCCGAAGCACGCTTCGACTTCATTCAAGAAAACGCGGCCTTCGTTACCGATCTCGACATCTGACATCTTGATCGGCGCCAGTTAAGCACAAAATTGGCAAGACCGTTGACAGACAAGGCCTTTGCGCTATGGTCCGCGCTGCTGGAGCAATTCCGGCTGGACGGCTGGTTTTTCTTGGAACAGTCCGCCTTTGCTGAAGCTGCCTCAGGGCCATTCCGCCGTTCCTGCACTTGCTGCATCCCGTCAGGTGGCCACCCAGTTCGCGGGCGCGTTGGCGTATCTGCATGTTATGCCCGCAACTGCCGACCCGGTGTACCGTTCGAATGGCTCGAAACGGAACTGGCCCCGGGCAGCCTTAAGTATTTGGATTACCAGATTTGACTGACGATTTTTCCCGGCTTGGCCTTTCCACCAAAGTAACCGATGCGGTTATCTCAGCTGGATACACCACGCCGACTGAAATTCAGGCGCAGGCCATTCCCCATGTGCTTCAAAAGAAGGACATCATCGGCATTGCCCAAACCGGCACCGGCAAGACGGCTTCATTCGTGTTGCCCATGCTGACGCTATTGGAGAACGGCCGGGCCCGGGCGCGCATGCCGCGCACGCTCATTCTAGAACCGACGCGCGAACTCGCGGCGCAGGTTTCCGAAAATTTCGAAAAGTACGGCAAGAACCACCGGATCACGATGGCGCTGATTATCGGCGGTGTTTCATTCGAGGACCAAAACAAGAAGCTGGACCGGGGCGTAGACGTCTTGATCGCCACTCCAGGCCGGCTGCTCGACCAAATTGATCGCGGCAAGATCATGCTGAACGGTGTTGAAATCCTGGTCATCGACGAAGCCGATCGCATGTTGGACATGGGCTTTATCGATGATATCGAGAAGATCTGCTCGCGCCTGCCGCCACGCCGCCAGACCATGCTTTTCTCTGCAACGATGGATGGGCAAATTGAGAAGCTCACCAAGAAATTCCTCAAAGAACCTGTGCACGTGCAGGTTTCACGAACGGCATCGACTGCAGAAACGATCGTCCAAAAGCTAGTGAAGGTATCGTCCAAACCGGAGGACAAGCGCTCGGCGTTGCGGGATCTGATTCGCTCGGCTGAAGGGCTGACCAACGCCATTATCTTCTGTAATCGCAAGCGCGACGTAGCGACTCTGGCCCGCTCGCTAGAGCGGCACGGCTTCAGCGCCGGAGCCCTGCATGGCGACATGGATCAAAAGAGCCGCACCGAAACACTGGATGCATTCAAGAACAATCGCCTTACCTTGTTGGTGGCAAGTGACGTTGCAGCGCGGGGCCTTGATATCCCAGCCGTGAGCCATGTCTTCAATTTCGATGTTCCGGTTCACGCGGAAGATTATGTTCACCGCATCGGTCGTACCGGCCGTGCCGGCCGGTCGGGTGCGGCCTACACGCTGGTCGCGCCTGCTGATGGCAAGCACCTAGATGCTATTGTAAAGCTCATCCAAAAACCGATCGACTGGCTCGACGCTCCGGCGGTTCCGGTAGTGGAAAGCAGCGGCAAGGAACAACCAGCCCGCCTGTCACGGAGCCGTCGCGGCGGTGCTCGGACGCGTCCTGTGACAGAGGCCGAGAGCCAAGAAGTAAGCGACTCAATCGCGCCGGTTGAACCGGTTGCTGCCTCCGAACCCGTCAAAGCACCGGAACGAGGCAGTCGCCCGCAACGGCAGCGTTCGCGCCGTCCGGCAGAAACCGTGCAGGCGGACAATCCCGATACAGGTAACTCGCCCTTCGGCAGTGACGGACCAATACCAGCATTCCTGTTACGACCAGTGCGCCTTGCTAGCTAAGTGCTTCACCAAATATACTGTGTGCCCAATCATTACGCAGTGATAATGGTATTGTATTCGTTAACTACCCGAAGGTAATTATTCCTTGGGGCTGGTGATGCGTAAAGTTGCATTGCTGATTCCGCATGTCGACGCATGAGGGACGCTAGTGTCGGAGCAGGAATACAAACGAGCGCTTGGCTACGCCAACGCCGCTTTTGATCTTATGCGGCGCAGTAGTATTCCGCCCTATCCGCAGTTTTACGAACTGCTGTACACCTATTCTACTGGTGTTAATCCAGGTCTCAACAGCCGGATCAACGCAATCTTCCGTGATGGAGGAACGCCTGACATTGGTTTGGCTGAAGCTCTCTATAATGAGTTTCTGAAGTCCGACGTGCAGGACCGGATGACAGACGTCTCCGAGCGTATGCACGCCCGTATCGAGGCCGTGCACGAGGCGATTGACCAAGCGATGACCAGCGCACAGAGCTATTCTGGATCGCTTGAAGCTGCCGCTGGTGACCTGCAGTCCGACATATCCGGATCGGCGATCCGCGAGCTGGCCAAACAATTGCTAGTAGAAACGCGTCAGATGCAGGAAACCAACCTGTCTCTTGAGGGAAAGCTGCAGGCGTCTCGGGAAGACATTGCAGGGTTGCAACGTGATCTCGACGACGTGCGCCGCGAGTCTATGCTCGATCCGCTTACAAAGATTGCCAATCGCAAAAGCTTCGACGAGGGACTTGGGCAGGCTATCGAAGAGGCTCGCGACAGCGGCTCCCCACTTAGCCTTATCATTGTCGATATAGATCACTTCAAGAATTTTAACGACAGCTATGGCCACCAAACGGGTGATCAGGTGCTCAGGCTCGTTGCGATGACTCTCAAATCCAACATAAAAGGCAAAGACCTGGCAGCGCGCTATGGCGGCGAAGAGTTCGTCGCCGTTTTGCCATCGACCGATCTCGCAGGCGCGGTGATCGCTGCAGAAAATATCCGCAAGGCCATCCAGGCCAAGGAATTGCTCAAGCGTTCAACCAATGAAAAACTGGGGCGGATCACGGCCTCATTCGGTGTAGCGGCTTTCCATCCGGAGGACACCGCAGGATCGCTAATCGAGCGGGCGGACCGGTCTCTTTATGGCGCAAAGCGTTCGGGCCGTAACCGTGTGGTCAGCGAACAAGAGCTCGCTAAAGTACTCGAAAAGATCAACGCCGACGCCAACGCGGCCTAGTTGGCGGGCTTCAGTTCCACGCCCAAGCCTTCCAACATTCTCCAGTAGTCTGGGTAGGTCTTGCCGGTGCAGGCGGGGTCCATGATTGTAATACCGGGGATTTTCAGCCCTGCGAGGGCAAAGCTCATGGCGATGCGATGGTCGTGGTAGGTCTGGATACGCGTGAGTTGATTACGGCCCGCGAGCTTGCGGCCAAGATCGGGATCGGAAGCGACGAGGAGATCGTCGCCCTCTTCCGTGCCCAAGCCCGGCAAGATGCGCGACAGCTCATTGGCGACGGCCCTAATGCGGTCGGTTTCCTTGACGCGCAGATTGCCGATGCCGACGAATCGCACAGGTTTGTTGTTGAAGGCGGCAAGCACGGCCAGCGTTGGGACGGCGTCCTGCATCTGGGAGCCGTCGATGATCGCCGGCATGTTGGGGAATTGAGCGATGATGGCATGCGCCGCGGCATCGGGCTGGGTGAACGCGTCGGGCGCCACGCCAAGGTCAATCTTGCCGCCCGTGAGCACCTCAGCCCCCCATAGATAGGTCGCGGCCGACGCGTCTGGCTCTATGGCAAAATCCGTGGCCCGATAGCGCGTGGGCTGAACCAGCCAGGTTCCCGGCCCGGTCTGCTCCACCGAAGCACCAAAGTTGTGCATGGCGGCGAGGGTCAGATCGACATAGCCCCGTGCGCCGATGTCAGTTCCGGATAGCGCTACCTCGATAGGGCCGCTACCCATGGGCGCCGCCATCAGGAGCGCCGAAACGTATTGGCTGGACAAGCTCGCGTCGATCTCAACGCGGCCGCTGCCGAAGCTGCCGTTGCCGCGCACCGTCACTGGCGGGCAATTGGTTGGGCTGGCAACATCGATACCGAGGGATTGGAGCGCTTGTACAAGCGGGCCAATGGGACGCACGCGCATCTCTGCATCCCCATCCACCACGACCTCACCCTGCACCGTTGCAACGGCCGCGGTCAGGAAACGCGTGGCGGTACCCGCATTGCCGAGGAACAGGGGGGCCTCGGGCTGCTGCAGCTGTCCGCTACTGGTCACCACGAAACTCGTTGCATCGGGCTCTTCCACGTCCACGCCCATCTGGCGCAGAGCGGCGGCCATTAGGGTCGTGTCCTTGCTCTTGAGGGCGCCCGTGAGCCGGCTGGTTCCTTGCGCCAGAGCCGCCAATAGCAGCGCCCTGTTGGTTATAGACTTGCTGCCTGGAGGCGACACGCGACCGACAAGAGGATGGGACGGCGGAACAATGGTAAGGGCCGCAGGCAAGGCGGTCATGGCGCAACTCGACAGGGGTGAGGCAGACCCCTGCCCCTTAGGCTAAATGCCTTGCGCGTGCAACGGCTGTCAGGCGGTGGCGCGCGCCTCGGCAATAGCCTTGAGGTCGACGGCCTTGAGCGTAACGCTCTCGCCACAACCGCAAGCGCCAGTCTGATTGGGATTCCTGAACGTGAAGCCCGCACTCATCTTGGCGGTTTCGAAATCCATGACAGTACCCAGAAGGTACATGGTCGCCTTGGGATCGACCCAGACGTTGACGCCCTTGTCCGTCACGTGGTCGTCGCCCTCCGCCGGCTCGGTGACATAATCCATGGTGTAGGACACGCCAGCACAGCCTGCATTCTTGATGCCGACGCGCAGACCAATTATGGGCTTCTCCGAGTCTTCGATGATCTCGGTGATGCGCTCGGCGGCGGCATCGGTCAGGGACATGATCTTGAAGGCCATGGGGCTACCTCGAATATCGGCGTTTCACGATATATAAGTTGAAACGCCGATGATTACCACCAATTCAACGCAACTTGCGCTTCTTCGCTCATGCGGGAGGCATCCCATGGCGGATCGAACACCATGTTAACGGTCACGTCCTGGATGCCTTCGACGCCACGGGCGGCATTCTCCACCCAGCCAGGCATCTCGCCTGCAACAGGGCAACCGGGAGCGGTCAAAGTCATGTCGATGCTAAGGTTTCGATTGTCGTCCAGGTCCACCTTGTAGATGAGCCCAAGCTCGTAGATGTCCACCGGGATTTCGGGATCGTAGACGGTCTTGAGCGCGCCAATCAGATCGGTCGTGATCCGCTCGACCTCTCCTTCGGGCAATTCGCCTGAGACATTGGGCGTGATCCGCGGCTCTGGAATGGTCGGCGCTGGTGCGATTTCGGGTTCGTCGGTCATGAGGTCCTCGCCGTTCAAGCGAAAAATTTCTGGGCGCGTTCAATGCCGTCTACCAGCGCATCCACGTCATCCTTGCCATTATATAGGGCGAAGGAGGCGCGGCAGGTAGAGGTGACGCCAAAGCGTTTGAGCAGCGGCTGGGCGCAATGCGTGCCCGCGCGGACAGCTATGCCGTAGCGATCAAGGATGGTGGCGACGTCGTGAGCGTGAGCGCCTGCGATCTCGAAAGCGAAGATGCCGCCCTTGCCGGGGGCCGTGCCGATCATGCGCAGGGAGTTGATGCGGGTGAGCCGCTCCTGCGCATACTCGGCGACGTCATGTTCATGGGCATCGATCGCCTCGCGACCGAGTTCGTCCATGTATTCAAGAGCTCGGCCGAGACCGATGGCTTGCACGATTGGGGGTGTTCCGGCCTCAAAGCGATGCGGTGGAGCGTTGTAGGTGACGCCCTCCAGCGAAACGGTGTCGATCATTTCACCGCCACCCTGGTAGGGCTGCATTTCGGCAAGGAGGTCGTATTTGCCGTAAAGGACGCCGATGCCGGTGGGACCATAGAGCTTGTGGCCGGTCATGACGTAGAAGTCGGCGTCGACATCCTGCACGTCGACCTTAGTGTGGACGGCGCCTTGCGAGCCATCCACCAACACCGGAATGCCCTTAGCATGGGCTGCGGCGATGATGTCCTTAATTGGAGTGATTGTGCCAAGGACGTTGCTCATATGGGTCACCGCGACCATACGGGTACGATCGGTTAGCGTGGCGACAAAAGCATCGAGGTCGAAGCTGCCATCGTCACGCACATCGACCCACTTGATCACCGCGCCTTGGCGCTCGCGCAGGAAGTGCCAGGGGACGATGTTGGAGTGATGCTCCATGACTGTCGTCACTACCTCACCGCCGTCGCCAATGCGCGGGCTAGCAAAGGAGTGGGCAACAAGATTGATCGCTTCGGTGGCCGATTTGGTGAAGATTATCTCTTCGGGGCGGCCCGCGTTTAGGAAGCGTTGCACGGCTAGGCGGCTTCCTTCGTAGGCCTCAGTCGCCCGGTTGGCGAGTGTATGTAGGCCACGGTGGACGTTGGCATACTCGTGACGAAATGCGCGGTCCATCCGGTCAAGCACCTGCACCGGTTTTTGCGCAGACGCGCCGCTGTCGAGATAAACCAAGCGTTTGCCGTGGATCTGCTCGGACAGAATCGGGAAATCAGCGCGGACTTTGGCGAGGTCGAAAGTCATAGGACATTCCGTGGGTGGGACACCCCCACCCTCTGAGTTATTTGCCCAGCAGCCAGCTATCGAGGACGTCATGCAGGGCTTCTGCCAGAGCCTCGTCTTCGATGGGGTCGACGAGTTCTTCCAGGAAGCCGCGGACCAGCATTGTCTCCGCTTCGGCCTGTGGGATGCCGCGGCTCATTAAATAGAAGAGGCTGTCCTCGTCGAGCTTGCCGCAGGTGGAGCCGTGGCCGCAAACGACGTCGTCAGCGTAGATTTCGAGTTCGGGCTTGGAGAGGATTTCGGCTTCGTCCGATAACATCAGGCCCTGATGCATGAATTTGGCGTCGGTCTTCTGAGCATCGCGGGCGACAACCAAGCGGCCTTGAACAACTGCCCGGCCACGGCCGCGCGCGATCGACTTGAATAGTGGCTGGGACGTGGTGTGAGGCACGGCATGAGCGGCATCCATAGTAATGTCGGCGTGCTGGCCATCGGACACTAGGTTGAGGCCGGTAATGTCGCCATGGGCACCTGCGCCCTCATAGCGAGGGAACAGGTGCGTACGCGCCAGGCCGGCACCCGCGTGGATCACAAGGGTGCGCAAGTACGAGGCTTCAGCCAGATGGTACTCGTTGGTTGCGAAGTGTGAGACGGCGCGGGCTGAAAGGTCCACGGTGACGTGGGTTAGCTTGGCGTCTTTGCCCAAGGCGACATAGGTCGCATGGTTGCCAATATGGGCAGCGGAAGAACCGGAGAAGGTCTCGACGACCGTAGCGGAAGCGCCGTCGGCCACGAAAATCTTGAGCGAGTCGGCGATATGCGCGGCCTCACCTTCGATACGCCGGTCAAGGTGGATCACCTGATCGAGTGTTTGTTCCACGGTCAGCGTCAGGCTTTCCTTGGCAAAGGCGCTATTGAGGTGAACAAGGATATCATCACGAGCGCTTAGGACGCCGCCGTCGGCGCGGTTGACCGAGATGCCAGCAGGTGCGTTGAGGTCTGCTGGGATCAGGCCGTTGGCGATAGTGATGCGGTGCGCGCCGGGAATGACGAACTGCGCCGGGTCGGACTTGAGAACGGCGGCCAGCGCGGCGCTGCAGTCGGCAAGCGGCGGCACGACGCGCAGGAGCGTCTTGAGATCGGTGTAGTGGTAGCTCTCGACGCGGCGCGTGGGCAGGCCAGCCACGCTGATCCGCTCGGCAGTGGCATCAGCGCCAACGCTCTTGAGCTGGTCGATCAGGGTGTTTTCAGCCGGGCCAAGGCGGACAGGGAAGGATAGTGCCATCGGTCAAGCCGCCGCGTTGTCGAAGCCGGCGTAACCCTTGGCTTCAAGCTGGAGAGCAAGGTCCTTATCGCCGCTTTCCACGATCCGGCCGTCGCTGAACACGTGCACCACGTCAGGAACAATGTGGTTCAGCAAGCGCTGGTAATGGGTGATAACGAGCATGGAGCGGTCAGCATTGCGTAAGGCATTGACGCCGCGCGAGACAACCTGGAGCGCATCGATATCGAGACCGGAGTCGGTTTCGTCGAGGATGCACATCTTGGGCTGAAGCAGCGCCATCTGCAGCACTTCGGCGCGCTTCTTCTCGCCGCCCGAGAAGCCAACATTGAGCGGCCGCTTGAGCATATCAGTATCGATGTGCAGATCGGTGCCGGCCGCCTTCACGGTCCGCATGAAATCGGGCGTCGACAGTTCACCTTCCCCGCGCGACTTGCGCTGAGCGTTCATGGCGGCCTTGAGGAAGGTCATGGTCGCAACGCCAGGGATTTCAATCGGGTACTGAAAGGCCAGGAACAGACCAGCTGCAGCGCGCTCGGCAGGCTCCATCTCGAGCAAATTTTCGCCACCGAGCAGCACTTCCCCTTCGGTGATCTCGTAGTCTTCCTTGCCAGCCAGCACATAGCTCAGCGTGGACTTGCCAGAGCCGTTGCGGCCCATGACGGCATGGACTTGGCCGGGCGGTATGATCAGGTTCACGCCCTTGAGGATTTCGCGATCTTCAATGCGGGCGTGCAGGTTGCGGATTTCAAGGATTGGGGTGGTCATAGTTTCTACTCCGGAAATGCCAGAGTCGCCCATCTGGGCGCCACCCGGCTGACGCTTGTGTTTGTGTTAGCCGACGCTGCCTTCGAGGCTGATCGAAATCAGCTTCTGCGTTTCGACCATAAACTCCATCGGCAGGTGCTGCAGCACGTCGCGGACAAACCCGTTGACGATCAATGCCACGGCTTCCTCTTCATTGAGGCCGCGCTGCTGGCAGTAGAACATCTGATCGTCCGAGATCTTGCTGGTGGTCGCCTCGTGCTCGAACACCGCCGTGCCGTTGCGGGACTCAATATAGGGCACGGTGTGGGCACCGCATTTGTCACCGATCAGCAGCGAGTCGCACTGGGTGAAGTTGCGGGCGTTCTTGGCCTTGGCGTGAGCCGAAACCTGACCACGATAGGTGTTGTCCGAGAAACCAGCAGCGATGCCCTTGGCAATAATGCGGCTGGACGTGTTCTTGCCCAAATGAATCATCTTGGTGCCGCTATCAACCTGTTGGTAGCCGTTCGAAATGGCAATCGAATAGAACTCGCCGCGCGAACCATCGCCGCGCAAGATGCAGCTTGGATACTTCCAGGTGATGGCCGAGCCGGTCTCGACCTGGGTCCAGGAGATCTTGCTGTTGGCACCACGGCAATCACCACGCTTAGTGACGAAATTGTAGATGCCGCCCTTGCCGTCCTTGTCGCCAGGGTACCAGTTCTGGACTGTCGAGTACTTGATCTCGGCATTGTCGAGCGCAACCAATTCCACAACGGCAGCGTGCAGTTGAGATTCGTCACGCATCGGCGCGGTGCAGCCTTCGAGGTAGCTCACATAGCTGTCAGCTTCGGCAATGATCAGCGTGCGCTCGAACTGGCCGGTCTTCTTCTCGTTGATCCGGAAGTAGGTCGACAACTCCATGGGGCAGCGGACGCCCTTGGGAATGTAGACGAAGGAACCGTCGGTGAAGACCGCAGAGTTCAGGGTGGCGTAATAATTATCGGTGACCGGGACCACCGAGGCCAAATACTTCTGCACCAGCTCGGGGTACTCGCGGATGGCTTCGGAGATCGAGCAGAAGATGATCCCCACCTTGGAGAGTTCCTCGCGGAAGGTAGTGACCACGGAGACCGAGTCCATAACGGCATCGACAGCCACTTTGGGACGCTCGACGCCCGCAAGGATTTCGCGCTCGCGCAAGGGCACGCCCAGCTTGTCGTACATGGCGATCAGGGCCGGATCGACTTCGTCGAGGCTCTTTGGCGCGGGCGAGGACTTAGGCGCGGCGTAGTAGTACATGTCCTGCAAGTCGATAGCGGGATAGTGCACCTTGGCCCAGGTCGGCTCGGTCATGGTTAGGAAGCGGCGATAAGCATCAAGCCGCCACTCGAGCATCCATTTGGGCTCGTTCTTTTTCGCCGAGATGAAGCGGACGGTGTCTTCGCTGAGGCCCTTGGGAGCCATGTCGGATTCGATGTCGGTCTCAAAACCGTACTTGTACTTGTCCACGTCAAGCGCCAGGACGGAGTCAACAGTCTGACGATCGATGTTTTCCTTCAGCGTCGGAATGTCTGCGTAGTCGGCCATTCGGCTTCTCCTATCTGCCCCTCGGCGATTCAAGGTCGCCGCGAGCTGTCTAAATTGCAGCTGTCAGGCCGCATGCCCTTGTCGCGCCCGCTGGCGCTCAAGGATTGATTGGTAACCCGCAACAAACGCATCCACGTCGTTGACGGTGGAATTCCAGCCTAGGCTGACCCGCAGGGCGCAATCAGCCAGATCGGCTGGCACGCCCATGGCAGCGAGCACGTGGCTAGGTCCGACCTTGCCGGACGAGCAGGCCGAGCCCGAGGACACCGACAGGCTTAATAAATCGAGGCCCATCATGGCCGTCGCGCTTTTTACGCCCGGCACGGCGAAATTGGTCACATTGCCAAGCCGATTTTCACCAAAGATCACCGCATCGGGTGAAAAGGCCTTAAGATCGGCTTCGAGCTTTGCAACCACTTGCTGGACACCGGCCTGCTTGTAGCGGGCTGGAAACGATCCTGCTGCTGCACCGAAAGCTGCAATCATTGCCGCAGCTTCGGTCCCGCCGCGACGACCCTGCTCTTGACCACCGCCGGGTATTAACCGCACCAGATCCGCATGAGACTTCACCAGCAGCGCACCAATACCAGCCGGAGCGCCGATCTTGTGGCCGCTGACAGCCATCATATCGGGAGCGGACGCCGCAAAATCCAGTTCTAGCTTCCCAAAAGCTTGCACGGCATCGATAAACAGCGCGTGACGTGTGGGGCCTACTAAAGCGTTGATGGCCTGAATAGGCTGGACTACGCCCGTTTCATTGTTGACCCAGTGAAGGGCAATTAGCAGGTCGCCTTCTGCCGAGGCCAGAATGGCAGCCAGTTGCTCGAGATCGATGCTGCCATCAGCCCGAAGCGCTATGTTGGTGACAGGCAGACCAGTCGCTTCGGCCGCCTTGGTGACGGCGGCGTGTTCGCCGGCGCTGATGACAATGCCGCTGGAACTAAAGGTCTTGGCGCCGCCAATAATGGCCTGGGTGATTGCCTCGGTAGCGGAGCTAGTGAAAACCACCTGCTTGCGTTCTGCGCCAGCCGCTGCTGCGACTTGACTGCGAGCGGTATCGAGCAGATTGCGTAGGGCGCGGCCATGGGCATGGACGGAGGATGGATTGCCCGTGAGCTCCAGAGCAGAGACGAGCGCTTCCTGCGCCTCCGGCAAAAGCGGAGACGCGGCATTATGATCAAGATAGATCGCCCGTCTGCTCATCAATGTCCTGCACGGCGCATGCGCACCGATCATAGCTTCCATGTGCAAGGCCAGGCGCTACAACGCTCCCGACTTGAAACACTTCTTGAAATTTGCCGCCCAATTTCATTACAAGGGGCGCACTTGCTAGCCTTTCGAGGCCAAAACCGAGTTTCGAATAATTCTAAACTAGATTTTTCGCCCTTGTTTTAGGGTCGGGCACCGGCTTAGTCAAGCCGCCTGCGCTAGCCCCAATAGGCCGTGAAATCTCACGAACAGAGCCCATAGGGCCGGAAGAACAGTTTCATGCCAGAAGTGATTTTCAACGGGCCGGAAGGCCGTCTGGAAGGCCGGTACCAGCCGGGCAAGGAGCCAAATGCTCCTATCGCCATCGTGCTGCACCCGCACCCGCAGTTTGGCGGGACGATGAACAACCAGATTGTCTACAATCTCTTCTATATGTTCGCGCAACGCGGATTTGCCGTGCTGCGGTTTAACTCGCGAGGTGTCGGGCGCAGTCAGGGGTTGTTCGACCACGGCGTGGGTGAGCTTTCGGATGCGGCGTCGGCGCTTGACTGGCTGCAAATTATCAACCGCGAGTCGCGCGGCTGCTGGATTGCCGGATTTTCCTTCGGCGCATGGATTGGTATGCAATTGCTGATGCGGCGGCCTGAGGTAGAAGGCTTCATTTCGGTGGCGCCGCCGGAAAATCTGTATGATTTCTCGTTCCTGGCGCCCTGCCCATCATCAGGCCTGATCATTCATGGCGACAAGGACCGTGTGGCGCCGCCCAGTTCGGTGCAGAAGCTTGTTGACAAGCTCAAGACGCAGAAGGGCATCACCATCGAGCAGCAGATCGTGGAAGGTGCCAACCACTTCTTTGATGGTGAAGGCAAGATCGATGAACTGACAACGCGGTGCGCCGATTATCTCGACCGTCGCCGGCAGGAGATCGCCGCCGGCGGCGGGCGCTAATCCGAGCGCATCTGCAAGCGATCGGTTCTCTGTTCCTTTGGATCGCACCCGATGACCAAGTTCAAATCCGACTTCCTCCGCGTTCTGGACGAGCGCGGCTTTATTCACCAGATCTCCGATCCGGAAGGGCTAGACGCGCTTGCCGCCAAGGGTCCGATCTGCGGGTACGTGGGGTATGACGCGACGGCGACGTCGATCCACATCGGCAATCTAATCACTGTCACGATGCTTTATTGGCTGCAGGAGACTGGCCATAAGGCTATCAGCCTGATGGGCGGCGGTACCTCTATGGTGGGCGATCCATCATTCCGCGACGATCAGCGCAAGCTGCTGACAGTGGAGCAGATTGAAACCAACATCGAGAGCATAAAGAAGGTCTATGGCAACATCCTCAACTATGAGGGTTCCAACCCAGCCATTATGGTCAACAATGCGGATTGGCTACTGAAGCTAAACTATGTCGAGTTCCTGCGTGATGTGGGTCGGCACTTCTCGGTCAACCGGATGCTGAGCTTTGATTCCGTCAAGCTGCGGCTCGATCGGGAGCAGTCGCTGAGCTTTCTCGAATTCAACTACATGATTATGCAGGGCTATGACTTCACCGAGCTCAACCGGCGCTATGGCACCGTGTTGCAGATGGGGGGGTCGGACCAATGGGGCAACATCATAAATGGTGTCGACCTCAACCACCGCATGGGGGGCGAACAGCTATACGCGCTGACGACGCCGCTGCTGACCAAGGCCAGTGGCGAAAAGATGGGCAAGTCGGCGTCGGGCGCAGTTTGGCTCAACGGCGATTTGTTCAGCCCCTATGATTTCTGGCAGTATTTCCGCAATACGGAAGACGCTGACGTCGTCAAGTTCCTCAAGATCTTTACGCGGCTACCGCTGGGGGAAATCGAGAAGCTCGGCGCGCTGGGCGGCAACGAGATCAACGAGGCCAAGAAGGTGTTGGCGACGGAAGTGACGGCGATTGTGCATGGGCGAGCGGCGGCGGAAGAAGCGTCGCATACGGCTCGGCAGACATTCGAGGCGGGGGCGATCGATCTGTCGTTGCCGACGGCAACGGTGACGCATGCGGAACTGGCGGGCGGTGTTGGCATCTTGGCGGCGCTGGTGACGGCGGGGCTGGCCGGATCGAATGGCGAGGCGCGGCGGCATGTGCAATCGGGTGCGGTGCGGGTCAATGATGCCTTGATCGAGGACGACAAGCTCAGCATCGGTGACAATGCGCTGTTGCCGGAAGGGGTGATCAAGCTTTCGGTTGGCAAGAAACGGCATGCGTTGATCAGGCCGGTTTAGGGCGACGGGGCGCGGCTGGTCTTGTGTTTGTGGCCCGCCCCCACCGGCCTCCCCCTCGCGGGGGAGGCGCAGGGTGCGGTAGCTGATCGTCGGGGTGGGGTAGCTTTGTCGGAAGAGGAGCTTTGCCGTGACCAGCCAGATTCGCTTGGGCGCCCTTTGCTGGGTATTGACCGTTGAGTTCTTCGTCGTGCAGTTTGTGGCGCAAGCGGCGTGGCCCGGCTATTCGATGGCGATCAACGACATCAGCCTGCTTGGGGTCACCGCGTGCGGCGGCTATGCCAATCCGGCGCCGGATGGGATCGAGCCGGTGTGTTCGCCGCTCAATTTGCTGTTCAATGCGGGCATGGCGATCAATGGCGTGCTGGTGGTGCTTGGCGCGTGGTTGACGCGCAACGTGTGGCCGAGTGGCAGGCTCAGTGCGGCAGCGCTGATTATCCTGGGCCTGGGCAGCTTAGGGACCAGCATGGCTGGGCTGTTCCCGCTTGATGTCTCAGTACCTCTTCACACGCTGGGTGCAGCGCTGGCGCTGGGACTAGCGTGCCTTGGCTTTTGCCTGTTGGGAACGGCGGTCTGGCGAACTCACCGCCTTTTTGCCATCTACAGTCTGGCGACGGGCGTCATCGCGCTGCTTGGCTTCGTACTCTATGTGGCCGAAATGTACGTGGGTGGCCGCGGAACCATAGAGCGTGTCGCGGCGTGGCCGCAAACGCTATATGGTGACCGGCGCCCTGATCTTGGCAGGTTATTTCCGCGTCAGTGCTTGGTCACATCACTGAGGGCGGCGGCGATGTGTTCCCACTCGGAACTGACGCTGGCCGTGGCGCGGCGCTTGCCGGCGCGGCGGTACCAGTAGTCGGCATTGCCCATGTCGGCTTCGATCCAGTGCATGAGCGCATGGACCCAGTCGAACGCCTGCACGCCTTCCATGGACTGAACGATGTTATGCGCCTGCTCCCATTCGGGACCGATACGCAGACTGCCCTTCTTGAGCCACCAGAGGGCCTGGAGAGGCTTGCTCATGTCCTTGGGCGGTTCGGACCAATCGAGCGTTGTAAAAATGTCTGAGGCCATCGGCGAAACCCTTGTCGGCCCGGACGCCGCCGGTGGCGAAGTCACTACCAGTTTCAGTTTTTGCATTATCGGCAGATAGGACTAACGGGCGCAACGATCAAGTGGCGCCTGCCGAAGCGGTTACCACCAGACTGTTGGGGAGAAATCCATGCCGGCACTGCGTTCGATCACCCGAGCGGCGGCAAACAGGGTTTCTTCGTCAAACGGCTTGCCGATGAGTTGCAGGCCTAGAGGCAGGTTCTTGCCGTCTTTGCCGGCGGGCACGGCGATGCCCGGCAGCCCTGCCATATTCACCGTAACCGTGAATATATCGTTGAGGTACATGGCGACCGGATCGGCGGCGAGGGCCTCGTCGCCGATGCCAAAAGCGGCGGAGGGGGTGGCAGGAGTCAGGATGGCGTCGACGCCAGCGTTAAACGCGTCCTCGAAGTCCTTCTTGATGAGCGTACGAACTTTTTGCGCCTTGACGTAATAAGCGTCGAAATAACCGGCGGACAGCACATAGGTGCCGATCATAATGCGGCGCTTCACCTCGCGGCCAAAACCGGCGGCGCGGGTGAGTTCGTACATGTCGGTGATGTCCTTGCCCGAGATGCGCAGGCCATATTTGACACCATCATAGCGGGCGAGATTGGAGGAGGCTTCGGCGGGTGCCACGATGTAGTAGGCAGGAAGCGCGTATTTGGTGTGGGGCAAGGAAATGTCCTGGACCGTAGCACCTTCGGCCTTGAGCCACTCCAGACCCTGGCTCCAGAGCCTCTCGATCTCGGCCGGCATGCCGTCCATGCGGTATTCGCGCGGAACGCCGATGGTCAGGCCCCCGACACCGCGTTCGACAGCGGCGGCAAAGTCGGGCACGGCCAGGTCTACACTGGTCGAATCTTTTGGATCGAAGCCGGACATCGAGGTCATCAACAGGGCCGCATCCTCGACGGTGCGGGCAATGGGGCCTGCCTGGTCCAGCGAGGAAGCAAAGGCAACGACGCCCCAGCGGGAACAGCGGCCATAGGTCGGCTTGATGCCGACTGTGCCGGTGAAGGCTGCAGGCTGGCGGATGGAGCCGCCGGTGTCGGTGGCGGTCGCGCCGGCGCAGAGCCATGCCGCAACGGCGGCTGCCGAGCCGCCGGAGGAGCCGCCCGGGACGAGATTGGTGTTGCTGGCTTTAGCACGGAAAGGACTGACAACAGGGCCGTAATAGCTGGTTTCGTTGGACGAGCCCATGGCGAACTCGTCCATGTTTAGCTTGCCCAGCATGACGGCGCCGTCTCGCCAAAGATTGCTCGTCACAGTCGATTCGTACTCGGGCTTGAAGCCGTCAAGGATATGGCTGGCCGCTTGGGTATGGACGCCCTTGGTGCCGAACAAATCCTTGATGCCGAGCGGTATGCCCTCCAGCGAACCGCCCTGCCCTTTTGCCAGTTTCTCATCGCTGGCCTTGGCCATGTTCAACGCCTGCTCGCGGGTGACCGCGACATAGGCGTTGAGACTTGGATTGGCGGCATCGATCGCCGACAGATAGGCGCTGGTCAGCTCGGTCGAGGTGAAGCTCTTGTCGGCAAGCCCTTTACGGGCGTCTGCCAGGCTCAGCTTGGTCAAATCAGTCAACTGGGATCTCGCTCAGATTTGGGCAGCGGGTGTAGAGGGTGACGCCGGGGTTGGTGGTTGGCCCAGGCGGTTCGTAGACCCCCGTGTTGACCATCATCGCATCGTTGCTGGACACCACCTGTATGGTGTCCTCTCCCATTGGCGCAATGGCCAGGATGTCGGGGTAAACATCGCCGGGCGATTCACAGACGGCGTCCACAAACAGCAGCGGCGTATTGGGACGGCTTTTTACGTCGTAAAAATTGCAGTGGAATTCCATCGACTGAATGCCGTCGGCAAAGCTCAAGGTCAGGAAGTCGCCTTCAATCAGGGCATCGAGACCCTGCCTTTCCAGGACCTGGCAGGCAGACGGTTCGCTGACATAGATCTTGGTCTGGTCGATCTTGAGATCTTCCTGAGCCAAGGCCGACGTTGCCAGCATCGATAGGGCTAAAGCGAGGCGCATCATGGCACCAGATCCTCGGTGGTCACGCCCTCGCAGAGAGTGTAGACGCCGGCATAGTCCTGCGGATCGCGCTCGGCATCGGTGCTTTCGCCATGCTTCATGGACAGGATTTCGACCATGGCCGGTGGAGTCCCTTCCTGGTCGCCCCAAGCCAGATTGATATTGCTTGAGTCCGAAGTGATCGCGACTAGGTCGATGAAGGCGAGATAGGGGCCATAGCAGCGCGCTGTCGCGTAGACCTCTTCCACTTGTCTCCAAGGCGACGGGTTCATCCGCACATCGTTGAACTTGCATTCGAGCTCGCCCATCCAGATGCCGACGCGCGGTGCCACGATAGCGGCTTGCAGCTCAAACAGTGCCTGCCCCATGTCCTCACCGGTCTTTTCGCATGCGGCAGGATCGGTGGCGTAGACGGCATCATATTGATCGGCAGCCATGGCTGAGCCGATCGACGCCAGCATCAGTAAGGTCGCTATCGCAGATTTCATGCTGGCTGCTCCAAATCCAGAGGAAGCTCGAAGAAGGCGGACCACTCGCTGTCGGGATAATCGAGAAACGGGCCGCGAACTTTGAAGCCGCTCCGGGTATAAAGGCGATGTGCCTCGGCCATGCCTTCGCCAGTGCCGGTCTCGAGCATCAGCGTGCGCAATTGCTTGGTGCGGGCCAGGCCCACGATTGCCTCGAGCAGCTGGGAGCCGATGCGTTGACCGCGGACTGCCGGGTCGGTGAACATGCGCTTGACTTCGCCCAGTTCGGCCGAATGGACCTTGAGGGCGCCCATGCCAACGGCATGACCTGCTTCATCGCGGGCGACGAACAGCGTCGTGTGTGGCTCGGCCATCTGCTCGACCGTCATTTTGAACTGGAATTCCAGCGGCGACAACGGAATCAAGTGATCGTTCAGCTTGCCGACAAGTTCTCGAATGTCGTCCTGCAACGGGGCTTCGATGGCGATGGATATGGCCAATTATTCGACCACCTTGGGCACCATGAAGAAATTGTCTTCCGAGAGCGGGGCATTGCTGACGATCTTATCGGCATAGCCGCCATCGGTGATGAGATCGTCGCGGCGGCGCAACGTCATCGGCGTGACGGAGGTCATCGGCTCGACGCCAGTGACGTCGACTTCCTGCAATTGCTCGACGAAACCCAGAATGGCGTTGAGCTCGTCCTGGTAGCTGCCGATCTCGTTTTCTTCGATGCGGATGCGGGCAAGGCGTGCGATACGCTTGACGGTTGCGGCGTCGACGGACATGAAAACTCCAGTAGCTGCGGCTCGTTTGCCGAGGTTATTAGCAATGGCCTGGGCAAAAAGACAATGAAAATGGCTGATGGGACGGATCAGACTTCCAAAGCCATGCGCGGCTCAAGTGCGACGAGGCTTGTGCCGTCGAGCTGGTCGCGCAAGATGGAGATGGCGTGGTCGATCGCGGCGTCGTCGCCGGCAAGGATCAACAGGCGTGGCTGAGCGTGTTTGAGGACGGTGGCTCCGAGCATGGTGAGCCGCTCACCTGTGCCAGCAATGACGATAATAGCACTGTCGGCCCAGCGTCCAAGAAGAGGCTCGCTGTTTAAAAAAAGCAGAAGTGGCGGCTCGCCGATAGCGTCGAGAAGAATGGCTCCCGATTCTGTCCCCCAGACCTGGACAGGTGGCAGGCCTTCGTCGTCAAGCAAGCGGCCAGCCTTGCGGGGGCGCCAGGATGCTAGCTCGATTTTTTCCAAGCTGTCCGATCTTACAATCTGATCGGCCCCGGAAACAAGCTCGGTCGGATCAATCCCGGGAGACGCGCCATCAGGATCGATCACAAGGATGGCGCCGCCGATATGCATGCGAACGGTGGTGCCGCCAAACCAGGTGAGTTTCATATAGCAGTAAAACCTTCGGGAAAGTCTCGCGCCCTACCCTACTTTGTTCAAACGCTCCACCAAATGTCGGGTGGCCAAGGACACAGTCCGGGGAATCGGACGATCCTTTCGGTACTCGGCTACCAATCGGCGAGCAATACCCAACCGCACGGCCATACCGTCCAAACTCATATGCAGCGTTTCCATCGCGCTGCGGAACTCATCATTGCTCAAGCTACCAGGTTCAGCTAATTCATAGATCCAAGTTGCAGATACCTCCGAGCCATCGCTCCACATAATTGCATCACCGAACTCGTCCTTCGCCGCAGTGTTGAAAAGCGCATCATCTGTGCGGAGGCGAACGAACGCCCTGTGACTTAACAGCGCTGGCATCAGATCAACGTCGTGTCTCTCGCCGGACTGCCACTCAATATGAACCATTCGACCATTCATGACAGTTAATGTGTCTATCCGAGGCAATGGGACCCCGGTCCCGACAAGCTCGACTTCAGTCATTTAATTGTGCCCCTATCTTTTCCAGCAGGTCCATATGATCAGCAGCCCACGCTCTTGCCACTTCGTATACTTGCCTAGGTACTGAACCCGATACGATCTCCAAAGTCTTGAGCGACACTACGGCAGCATGTTCCGCAGACAGCAAATGGAAGTGTGGTGGGTTGTGATCCGATGCGTAGATAGCAATCTTGGCGTTGCCTAAAGGTATCACAGTTGGCATGACACCCTCCTTAATAGTGCGCCTCGCGCACTATATCAAGATGCGCTAGCCTGCTTATTCTGAGGAGTCAGGATCATTACGTATGTCTCCTGTTCACGTATAACGCGTTCACAATAGCTTTTGATCACGTTTTGTTTCAATTGGCAACGACTACTTATGTTCCACGACGATATTGTTAGATTACTGCCTGTAACAGGCAAAATCCTCGGGCTAGATCTCGGCACCAAGACCATTGGCGTGGCGGTGTCCGATGCGATGCGGTATTCCGCCAGTCCGCTGGAGACGATCAAGCGAACCAAGTTCACCAAGGATGCGGAGCGGTTGGAAGTGCTTATCACGGAGAACCAGATCGTGGCGATTTTGCTGGGGCTACCGCTCAATATGGATGGTTCTGAGGGGCCACGGGTGCAATCCACGCGGGCTTTTGCGCGCAATCTGAAGCAACGGGTCAACTTGCCAATCGCGTTCTGGGATGAGCGGCTTTCGACGTCTGCGGTGACGCGGATGATGATCGAGGCCGATCTGCGGCGGGACCGGCGGGCCGAGGTGGTCGATAAGTTGGCGGCAAGCTATATTCTGCAGGGCGCGCTGGACCGGTTGCGCAGGGGATAAATCAGGAAAGGGTTGAACGGCAGGCGTTGCTCCGCTAGACCGCACCAAACATTAGGGACGGGAGCGCATGGTCCAAGCACGCGCGGCGACAGCCTCAATGACGCCGGCCGGTTCGTCCGGTGATTTTCCCCCTTTCGCACAAAAGCATCTGCTTTCCATTGCTGATCTAAAGCAGCACGAGATCATCGATCTGCTGGACCGGGCCGAGCGCATGGTTCCGGTTAGCCGGCAGGAGCGCAAGTCGCACCCTACCCTGTCCGGAAAAACGCAGATCAATTTGTTCTTTGAGTCTTCCACCCGCACGCAAGGCTCTTTCGAGATCGCGGGCAAGCGGCTAGGCGCGCTGGTCATGAACATGTCGGTAAAGACAAGCTCAGTGAGCAAGGGCGAGACGCTGGTCGATACGGCGGCGACGCTCAATGCCATGCGGCCGGACGTGATCGTGGTGCGGCATTCGGCAGCTGGCGCAGTGGAACTGCTGAGCCAAAAGGTGGGTTGTTCAGTGATCAATGCCGGGGATGGTGCGCATGAGCATCCGACGCAGGCGCTGCTCGATGCTCTGACGATCCGCAACCACAAGGGGCGGATATCGGGGCTGACGGTGGCGATTTGTGGCGATATCGCCAATTCGCGCGTGGTGCGGTCCAATCTGCTGTTGCTGGGGGCGCTGCATGTGCGCACGCGGGTTATTGCACCGCGCAATCTTCTCCCGGCGGGAATTGAGCATCTCGCGACGGAAGTGTTTACCGACATGCGAGTGGGCCTGAAGGACGCAGACGTGGTGATGATGCTGCGGCTGCAGCATGAGCGGGCAAACGGCAAAATGATCCCGTCGGTGCGGGAGTATTACCGATTTTATGGCTTGGATGCGGAGAAGCTGAGCCATGCCAAACCCGATGCGATCGTCATGCATCCGGGGCCGATGAACCGGGGGGTGGAGATCGATCCGGCGATTGCAGATGGGCCGGCTTCGGTGATTACCGACCAGGTGGAAATGGGCGTCGCGGTGCGTATGGCGGTACTGGATGCACTGCTGCCGGCAAGGGAAGAGGCATGAGCCAGGCGCTGCTGATCGAGAATGCGCGGATCGTTGATCCGGCTTCGGGCAAAGATGCGGCGGGTGCCGTGCTGGTGGTGGATGGCACGATCGCCGAGGTGAGCTTTGGCGGGCCAGTAGGGGTGCCGGATGGGGCGGAGGTAATCAATGCCAAGGGGCTGATCCTGGCACCCGGGCTGATCGACATGCGGGTGTTTACCGGCGAGCCGGGCAAGGAATATCGCGAGACGTTGCAATCGGCGGGCGAAGCGGCAGCGGCGGGCGGGGTGACTAGTTTCGTTATGATGCCGGATACGGCGCCGGTTGTGGATGACGGGGCGCTGGTGGATTTTCTCCTTCGCCGGGCCAAGGCGACGAGCAAGGTCAATGTGTTGCCGGCGGCAGCGATGACCAAGGGCTTGGCCGGGCAAGAGATGACAGAGTTCGGGCTGTTGCAGGAGGCTGGTGCGGTGTGCCTGACCGATGGGCGGCAATCGATTCAGTCGAGTGCCATGCTGCGCAGCATCATGAGCTATGCGGCCAATTACGGGATGACGGTGGTTCACCATCTGGCCGACAAGAGTCTTATCGGTGATGGAGTGATGAACGAGGGGCTGTTCGCAACGGTATTGGGGCTCAAGGGCATTCCAGGGGAGGCGGAGACGATACCGCTGTCGCGGGATTTGCAATTGGCTGCGCTGGCGGGGGTGAAGTACCACGCAGCGCAGATCTCCTGCAGCGCCTCGGTAGAGCTTATGGCAGCAGCCAGGAAGCGCAACCGACATGTTACATCAGGCGTGTCGATCAACAATCTGGCGCTCAACGAGAACGATATTGGGCGCTACCGCACGTTTTTCAAACTGTCGACGCCGTTGCGGTCGGAGGATGACCGGCGGGCGGTTATCGAAGGGCTGCGGAATGGGACGATCGACACGATCCATTCGGACCATGATCCGCAAGACAGTGAGGTGAAGCGCCAGCCTTTTGCCGAAGCTTCAGATGGGGCAATTGGGCTGGAGACGTTGTTGGCAGCGGCCCTGCGGCTGGTGCATTCGGGCGAGGTTGAACTGCTAACGGTGCTGCGCGCGATGACCAGCCGCCCGGCAGAAATATTGGGACTTGCCGCTGGCCGCATCGCGCCTGGAACTCCGGCAGACCTGATCTTGTTCGATCTGGACTATCCATGGCAGGTCAGCGAGCGGGAGATTCGCTCACGATCACGCAATACCAGCTTTGAAGGCGCGCGACTTGCTGGCAAGGTGATGCGAACGATCGTGGGCGGGCAGACCGTACACACCCACCTAGAGGAGCATGCGGGACGTGACTGATAGTGCTGTTACAGCGTTCGCGCCTTGGCTATTCGGTGGCGCCTTCATTCCGGGCCTGATCGTCACCATCTTGGTGGCTTACCTGTTCGGCTCGATACCGTTCGGGCTGCTGCTGACTCGTGCGGCGGGCCTGGGCGACATCCGCTCGATTGGTTCGGGCAACATCGGCGCGACCAACGTGCTGCGGACAGGGAACAAAGGGCTAGCGGCAGGAACGCTGCTGCTGGATGCGGGTAAGGCGGCAGTAGCCGTGCTTGTTGCGCGGACATTCCTAGCTGAGCCGAACATAGCGATCGGAGGCAGTGCGGCCCTGCCACTTTACCTCGCCGCTATTGCAGCGTTTGTGGGCCATTGCTTCCCGGTTTGGCTGAACTTCAAGGGCGGGAAAGGCGTAGCAGTGATGATTGGCTCGCTTTTGGCCCTAAGCTGGCCGATTGCGCTGATCTTCTGCGCCGTTTGGCTTTTGATTGCCTTCACTCGCAAGATGTCGTCGCTTGCAGCGCTCACAGCCGCGGCGACTGCGCCGATCTTTTCTTATGTCGTGGTGGATGAGTGGCTTGCGGCGACAACGGCGGTCTTGGCGCTGCTGCTGTATTATCAGCATCGCACCAATATCGTGCGGCTGATGAGGGGTACCGAAGCCAAGATCGGCCCAGAAAAGAAAGCGAGCTAGTCATGCCGCGCTGGGCAGAAGGTGAGCGATTGTCGCCGGCCGAACGCGTCGCCTGGCTGCGGCTGATCCGGACGGATAATGTAGGTCCGGCTACTTTCCGCCAACTGCTTAATCGCTTCGAAACCGCGGAGGCAGCGCTAACCGCCCTGCCCGATCTGCTTAAGCGCACGGACAAGCCGTTGCGGATCGCCAGCAGGGCTGCAGCCGAAGACGAGATTGCGGGCTTGGATCGCTACGGCGCCCGTTTGGTGGCGAGTTGTGAGCCCGATTATCCAGATTTGCTCCGGCACATCCCGGCCGCTCCTCCTGTAATCACCATGGCAGGCGGCATGAATTTGGATTGGCGACGCACCGTTGGGATAGTGGGTGCACGGAACGCGTCCTCGGCAGGCGTGAAGATGACGCGGTTGTTGGCGAGCGGCTTAGGTGAGCGTGGCTACACTGTCGTCTCGGGACTTGCGCGAGGCATCGATACAGCGGCGCATCGGGCAAGCCTCGACAGCGGGACAATCGCAGTGTTGGCTGGTGGCTTTGATAAAATTTACCCGGACGAGAACATCCCACTGGCGCATGACATTTTGGACAGCGGCGGAGCGCTACTGACCGAGATGCCGCTTGGGTGGGAGCCGCGGGCCCGCGACTTTCCAAGACGTAACCGGCTGGTGTCCGGGTTATCGTTGGGCATCGTCGTCGTAGAAGCAGCCAAGCGCTCGGGCTCGTTAATTACAGCGAGGCTGGCGCTCGAGCAAAACCGGGATGTGTTTGCCGTCCCTGGTTCGCCGCTCGACCCACGGGCGGAAGGCGGCAATGTGCTTATCCAGCAAGGCGCCAAGCTCATCACCAATGTCGATGACATCATTGAAACGTTGAGCAGTGCCGACCCCGCCCGAAGTGCTCTGTTCGACAAAGATTGGGAGCCTAATCTGATTCCAGATGAGTTGCCGAGCGAGAACGATCGCTCGCGCTTGTTAACGGCACTAAGCGCCACACCTGTTGAAGTTGACGAGCTAGTTAGGCAATCAGGGTTGACGGTATCGAACATGCAAATGCTGTTGCTGGAGCTCGACCTTGCAGGTCAGCTCGAGTGGTCGAGCGGGCAATTGGTGTCGCTGAAATACTAGGCCCTGGCGCTCTGCCATCACGGCAATTGATGGCTCCCATCGTCAAAATCGGTTCGACCTGATCCTCGTCGAGCAGTAGCTTGCGGGCTTTCCGGGGAGAGGCATATGGATCGGCGTGACTGGCTTTGGATTATTTTCCTGGGTGCAATCTGGGGATGCTCGTTCATCTTCAATGCGGTGCTTATCCGCGAGATCGGTCCACTCTGGGTGACTTCATTCCGCGTTGGCATAGGGGCACTTGGCTGCTGGGCGGTCATGTTTGCTCTGCGCAAGCCCATACCGCGTGATCCAGAAATTTGGCTAAAGCTCGGTGCACTTGGTGTTCTCGCCTATGCAATTCCCTTCGCACTTTTTCCACTGGCGCAGGCTCATCTGGCGAGTGGCGTCGCGGCGATTATAAATGCGCTCACACCTATCATGACCGTGATTGTAAGCCATTTCTGGACTGGCGGTGAGAAGGCGAGCCGGACCAAGAGCGCTGGTGTCGCTCTTGGGTTCGCTGGCGCGGTAATCCTTGCGTCACCTGCTTTGGCTAGTGGTGGCAATTCGCAGCTTTGGGCTGTTGGTGCGTGCTTGTTGGCAACGATCTGCTATGCATTAACGCTCAACATCACGCGCAGCTTCAAAGCGGTCGAGCCTACGGCTCTGGCTTCCATAGCTCTCACTGGCGCGGCTGTCGTATCTGTTCCGTTCGCCTTCCTTGCTGAAGGTGTCCCAGTAATAACCCGAACTGAGACCTGGCTTGCGGCTATTGCTATCGGGTTGGTGTCCACAGCCTTTACATTTCAGATCATGTATCGGGTGTTGCCACGCGTGGGCGCGACAAATTTCGCTACAACAACTTTTATCGCCCCTGTCTCAGCTATTGTGCTGGGCGTAACGCTGCTGGGCGAGTCGGTGCTGCCAGTCCAGATCGTCGGCATGCTAGTAATTTTTGGCGGTCTCTTGCTGATCGATGGCCGCATTAACAGAATTTGGCGGCCTGCGGCAGTTTAGTTATGGAACGGCTCCCTGCTGTACCCGTTGCCCGGGCAAGGAGCCAAACATGACCCAAATGCCAGAAATTGAACCGCGTCCGGCTGTCGTGCCGCCCATGCCTGAGCAGCCACAGCCGATGGACCCGGCACCAGGTAAGCCAGATGAAATTCCTGGCCTACCACCGTTGGAAGACCCGACGCCAGGACAGCCTGTGCCCGGTCCTAACGAGCCGCTGCGCTTCTAGCAGTGGCGTCGCCCCACGCCGGTATTTTACTCGATCCCGAGCTTTTTCTTCATAAGATCGTTGAGCGCTTGCGGATTGGCCTTGCCACCTGACGCTTTCATGGCCTGACCAACGAACCAGCCAATCATGGTCGGTTTGGCAAGCACCTTGGCGACCTGATCAGGGTTGGCGGCGATAATCTCGTCGACGATCTTTTCAATCGCACCCATATCCGTGACTTGCTTCATCCCGCGTCGCTCCACGATGTCGGCGGGCTCGCCTTCGGGCTCCTCAGCGATGATGATCTGCAGCAAGTCTTTGGCAATTTTGCTCGAGATGGTACCGGCCGCCACTAGATCCACTATGCCAGCAATCTGACTAGGCTTAAGGTGAGTTTCCCAGATAGCTAGACCCTGACTGTTGGCATAGGCGGCAACGTCGGCGTTGAGCATGTTAGCAACGGCTTTGCCATCGCGCTTGGTGCCGCCAAAGGCGACGACCGACTCAAAGTAGTCGGCGGTCTCGCGATCAAGCGTCAGCACCATGGCATCGTAAGGGGTCACGCCAAAGTCGGCAACGAAGCGGGCTTTCTTCTCATCGGGCAATTCGGGAAGGTGTTCAGCCAGCATGGAGACGAAAGCATCGTCGAACTCCAGCGGCAGGAGGTCGGGATCGGGGAAGTAGCGGTAGTCATGCGCTTCTTCCTTGGAGCGCATGGACCGCGTTTCGCCGAGCTTGGGATCAAAGAGGCGAGTTTCCTGATCGATCACGCCGCCATCTTCAAGGATGTCGATCTGGCGACGCGCCTCGTATTCGATCGCCTGGCCGGCAAAACGGATAGAGTTGACGTTCTTGATTTCGCAACGCGTGCCGAACTCACCGCCGGGACGACGGACCGAGACGTTGACGTCAGCGCGCATCGAGCCCTGTTCCATGTTGCCGTCGCAAGTGCCCAAATAGCGCAGAATGGAGCGCAGCTTAGCGAGGTACTCCTTAGCCTCTTCGGAAGACCGGAGGTCTGGCTTGCTGACAATTTCCATGAGGGCGACGCCAGAGCGATTCAAATCCACAAAGCTCATATTGGGATGCTGGTCGTGGATCGACTTGCCCGCATCCTGTTCTAGATGAAGACGCTCAATGCCGATCTCGATCTGACCCTCCGGCATATCAAGCAGCACTTTGCCCTCGCCGACAATCGGGTCCTTGAATTGGGAAATCTGATAACCCTGCGGCAGATCAGGATAGAAGTAGTTCTTGCGGTCAAACACGCTGCGCTTGTTGATAGCGGCTTTCAGCCCAAGGCCCGTGCGGACGGCTTGGCGGACGCACTCTTCGTTGATAGTGGGCAGCATGCCCGGCATGGCCGCATCAACAAAGGAAACGTTGGAGTTGGGTGGGTTGCCGAACTCTGTAGAAGAGCCGGAGAAGAGCTTGCTCTCGGAGGTAACTTGAGCGTGCACTTCCATCCCAATGATGACCTCCCAGTCCCCGGTGGAACCAGCAATAAAGCTCTTGGGATTTGGCGTGCGCGTATCGATGAGGGTCAATTGTACGTCCTGAAAGGCAAGGCGAAGCTGGTCTCTGGCATAGTGGGTAAAGCCAATAGATGCAATGGTTTGAGGCTGTGCTTGCCTCAGTCTTCGTCTTCGACTTTGCCGTCGAAGGGGCGCAGGCGCTTCTCAAGGTGAACGCTCAAGAAGGGTTCGTGCACAGCCCGTCCATCTGGACGAAGGGCGAGGATGCGATAGCCCTGTCGTTCGTAGAAGCGGACGGCGCGGACATTGTCGGCCGGCGTTTCGAGATGGACGCGTTCAGCACCTTCGAGCTCGAGCATGGATTCCATGCGGCGGAGCAGCATCGACCCAAGGCCGTGCCCCTGCAATTCGGGGATAACAAACAGATATGGTATGTAAGCGCGACGCTTGGAGCGTGAGCACCACGCGACAGGCACGGAATCTACGACCACGACGATGATATTGCCAAGTTGTTCGCCTACGGCTTGCGCCAGCCGGCGGCGTTCAGCCTCGCGTAGACCAGGTTGGTCCTTGAGCAATGGGAGAATACTGCTTTCCCAGGCGCGGTAGGCTATGGTTGCGAGACGCGTGGCGTCGGCTTTTTCTGCTTTGCGAATGGTGGCGAGTGGCATGTGACCTCCGCGTTCCAGAGCGAGGCCATGACCAACAGCCTCTAGCCGCGGCGGCGTGCCGCGATGATACCCTTCTCGTAGTTGATGTTCCAATCGATCAGGGTCCGCCACACAAGTTCGGCCTGATCCTCGTCAAGATCAAGGGCTAAACTGCGATCTCTCACTTTCGCGATCACGGCTTCGATGCGAGCGGGGTCGCGCGCTTCATGAGGGTCGGTCTTGATCTCTGCCATACGGGTGACATAGCGATGCCGCTCGGCAAAAAGCGTCAGCAGCGTCTGATCGACACGGTCGATCTCAGCGCGCACGTCATCCTTGGTCTGGCAATCTTCTGGAAGTCTGGGAGGGGTCACGAGGCTGTCCGCACAAATTGTTCGTTCATGGTTTGCACCGCGCAGTGGCAAAATTCAACGGCCTCTATGGCGCGGGCGGCTGTTCCTGGGCGCGGAACTCGAAGAGCTCGCGGAAGGCGCCAGGAACGAGGGCCGATAGGGGATTGATGCGGAACTGCGGGTTATCCAGCGCTCCCTGTACGGCAAAGGTGACGCCGACCAGTCCTTCCCCATCCCGCCCGCCCAGCAGTGGCCCAAGCAGCGGAATTTTTTGAAAAGCGCTGTTGAGACCAAAGAGTGGTACGTAGGTGCCACTCAAATCGTACTGACGGCGATCGGTGTAGATGAAGCCACGCAAGGTGCCGCCGACCGTAGCGCCGGTGAGCATGGCATTGCTAACCTCAACCCGATCCGAACGGCGCAAAAAATTTACCTGGGCGACGTCGAAGTCGAGACGGTTTCGAGCTGCGATAGCGGCGCGTGAATTGGAGTGATTGCCCAGGACCTGAGCAACGTTACCCTCATCGACAATGGCGAAGCCGCGCATGATCAGTTTACCGATCTCGGCATCGGCGTCGCTGTCCGTAGTCAGGATCAGGCTACCTGTGCCGCCAGCCAGTTGTGAATACACACCAAGCAGACGCAAGATCGTGCCGGCATCGTTGAAAGCAACGCTAAGCGTACGGCCGCGCGGCGCCGGATTGGTAGTGATCGAGACGGCATTGCCGTCGCTGAACTGCGCGGTAAGGTTTGCGTGGCGCATATCACTGCCGCGCAGCAGCATATTGAGGTCGAGATTGAAAGCAGTTGTGGCATAGTAGCCGAGAGCACGCTCGAGCTGGACGTCGAGCGAAATGGTTTGCTCGATTTGGGTCGCTTGAACACCGCCCGATCCTTCGCCAAGGCCAAAGAACTGGCGCAGCATAGGCTTAAGATCAAGCTGAGCGCCACGAACTTCTACCGCGTAGCCGTTCTCGAGAGGCGCAACAGCAAGCTGAGCGCTATCGCCTTCGCTCAGGCCAAACTGTGTGAACGTGGCGGATTGCAGCCCAGTTTTGGCATCGTAGCTAATGTCGCCCTGGGCGCGGACAGTACCGAAGGCGAGATCAATTGCGCTGAGCTCCGTCAGCGCATCGATTTGGCGGATTGTGGCGCTTGCGGTGCCGGGCGTGCCCGCTTGCTTGGTAATTCCAATGTCCTTGAGGGTGACTGCAGCGTCCTGCAAATCCACAGCCATTTGAATGGCGCCGTCGGGCATAGGCTGGGCAACGAAGCGAATCTCGCCATTGAGGAATGGCGAAGCGTCGAAACCCATAGTGGCAAGATCAGCAACATCTATGGTGGAAGACAGCTTGAACTGCGGGTCCGTCTCGGGTGTGCCGGCAATCTCGACCTCGGCAGCCATCCCGTCGATTTCGGCTGTGCCGCCTAACTGGTAGCCGTCCTGGGACGCGCTGAAGGCCAATTGGCCATTGCCTATGGTGCGTTCTTGAATAGGTTCCGTGCTGCCGAAGTTGACCACCGTACCGTTGAGCACGTAGTCGACATCGAGCGGCCGCCCACTTGCCTCGTCCGGCAGATGGATTGTGGCTACCAAACCTGCATCGAGTTGCCCGGTTAATGCTTCCAGATCGACCGGCAGTTCGGCACCCTGGACAGCTTGCGGCTGCTGTGACTCTACCAAGTCAACCATTGCTGGTATTGGGGCGGACACATCCCCGGAAATCTCGATGAGGCTTTCGCCGGGGATCGAGTTGTCCATAAGAAAGGCAGGGTTAGCGACGGTGATCTCGCCAGCTGCCGTTTGCAGGCGCCCGCCCCCTGCAGAAATAACCACATTGGCATCGTCCACCTGCAGCCGGGTTTCGCCCTCAATAGCAATGGGGTCCATCTGTGCGGTAGGCTTGACGGCAACGCCGGTCCCAACCATGTCGATCTGCATGGCGCCTTCGGGAATTGGCTTGTTCTCAGCCCCTAGTTCTAGCGAGCCGATGGGAAATTTAAAGTCCATGCGGGAGCGCACGACGGTGCCGCCGGTAACATTGGCAACGAACCAATCGCGGCTTTCCTTCCCCATGATGTAGGGCCAGAGACGCTTGAGATCGTCGGCGCTGACGCCTTCGCCTGCTACCTTCACGTCTATGCCTAGCCCAGCCTGCAGCATGTCGATCCGCCCTGCAGTTTCAACGAGGGCAGCTCCTTTGCGCGCGACGAAGCTGTCTATGCCGAGAGCACCGTAAAGCGGGGCTGACCAGCCAGAAAACTCCATCGTCTCAAATGGTTCGGCAGGAGCCGTCATGTCATTAGGGTGGATAAAGATATCGCGTGCACTAAGAGAAATGCCGATGGTCGGGCCGTAAGTCGGGTCCAGTCCGAGCGCAAATGTGCCTGAAATCCGGGCCGAGCTGTTGCCGATCTGGAGCGCAGAATCCTCTAAGGCAAACTGACCATTCTCAGGGGTCCAGTTGATGTTCATGATAGAACTGGCAACTGGAAAGTAGGCGTCGGCTACGCGCAGATCGAGACCGGTCAAGTCAACCTTGAAGGCGCCGTTCCGCAGCTTGCCGGCGGGCTGATCATAGTTGACGTCGATCGACAAGGCGCCGGCACCCCGCATTGCGGCCATGCTCGCTGCGTCGTCGATGAATGGAAGGAACGCTGCAAAGTCAATGTTGGTGACGTCAGCTTCTAGCCGCGGCGCGCCTTGCTCATCCACTGTACGGGAAATAGTGCCCATCATGGTGCGTCCGCCCAAAACGGCCGAAAACTTACCGGTGGTGCTGCGGCCGTCGGTGGACGGCCCAATTGTTAAATTAATATCGTCGAAACGGCGATATAGCCCATAAACGGAGTCGATCATATCCAAGCTGCCGTCACGAATGACGAGCTTGGAGAAGCGGCCTTGCGAAGCTTGGGTCACGATGTCAGCGATCGCCTTCTCGCTTGCCTCAAGATTGTAGATCAGCCATTCGTTATCCGAGCGCATAGGCGTTTGATTGGAGGCGTTACCAAGATCAATGCCCTCAGGTGAAATCCCGATCGGCGGAAAGGCGTCCTGCCCCTCATTCACGCGAACCGTTGGGGGGCCACCTGACGGGTCTTCGACCAAATCAAAGCTGGCTGGTCGTGGACCGAATAAATCCTGCACAACTTGAAGGCGCGGGCCTACGACGGTGATTGTGGCTCCGGGCTGACCGATGAGCGCGCGCGCGGGCGAAAACCCTACTTCCAGGGCTTCGACAGCAATGCGTGACCCTGCCTTGCTGTCATTGATGGCCACAGGAGAAAAGCGCACAACTGGCCATATACCGTTCTCAAGCGCCAGAGCCATGTCTCCCAACTCCAGCTCACTAGTGGATGGCAGTGCAGAACGTGCAGCGGCTTCGGCAGCACTGCTGCCGAACGGCAGCTGCAATGGCGTAATCAGGAGCACCACATAAAGGGCGATCAGAAGAAATGCGGGAATACCGAGTACCCACACAAGCACTTTGGCTGTATGCCGCGCAGGAGAGCGATTGCGTTTAGCAGACGGCTGTGACGAGAGGTCTGCGGTGTTGGTTGGCGCGCTCACTTGCTTCCAAAAAGAGGACCTGCCGGGTTCTGCCGACAGCCCGAAGAATCAACCGCAGAAGGCGGTCACTTGCTCGATGATACCGGCTGCAATATGGCACCAACACTCAATTTAACAAAGGTACACAGAAGGAAGTGTTGCGAGCCATGCCGGAGCGTAAAGAAGGTGAACTTGCGCCGCATTTTATCCTCCCTCTGGATGACGGAACGCGCTTTAGTTTGGCGGCCGAACGGGGAAGCCCAATAGTGCTTTTCTTCTACCCGGAAGATGATTCCGGCGGCTGCATTAATGAGAACCAAGAGTTCTCCGACCGAAAGGCTGCTTTTGAAGCATTTGGAGCAAGGCTCGTGGGCATCTCACCAGATAGCGTCGAAAGCCACCTCAAATTCCGGCGCAAGTATATTCTGAAAGTTCCACTAGCTTCAGACCCTGAGCGGGTAGCGATTGAAGCCTTTGGCTTGTGGCAGCTAAAGAAGCTTTACGGACGCGAGTTTATGGGACTAGTTCGCACATCGTTTATCATCGGTGCCGACGGGCGAATTGCTAAGATCGTCCGAGCAACGCGGATCGTCGGACATGCGCAAAAAATGCTTGAGGCCCTAGAGGCGGATGTCGGCACCTCCCGATAACGTTTGTTAACTATGCCCGGTCATACTCCACTTACCATGTGTAGGCGTATCGTGGAGTTTGGTGCGTGCATAGCCAAGCCAGTTTTGGGCGATCTAATGAAGCGCAGAGCCGTACTGCGCTGGTCAGCCGCCATGGCGTTCACCCTGGCCTTTTCTACGGCATGTTTGCGCTGCTACTGGCAGGCAACGCGCTGCTTGGAACGGCCTTGCTACTCTCCTCAGACATCGCCAAACTGCTGGACGGCAGTACTGACCAGATTGTTGAAGCCTATGAGGACCGCATCGCCCAATTACGAGTAGAAGTGGACCGGTTGCATTCCCGCAACTATGCACAAACTGGCGATATCAATCTTCAGTTGCAGGAATTAGCGCAGCAGCAGGAAGTGCTGCTTGAGCAGCACCAATTGGTCAAGGTGCTGGTGGACAAGGCGGACGAACTCGGGATCGAAGCCGCATCGCTTCCGGAAGACAGCGTCAACAAGCTGGCTCTCACCACCGCACCGACCGGTAACCCAGATATTGATACGACCGCTTCTGCCGTGACGCAAATGATGAACGAGACGCAGTTCGCCATGACTTCGATTGCCGAGACAGCGATCGAGCGCACCGACAGCATTGTTGCTGAACTATCAGAACTTGGCATTGCTGTTGAGTTACCGGAGGCAGATGGTATTGGAGGACCGCTCCTGGCGGCAAATGAAGATGCCGAGCAGTCGGTGATGATCAAGGATGCCAATACCGTCATGGGCGCGTTATTGCGCTATAAGGCGGCGCAGGAAAGCCAGGAGAGTGCGCCAGTGCACATGCCGATCAGCGGCAACTTCCGGCAGAGTTCGGGTTTTGGCAATCGCACTGACCCGTTTAGCGGATCGCGCGCATTTCACTCGGGGCTAGATTTTGCGGCGCCTAGTGGGACAATGGTTCTAAGCGCCGGCAAGGGCGTGGTGAGCTTCGTGGGCACCAAGTCCGGATATGGCAAAGTGGTGGAAGTCACTCACGCCAATGGTTTGATCACGCGTTACGGCCATCTCTCTGCATTCCTAAGCAAAGAAGGCCAGGCGGTGAACACAGGAACGCCAATAGCCAAGGTGGGCTCAACCGGACGATCGACGGGGCCGCACCTCCACTTTGAAGTGCGTCGGGCTGACAGCGCGATCAACCCGAAGACCTTTCTCGAAGCTGGTAAGCGCCTTCTGGGTATGCTGGGGTAAGGTGTCCTACCCCAGCCTCTTGCTTAACTTTGAGCAGCAACGTCCGTAGCAACTCCGACTCGTTGGGCAAGTGCGGCTTCCATGAACTCATCCAGATCGCCATCGAGCACGACGGAAGGCTGACCACTTTCAACGCTGGTGCGCAGATCCTTGACCATTTGATACGGCTGTAGGACGTAAGAGCGGATTTGGTGACCCCAACCAATATCGGTTTTGCTAGCCGCTTGGGCGTTCGCAGCCTCTTCGCGCTTCTGCAATTCTGCTTCGTATAGGCGCGACTTCAGCATGGCCATGGCTGTGGCGCGGTTCTTATGCTGGCTCCGCTCTTGCTGGCAGGCGACAATAATGCCGGACGGAACGTGCGTGATGCGAATGGCAGAGTCGGTCGTGTTAACGTGCTGTCCACCAGCGCCGGATGCTCGGTAGGTGTCGATCTTGAGGTCGGATTCACGAATCTCAATGTCGATTGAGTCATCGACGACCGGAAAGACCCAAACGCTTGAGAAACTCGTGTGACGACGGGCAGCGGAATCATAAGGGCTGATGCGGACGAGGCGGTGGACGCCGCTTTCGGTTTTGAGCCACCCATAGGCATTGTGGCCCTTGACCTGGATGGTCGCAGACTTGATGCCAGCCTCTTCGCCGTCGTGCATCTCAAGCACTTCGACCTTCATCTTCCTACGCTCGGCCCAGCGGGTATACATGCGCAAGAGCATGTTCGCCCAATCCTGGCTTTCGGTGCCGCCGGCACCGGAGTGGATTTCAAGGTAGCAGTCGTTAGGGTCGACCTCGCCGGACAGAAGGGTTTCGATCTGGCGGCGCCGAGCAGTTTGTTTAAGATCTATCAGCGCGTCTTCGGCATCCTTGACAATCTCGGCATCATGCTCGGCTTCGCCCAATTCGATTAGTTCGACATTGTCGCGAATGCCAGCTTCGAGTTCGCGTACGGCCTTGACCGCCACCTCGAGCTCGTCGCGCTGACGCATGGTGACGCGGGCTTTTTCGGGATCGCTCCAGAATTCAGGCGACTCAGTCTCGGCCGTTAGTGCCGCAAGGCGTAGTTCTGCAGTATCCCAGTCAAAGATGCCTCCTCAGCAGGGTCAAAACCTGCTCGATTTCGGCGACGGTCTTTTCGATTTCCGCACGCATGCTGTCTTCCTGTTGTTCTAAGCCCCATGTAGCGGACGTACCCAGAAGGATCAACAGCTTGCGCGATTTACTGCAGGCGGCGCAGGGTTACCGGATCGTAAAATTCCATTTTCTGGCCGCCATCGGCGGTCTCAACGAAGGCACGCATGCAACCGCTCCAACGCTCGACTGAGCGGGCCCGCACGCCGATTTCGCGCAGGCGCTGAGTGTCCATGCGGTTTTGCTCTTCAACATCGGTTCTCAAGACGCTCTTGCCGTTTACCTCGACGTAGGTCTTGGGCGCGGTGGGACCAGTATTAGTACAGAAAAGTGCCCACGCAGGCGTAGGCAGAGCCACTAGGGCCGTGACAATACCTGCGAGGACAAATCTGGCTGGCTTCATGGTTGTTACTCCAATGGATCAATGGTGAACGATGAACACCGCTACAGTCAGGAAGTCACATTGAAAAAGGAAATTCGGGGTTTGATACGGCAAATCAGTTGGTCAATTCTGGCAAGCTACTCACGACGTCGGTATTGGGCAAAGGCGTTTCAAGCGAGATCCTAACTGAAGTAAGGATTGTGGCACGCACAGGTGGTCGATTGGCTGCAAGTAGCCAGACTACCTGATCGGATCGGACACTCGACGGACTTCTGAACTAGAACAGCGTGCGCCGGCGTGGCTGCTCGAAGTAGGTGCCATCGATGCGCGCATTCGGATCCACATAGCCACTGTCCGGCGCAGGCCCGGAGGGAGTGACAAAGGTGTCGCCATATTGCTGCTGCATCTGCTGTTGACGCTGGATTTCGTTGAAGGTGTTGGTGTCGAGGCCAATGACTGACGTCATAAGGTTTGGACCGCTGCCGGGCTTGAAGGCCTCCTGGATGGCCGACTCACCATCGAATGCCTGAACGCCGGAGTTGGGATTAATCCACGCTGTTGTCATGCCTTCAGGCTTGTTGAAAGGTGTCGGCGGCTTGCCTGCCAAGGCCCTTTGCATGAATTCGGTAAAAATCGGCACTGCAAAGGAGCCGCCGGTAACGGCGCTGCCCATGGAGCGAGGCTGGTCGTACCCGACATAAACGCCAACTGCTAGTTCTGGCGTAAAGCCAACGAACCAGGCGTCCTTATAGTCATTTGTCGTGCCGGTCTTACCGGCCACGGGACGGTTCAACACCTTGGCGGCTGTACCAGTGCCACGCTCGACAACGCCTTCCATCATCGAGGTAATCTGGTAGGCTGTCATGGGATCGAGCACCTGTTCCCGATTATCAATGATGGTCGGCTCGCCCTGCCCTTGCCACGCAGTGGCTTCGCAACCCTGGCAAAGGCGCTGGTCGTGCTTGTAAACCGTGACGCCGTACCGGTCCTGCACGCGGTCAATCAGCGTTGGCACAATCTTGCGGCCGCCATTGGCAATCGTGGCGTAGGCTGCGGTCATTCGCATGTCGGTGGTTTCGCCAGCTCCGAGCGCCATGGCGAGGACAGGCTGCATCGAGTCATAAACGCCGAACAGGCGGGCATATTCCGACACCAGCGGCATGCCGATGTCCTTGGCCAGGCGCACGGTCATGACATTTCGGCTGCGCTCGATGCCGCGACGCAAGGTTTGTGGGCCGTAGAACTCCTGCGCGTAGTTCTCGGGTCGCCAAATAGAGCCGTCACCGTTGCGGATTTCGACTGGGGCATCAAGGACCACGGAAGCCGGGGTGTAGCCATTATCAAGCGCCGCAGCATAAACGATCGGCTTAAACGAGGAGCCGGGCTGGCGCAGAGCTTGAGTGGCACGGTTGAATTCACTCATGGCATAGGAGAAGCCGCCGACCATGGCCAGGACCCGGCCGGTACGCGGGTCCATGGCGACGAGGGCGCCCTCGATTTCAGGAATTTGCTGCAGCGTATAAGCGCCGGCCGTGCCTTCAAGCGCTGAGACGTAGACCACATCTCCTAATTTAAGGATGTTTTGCAAGGAACCGGAAACCCATTTGATATCGGGTCCGGACAGAGTGCCTTCGATACGCTCTTCGGACACACCGCCATCAGGAATCGTGTCAGGCCTGAGCCCAACACGAGCCTTGTTGCCACTAATCTCGAGCACAACGGCAAGTCTCCACTCCGGCACGTCGCTAAGCGGCATGACCTTGGCAACATCGAGTCCCCAGTCTTCACCTAGCTCAATACTAGCCACGGGCTCGCGAAATCCCTTGGACTGATCAAAGGCAATCAGGCCATCCATCAGAGCCTTGCGGGCATATTCCTGCAACTTGGGTTCAAGCGTAGTGCGTACAGACAAACCGCCACCATAAAGCTGGTCCTCGCCATAAAGCTTGGCGAGTTCCCGGCGCACTTCTTCGGTGAAGTATTCAGCAGAATAGAGTTGGCTGCCCCCTGCCCGCGGCAACACATTGAGCGGCTCTTCTTTAGCGAGTTCGGCCTCTTCCAAGGTGACATAGCCATTTTCGACCATGCGATCGATCACCCAATTGCGGCGCTCAATAGCTGCTTCCGGGCGGCGGAACGGATGGTAATTGTTAGGCCCCTTCGGCAGAGCGGCAATATAGGCAGCCTCCGCCAGATCCAGTTCGTACAAAGCCTTGTCGAAATAGTTCAAGGCCGCGGCAGCAATGCCATAGGAGTTCAGGCCTAGGAAAATTTCGTTGAGATAAAGCTCAAGGATGCGGTCTTTGGAGAACGTCGACTCAATGCGGATGGCGAGCAGGGCTTCCTGGATCTTGCGGTCCCAAGTCTGCTCGGACGTCAGCAGAAAATTCTTGGCAACCTGCTGGGTGATGGACGAACCGCCACCCTGAATGGTTGAGTCCCCGTCCATACGGGCCAAGAGGTTGTCACGCACTGCACGGAAAACACCGTCGATGGCGATACCGCCGTGCTTATAAAAATCCTTGTCTTCAGCGGACAGAAAAGCATGTAACAGCAATGGGGGCACCGTCTCGACTGGCTGAAACAGTCGGCGCTCGCGCGCAAATTCGGCGAGGAGCGTGCCATCGGCGGCGTGCACACGGGTGGTTACCGGCGGCTGGTAGTCCTTAAGAACGGTGTAATCCGGCAGGCTCGAGGACACGGCTGTGAGATAGACGGCGGCTGCGCCGACGGCTCCAAGGGCTAGGAACATACCAAAGCCAAACAGCCAGCCGATCAAGCGCAGCATGTCGCGTTTCTCCGTATTGCCCATTCGCAAGCTCGGGCGCCTGGTGTGTCAATCCGGAGCCAAGGGATGCATCTGATTACAGTAGAATCATAGCAGAACCGACACCGCTTGTGCATCACAAGCCCACCAGAGCGCCGCTCCCAAGACGCTTAAGCCACCGCGTGATCGAATTGCCACATCACTGGGGAGTTTGGACACTGTCGAAATAGGTTGAAATGCCACGGGCGACAGCATCGGCGGTGCGGTCCTGCCACTCGCCTTGCAGAAGGTTCGCTTGATCGTCGGCGTTAGACAAAAAGCCGAGTTCAACCAAGACCGAGGGCACGTCGGGCGCTTGGAGCACGAAAAAGTCGGCCTGCCGTACTGGAAAACGGCGAAGCTGAACGCTGGGTTCAAGCTGATGAACGATAGCCTGCGCTAGGGTGAACGACTGATGGCGCATTTCGCGCCGCATCAGATCGAGCAGAATATCAACCACTTCGGGCGCCATTTGCGGCATGGAGAAGCCGGCAATGACGTCCGTCTTGTTCTCATTATCGGCAAGCACTTTATCAAGAACATCGGTGGCGTTTTCGTCTCGCGTGTAGACGCTGGCGCCGCGAATCTCGGCCTGCTGAAAACTATCGGCGTGGATGGATATGAAGATGTTTGCCTTGTTGGTGCGGGCAAGGGCAACACGCTCTTCCAAGCGCAGGAAGCTGTCGTCTTCACGCGTCAGCGCCACATCAAACCGGCCAGAGGCGACCAGAAGCTCCTGCAGGCGCAAGGCAAAGGCGAGCACGACGTCCTTTTCTTTAACGCCATTACGCGTCTCGGCCCCGCTGTCGATACCACCATGACCAGGGTCGAGCACAACCAGCGGCTTGGTAGCGAGAGGAAGTTCGGAGCCACCAGCGGGTGTCGAAGCAGCGGTAACGGCGGGCGCTACAGTGCTAGAAGCCGCAAAGTCCTTAGCGACGTTGGCAGCGAACTCTTCGGCAGTGGCCGGGATGATATCGACCACAAGTCTCGCGGGCTGGTCGTCGAAGGCGTCGAGCACATAAGCCTGCTGAACCTGCGCAGGAGCAGACAAAGTCAGAACCGTGCGAACACGATCGGGCGCCGCTTGCTCAATAAGGTAGTCAGAGATGATACCCGGCTCACCGGCAGGCTTGCCGACAGGTTGAGGCACGGAAAGGGTCGCGGCGCGCACGTCAATTGCCAAGCGATCGGGACCGTCAAGCGAGACAAAAGAAAACTCTGTTCTTGCGGCTAGGTCGACTACCAGACGGGCCCGCTCGGGCGTGACCGTAACACGAACATCCATGACATTAGGCAGGGCCAGTTGAGCGGCTGCTTGTACTGCGTCCTGCGCAAAGATAGGGAGCGAGAGCACCGACAGGCACAATGCCGCAACAAAAAAGGTCATGATCCTGTGGAAGTGACGCAACAAATCTACACCGCCCCTGAGAAACTGTGCGCCGCTTGTGCTCCAGAGTTCAGGCGATTCTGCGGCTGGCTGGTTCTTATGCGACGATTTTGGAGGCGAGCCAACATTGGATCCTGAAAAGCCTGTGAACCACCGATTTTGACTTTCCTGTTGCCAATGGGACGCAATGACCCTACACGCTGTAGGCGAGGCGTATGCTTCTTGAATGACCCGTCCAAACGTCCGAAGGACTAGCGAGTGTGGTTTTGAGGAGTGACCCGGGTCAAAGGTATGAAGAACCTTTCCGGCCTGGTTCAGAAGCGGCAATCCAGCGCCTCTTTAGGAATTTCGGTCCCATTTGGACCGGACGGTTGTCTGCCAATCCCCGGATGTAGACAGCCCAATAGGAAGAGGTCAGATGGCCCGCAGGCGGACAAAACGCGACGCGATCGAACAAGACGATTGCCGTTTTGCCATGCTGCAACTTCCGGCCATGACCACAAAGACCAGCGCGCTAAAGGCAGAGCTTGGGCGCGCACACCCCTCTAAACCATTCGCCTCGCATAGCGCTATGAGAAGGATGCCGGCTCGCCGGATCATCCTTGCCGGCGCGCGAGCGCGCGGAGTTCACTATGGCGACCAAAAGAATGCTGGTGGATGCCATCCACCCGGAAGAAACACGGATTGTCGTTACCGCAGGTAACAGGCTCGAAGAATTTGACTTTGAATCGGCGACCCGCCGCCAATTGCGGGGAAACATCTATCTCGCGAAGGTAACGCGGGTTGAGCCGTCGTTGCAGGCGGCGTTCGTGGAATATGGCGGCAATCGCCATGGGTTCCTCGCGTTCAGCGAAATCCATCCCGATTATTATCAGATCCCCGTGGCTGACCGCGAAGCTTTGCTGCGCGACGAAGAGCACGAGGAAGAACATGTCGAAGAAGAAATTGAAGAAGCCGCAGTGTCAGCTGAAGCTTCAGCAGAAGGCGATTTCGACGTTGATGCAATAGAAGGTGATGACGCCAGCCATATTGAGGAAGCGCCAGCCAATATCGAACCGGTAGAGTCGATCGGTGGCGCAGACGCGCTGGAAGAGGTGCCAGAGCGCCGGCGCCAGAGTCCGAACCGTCGTCACTACAAGATTCAGGAAGTTATTAAACGCCGGCAGGTGATGCTGGTGCAGGTTGTCAAAGAAGAGCGCGGCAACAAGGGCGCGGCGCTAACCACTTACTTGTCATTGGCCGGACGCTATTCCGTGCTGATGCCGAATACGGCGCGCGGCGGCGGTATTTCCCGCAAGATCACCAATGCAGCCGACCGCAAGCGACTGAAGGAAATCACCTCGGATTTGGAAGTGCCGCAGGGCATGGGCGTGATTCTGCGCACTGCCGGTGCATCGCGCACCAAGGCCGAAGTGAAGCGGGATTTCGAATATCTGATGCGCCTTTGGGAGAGCGTGCGCTCGCTGACGCTCAAGAGTCAGGCGCCATGCCTTGTCTATGAGGAAGGCTCGCTGATTAAGCGCACCATCCGAGACCTCTACAATAAGGACATCGACGAGGTATTTGTAGCGGGCGAGGACGCTTTCCGCGAGGCCAAAGACTTCATGCGCATGATCATGCCGAGCCACGCCAAGAATGTGGTGCTCTATACGGAAGATCAGCCGCTGTTTTCCAAGTATGGAATCGAGCAGCAGCTTGACTCGATGTTCTCGCCGACGGTGACCCTGCCCTCCGGCGGCTATATCGTCATCAACCCCACCGAAGCTCTGGTATCGATCGACGTAAACTCGGGCCGCTCCACCAAGGAGCATAATATCGAGGACACGGCGCTCCAGACCAATCTGGAAGCGGCTGATGAGGTTGCGCGCCAGTTGCGCCTGCGTGATTTGGCTGGTCTGATCGTCATCGACTTCATTGACATGATGGAGAACCGCAGCAATCGGGCGGTGGAGCGCAAGCTCAAGGATTGTCTAAAGGACGATCGCGCACGAATCCAAGTAGGCCGGATTTCGCATTTTGGGCTTATGGAAATGAGCCGGCAGCGTATTCGCTTCGGCGTGGTGGAGAGTTCCACCCATAAATGCCCGATCTGCGAAGGCACCGGTCTTGTGCGCTCGACCGAGTCGCTGGCGCTGATGATCATGCGTCACATCGAAGATCATGTTCTGCGCCGCCAGGGGCAGTCGATCAATGTTCGCGTGCCGGTGGACGTTGCGCTCTATATCCTCAACTTCAAGCGCGAAACGCTAACAGCGCTTGAGGCGCGCAATCATCTCTCCATTACGATTACGGCTGACGGCAAGATGACTGGCCATCAGTTCGCGATTGAAAAGGGCGAGTCCCGCGTTATGGCCTATGCCGAACAGCGCGCCACCGAGCACGTGCGGGTCGATAGCGCGGTGATCGAGGACGATATCGACGAGGACATTGTTGACGAGGCTGATGACGAAATAACTGAGGAAGTCGTCGCGTCGCCTGCTGCCGAAAGTGGTGATGGCGAAGGCCGCCGGCGCCGCCGCCGACGCCGCCGTGGTGGCGCTGACCGTAGCGAGGACCGGCAGCAGCAGCGTGCTGCTCCTGCCCAGCGGGTCGAAGGTGAACTCGAGGCCGACGGCGTTGAAGAAGCGGATGAAAGCGTCGATGCCGACGAAAACGCAGCACGTCCGACTGGCGACAATGCTGCCGACCCGGATGGCCGCAAACGTCGCCGGCGGGGACGCCGCGGTGGTCGCCGCAATCGTCGGGAAGGCGAAGAGGGCTTTGTCGAAAGAGCTCCGGCTCCAGTAACTGATGAACAACTAACGCCGGAAGTCAGCGAGGCTGTTGCTGACGAACTGCTGGCGCAGGATGCCGTTGTGGCAACGATCGAGCCTATGCCCCCGGCGGAACCAATCTCCGAAGCCGAAGCTCCCGCAGAGAAGCCCAAGCGAACACGTCGTAAGAAGGTTGCAGAGACCGCAGAGTCGACACCCTTGGATGCCGCCCCGGTTGCAGCCATTGCCGCGGAAGACGGTGCTGAAGAGAAGCCGAAGCGTAAGCCCCGGACGCGGAAGCCGAAGGCAGAAGCGGCCGACGCTGTGAGTGCAACAGAAGTCAGTCAATCTGCTCCTGAGTCAGAAGCCGCGGAGCCAGAGCCAGCCGTCATCGAGGCTGATCCTGCCGAAGAAGCGCCGAAGCCGCGCCGAGCCAAGAAGGAGCTGCCTGCGGAGGGGATCGTCGTATCCTCCAGCGCTCCCAAGGCAGATGCTGAAGGCGATGAAGGTGAGCAGCCCAAGAAGAAAGTGGGCTGGTGGCAGCGCCGGCTCGGTTTGGGCTAGAACAAAAAGGCGGTCTTCGGGCCGCCTTTTCTCTTATCGGAGAAAAGCGCGCATTCGCTCAAGGGCGACTTCGATGGTCTCCTGCTTGCCGGCATAGGAGAAGCGAACGTAGTTGCTGCCCCCTGCCCGGTCGAAATCTATGCCAGGGGTTGCCGCTACACCGGCTTCGTCGAGCATGGTTTCGCAAAAGGACATGGAGTCGTTAGAGAACCGGCTGATGCCAGCATAAGCGTAGAACGCGCCGTCAGATGCGCCGAAGGTATCGAGGCCAAGGTCCTTTAGGCCCTTGTCAAGCAGTGTACGATTCGCAGCATAGCCGGCTTTTTGCTCTTCCGCGTAATCGCGTTCACCCAAAGCCACGGTTGCCGCGATCTGGCTTAGGGTTGGGGCGGAAATAAAGAGGTTTTGCTGCAGGATTTCAGCCCGGCGGACGAGATCGTCCGGGAGCGCCATCCAGCCAATGCGCCAGCCGGTCATGCAATAGTATTTCGAAAAGCTGTTGATGACGATGGCGTCGCGGGTGAGTTCGAGCGCGCTGACAGAAGCGGCGCGGTAATCAAGACCATGGTAGATTTCGTCGGAAATCAGCCGAACGCCCAAACGCCTGCAGGTTTCAACGATATCTGCTAGTTGCGTGCGGTCTACGGCGGCCCCGGTTGGATTTGCGGGACTGGCAAAAAGTAAGCCTTCGAAAGGCAGATCGGCATAGGCGGCGGCAATGTCTGCGCCACTGAGTTTCCAACCAGTTTGCGGTGATATTGGAATTTCGCTGATGGCAAAGCCGAGGCCGAGTAGTGTATTGACATAGGCCGGATAGCCTGGGCGCGTTATGGCGATGCGAGCGCCGGGCCGGAACGCCGAATGGAACGCTATGATGAACCCGGCCGAAGAGCCCATGGTCGACAGGATCGAATCGGGATCAACTGTGACGCCGTGCTGGTGCGTGTAGTAAGCGGAGAGCCCTTCGCGCAGTTCGGACAGACCTTTAGCGTTGGTGTAACCCTGCGCCTGCGGCAGAGCCTTGGCGACAGCTTCGATCACCTTGGGTGCGGGGGGAGAACCGGGCTCGCCTATTTCAAGGTGGCAAACTGTGCGGCCACTCGCTTCTATGGCCTTAGCCCGCTTCAATATTTCCATCGCGTGGAAAGGCATAAGCCTGTCTGGAGGCAGGTTTGGCATCGGTTTGTCCCATTCCTTAGCTCAGGGGTACGATGGACCTAGCCGGTTCGTTGTGTAGCCTCAACAACAATTGAAGAACCTGTTACGCCGCTGTTTGCTGTCCCCTGCTAATCTCTCGCGAGGTCTGCTAATGGCAGGCGTATAACGTAGTTCGGAGCTGGCTGATCATGGCGCGCGTCACCCTTGTTCTTGTTGCTGTGGCTGGCATGTTGGCCGGCGCGCTAGGCTATTCGATGATCAACAGACCGGTTCCAGGTGCAAACACTGCTGCCGTGCAGGCCATGATTGATCGAGCTATCAGCGATTATCACCAGAAGCTCGCCTCTGCAGTGCCTTCCCCAGCAGAAGCGCCAAAGATCGATGCTGCGGTGATCAACCCGCTGATCGAATCATATCTGATGAGCGATCCGAAAATTTTGCAGCGGATGTCGGTGGCGCTAGACACAACGCTGCAAGCAGAAGAAAAAGCGGCATCTACAACAGCTATTGCCACAATGCGTGATGCGATCTTCAATGACCCGAAGCAGATCGTGCTGGGCAATCCAAATGGCGATGTAACGCTGGTTGAGTTCTTTGACTACAACTGCGGCTATTGCCGATCGGCACTGCCGGACATGGCCACTTTATTAGCCGAGGATCCGAACCTGCGGGTCGTTCTCAAGGAATTCCCCATTCTTTCCAACGAATCGATCGACGCGGCACGTATCGCCGTCCTGGTTAGCGAGGCGGATGTCGATTACTGGGCATTTCATGAGGCCTTGTTCACGAGCCGCGGTCAGGTTGACAAAAGCGTCGCACTGAGCGCCGCAGCCGATCTGGGCCTCAATCCAATCAGCCTAGAATTGGACATGGGGAAGGAATTGGTGGGCGAGTCTATTCAGGCATCATACGAGATTGCCAAGGCACTCAACATCACCGGCACGCCGACCTACATCATTGGTAACGAGATCATTCCCGGCGCCATCGGGCTCGATGAGCTTCGCGAACGGATTTCCAATATGCGGGCATGTGGCGAGACGCAATGCGAGGGCTGAGCCTGTTCTTTGCCTTTTCCGTGCATTTCGTATAACCGGGCTTGCGCCTGTCTAAGGGACGGGTGCACAAGGCAGAAATCATGGCAAAGCGCGTTCTTATCCTTAACGGTCCGAACCTTAATCTACTTGGCACAAGAGAGCCTGGTATTTATGGCACATCGACGCTGAAGGATGTGCAAGATACGTGCGAAGCGACCGGCCGAGAACTAGGGCTCACCGTGGATTTCCGCCAATCCAACCATGAAGGCGAGTTGGTCAGCTGGATTCAGGAAGCGCAGGGAAGTGCCGATGCGATCTTGATCAATCCTGCTGCATATTCACACACTTCGGTGGCCATTCACGACGCGCTGAAAGCAGTAGGTTTGCCAGTTGCCGAGGTGCATCTATCCAATATCCATCAACGTGAAACTTTCCGGCACCATTCCTATGTGTCCGCCGTTGCTGATGGTGTTATTTGCGGCTTTGGCATCACCGGGTATAGACTGTCACTGATGGCCTTGGCCGAAAAGCTTCAATAACGATCAACGCGTAGCGCGCGGGAGACCGACAAGAATGACTAAGTCATCGCAAGTGGATCAGGACCTGATCCGGGCCATTGCCGAACTGCTCAACAAGGAAAATCTCGCTGAGATTGAAATCGAGCAGGAAGACCTCCGGGTTCGCGTCACGCGCTCCTACGCCAATGAAGGCGTGACTTATGCGGCGCCGCCACAGTACATCCAGGCGCCGCTTCAAGCGGCGCCTTCGTCTATCGCGCCAGTTGGTTCTGTGCCTGCCGCAGCACCTGCGGCTGCTGAAGATTTGGCGTCCAACCCCGGCACACTCACCTCCCCCATGGTTGGGACGGCTTACCGCTCACCAGAGCCGGGTAAGCCGGCCTTTGTGGATGTCGGCTCCAAAGTCAGCGAAGGCCAAACGCTGCTGATCATTGAAGCCATGAAGACCATGAACCAAATTCCCGCGCACCGCTCGGGCACCGTGACGCGCATCCTCATCCAGGATGCCCAGCCGGTGGAATACGGCGAGCCGCTCGTCGTAATCGAATAAGGAGGGGCCTTTATGTTCCAGAAGGTCCTGATCGCCAATCGCGGCGAAATTGCCCTGCGTATTTTGCGCGCCTGCAAGGAGCTCGGCATACAGACAGTTGCCGTTCACTCTACGGCGGACGCGAACGCTATGCATGTCCGGCTAGCGGACGAGAGTGTGTGCATTGGCCCGCCTGCCGCCAAGGACAGTTATCTCAACATTCCATCCATCATGGCAGCCTGCGAAATCACTGGCGCCGATGCAGTGCATCCCGGCTACGGTTTCCTGTCCGAAAATGCGCGTTTCGCCAAGATTTTGACTGAGCACAAGGTGACCTTCATCGGCCCTTCGTCGCACCACATTGAAATCATGGGCGACAAGATTACGGCCAAGAAAACGGCTGTTGAGCTGGGCATCCCCGTTGTTCCAGGTTCGGAAGGCGCGGTTGAGACGGAAGAAGATGCGCTGCGAACGGCGGGCGAGATTGGCTATCCCGTGCTGATTAAAGCAACAGCAGGCGGCGGCGGGCGCGGCATGAAGGTGGCTCTGACCGAAGCGGATGTGCTTGTTGCCTGGTCGACGGCAAGGGCCGAAGCCAAAGCGGCGTTCGGCAATGATTCCGTGTACATGGAAAAGTATCTCAGCAAGCCGCGGCATATTGAAGTGCAGGTGCTGGGCGATGGCCAAGGCAATGCCGTTCATTTGGGCGTGCGCGACTGCTCGCTGCAGCGTCGTCACCAAAAGGTTTGGGAGGAGGCCGGCGGGCCAACAATCAAGCCAGAAGAGCGTGACAAGATTGGTGAGATTTGCGCTGCCGCGATGCGTAAGCTCAGTTATTCAGGCGCCGGCACAATCGAATTCCTCTACGAGAATGGCGAGTTCTATTTCATTGAAATGAACACCCGCCTTCAGGTGGAGCACCCGGTAACCGAGCGCATAACCGGTATCGACATCGTTTATGAGCAGATTCGGGTGGCTTCAGGCGAAGAGCTGTCCATGCGACAGTCGGATGTGACGTTCTATGGCCATGCCATTGAAGTGCGCATCAATGCCGAAGACCCGCAGACTTTTGCGCCCTCGCCTGGAACAATCACGTTCTATCACCCAGCTGGTGGTGTCGGCGTTCGTGTCGACTCGGCGGTGTACCAGGGCTACAAAATCCCACCGTTCTACGACTCATTGATTGGCAAGCTGATCGTTTATGGCCGTACACGTGATGAGTGTCTGCAGCGATTGCGCCGTGCCATCGATGAGTTTGTCGTGGATGGAATCAAGACAACGCTGCCGCTGTTTCAGCGCTTGATCCGTGAGCCTGACATCTTAGCTGGCAATTACGACATTCATTGGCTGGAGAAATATCTAGCCGAGAACAAAGTTTAGGACTGGGGCGCGTGAGGCGCCCCTTTTCATTGAACCGCAGCTATCATGTCCAAGCCCAATCCATTCGATGTTGAGATCACGCCCGAGTTGATCATCCGCGCCTATCGGGCCGGTATTTTTCCGATGGCAGAGGACGCTGCTGACGAGGATCTGTTCTGGGTGAGTCCGGATATGCGCGGCATTATACCGCTGGACGGATTTCACCTATCAGCCAGCTTGCGTAAGGCGATCCGGAAATCGCCGTTTAGTGTCAAGGTCGATAGTGACTTTGCGGCGACAATTGAAGGCTGTGCGACAGTGGGGGCCGACCGGAACTCGACCTGGATCAACCTGACAATCCGTGCGGTTTACGGTGAGTTGTTCCGCCGGGGCGTGGCGCATACGGTTGAGGTTTGGGACGGGGATGAACTGGTTGGCGGGCTTTATGGGCTGGCGATCGGCGGTGCATTCTTCGGAGAGTCCATGTTCCACCGCCGAACTAACGCCAGCAAGATGGCCATGGCGCATTTGGTGGAGCGGCTCAAGGCCGGGGGGTTCGTGTTGCTCGATACGCAGTTTGTAACGGACCATTTGGAGTCGCTGGGCGGAATCGAGATCCCGCGCGCTGCCTACGAGGAGCGACTTGCCAACGCTCTTCTAGTCGACGCGGATTGGCACGCTTGGGACCGGATGCGGCGGCCTAGTCCTGGAGCTTGAAGGCTAGGCGGGTAAGCCATTTCTCCATATTCGGCTCATCTTCAGGATCGGTTTCATAAATCTCCAGTCGGCAGGCGAAGTGATCGCCGTCGAAACGCTCATCCATGTCGAACTCCATCTGCATAAGGCGCGTCCAGCCGATAAGGACGGCAGTTGCGGGCTCAAGTTTGTCGGGATGGCCGATCCAGTCAAGGCCGGCGAAGCGGCCTGCGGGCAGAGTTCCGAAGTGTATGTTGTTGCTCGCTTTTCCGGGGTCTGCGACAGGAATTCCGGCTTCGACGTCGAGCGTGGTGGACATGTCGATCTGGCGATAATTGTAGAATGGGGCGCCGGTTGGGGAGATGTCTTGCTCGGCGAGAAAGGCATATATCGCCGGGAAACCTTCCACGGCAGGCTTCTGCATCTCGTCCATACGTACAGTGAAACTCATGTAGGCGTAGGATTGTTCAACGCGCTTAGAGACTTCGGGCAAGCTCAGCATGTTTTCCCCCTTTGATTTTTTCTTAGGACGATTGGGCAGGCCGACTGCCGACACGAGAGTGTCATGATCAGAAGAAAATTCGGCTACCTCAATGCCTTGATAAAATCTGCCATGCGCAAAATGCATGATGCTGTTGACGTAAGGGAAATGGCGGGACGTTGCGAACTGCACCATCTTGCATTCTTGCAAGCAAGTTACAGAGAGGGATCTCCCATGTTTGTTCGTGCAGTCTGGCGCGTGAAGCGCTTGGTCGATCTTCGGCAAACGTTACGGGAAATGGATGTTCCTTCTACCAGGGACGCTGATTTGCTTGGCATTTCTGGTCCGGACTTTTCGAAGATGACTCGATCTTTGTTCGACCGGTGACTGTAATGACCAAAGAACTTGAGACGGCCACCGGGTTGCCGACAAGTGGCCGTCTTGATTAACCAGAGATGAATATTGCTGGTTAAAGCCCCGCACGAAGCGCATGGCTCGTTTGACCAAAGCCTATCTGCTCATTGCCAACGCACTGCCCTAAATATGTCCTTGTAAACGACAGGAGACGACAAATGGACATTCGTAAGACTTTCAAGAAGTGGGCTGCCTACCAGCAAACCGTTCGTGAGCTTGCCGCTCTCGACAATCGTCAGCTCAACGATCTGGGCATTTCGCGCACCGACATCAATCGCATTGCGCGCGACCATGCTGCTGGCCTCTAAGATTAGCTCGCAGAATACTTCAGACTTAGAATACCGAACACCCGCTTCTCTTTGAGATGCGGGTGTTTGCTTTATTTCGCATTCCGATCGCTGCAGAGCAGCATGAGGTGCCGAAAAGCTAACAGACTGTTCACGTTGAGCGTAGCCGATCGCGGGCATGCGCGAATGCTGGGAATGTTTGATCCGTTGCGCCACAAGATCGCAGCGCAAAGGAGTGATTGCCTCGGCTGGACAGGCTTGGTATCTGCCGGTCATGTCAAAACCCATTCATATCATCGGTGGCGGACTTGCCGGGTCGGAAGCTGCTTGGCAGGCGGCCGAAGCAGGCGCGCAAGTCATTCTGCATGAGATGCGTCCGGTACGCGGTACGGATGCGCACCAGACTGACAGCCTAGCCGAACTGGTTTGTTCCAATAGCTTCCGCTCGGACGATCATGAGCAGAATGCGGTCGGTTTGCTGCACGAGGAAATGCGGCGTTGCAGTTCGCTGATCATGCGAGCGGCGGACCAGCACAAACTGCCGGCGGGTGGTGCCCTGGCGGTCGACCGGCACGGCTTTTCGGCCGAGGTGACGCGGGCCATTGAAAATCATCCTAATATTGCGATGATGCGCGAGGAGGTGCCGGGGCTGCCGCCGCCAGAGTGGGACAATGTCATCATTGCCACGGGGCCGCTGACTTCCCCTGCCCTAGCTGAGGCGATCTTGAAGCTGACGGGCGAGGACTCGCTGGCGTTCTTCGATGCTATCGCGCCGATCGTCCACTACGACAGCATCAACATGGATATCGTGTGGGCGCAGTCTCGCTACGACAAGGCAGGACCAGGCGGCACGGGGGCGGATTACCTCAACTGTCCGATGGATAAGGAGCAGTACTTCGCCTTTGTCGAGGCGCTGAAGACGGCGCCGCTGCATGAGTTCAAGGACTGGGAAAAGGTGCCTTATTTCGACGGCTGCCTGCCGATCGAAGTCATGGCAGAGCGCGGCGTCGAGACGCTCCGGCATGGGCCGATGAAGCCGGTAGGCTTGACTAATCCGCGCAATCCAACGGTGAAGCCCTATGCCATCGTACAACTCCGGCAGGACAATGCCTTGGGGACGCTGTGGAACATGGTCGGGTTCCAGACCAAGATGCGCTACGGCATCCAGGCGGAAATCTTCCGCATGATCCCGGGGCTGGAGAACGCGCAGTTTGCGCGGCTCGGCGGGCTGCATCGCAACACGTTCCTCAACTCGCCCAAGGTGCTCGGGCCTGACCTCAAGCTCAGAGCTGATCCCCGCATTCGGTTTGCCGGGCAGGTCACGGGCGTGGAGGGTTATGTGGAGAGCGCGGCGATTGGGCTGATCACCGGGCGGCTGGCTGCTGCCGATGCGCGGGGCGAGCCTATGGAGACGCCACCGGTCACAACGGCTTTGGGCGCGCTCGTTGCGCATATCACGGGCGGGCACATCGAGGCGGAGGGCTATAGCGGGGCGCGCAGCTTCCAACCGATGAATGTCAATTTCGGGCTGTTCCCAGATGTCAGCATCGTCAAACCAGAAGGCGTGGGGCGCTGGCGCGGCAACGACAAGACTATAGCCAAGCGCCGGACGATCACCGGACGGGCGCTGGAGGATCTGAAAGTCTGGGCATGACCGGAGCGGAGCTCGAAACCTACTTGCACGATCATATCCCGCTTTCTCGGGCAATGGCTGTGCGGGTGGTGAGCATCGCCCAGGACCGGGTCGTGCTCGGCGCGCCGCTGGAGCCCAACATCAACCACCGTGAGACGGTGTTCGGCGGTAGCGCAGCGTCGGTTGCAACGCTGGCGGCATGGTCGCTGCTGCATGTGCGGTTGACGGAGGCTGGCCTGCCGAGTCGGGTGGTGATACAGCGGAGCACGATGGAGTATCTGCTGCCGATCGCAGGAGAGTTTACTGCGTTAGCGCAGCTCGGGTACCAATCGGATTGGGACGGCTTTGTGCGCATGCTTACGCGGCGCGGCCGTGGGCGCCTTTCGATAGAGGCAGCTTTGGACTTCGATGGACGGCAAGCTGGGCTGTTCAGCGGAGAGTTCGTGGCGTTTGCCGGCTCACGCATTTAGCCACGGGCACTTGCCACGACGACCGCCTTGTTGCGCCACCACCTGAAACTCGATAAGGTTTGGGTGCTTGATACTAGTCAGGCACTGGAGACTTTATGTTCGAGATTGCGGGCGCCCGCTGATTCCCTTCCGGGAATTTTGATTAAACAGAGCGAGCTGATCAATTCAGCGCGTTCTCACTTGCGCACGGCTCGGCACAATTCAACAATTTTGGCTTTCCAAATGGAAGCGAGCCTGCGCGTCGTTCTTCATGAAGCGAAGTGCCATGCAAATTAGACTGACCAAACCTGACGATATTGCTCAACTGCAGATCGTCCTTGACGAAACGGGTGTGTTCCCGAGGGAAATGCTGCCCGATATGATCCGCAGCTTTTTCTCAGGTGACAGCCAAGAACTCTGGATGACCTGCGAAGCGAACGGCGTGACGGTTGGCTTCTGCTACACGGTGCCGGAGGAAATGGCCGAAGGTACCTGGAACATGCTTGCGATCGGCGTCCGCCCATCGCTTCAGGGCGGCGGCCACGGCAGCGCCCTCGTCCGGGAACTCGAGGCCCTGTTACGCTCGAAAGGCCAGCGGATCCTAATCGTTGATACCTCCAGCTCGGACGACTTTGTGCAAGCAAGGGCGTTCTATCGCAAGAACGGCTATGTAGAAGAGGCACGCATACGTGACTTCTGGGCTGAAGGAGACGACAAGATCACCTTCTGGAAGCGCCTTGGCTGATCGGTGAATATCGCGGCGCAGCGCTATTGCTGCGCCGCAACTATACTTGGCGTTTCCGACCTTTGAACACCCGGAAGAGAACCACGATCAAGGCAATCACAAGCAGGAGGTGTATCAACGCACCGGCTACTTTGAACGCCAGACCTACGGCCCATAGGATGAGCAGAATGATTGCTAGTGTCCACAGCATCGGTGGTCTCCGGCCGGTTGCAAAGAAGATATAATAGTAATGTCCAATGACCTGGGACGTTCCGGAGGGTAGGATACAAACGGCGACTGCAAGCGAACCAAACGGGCGGAAATAGGTTGGGTAGCGGCCAAGGCTATTCGTCTCGGGCATCCGCTTTCAAAATCCGAAGGTGAAATAGCCGCTCACCGGAAAATCGGCTGCAGGCAATCGACAGCCCATGCAAACGCAGGATCACCCGTTCGCGTCGTTCACAAGCGGCGGCGGAAGGCAGTGCGTATCCACGAGAACATGCTAGTCGTATTAGTGTCCCAACATGCGTTCCATGGCTCCCGGCTGGTCGTGAACGGCCAGTTTATCCATGATGGTGGCACTGGCTTCGTTCATGCCGATGACCTCGACTTCAGCGCCTGCGCGTCGAAACTTTAGGACCGCTATGTCGATGGCGTTTACGCCCGTAAGATCCCAGAGGTGGGCGGCGCCAAGGTCCAGCCGTATCCGTGGCACCTTTTCCTCAAAATTCATGGCCGCCAGAAAGTTCTCGGCACTGGCGAAGAATAGTTGCCCTTCGACACGGTAGGTGCGAACGTCGCCGTCAAGGGTCGTGGTGACGCGGAATATTTGCGACACCTTCCAAGCGAAAAAGATGCCGGACAGCAGCACGCCGACACCTACGCCAAGCGCCAGATTGTGGGTGCCGACTACCGTCAAGACCGTGGCCAGCATGACGATGCTGGAACGACGCGGATGGTGAACGAGGTCGCGCAGAGATGTCCAGCTGAAGGTGCCAATCGAGACCATGATCATGATTGCCACCAAAGCCGGCATTGGAATAAGCCCCACCCAATCGCCCAGGACAAGCAGCAGGAACAGAAGGATAGCACCGGCGGCGAAGGTCGAAAGTCGCGTGCGTCCGCCGGACTTCACGTTGATTACCGACTGACCAATCATCGCGCAGCCAGCCATGCCGCCAAACAGGCCGGAGGCGATGTTGGCAATGCCCTGGCCGATGCTTTCGCGGTTCTTGTCACTACCTGTATCGGTCATCTGATCAACGATGGAAGCTGTCAGTAGGCTTTCGAGCAGCCCGACTGCTGCGACCGCGATTGATGTCGGCAGGATGATGAGAAGCGTTTCGAGGGTGAACGGCACGCCAGGGATGAGCAGCGACGGCAAAGCATTTGGCAATTCGCCTAGATTGCCCACGCTGCGCGTATCAATGTCGAAGAAGAGGGCGATGGCTGTCAGCACTAGAATGCAGACCAGGGGCGATGGGATCGCGCGCGTGATGCGGGGAAAAATGTAGATGATTGCGAGACCGGCAGCGATCATGACATAGGTTTGCCAGGAGACGCCGATCAATTCGGGCAGTTGCGCCATGAATATCAGGATTGCCAAGGCGTTTACGAAGCCGGTCATTACTGACTTTGAAACAAAGCGCATGACGTAACCGACACGCAGCCAACCTGCTGCGATCTGGATGACTCCGGCCAGGATGGTGGCAGCGAGCAAATATTCGATGCCATGCTCGCGGACCAGCGTACCGAAGAGCACCGCTGTGGCGGCAGTGGCGGCAGAAATCATCGCCGGACGTCCGCCGGCAAAGGAAATGACGATGGCGATCACTACAGAGGCGTAGAGCCCGATCTTGGGATCGACGCCAGCTATAATCGAGAAGCCAATGGCTTCCGGTATAAGAGCCAAGGCGACGACTAGGCCGGAGAGGATGTCACCACGGACATTGGAAAGCCAATCGCGGCGAAAAGATTGTAATAAGGTCATGAAGTGTCCAAACGGCTGAAGCCTCGTCGAAGCGAGAGCGCGTTGTGAGCTAGAGATTAGCTTGCTGGATTGTCTGGCGGATCGGCGGCCAGAAGAGCCACCCGGGATTGCACCGGGTCCGAGGACTATGTGCTGTGTCGCTCAAATTGAAGCGAAAATCAAGCTTGGAGCTCTGATGGTTGTCTATCGGCCCAAGCGAAGCTCGGTCCGCTACAGGAAACTGGAAGACGCAAATGTCGGACGTGAATGGCTAGTTTGCTACTTGCCAGACGAGCAGGATCCTTTCTCACGTTGACATCGATATCCATTTGGGAAGCCCGATTTGGTCCCATTCACGGCGGCTTGGCGGGTAATCCTACCTGTTCCGTAAGCCCCACCAGGTGAGCCGGGCGATTTTTTGCCAGTCGGGGGTATCGGCGAGAGGTTCGAAGGGGGAGCTGGTGCGGGTGGTTAGTGCGGCGAGTTGAGGGCGGAGAATGGCGAGGGGAGCGAAGGCGGGCTTTAGTTTGCCGGGCAAGAGTTTAATAGCGGCTTCGGCCTTGTCGAGGTGGGCGGCGGCGAGTTCGGTGATCTGGCTCAGGGCCTCGTGAAGGCCCTCGCTGTCGGTGCGGGAGAAGATTTCTCGTTCTTGGACGCCATTGGCTTCGAGGATGGTCCAGGGGAGCATGATGCGACCCTGAGCCGAGACGTAGCCGAAGGCGCGCAAATGGCCGATCATGGCGTGGGCGACGCCAAGGTGGCCGGCGGCGTCGCCGGTTTCGATCTGTTGGCCATCGTTGAGGATCATGGCGGCGAGTTGGTAGAGGGTCGAAGTGGTTTCGCCGGCATAGCCTTCGAAGGTCTCAAGGTCCGGCATGGGATCGTCGTAAAGATCGAAACGGCGTGCGCCGATCAGGCGCAGGAGTGTGCCGGTGGGCAGGCTGTAACGCTCGATGGTTTGGAGCAGCGCATCGGCGGTCGGGTTCTGGCGGACGGCGCCGTGGCCTTCTCCGGTCAGGGCGTCGCTCCACCATTGGAGGCGCACTTCGCCGGGGGCCGGGTTCGAGATGCGTTCGCGAATGGCAGCAACATCGGCGTTGAAAGCATAAAGTGCAGTGATGCCGTTGCGGTGCTTTTCGTCCAGGATCAGCGTCGACAGATAGCGGTCGTGGTCACCTCTGCGCAAGGCATCGGTGGCGTGGGCGAAGCTGTCGGCTGCCATCAACGAACACTTTCGACGGCCAGGAGAGCGGCGGCGACGGCGCGCTCTTCGGCCAGAAGAACATTGTAGGTGCGGACAGCGCCGCCGGTGCCGATGGCTTCGACGATGATCTGGCGTTCGCGCAGGGCGTCACGCAAGGCTCGGGGGAAGCCGGCGATATCGGCGCCAAGGCCGATCAACAGCACGTCGATCTGGTCCGCAGCGGCGAAGACTTTATCGAGGGATTCCATGGTGATGTCGGCGGGCGATGTGGCGCCCCAGGCGTGCATGCCGGTGGGCAGGCAAAGGAGCGAGCCGCGGTGGGACATGCCGGCAAAGCGAAAGCCGCCCTTGCCGTAGGCGTCAATGCCGACTTGGGTCGGGTAGTGGCCGGTTTCGTTGACGTCGCGCGGTGTGTCCATGGTTTTGCGAACGTCCTTGTGGTGGCGTTGTTCCGGGACCCCACGCGGGAGGGGGAAGTTAGGTGCAGTGGTCGTTGGTAGATAGAAGCTGGATCGGCCGCTGATTGTACGCTGCGCTATCTCAGGATGGGCCCCGGCTCAAGACCGGGGCGACATCGTGCATGGGGCGGAGGACTGCCCGCAGCCGCTAGACCGACGCGCCGTCGGCGGCTTTGGCGGTGGGCAGGGTCTCGGTGTCGGAGCGGGCTTTGAGGCCGAAATTGATCAGGATCGGGCCGTTGACGATGATCGAGGAATACATGCCGACAAGGGAGCCGAAAGTCATCGCGATGGTGAAAGAACGTATGACTTCGCCGCCGAAGAGGACCAGCGGGATCAGTGCGAGGAACACGGTAAACTGCGTCAACGAGGTGCGCACGATCGTCTGATTGATCGAAAGATCGATCAGTTCGGGCAAGGGCATCTTGCGATGTTTTCGGAGGTTTTCGCGTACGCGGTCGGAGACCACCACGGTTTCGTTGAGCGATAGGCCGACGAGAGTGAGTACCGCGGCAATGGAGGTCAGATTGAACTCCAGCCCGGTGATACTGAACAGGCCAATCGTCATGATGATGTCGTGCGTCGTGGTCGTGATCGCCGCCATGGCGAACTGCCACTCGAAGCGGAACCAGATGTAGATCAGGATGGCGACGAGGGCGACAATGACGGCGATGGTGCCTTTCCAGGCGAGTTCGCCCGAGACGGTGCCGCTGACCGCCTCGGTGCTGCGGATGGTGTAGTTTTCACTGGCAAGGGCATCGCGGACCTTGGCGACGGCGGCCTGGTCAGCATCCTGGCCGCCCTCTTGCGCCTGAACGCGGACGAGGACGTCTTCGGGTGTGCCGAAGCCCTGAACTTGGACTTCGCCCAATTCGAGGCCGGCGAGGGTCTCGCGGACGGCGCCCACGTCGGCCGGACCATCCTGATGCTGAATGACAATGGCGGTGCCGCCGACGAAGTCGATGCCGAGGTTGAAGCCCTTGAAGTAGGCGGAGCCGATGGATGCAAGGCTGGCGACAATCGAAAAGGCGATGACGTAGCGCGAGATCTTCATGAACGGAATGTTGGTGCCGTCCGGAATGAAGCGGAAGTGCTGGATCTTGAGGGTCTTAGGCCGCTTGGCGCGGAACCACATGCCTACGAAATAAAGCGTGACTGTGTAAGACGTGAACAGGGAAGTCAGGATGCCGAGCGCAAGGGTCACGGCGAAGCCCTGTACCGGGCCGGAGCCCAGGAAGTAGAGCACGATGGCAGCGATGAGCTGGGTCAGGTGCGAATCGACGATAGTGCCCCAGGCGCGCTCGAAGCCGGCGTTGATGGCCTGGATCGGCGATTTGCCGGCTTTTTGCTCTTCACGCATGCGCTCGTAAATCAGCACGTTGGCGTCCACGGCCATGCCGATGGTGAGCACGATGCCAGCGATGCCAGGCAGCGTGAGAGTCGCACCCAGCATGGAAAGTGCGCCGAAGATCAGGACGATGTTGAGAATGAGCGAGATATTGGCGAAGACGCCCCACAGGCCATAGGCGATGATCATGAATGCCACGACGAGGACGGCGGCGACGATGCCGGCGGTGAGGCCATGCTGGATGGAATCAGCGCCAAGGCTTGCGTCAACAGTGCGCTCTTCGACGATGTCGAGGCTGGCAGGCAAGGCGCCGGCGCGGAGCAGGACAGCAAGGTCGTTGGCGGTCGCGGTGGTAAAGCTGCCGCTGATCTGGCCGGTGCCGCCGGTGATCGGCTGCTGAATAACGGGCGCGGTAATGACTTGGTTGTCGAGCACGATGGCGAAGCGCTGGCCGACGTTGCCGGAGGTGATCTGGCCGAAGGTAACGGCGCCGCGGGTATCTAGCCGGAAGCTGACCACGGGCATGGCGCGCTGCTGGTCATAACTGGGCTGCGCGTCGACGAGCGACTCGCCGCCGAGCGCGACGTCCTCATAAAGCAGTTCGTCGCCGCCATCCTGCGACGGCAGGATCATGGTGCCGGCGGGCAGGCCCTGAGCCTGCGCCTGCGCGGCAGTGATGCCGGGATAGACCATGTGGAAGGTCAGGCGCGCGGTCTGTGAAATAATGTTCTTGAGGCGGGTGGAGTCGCCGAAGCCGGGGACCTGAACCAGGATACGGTTATTGCCCTGGCGCTGGATGGAGGGCTCGGTGGTGCCCAGTTCGTCGATACGTTCGCGGATGACTTCAATCGACTGAGCGACAAGCGCGGATGTGCGCTGCTCCACGCCTTCGGGGGTGAGCGTGACGGTCAGCCTGCCATCGGGCGCTTCGCCAAAGGCGAGCTCGCTGATGCCGCCGACGGAAATCAGACCGTTGTTGATAGTGTTCTGTAGGCCCTGGATCGCGGTGCGGGCGGCTTCCTTCTGGGTCGGGTCAGTCAGCTCGATGGCAAGGGAATTGGTCGCTTCATCGGTGGTGATGAGGTTGCCAATGCCGTTCTGATTGGCGAGCGTATTGCGGACGTCCCGGCGCAGGCTTTGCAGGCGCTCAGATACAATGCCATCTTCATTGACCTGCAGAAGCAGGTGCGAGCCGCCTTGCAGGTCGAGCCCAAGGACAACCGTCTGCTTTGGCAGGAAGCTGGGCCACGCATCGCGCACATTCTGCGGCAGGAAGCTCGGAACGGCAAAGAGCACGCCCATGAGAGCAACAAAAGCGATGATGGCGGTACGGACCGGCGAGAACTGCATTGCAAATGTCCTGAAAGGAAAAACCGGAGCCCGTGGGCTCCGGCGTAAAGCGATAAACTGGCTTTAGGCCGGTTTGTTGTCGTTGACCGGCTCAGCCTTGGTGCGCACATCGGCAACCATGCCGCGCACGAGCCGGACCTTTACGCCCTGGGCAATCTCGACCTCGAGATCTTCGCCATCTACGGCCTTGGTGACCTTGCCGACGATGCCACCAGTGGTAACGACGGTGTCGCCGCGGCGGATAGCCGAGAGCATCGCCTGCTGAGCCTTGAGGCGCTTTTGCTGGGGGCGGAAGATCAGCAGCCAGAAAATGACGACCAGCAGCAGGATGGGCATCAGCTGGACGAAAATCTCGGTGAGACCGCCACCGGCGACGGGGGCGCCGGCTGCCTGGGCAAAAGCGGGCGTTACAAACATGAGGCGAGTTCCTTGCTTCTTCTTGGTTTGTTGAGGGTCAGCGCCAGGCACCAGCTTCAAGCATTTAGGCTACTGGACGCATATGGGGCTGGCTGCACTTGCACCCCGGTCAAAATCGGCCGGACTATACATTTGCACCCTTGCGATTGCAAAGGCATTCAAGGGGCCGCAAATTGCCGCGCCGAGCATAGGATACGACTACCGTGAAAAGCAAGGACCACCTCGCCCACATTGCTCTAACGCTCGCTGAGATTGCGAACATCCTAAAGGACTTAGCGCCAAGCGCTGAGAAAGAGAATCGGGTGCTGGGCGATGCTGATGCCTATCATTGGGATGGCGATGCCGGAGTGTTGATGGCGGTGCCGGTGGTCAGCCGCGTGCCGCTGGCCATGCTGAAGGGGATCGATGCAGTGCAGGACATCCTCCTGCGCAATACGGAACAGTTCGCCCGCGGGCATGGCGCAAACAATGCGCTGCTGTGGGGCGCGCGCGGAATGGGCAAGAGTTCGCTGGTCAAAGCCATTCATGGTGACATTGTTGGGCGGGAGGGTTTCGAGCGGCTGGTGCTGATCGAGATTGCCCGGGAAGACCTCGACACGCTCCCTGCTCTTATGCGCAGGATTGGCCAGGAGCAGGCGCGGTTCATCGTGTTCTGCGATGACCTGAGCTTCGATAGTGGAGAGACGAGCTATAAATCGCTCAAGACGATTCTGGATGGTGGGCTCGAAGGGCGACCAGAGAATGTCTTGTTTTATGCCACGAGCAATAGGCGGCACCTTATGCCGCGCGACATGATTGAGAATGAGCGATCAACCGCGATTAATCCTGGTGAAGCCGTGGAGGAGAAGGTTTCGCTTTCAGACCGGTTCGGGCTGTGGCTGGGGTTCCACAATTGCGACCAGCCGACATTCCTTGTGATGGTGCGGGCTTATGCAGACCATTTCGGGCTGGAGATCGATGAGGAGATGCTGCGCGCACGGGCGATCGAGTGGGCCGCGACGCGAGGGGCGCGATCGGGGCGTGTTGCGGTGCAGTTGGTGCGAACGCTGGCGGGGGAGATGGGGAAGCGGGCTTGAGGCGCTGCGAGTGGCAAGGACCCCCACCTTGATCCTCCCCTTGGTAGAGAGGTGTCGATTGAGAGTGCACCGATCATTAGCAACCCATTTGCTGCCCTGCCTTAGGGCTACGCCCAAGGGGCTGGTCCGATGGTCCTAAAATTTTGCGACTGTGAAACGTGGCACTCGGGTCAAACCCAGGGGTAGTGTTTTTGTTTGCATCGTGCCGATAGCAGGCACTTAGGAAAAACACTCAGCACGAAAATGAGGTGCCCCAACAGTCTATGTAATGAAGAACCCCCGTTTTCACGGGGGTCTTTGTTTCTTTGATGCCGAGATTAGCTGGCGAGCAGCGGGACCGGATCGACCGGGGTGGCGCCCTTGCGCAGTTCGAAGTGGAGCTGCGGTTTGCTGACCGAGCCGGTCATGCCGGCGGCGCCGATGGTGTCGCCGCGGGCGACGTTGGCACCTTTGGTGACGTTCATCGAGCCGAGGTGGGCATAGGCCGAGACGTAGCCGTTGGGGTGGCGGATCAGGATCAGGTTGCCGTAGCCCTCGACGCCTGAGCCGACATAGATGACGGTGCCGTTTTCGGCAGCCTTGACCGGTGAGCCTTCGGACGCTTCGATGTTGATTCCGGTGCCCTTGGAGGAGGCGAAATCGGTCAGAATGCGGCCGCTGACGGGCCAGCGGAACTTGTCGCTACCAGACATGGCCGGCTCAGGCGCGGGAGCGGTTGCAACCTGTGTTGGAGCTGGTGCGGGGGCGGCCTGCTGGACTGGTGCCGCCATGGGGGCGGCAGCGGGGGCTGCGGCCTGGAGAGCATTGGGAGCGGCGGCAGGAAGCGTCTGCTGCGCTGGTGCCGGCGCTGTCATTGGCGTGACGCTGGCCACCTGGGTTGGCGCCTTGGTGGCAAGCAGATCGGCGCGGCCCGGGATGGTGATGGACTGACCAACGACGATCTTGTCAGGCGAGGAGAGGCCATTGGCCTGCACAAGCGACTGAGTCGTCACCTCGTAGCGGCGGGCGATGGTGTAGAGCGACTCGCCGCTGGCAATGGTGTGCTTGAAGGTTCCGCCTGCGCCGGACGCTGCCGGAGCTGGCGTCGATGCAACGGTCGGGACCGAGCTGTTGGTGGGAAGGCTGCCGAGGGCGGCTGGAGACGGCATCGGGGGCGCCGATGCAAATGCGGGCTGTGCTTGCATGGGTGGAAGTGATCCCTGGGACGAGGAACTCAATACTGGAAGGCCTTGGGACTGGACGGAGGGCGCGCCCCCCGTCGACAGGGGTGCCAGCGGCTGGCTGAAAGCCGTTTGCGCTGGCTGGTTCCATGCGGGTTGCGCCGCAGGCTGGCTGTTCCACGCAGGCTGAGCTGCGGGTTGGCCGTTCCAAGAGCCGCCATTGCCTAAAGGCGCCGGAGGCAGGAACTGATTTTCGGCAACCATGGCCTGGGGCGCGCCCAGGCTGGATGGCATGCGCTGGTTCACCGAGGACGGTGCCGACTGCTGTATCGAGCCAGTGGTGGTATTGTCGCTGAAGGCGCGACTGCCCAGGCTGGAACACCCGGAAAGGGCAATGGCGGCGGTGACCAAGCCGGCCATTGCAACGGCGCTTTTCGGCGCCCGACGGCATACGCGGATATTCATCAGCTTACTCGTACGCAGGTACTCAACACGAGTTTGAATCTAGGCCGGTAAGGTAAAGGGGAGTTTAAAGCCGATGCGATTTGAGTGAATTTGTGTGGGAGAGATTTCGGATTGGGTAAGGTTAAGAGCGGGATGGTTTTGGGTGTGTGGTGAGCAGAAGCGAGCGTAGAGCTCGCGGCGTGTAGAGCACCCCCACCCTCAATCCCTTCCTGCAAGGGGGGTGTCGACCGCAGGATATTGCCTAGAGAGAAAGGGTGCCTTGCAAGCGAGCGACTAGGCCCATGTCGGTTTGTTGGAGCAGCATGGGGGTGACCGTCACGAAGCCGTCGCGGCGCATGGTTTCGAAATCGGCCGCGGGGTCGAGGGGCAGAGGAGTTTCGGGGATAGCCACAAAGAATTTTCCGGCATTGTCACTGGGATAATAGCGGAAGGGGGAGCGGGAGAAGCGCTGATGCGAAACGACGGCGATGCCGCGGGTCTCTCTCGGGTCGCAAAAGGGGAAGTTGACGTTGTAATAGTGTTCGCGGTCATCGCCAGCAGCGGCGATGATGGCGCGGGCGGCGGCGAGGCCGTGCTGGCGTGAATTGGACCAGTTGACGTCGCGGCCGTGTTCATAATTTACGCCTTGGCTCATGGCGATGCCGATGGCGCCTTGCAAGGCGCCTTCGCGGGCGCCTGCCGCAGTGCCGGAGCAATTGACAATATCGCCCAGATTTTGGCCGGCGTTGACGCCCGAGAGCACCACATCGGCCGGGCGGTCGCCGAGCAGGTGGGTCATGCCTGCAACCACGCAATCGGCGGGTGAGCCGCCGACCACCGCAAAGGTTCGGGCGCTGCGCTGATCGATGGCGAGTTCATGGCCAAGGGTGAACCGATGCCCTGCCCCGGACTGGTTGCCGTCGGGCGCGACGATCCAGACATCATCGCTCAGAGCATGCGCGATCTCGGCCATGATGGCGATGCCGGGCGCATCCACACCATCGTCATTGGTGATGAGGATGCGGAGGCTCACTACCTGCCACCGATCGCGGTGAGGCCGCCCATGTAGGGCTGCAGGACTTGGGGGATGGCGACAGAGCCGTCATCCTGCTGATAGTTTTCCATGACCGCGATGAGGCAGCGGCCGACGGCAGTGCCCGAGCCATTGAGCGTGTGAACGAAACGCGGCGGCTGCTTTTCGCCGGAAGGGCGATAGCGGGCGTCCATGCGGCGGGCTTGGAAATCGCCGCAAACGGAGACGGACGAGATTTCGCGGTAGGTATCCTGCCCCGGCAGCCAGACTTCGAGGTCGTAGGTTTTCTTGGCACCGAAGCCGATATCGCCGGTGCACAGATTCATGACGCGGTAGGCCAAGCCAAGCTTCTGGAGCACGGCTTCGGCGCAGCCGAGCATGCGTTCGTGTTCGTCGACTGAGGTCTCGGGCGTGGTGATCGAGACCATTTCCACTTTGTTGAACTGGTGCTGGCGCAGCATGCCGCGCGTGTCGCGGCCAGCAGACCCAGCTTCGGAGCGGAAGCATGGGGTCAGGGCGGTAAAGCGGAGGGGGAGTTCTTCCTCGGAAAGGATCGACTCGCGCACGAAGTTGGTCAGCGGCACTTCGGCGGTCGGGATCAAGGCAAGCCGGCTTTCACCGTGGGGGGTGAAGAAGAGGTCTTCCTCGAACTTTGGCAACTGATTGGTGCCAAAGAGGGCGTCGTCCCTGACCAGCAAGGGGGGGTGGACTTCGGTGTAGCCGTGTTCGGTGGTGTGCAGATCGAGCATGAACTGGCCTAGGGCTCGTTCGAGGCGGGCCACCTGCCCTTTCAGCACGACGAAGCGGCTGCCGGAGAGCTTGGCAGCGGTTTCGAAGTCCATTTGGCCCATGGCTTCGCCGATCTGGTAATGCTCCTTGGGCGCAAAACTGAAGCTGGGCTTTGGGGCACGGGCCTTGGCGGCGGTTTCGGCAGTGCCGTTGCGGCCGAAATATTCGACGTTGCCGCTCTCGTCGGTGCCATCGGGCACGTCTTCAAAGACGAGGTTGGGGATGGTCGAGAGGGCGCTGCGCAGTTCCTGGTCGATGGCGCGCTCTTCGGCTTCGCCTTGCGGAATGAAATCCTTGACGGCGGCGACTTCAGCCATCAGCTGTTGTGCCTTGGCTTCGTCCTTTTGTGCCTTGGCTTGGCCGATCTGCTTGGAAAGGCTGTTGCGCTTTTCCTGCGCGTCATTGAGGCGGACGATGATGTCACGGCGCTTGTCGTCGATAGCCAAGAGATCGGCAGAGCGAACGGAGACGCCCTTGCGCCGCGAAACGGCAGCGTCGAAGGCTTCAGCGTTGGCTCTGATCCACTTGATATCGAACATCGGTCGCTACGGGTTGCTGCCCGCCTCTGGTTTTTGATCTCGACTGTCTAAGGGCGATGCGAAGCGGCGGCAATCCCGAAAGTATCAGCGGGCCGACGACTAGAAAGAGGCAGATGGTTTGGCTATTTGGAGCCGTTGAGTTCCGCTTCCTGCGCTGCGAGCGCAGCAGCGCGGCGCTTTTCCACCATACGCACGGAGATGATGGCCAACTCGTACAGTGCGTACATCGGAAGAGCGAGACCGATCTGGGAGATGGGATCGGGCGGGGTGATGAAGGCGGCAAAGATCAGTATGCCAACGATGGCATAGCGGCGGCCCTTCTTGAGCAGATCAACGTGGACGAGATCGATCTGAGCCAGCAGGGTCAGGATCACAGGAAGCTGGAAGCAAATGCCGAAGGCTAGGATCAGCAGCATGGCCAAGCCAAGATACTCGCTGACGCTGGTGAGCATCGTGATGTCTTCGGTCTGCATGCTGGCAAAGAAGTGCAGGGCCATGGGCAAAACAACGAAGTAGACCAACGCGGCGCCCGCAAGGAAAAAAACAGGCGTAGCAATCAGATAGGGTATGAAGGCCTTGCGCTCGTGCTTGTAGAGGCCAGGGGCCACAAACATGTAGATCTGGCTCGCGACTATGGGGAAGCCGAGAAAAATGGCGCCGAACAGGGCGACGTTCAAATAGGTGAAGAACAGTTCCTGCGGCGCCGTGAAGATCAAGTCCGCGTTCGGCACGGCGCGCTTGTAGGGGATGAGGAGCCAGTCATAGATCGTGCTGGCAAAGATGAAGCAGAAGGCCATTAGCGCGACGATGGTGATCGCTGAGATGATCAGGCGCTTGCGCAGCTCGACCAGGTGCTCAAGAAGCGGCGCTTCGCTGCCGGCGAGTTCGTCCTCGGGCGCTTTGGTCTTGTCTTCGATCTGCTTTGCGTCGGCCATGGGTTATTCGTTTCCGCCCTGAGGGGTCGGTTCAGGCTTGGGCTTGCGAGGGCTGCGTGCCTTGGGCGTTGGCGCTGCAGGCGAGTCGGCGGGCTCGGTTGGAAGCACCTCGGCCTTCGCGGGCGTCTTGCGGACACGGGTTTTTTTGGCGGGTTCGTCGAGATTGACGGGCTGTGACTCGGCAGGTGCGGGTACAGCTTCAAGCGCCGGCAGTTCGGTCTTGATTACCGGGCGCGTGGGAGCGGCTTTGGCTTTGACAGGCTTTTTCACGGCATTGGCCTCCGCGGGGGTTGCGGCTAGGACTTGATCGGCAGGTGGCGGCGTGATCGCTGGCGCAGTGCTTACCGCAGGCGCTGGTGGCGTCATGCCGGCTTGCGCGCGGATTTCGTCCACGACGCTTTCCGCCTGCGGGTCGGCAGGCTTGATAATGCCGCTCGGCTTCGGGCCGGTCGGCGTCATGGCGTTAAACTCACGCCGGATCTCTTCACTGGTCTTTTTCAAGGGCGCGGCAATGGAATTGCGCAGATTACGAACTTCATCCAGGCCGGTGCTCTTGTTGATCTCCCGCTGGAACTCGCTGCCCATGCGCCGAACCTGACCAACGATCTTGCCAACGCGGTTCATGACCACCGGCAGGTCCTTGGGCCCAATAAAGATCAGGGCGCAGACGCCGATCACCAACATTTCCGTCCAGCCCAAGCCGAGCATAGTCTTATTCCTTCAGAGCATGGGCAGTTACGGCGCGAAGACTAGAGAACGTCTTTCTTTTCGGGCTCGCGGGTGTCGGTCGTAGTGGCGACGCGCTCGACCGGACGATCATCGTCGTCCTTCATGCCCTTCTGAAAGGCTTTGATGCCCGATGCAACTTCACCCATCATGCCCGAAATCTTGCCGCGGCCAAACAACAGGATGACAACGACGGCGACGACGAGAATGCCCCAAATACCTGGCGCGTGCATATCAGTCTCCCTAATAACTCAGTACGCGTTACACGCGAAATGTAGGTCAGAAATAGGTTTAATCGCGCGCAAACACAAGAACGTGTTCCGGATCAAGCGTCACGAAGACATCTTGTCCCACGCTAATTGCGGCATTGGCCGATTGGCGAATTCCGAGCGGCGTTTCCAAACCGTCGACTTTGACTTCGCAGATGTCGATGCCGATGGTGTCCCGCTTGCCAACGATACGGCCTGGTGTGCCGGGACCCTGTGCATCGATGCGGGCGCCGCCTGCGGGGCGGATTGCAACGGTGACGAGGGTTCCATCTGGTTGACCAGGTGCAGGGACGTTGCCGATCGGGGTCGAGGCGAGGCCGGACCGAACGACGGTTTGAATTTCGCTCAAGGGCGAAAAAAAGCGGGCGGCGTTGAGATCAATGGGCTGACGGTAGATTTCAGCAGCGGTGCCGATTTGGGCAATGCGCCCATGGCGGAGCAGCGCAACGCGGTCGCCGAGCACCATGGCCTCTTCCGGATCATGAGTAACGATAAGGCTGGTGACGTGGGTTTCCCTAAGAACCGCCAGGGTTTCCTCGCGCACTGTTTCGCGGAGGCGAGCGTCCAGGCTGCTGAACGGTTCATCAAGGAGGAGGACGCTGGGACGGGGTGCGACGCTGCGCGCGAGAGCGAGCCGCTGTTGCTGACCGCCAGACAGCATGTGGGGATAATCACTTGCGCGGTCTTGGAGGCCGACGCGGCGGAGAGCCGCTTGCGCTTGGGCCAAGGCAGCGCTGCGGCCCAGCTTCTTTACGCCAAAAAGCGTGTTTTGCAGGACCGTCAGATGGGGGAATAGGGCAAAGTCCTGGAACATGAGACCGATGCCGCGCCGGTCCGGCGGAACAGTGCGGGTGGGCGATGATACGATTTCGCCGTTGATGCGAACGCTTCCCGAATGAACCGGCTGGATGCCCGCGGCAACACGAAGGGCTGTGGATTTGCCCGAGCCGGATTCGCCAAGAAGGCAAACGATCTCACCGGGGCGCAGAGTAAGGCTGAACTGGTCGAGCACCACCCTGCCCCCGAGGCGGACGTCGACAGCGTCGAAGCCGAGCGTGGCGGCAAAGCTGACGCCGGTGGTGCCGCGCGTGCCCCAATGGCTAAGTTCTTCAGTCATCCAAATCGTCCGGGTCCACAGGATCCTCGTCATCGCGCAGGCCGCCGTCGAAGGGAAGCGGGATTTGCAGCGAAGGCGGCAGGCGGCTGGAAAGGAGGCCCGATCCCTTGAGCTCTTCTAGACCCGGCAGGTCGCTTAGGCTTCCGAGGCCGAAATGATCAAGGAAGGTTTCTGTAGTGCCGTAGGTGACAGGGCGACCTGGAGTGCGGCGGCGGCCTCGCATGCGGATCCAGCCAGCTTCCATCAAGAGATCAATGGTGCCCTTGCCGGTGGCAACACCGCGAACTTCCTCGATCTCGGCGCGAGTTGCGGGCTGGTGATAGGCGATGATGGATAGCGTTTCGAGAGCGGCGCGGGAAAGCGGGCGTGTCTCGTGTTCCTCGCGGCGCAGGAGGAAACCGAGATCTTCAGCGGTTCGGAAGGCCCATTTGTCGGCGCGCTGCACGAGATTGACGCCGCGCTTAGCATAACGCTGCTGGAGGAGTGCGAGCAGATGGGCGGTATCGGCGCCCTCCCCTAGATACGTAGCCATCTGCGAGGCAGCGAGCGGCTCGGACGAGGCAAAGAGCAGCGCTTCAAGGATGCGCAGATTACGTTCGATGATTTCGCTGCGCTCGCCTCGCTCGGTCACGGCGTGTCGGTCTTACGGCGGCGCATGAACAAGGGGCCGAAGGTTTCGGTTTGCCGTAGGTCGATCTTGCCCTGGCGAACAAGTTCGAGGCTCGAGGCAAAGCTCGAGGCGCGGACTGTGGCGCGTTCGGCCGGAGTCGTGAGATAAGCCGCAAGATAGGTGTCCATCGGCACCCAATCGAAGCTGTCCCCGATCAAGCGCTGCAGGATGTCGCGTGCGTCCTGCAACGACCAGACAGTGCGCTGAAGCGGGGTGTAATCGACATTGGAAGTGCGCTCGCGTTGAGCGGAATAGGCTTTGAGCAGATCAAAGAGCGTGGCTTCCCAAACGCTTGTGCGTGCGATCTCAATAGGCTCCGGTATGCCGCGGGCATAAACCTGGAAGCCCAGCCGCGGGCGGTTCATCAACTGATTGGCGGCGCGGCGCATGGCTTCGAGACGCTTAAGGCGAAACTGGAGCATGGCGGCTAGCATTTCGCCGGTCGGCTCATCGTCGGATGGTGCACGCGGCACCATGAGGCGGCTCTTGAGGTATGCGAGCCAGGCGGCCATGACCAGGTAATCGGCGGCAATCTCGATGCGCTTTTCGCGGATGGTGTCGATAAAGGCGAGATATTGTTCCGAGAGAGCCAGGACCGAGATCGCGGCGAGATCGACCTTTTGGCGGCGGGCGAGATCGAGCAGCAGATCGAGAGGGCCTTCATAGCCGCCGACATCGACATGCAAAATGTCCTCGGACGCGGGCGGGGCCGGGGTGTCGAACCAGTCGGTTTGTGTTTCAGTCATGGTTCAGGCTGCCGCAGGATTTGGCGGCCATCCTTGGATGGTTAGGTGAGGAGCGTCAAGCGGTGGCGGGGCTTGGCAGTGGTGGGACGGACCAGCCAACCCCACCCTTGATCCCTCCCCGCAAGGGGAAGGGTTTTGACTGAAGCATCTGTGCCCAGGTCAGAACTACATCGTAATGCAGTCACCGCCGGCGGCTTTGACGTTGACGCAGATGTTGCTCGCCTGTTCTGCCGAATTGGCCGGAACGCGAACACGGTAGAAGATGCCGCGGGCGCCAAGGTCGACGCGCTGGACCTCCATATTGGCGCCGCCGAACAGGGGACCGAAGCGGGTAACCAGGTTTTGCGCGGTGGCCCGGGCTTCTTCCTCGGTGCGCTGCGAGGCAAGTTGCACATAAGCAGGCGCATTGTTGGGAAGAGCCGCGACTTCGGTTGCCCCGGGCACAGTAGCCGACGGCTGGCCCGTTGGCGGCGGCGGCAGTTGCGGCACTGCTGCAGCCTGTTCAGGCAGCGGAGCGAGCGGCGCGGCTGGTTCTGCTGCGGCGACGGGCCGTTGAGCGAAGCTTGAGGGACGCTGCAGAGGGATGACCGAGGTCTTGCCCGGGAGGGGATTACCGGCCACGTCGACCGCCGGAACTGTTGCTCCGGGAGCAACGACCGGTACCGGAGGCGCTGGAGCAGGCTCGGGCAAGGCAGCGGTCTCCGTTGCTGGTGGAACAGCACCTTCGGGCGTGGGTGCAGCGGCTGCCGGGTCGCCCGTGGGTGCGGGCGCCGGAACGGGTGTGTTGGGAGCCCCAGGCGCCGTGCTGGCTAGAAGACCTGGACTTGCAATCTGCGCGCCGGGCAGAGCGGGAACATTGGGCCTGTCGACCGGCAGCATGGAACTGCCGGCAACGCTGTTATCGCCGCTGACGATCGTGCCATCAGGGCGGACCGTGACTGTGCGCACCTTCCGATTAGCCAGACCTTCGGCACTGACTTCAGGGACAGCCGCCACTTGGGTGACTTCGTTTACGTCTGCCTGATCACGCGAAACGAGCTGCTCTTCGGTACCAGGAACGACGCCGTTCATCTCGTTGAACACAACGGATTGCTCCTCGGCAGCAGGTTCAGGCTGCGCCGGTGGCGTTTCCTTGACCGGGGTGGCGTCGGCAGTCAGCAAGGGTGCAGGACCAGGCTCACCGCCGCCAAGGCCGAGAACCCAGTAGAGACCGAAGCCCGCTGCCAAGAGCATCGTAATGGCAACGAGGGGTCCGGCGAGGGCACGGCTGAAGCCAACGCGCGGCAAGGCACGGACGCGCTTTTCGCGGCGCTGGCGCGGCTCGGGTTCATCGACTTCCGGCGCTTCGACCCAGCCGATTTCAGCGCCAGATGCTTGAGCGGCAGCGAGAATAGCTTCGTCGGCGCTGGAGATGCCGCGACTGGCGGGTGTTGGTTGCTTGGGCAATTGCGGCGTTGCAAGGCTGCGCAGGGCAGAACGTTCGGTACGCGGCTCGACCGGCTGGGGCTGATCCAGATCGACGCGCATGGCACGGCCGATCAGGTTTTCGATCTCGTCGATTGGATCGGAACCAAGATTGTCGTCAGCCGCAACAGACCGGCTTGCAGGGGTTGATGCGGCAACGGAGGATGCTGGGGCAGTTTGAGCCGGGGATACGCTGAAGCTGGGCTCGATAGCTGCGGAGGGCGGCTCAACCCGAATCGGCTCGGGAGCCTTGGCCTGGACCGGCTGGGCAGCGGGCGTCGCGCCGAGACCAAAGACAGGTGGAACCCTGAACTGATCCTGCTCGGATCGCGACGCTTCCTGACGGGCTGGCTGAGGCGTCACGGGACGGAATTGCGTCTGGGCAGGCTGTTCCTGCGCACCAAGGTTGGGCGTGAGGTTGACTGGTTTCCATGCGGCAGCCGGGTTTGGCGCTGGCTTGGACTGCGGTGTCTCGACGGACGTCTCGTTGACCGGCTGATTAACTGGCGGGTTCGCAGGCGTTGCCTGTTGCGGTGCAACTGGCGCGGACTGGGTTTCCATCGCCAACTCCGCGGCGATCAGATCGGCAATGCTGTCGTGCTCCGGCATTGCTGGCGCGGGCTCAGGCTTGACCACAGCAGGGGCCGCGGCTTGGGCGGCGACGGGTGCTGGGTTGGGTGCAGGTGTTGGTGCAGCTGGAACTGTCGCAACGGGCTCGCGGCGGGGCGGCAGATCAAAGGCGAAGCGGAATGGATCCGGCTCGGCGCTTGCCGCAGGCTGATTGCCATCGGGTTCGGCAGCGCGAACGGATGGTTGCGCCGCCTGTGCCGTCTGCGGGATGCGAACGGGCTCTTCGCGGCGGGGCGCGGCGTTGCTGGCCGGCTCGCCCGGGATACGGACCGTGAAAGGAGATGGCGCGGCCGGCTTCGGCGGCGGCGTAGCGTTGGCGTCCTGTGCCATCAATTTGGCCAGTTCGGCAATCAGATCATCAGCGGCTTCGGAGTTTCCGGCCATCGGCTGCGGTCTCGCTGTCATCAAGCAGCGCCCTCTAGAGCCTCATGCGACCTGGTTACGCCAAATCGCGAGCTCTTCCTTGGTTGGCGCATCGTAGTTGCGAAGAACTGGTGTCCCCTTCTCCGCACGATGCTCTAGGTTTTACTACGGTGCCCGTCGGTGGGCGATTTTGCCGCGAGTCAACACAGTATTGCGCCCGAATTATGAAAGCTCCTCGGGCGCGGAGACGCCCAGAATACCGAGTCCGTTCACAATCACCTGACGGACGGCGTCGACCAGGGCGAGTCGCGCCAAGGTTAGCTTTGGATCGTCAGCGTTAACAAACCGTAACGATGGGTCGTCCTTGCCCTTGGCCCAGAAGCCGTGGAAGGCCGCGGCTAGCTCGTGAACGTAGAAAGCGATGCGATGTGGCTCGTGTGCAATGGCGGCAGCGGTGACGGTGCGCGGCCAGGCAGCCAGGACGCGGACGAGGTCGAGCTCGGCGGGCGATTGGAGGAGGTTTATGTCAGCGGCCTTGAGAGCCTTCGGCGAGACATCCATGTCCGGCAGGTCGCGAAGGGCGGTCTTGAAGACAGAATAGGTACGCGCGTGGGCGTACTGGACGTAAAAGACCGGGTTATCCTTGGTCTGTTCCTTAACCAAGGCAAAGTCGAAATCCATGGCGGCGTCGTTGCGCCGGTACATGAGCATGAAGCGGGTGGCGTCGGCACCGACCTCTTCGACGACATCTGCAAGGGTGACGAGGTCGCCGGAACGCTTGCTCATCTTGAATGGCTCGCCGTTCCTGAGGAGGCGCACGAGTTGGCAGATGCGCACGTCCATGTCGGCTTCGTTGAGCGAGACGGCCTTGGTGGCGGCCTGGAGACGCTTGACGTAGCCGGAGTGATCGGCGCCGAGCACGTTGATCATGTGCTTGAAGCCGCGCAGATATTTGTTGCGGTGATAAGCGATGTCGGCCGCGAAATAGGTGTAGGAGCCGTCGGACTTGATCAGCGGGCGATCGACATCGTCGCCCCATTCGGTGGCGCGGAAAAGGGTTTGCTCACGGTCTTCCCACTCGTCGGGCGTCTTGCCTTTGGGCGGCTCGAGGCGGCCTTCGTAGACCATGCCCTTGTCGCGCAGCCAAGCGAGCGTGGTGTCGATGTCCCCGCCCTGCCCGTGCAGCGTCCGCTCGGAAAAGAACACATCGTGGTGAATGTTGAGCTTGGCGAGGTCGGACTTGATAAGCTCCAGCATGGCGGCAAGGACGCGTTCTTTGACGATCGCGGTGACTTCGTTCTCGGGCATTGAAAGGAGGCTGTCGCCGAATTCGGCCTTGAGCGCCTGACCTACCGGGATCAGGTAATCGCCGGGATAGAAGCCGGAGGGTATATCGATGGCTTCGCCTAGGGCTTCGCGGTAGCGCAAGAAGGTTGAGCGGGCGAGGGTGTCGATCTGGCTGCCGGCGTCGTTGATGTAGTACTCGCGGGTTACCTCGAAGCCGGAATAGCTCATCAGCTCGGCGAGAGTATCGCCAAAGACGGCGCCGCGGGTGTGGCCAACATGCATGGGGCCGGTCGGGTTGGCAGATACATATTCGATGTTTACGGCCTCGCCGCCGCCCAAAGTTGAACGGCCATAATTGGCGCCCTGCTCTGCTATTGCGCGCAGGACCTGGTGCCAGATCGGATTGGCGAGGCGGAAGTTGATGAAGCCGGGGCCGGCGATCTCGACGGAGGTAATTTCGGAATCGGACTTGAAGTGCTCGACCAATGCGGAGGCAATCTCGCGCGGGTTCTTGCCGAGCGGCTTGGCAACCAGCATGGCGGCGTTGGTGGACAGATCGCCATGGGCGGCATCTCGCGGCGGCTCGACCACGATGCGGGCAATTAGATCGGCGCCCGCGTCGGGGAACAGAGACTGCATCGCCGTGGCGATGCGCGCGGAGAAAAGGGCGAAAACGTCCATGATGTACTCGGGAGGCTGAGGTGCGCCGGGGTTAACGGAAATCCTAGCCACCGTCAAACAGACGGGCGTGTTCCTCAAAGGCATAAGGGTCGGTCATGCCGGCGATGAAGTCGCAGATGATACGGGCCAAAGCAGGTTCGTCGGCGGCCATGCAGAAGACGCCCCAGCGGCCGGGAAGGTCCCGGTTGGTCATGTAGCTTTGGAAGAGTTCGGTCACGATGGCTTCGCTTTGGCGGACGGGTGCCATTACGGTTTCGTGGCGGTAGACATGCTCGAACAGGAAGGTCTTGAGGCCCTGTTCGGCTTTGGCCATGGCGGGTGAGAAGGTGACGAGAGTCTTGCCGGCGGTGCGGACGTCTTCGGGAGATTGTACGCCGGAGGCTGCAATGCTGGCGGAGGTGGTGGCAATGACGTCTTCGATGGAGCGGGTGATCAGGCGGCGCTGGACTTCGTGAGCCTGGCGTTTTGCGGCCGCATCGGGGTAGCGGCGAAGGACTTCCTGAACGATGGGTCCAGCGAGCGGGACATCGGCGAGATCGTCAAGAGTTATGAGGCGGGCGCGCAGGGCGTCATCGATGTCGTGGGCGTTGTAAGCAATGTCGTCGGCGATTGCGGCGCATTGGGCCTCGAGCGAGGCAAAGCTCGATGGACGCAGATCGGCGGCGGCGGGAATTTCGCCGATGCCGTCGGGTAAGCCGTCGCGAGCGTAGCGGCCGTAGGGTGTGCCATCAGGATTGGTCAGCGGTCCATTGTGCTTGAGGATGCCTTCGAGCGTCTCCCAGGTGAGATTGAGGCCATCGTGCTCGGCATACCTGTTCTCGAGCTGGGTCACGACGCGCATTGCCTGCACGTTATGGTCAAAACCCCCATAAGGGGCCATGCAGGCGGCAAGGGACCTTTCACCGGCGTGGCCAAAAGGGGTGTGGCCCAGATCGTGGGAAAGAGCGATGGCTTCGGCGAGGTCTTCATCGAGCCGCAGAGCGCGGGCCATGGAACGGGCCATCTGGCTGACTTCGAGCGTGTGGGTCAGCCGGTTGCGGTAATGCTTGCCGCCGTGCTGGAGGAAGACCTGGGTCTTGTATTGCAAGCGCCTAAAAGCCGTGGAGTGGATGATGCGGTCGCGATCGCGCTGGTACTCACTGCGGGTAGGGCTGGGGCCGGTGCGGTGCAGACGTCCGAGGGAAAGCTCGGGCTTGCTGGCGTAGGGAGCAGTTTGGCTCATCGGTGGTGTTTAAGCCCTTTTCTTTGGCTGCAAGAGTTACTATTTTAGCCTGACCGTTATTCTTGTTACGGCACGGAAAACAAAATGACCGACACCGCACTCGCCACTCCCAACGTCGTTCTGACCGATAGGGCTGCAAAACGCGTTTCGCGCATACTGTCCAAGGAGCCTGTGGGGACGGTGTTGCGCATCTCGGTGGCGGGGGGTGGCTGTTCGGGATTTCAATATGAATACAACCTCGTACAGGAAAAGCCTGCGAGCGACGACATCGTTTTGCAGAAGGGCGATGCGACAGTTTTGATCGACTCGATGAGCCTGGAGTTCATGAGCGGATCGGAGATCGATTTCGTGGACGATCTGATCGGTCAGGCTTTTCAGATTCGCAACCCGAACGCTGTGGCGTCTTGCGGGTGCGGCACGAGTTTTGCTGTTTAAGCCAGTTGGCAGATTGTTTTAAGGTCCCCGCGCAAGCGGGGATTTTTGTTTGGAGAATTTGCCATGGATCTGGAGCAGCGGCTCGATGCAGTCGTCAATGGTGCGATAGCGGAGCAGCGGATCGTCGGCGCGGTGCTTTTGGTGCGGCGGCACGGAGAGGCGCTCTATGAGAAGGCGTTAGGCATGGCTGACCGCGAGGTGGGCCGGCCGATGCAGATGGACACGATTTTTCGGCTGTCGTCGCTAACCAAGCCGATCGTAGCGGCAACCGTGCTGGCGCTGGTGGATGCGGGCAAGCTACGGCTCGGCGATCCGGTGACACGGTTTTTGCCGGAGTTCAGGCCGAGAATGCCGGATGGCAGCGTGCCGGAGATCACGATCCATCACCTGTTGACGCATACATCGGGGCTCAACGGGGCGTCTATCCTGACGGAGGCGGAAACGGTCGCAGGGGTGAACAAGTGGCGATTGGGAGCTGAGGAGATCATGCGGCGGCTGGCGGGATTGCCGCTGCTGTTTGCGCCGGGTGCAGGCTGGTCCTACGGGCCGTCGATCGATGTGCTTGGGGTGATTGCGGGTAATCTGATGGGCGGCACGCCCGGGGACGCAATCCAGCAGTATGTAACGGAGCCGCTGGGCATGAAGAACACGCGGTTTTCGGTAGCCGACCCTGCCCGGCTGGCCGCAGCCTATGCAGATGGGGAAAATGGCGCCGTGTTAATGGGTAATCCGCATAGCGTACCAAACCCATGGGGTAGCATGACGATTTATGATCCTGACAGAATATTCGACGCCGAGGCGTTTCAGTCCGGTGGTGGTGGCATGGCAGGAACTGGCGCCGATTTCGTTATGCTGGTGGAGGCATTGCGGATTGGCGGCGGGGGTATTCTGAAGCCTGAAACTGTAACACTAGGCCTGCAGAACCAGACGGCGCAACTTGAACATGCGCAGGAACCCGGTTGGGGCTTTAGTTACTTCGGAGCCTGGCTTGCGGATCCTTTGCTAGGCAGATCGCCTGCGGCGCAGGGGACCAATCGGTGGGGCGGTATTTATGGGCACAGCTGGTTTTTGGACGCGGCCAACGGACTGTCCGTCGTATCGATGACCAACACTGGCCTCGAAGGCTGCGACGGGCCTTACAGAGATCAAGTGCGTGACGCTGTTTATGCCGGGCTCTGACGTTGCCTGCGACAAAGGTAGATTGTAGCGTCGGGTGAGCTTGGAGAGTATCGATGCGCATTGCAACCTGGAATATCAACGGCATCAAGGCGCGGCTTGAAATTCTGCTGACGTGGCTGGCACAGGAGAAGCCCGATATCGTCGTGCTGCAGGAGATCAAGTCGGTCGACGAGGCCTTTCCGCGCGCAGAGATCGAGGCACTTGGGTACAATGTCGAAACGCATGGGCAAAAGAGCTGGAATGGCGTTGCCATTCTGTCGCTGCTGCCGTTCGATGAGGTTTGGCGTGGTCTGCCAGGCGATGAAAGCGATGAGCAGGCGCGGCTGATAGAGGGCGTGTTCTCGGTAGAAAGCGGCGTGGTGCGGGTGTGTGGCATCTATCTGCCGAACGGCAATCCCGTCGATTCCGAGAAGTTTCCTTACAAGCTGGCGTGGATGCGGCGGCTGGAGAGTTTCGTTGAGGGGCGACTGGCGCTAGAGGAGCCGTTTGTTCTTCTCGGTGACTTCAATCTCATTCCAGAACCAATCGACGCTTATAAGCCGGAGAATTGGTGGGGCGATGCGCTTTATAGGCCAGAAAGCCTCGAGCGCTGGCGCACGCTGGTGAATTTGGGGCTGACTGATGCGCTACGGGCGACAACGTCGGAGCCCTCATACACGTTCTGGGATTTTCAGGCAGGTGCCTGGCGGCGGAATGCAGGCATTCGCATCGATCATCTGCTTTTATCGCCTCAGGCAACCGATCGGTTGGACGGCGTAACGGTGCACAAGGATGTGCGTGGCTGGGACAAACCGAGCGATCATGTGCCGGTTGAGGGGCAGTTTAGTCTGTGAAGGTGGTGGAGCTGGAGTTGAGTGCCCCGAGGCGGAACCACAACTCTTGATCCCTCCCCGCAAGGGGGAGGGCATCTACTGCGAGATACGGGGTGAATCCCGCTTCAGAAGCCCGCAAATTGCGGGGCTATGCTTTGTGCCAAAGCTTGGGCTTCGGCGTGTTCTTCGGTGGAAGAGACGCCGAGAGCGGTGTTGAGCATCTGGTCGATCCATGCGGCATCGGATGTGCCGGCGCAGCGCTGGTGAGCGATGGTTAGCCACATCAGGCCTTCGGTAGGCTGTGGTTCGATGCCTTCGACGCCACCGAAGATGAGGTGACCGAGTTGGGCCTGAGCCGGGCAATGGCCTTTACGAGCGGCTAAGGAGAACCAGCGGGCGCTTTGCAGCGGATTAACGCCAAGCTCGCCTTGCTCGGTGTAAAGCAGGCCAACGCGATATTGCGCGTCGGCATCGCCGAAATAAGTGGCGGCATGCAGCAGCAAGGCGTGGGAGCGTTCGGCGTCGGCGGGAATGCCGGCATCTGGCAAGCCTTGCTTGTAGTAGTCGCCCACTTTGACAAAGGAGCGCGCGACAATGTCCGCTTCGACGCCCTTGGGAGCCGCATCGGCATGTTGGTTGGCGATTTGGGCGAAATAGCCAAAGGCTTTGACCGGATCCTTCGTAACACCTTCGCCGTTTTCGTACATGGTGCCAAGCTGCCACATGGCCATAGGCTGGCCGGCATCGGCTGCGTTTTGGAGCGCCGCAAGCAAGTCGCCGCTGGATACGCCGCCCCCTGCCCCGTCGAGCATATTGGCCATGTTGAGCGCGGCATCGGCTGCCGTTTGGGCATAGGCCGGGAGGCTGAGGCTGGAAAGCCCGATCAAACCTGCCAAAGCCACGGAAATCAGGGACTGTCCCCTAATGGTCCGCATCATACTCCTTTTGTCCGCATCGAAGCGAACGAACATGAATGTGCGGGCCCGGCCATACAGGTTCCGCTGAAGCGCGCTTGCAAGAGCAGCGGCGCCCACGAGGTATTTCGGCAAGCTTTCCGGAAGTAAGGGCCTTCGGACAGTTTTTGTTAAGAAAGCGGTAGACCTGGTTTGTGACCGCATTGAAGCTGACGCCATCACGAAATTGCGCCTGCTTCCGCCTATGCCGCAGCCCGGCAACCCGAGCTTTCTGACAATCGCTGTAGTCACGTTCAAGTCCTACCTTTCACCCGCACGCCAATCGCCACGGCGTCTGCATAATGGTGCAGAGCAGTGCGGCCAGAGTGCTGGCTTCTGGCAAATAGAGCGAAGTACACATGTGCACTTGTGGCCAAAACCAAAGTGCTCGCGGCGATCCGCCCCCAGATGCCTATGACGTCTCGTTTAGGGTGAGATTGTGGCGTAAAACATCGCCAAATAGTTGCTGGAAGCAGCCGCTGAATTGATTCACTAGCGCTGTTGCGAAATCAGCACATGCGTATTGTTCACAGCCAGCGGCGACCACGCATCCAATAGATGATGGCAAGGCTCAGCAACATCAAGCCCAGGCACACTGTGAAGAAAGCATGGGAGCTATCGGCCAGCGGAATGCCGGCGACATTCATGCCCAAGGCGCCGGTAATCAGCGTCAGCGGCATGAAGATGACTGTCACGGCAGCGAGAATCAGCATGGTGCGGTTCATCTGTTCGGAGCGGGCATCGATAATCTGTTCGTGGACCAGGACGGCGCGCTCAGACAGGGCCTGAAGTTCGTCGCCGATCCGAGCAGAGCGGGCCGAGGCTTCACGCAGGCGCAGGCGATCGCGAGCGGTAAAGAACGACAGGTCTTCAATCTCGAGCGTGTTGAGCACGTCGCGCTGAGGCCAGACGAGACGGCGGAAGTTGATCAGCGTGCGGCGGAGATGGCTGAGCTTGCCTTGAGCTCGCGTAGTGTTCTGCACGATCAACGATTCCTCGATCTCGTCGAGGCGGTCGCCGAGGCGCTCCACCAATGGCTCCAGCCGGTCGGCGGCGCGCAGGCCTAGGCGGGCGACGAGATCGGCGGGCGAAAGCGGCGCGTGATGAGAGACTTCCCAGCGGGTGATGCCTAGAAAATCGAGGATGTTCAGTTCGGACGCGATGATGACGCGGCCTTTCTCGATCCAGAGCGTCAGCAGTTGGCGGCCAACGTCCTCAGGCTCCGCGCCAGGACGAGCGACGCGCAGGACGATCATCGCGCGGTCTTCGATAACAGTGCAGCGGGAGCGGGTGGACGGAACGGTCAGGAGGTCAGCGTTGAAGGCGCCCAGTTCCTCCTTGAGCCAGACCTTGAATTCGGGCGCCTTGCTGTTGCCGCAGACGAGCTTGAAGCCGCGTACGGGTACGGCCGGCTTTTCGGCACTGGGTTCATGGCGCGTGACACCGCCCTTGCCATCGAACACCAAGACGGCACCCACGCCAACCATGCCGTTGGCCAGGGCTCGGGCAGGCGGCTCGCGGGGAATGTCATCCATACTGTGTCTCTTGAGGAGCGGTGTTTTGGCAGGCAAGTGGCTGCGGTGCCCTAGTATGGCGCTAGTCTGTGACCAACAGCTTGCGTTGATGAAGTGGTCTCTCTGCCTGTCCCGGCGCTAGACCGGGACAGGCCGAGGCAGCTACTTCAACCGTTCAAGGGCTTCGGCGATGCGGGTGCGGCGGTCGAAGGCGGCTTCGCGGCGGGTTTTTTGTTCCTCGATGACTTCTTCGGGCGCCTTGGCGACGAATTGCTCGTTGCCAAGCTTTTTGTCGATCTGGCTGATCTCGGCATCGAGCTTGCCGACCTCCTTTTCGAGGCGCGTGCGCTCGGTGGGGATGTCGATGAACTCGGCGAGCGGCAATGCCCAAGTGGCTTCGCCGACAACGAACTGCGCCGATTCGCCGGGTACGTTTGTTTGCGGCGAGATGTTCTCAAGGCGTGCGAGGCGAGTGATGAGCGAGGTGCCGGCGACTAGGCGCGCCAGGGTCTGCTCCCCTGCCCCGACCACCACGAGCGGCAGCTTGGCGCTGGCAGGGACGTTCATTTCGCTGCGGACGGAGCGGACATTGGTAATGACATCGATCAGCCAATTGAGCTCGGCATCGGCGGCGGCGTCTTCGAGGCCGGAGAGGTTTGGCCATTCGCTGAGGACAAGCATGTTCTCGCGGGCGGGGCCGAACTTACCGGTTTCTGCCCAGAGCTCTTCGGTGACGAAGGGCATGAAGGGGTGGAGAACGAGCAGTATCTGGTCAAGTGCCCAGGCAGCGGTGGCGCGGGTCTCGGCCTTGGCCACGTCGTCCGCGCCCATGAAGACGGGCTTGGCGAACTCTACATACCAGTCGCAGAAGGTGCCCCAGACGAAGTCGTAGGCGGCGTTGGCGGCTTCGTTGAACTTGTAGTCGGTGATGCCTTGTGTAACGGCCGCAGCCGCGCGGGCGGTGGCGCCGACGATCCAGCGGTTGAGCGAAAGGGTGTTAGCGTTGGGATCATAGCCCGCGACGCGGCGGCACTCGTTCATCTCAAGGAAGCGCGCGGCGTTCCAAAGCTTGGTGACGAAGTTGCGGTAGCCCTCTACGCGGGACATGGAAAGCTTGAGGTCGCGGCCTTGGGCAGCCATGGCGGCAAGGGTAAAGCGGGTTGCGTCGGCGCCGTATTGGTCGATGAGCGCCAGCGGGTCAATGACATTACCCTTGGTCTTGCTCATCTTTTGGCCCTTTTCGTCGCGGACCAGGGCGTGCATGTAGACGGTATGGAAGGGCTCTTCCTCAAGGAATTCCAGGCCCATCATCATCATGCGGGCAACCCAAAAGAAGATGATGTCAAAACCGGTGACGAGGACGCTCGTCGGATAATAGCGATTGAGCTCGGGCGTCTCGTCGGGCCAGCCCATGGTCGAGAACGGCCAGAGGGCGGACGAGAACCAGGTGTCGAGCACGTCTTCATCGCGCTTGAGTTCGACTGGTTTGCCGTAATGGGCATCTGCCAGTGCCTGGGCTTGGGCCTCGTCAAAGGCGACGAACGCTTCGTTGTCCGGGCCGTACCAGGCTGGGATCTGGTGGCCCCACCAGAGCTGGCGCGAAATGCACCAGGGCTTAATGTTTTCGAGCCAAGCGAAATAGGTGTTTTCGTATTGTTGGGGCACGAATTTAGTGCGGCCTTCGCGGACGGAGGCCATGGCGGGCTGGGCCAGCACATCCGCCTTGACCCACCATTGGTCGGTCAGGAATGGCTCGATGACGACGAGTTTGGATTTCTCGTCGTGCGGCACCATGATCTTCTTGTCCTCGATGTGATCGACGCCGCGGTTGGGGTTCTCCTCCGCCAACGCGGTCAGGTCAGCGACGATGCGCTTACGGGCTTCGAAGCGGTCCAAGCCGCGATAAGCGGCAGGGACGAACTCGTCGAGAACGATGGAGCCGCGGGTGGTGAAGACGTTGATCTGTTCAAGCTGATTGCGAACGCCGACTTCGAAGTCGTTGAAATCGTGAGCTGGTGTGATTTTCACTGCGCCTGTGCCCAAGGCTGGATCGGCGTATTCGTCGGCCACAATGGGGATGCGGCGGCCGACCAGTGGAAGGTCGACGAACTTGCCAACCAGCGCGGCGTAGCGCGGGTCTTCAGGATGGACGGCGATGCCGCTATCGCCCAGCATGGTTTCCGGGCGCGTGGTGGCGACGATGATGAAGTCGCGGGTTTCCCATTCGGTGGGCTTGCCCTCTTCGTCGCGGGCGATTGGGAACTGATAGGTCACGCCATCGGCCAAGGGATAGCGCAGGTGCCACATGTGGCCCTTGATCTCGATGTTCTCGACTTCAAGATCGGAGATGGCGGTTTCAAGGCCCGGGTGCCAGTTGACGAGGCGCTTGGCGCGATAGATCAACCCGCGCTTGTGGAGTTCGACAAAGACCTTGGTGACGGCGCGCACCATCTGGTCGTCGGCGGCGCCATTGTCGCCCATCGTGAACCGTTCGCGGGAGAAATCAGCGGAAGCACCGAGGCGCTTGAGCTGGTTCATGATGGTACCGCCCGATTCACCCTTCCATTCCCAGACCCGCTCGATGAATTTTTCGCGGCCCATGTCGCGGCGGTTCATCTGCCGTTCGGCAAGCTGGCGCTCGACAATCATCTGGGTGGCAATGCCCGCGTGGTCCATGCCGGGTTGCCAGAGGACGTCCTTTTTCAGCATGCGGTTAAAGCGAACAAGGATGTCCTGTATCGTGTTGTTAAGAGCATGCCCGATGTGGAGGGAGCCGGTGACGTTGGGCGGCGGAATGACGATGGTGAAGGGCTCGGCGCCGGAGCCTGCGCCAGCGCCGGCCGCGAAAGCGTTGGACTTGAGCCAGTCGGCAAAGATGCGCGTTTCAACGGCGCCGGGCTCATAGGTCTTTTCAAGCATAGATCAATTCCAACAGCAGCAACCCGCCAAGCTGAACATGGCGGGCCGGATAAAAGTTTGGGCAGACTTCAAGCAAATGCGGGGGTGCGGGTCAACCCGGCGCGAGCGAAGGCCAGCTCGGCGATTTAGCGACCTTGCGGCTTTGGCTCGATCTCGGGATGTGCCCCGGCTCTAGGCCGGGGTGATATTGTGGGTGTGATCGGTTCAGTTCTATGCACGAAGCCAAACTATCAGTCGCCGCGAGCAATGCGGGCGATTTCTTTTTCGACCATGCGCTCGACAACGGAGGGCAGGTTTTCGTCGAGCCATTCCTTGAGCATGGGGCGCAGCATGTCGCGCATCAGCGATTCGATGGTGGCGCCGGAATTGCCCAAGCCAATGCCGTTGAGCTTGGTGATGGAACTGCGCACTGCCGCTTGTGTAGCCGGCTCCAGCAATTGATCGGCGATGTCGCTGGTGAGCTTGGGATCGGGCAGAGGCGCTGCTTGGGCAACGCTGGGTTGGGGACGGAGTGCCGTGCGGATCGGCTCGGGCTCCGGTTCCGGCTGTGGCTCGGACAAGCGGAAGGCAGTGACGGGTTTCGGCTCTGGCCGCACTTCGGGAATGGGGGCACGCATCGGTGGTGGATCAAAGGACGGCAGATCGTCATCATCACCGTCATCGCCAGCGAAGCTGATGTCCTCCGGATCGACAAGGCTCGCTGCAGGCTCTTCCTCGGCAGTCGTGTCATTGAGGATAGAATCGAAACTGAAGCCACCGACGTCGTCATTGTCGTCGGGCCGCTCGACAATCTGCGAGGGTGATAGGGCCAGCGGCTCAATATCATCGAGCATGTCACTCAAATCCCGATCCAGCGGATTGTCCACGGCGCGTACCGGCGCGGCCTGCATCGGAGGTGGCGCGGCCTGGATCGAAGGGCGGCGCGGCGCACCTGCTGCATCGTCATCGGCAATGATTTGCCGGATGGACGAGAGGATTTCGTCCATGGAAGGTTCTTTGGGTGCCGGCTTGTTCATCGCTGCCTCTTACTCATGCGCGCTGAAATCTGAGCAACCAACCGCCTTGGTTGCTGCCTGATTCGTAGACAACACCTTAACGCTGGCGCGCTTGCCTGTGAATCGCGCGTGCAATGCCTAGACCCGTCTTCCACTAAAACTTGTGGCCGGGCATTGCCCAGCCACAATACACAGCCATCGCTTGAGGAAATGTTACTCAGCGATTGTGCGCAGCTCCTGCCAGACGTCTTCGACGGCCTGGTTGTACTGGACGGCGGACTTGACCTCGACCGGCAGGGCCAGATCGGGCGCGGTCAAATTGCCGATAGAGGCTAACAGCGAAAAGGTGGCGACCACCTTGTTGGATGATGCGGTGATCAGCCCTTCCCGGGCCGTGGTGAGTTCGGCTTGCGCGTTAAGCACATCCAACGTTGTGCGCGTGCCCAGATCGCGCTCCTGGATCACACCTTCTACAACTTCGCGACCGGCGGAAACGGCAGCGTTGGCAGCAGTAATTTGTGCATCGGCGCTCTGGATACCTGCCCAGGCGGAGATCACGGCCTCGCGAATCTGGTCATAGGCGGACATGGCGTCCACCTCGGAGCGGATTTGCTCGATATTGGCGCGGCGCACCGAAGCGCCGATGGCACCACCGGCGTAAATGGGAACAGTGATCTGGAAACCGACCGAGGCCGAGAAGCCATCGCCAGGGCTGTTCGGCTGACTCCAGCGGGAACCCACCTGCCCCGTTACCGTCGCTTCCGGACCAAACTCAGCCTGAGCGCCATCGGACTGCGCCTGCGCGGCGCGGATAGCTGCCTTGGCCCCGAGGATAGCAGGATGTCCAGCTTCGGCTTCGCTGATTGCGGCCTGAAGATTGGGTGGGATTAGGCGGCCGTAATTGTGAGAGGCATCAAGGTTCTGTGGCGGCACGCCGACGTAGCGCTGGAACGTTGCTTCGCTGATTTCGAGGCTGTTGGCGGCTGCTTCGAAAGTTGCCTGACCCTGGGCAAGCCGCGCACGGGCTTGGGCGACGTCGATACGGGTGCCCTCGCCTACTTCGAGCCGATCCTCAGAAGATTGCAATTGCGCGGTAAAGAAGTTGACGTTTTCCTGCCTCAAGGCGACAAGCTGGCGATCGGACAGAACCGACATGTAAGCCTGTACTACCGATAGCAAAACGTTCTGCTCTGTGTTGCGGATTTGAAATTCAGCCGCCTCGGCGCCAGCACGCGCAGATTCTATTTCGGCGTCGGTGCGGAAATTGTCGAATATGGTTTGGTTGTAGGTGATGCCGGTTGTCAGGGCACTGCCGCCGCTAAACCCGAAGTCGGTCAATGAACCGGAATAGGTGCCGCCAATAGAGGCGCCAATGGTGGGCCGCTGCCCGGCCTTGGCCAACGCCACCTGTTCGGCCGCAGACTTGGCTGAAAGCAGCGCTGATTGGAGATCAGGCGCATAATCATAGGCGCGGGTGAGTGCCTGAGTGATCGACTGCGCCTGTACGCCCGAGACAGACACTGCAGCCAGGCTGAGCGCCAAGACGCTGGCGGCCATATTGGTGCGAAAACTCATAGCCTGCTCCACTTTTTAAACGCAACATGCGGCATTGAAGCCAAAACCTTCAGACGCAAGCGCTTTGAACTATAGTACTGAAAATCATTAAAAAGCGTACCCAAGGGGCAACACCCAAGTCTCTGAATGCTTTAGAAAACAAAATCCTGCTGCTGCCGCGCTCCAAGCAAAGGCGGCAGAGAGGCATTGAATTCACTGCGGGATGAAATGGTCTCGCCGGCTTTGACAAACACCTTTGCTACAGACACGCCGCCGGTCCAGACCAGCGCAACCAAACGGCCGCCGTCCTTAAGCGCAGCGAAGTAAGGTTCCGGAACGCTTTCCAGAGAACCTTCAACTAAAACGACGTCGTAGAGGTTCTTGCCAATTTCGGCGACTATGCTGGCGTTGGTCAGACCAAGTGAAGCCAGATTGGCCTTTGCCGTTGCGGCGAGCTCGGAGTCGCTCTCGAAGCCGGAAACTCTGCCGGCCAGTCCAGCGATAACGGTAGTGGAATAGCCGGTGGCAGCGCCGATATCGAGGACATGGTCCTCGGCTTTGATATCGGCCAGCTGCAGGAGCTTGGCAAAAACAGCAGGCGGCGCAATGAAGCGCCCGGAGCCTGGCTTGCCAAGCCATTGCACGCTATCGATATACGCGGTGGCTTGGCGATTGGCCGGTACAAACGGCTCGCGCGGTACAGCGCCCATGCGCGCCAGAACACGCTTGTTGATGACGCCGCTGCTGCGCAACTGGCTGTCGATCATGTACGCTCGCGCGCGTGCAAAGTCAGTCATCGAAAAGTTGCCGCCCCATTTTCATATGCTGGACGTGAATATCCATGCCTGGAGTGGAATGGCAAGCGGGCATCGTACGGATTCGCAAAAAGGCCGCAGCATAGCTCTCATGCTGGGGCGGGTGAGTGTGGGTTAGCAAGGTACTTCGTGACCTGACTTACTCTAAATCGGTCGGCCCTTCTGCCTCTCGCGAGCCTGTGCTCGCAAGCCGTAGTAGTGCGTAGTTCATCCTTAACCGCCGCTGCAAGACTGGGGGTCCACTACAGCAATGACATTTCTTAATGCTCGGTACTTCCCGAAGACGAAATCGGACTGCTAAGTACTACTACCAGGGCAAATGGAGGGAAGAATGCGGCTTGGCTTTGTTGGAGCAGCTTGGTCTGTAATCTTGATGGGAACGGCGTTCGCGCAAGTGCAGCCGGCGCAACTAGTGGGCAGTTGGCAGGCGGACACTGGCAGCATGACAGGACCTTGCACAGTCGAGTTGCGCAATGCCACCGGCATGTCCGGGCTGAGCGCCGCGAGCCAGTTCTGCATGGGGCAGCTGATGTTTCTCAATGGCTGGCAGCCTGACAGCAACGGCGTGACATTGCTTGGGCTCAATGGCAGCTTGCTGGGCACGCTGAGCGTCAGTGGCGGCAAGCTGCAGGGGCGCATGGCTGATGGTACGATCATCAGTATGACGCCAATGAGCGGGCAGACTCTTGCCAGCCAGCCAACGGGCAATTGCATCTACAACCCAGAGAGCGGCTATTGTGCCGATGCTGGCGAAGTGGCTGTGCCCACCGCTTTCCCGGTTACGGTCAAGGCATTGCACCCTCTGAACATCCGCCAGCAGCCCACGTCGCAAAGTGCTAGTCTGGGGCAGATCGCCGAGGGCCAATGCTTCGTCATCGACCAGTGCACCAACACCAATGAAGGCGTTCGCTGCCACATCAAAGCCGGGTCCGGGATCCAAGAAGGCTGGGCATCGAAGCACTTCGTCCAGGAAGGCCGGATGTTCGTGGGGTTCCAGAACTTCTGTTAAAGCGTAAGCGGCGCCGGCATCTGGTTAAATGTACCAGATGCCCTCCTGGATGTTGCCGATAACATTCGCCTGGTTTTCGAGGCTTTCGGAGAAGGAAGCGAGCACGCGTTCTCGGCCGAAGCCACGCTCCAGTTCTGCCATCCAATAGGCGAAGCCAGCAGCATCAGGAGCGCGATTGAGGACGTTGTCGTAAATTAAATTCAGAAAGGCACTGTTGCTGACAGTAGAGGGTGAGCCGTAAGTGTCGCGGAATTCATTGGAGATAATGAAATTGTTAGCCATCCAAGCTAGATCGCCTAGGCCGGCATCGAGTTCGCGGATCCAATAGCCAAGGCCCTGCAGATCGGGTGCGCGGTCGAAAGCGGCTTGATAGAGGCGGTAGGCTTGACCGGCGAGTCCGCCGATATCGAAGGCGAGCGTTGAGTCTGTGAAGTGGATGCGCTCCACTTCGGTCAGGTACATGTCGTAGGCGTTGTCAGAGCCGGCGAGGAATACGTTGGAGCCTTCGACATAGGTGTCACGCAACACGTTGCGGCCGAAATCCAGCTGGACACGGTCAAAGCCCTGTCCTCCTGCTACCGAAAAATCTTGGCCAGATACAAAGGCCCGATCATTGCCGCCGCGCATGATGATGATGTCATCGCCGCCCTGGCCGTAGATGACGTCATGCGCATTGGTGCCGTTAATGGCTTCGGTTGCGGTGGAGCCCCGCTGAGTCAAGGTGCTGGTCGATGCTTTCCAGCTCCAGGAGGATACCTGGGTACCGTCGGCATTAGCGGGACCATAAAGAGCGCGGATAGCCTGCAGATCGAACGTGCCGAGCTTGGTTGGGAAACCGTTGTAGGTCATAACGGTGTTCAGGCCATTGTCCAGGCTCGGATCGAGATGGGGGTCGGTGCCATTGTGAGGATGTTCGAGCCCAAGCGCGTGGCCGATTTCGTGAAGCATGACGTGCAGGTTTGCACTGTAGTCGCGGTCGAGGAACACGCCCCGATAGCTGTTGCTGCCGGGCGAATACATGCTCAGACCATTGGCTGAGTAAAAAAAGCCCGAGCTGGGTAAGGAGCCGAGGCCTGCAATATCAGAGTCTAGATCATATATGCCGGCTTCGATGTCACCCATGCCCGAAGGCGCTTCCAAGAAGGTAATGCCGCTGACTGAAGCCCATGCGTCCAGCGCTTGCCGGAACAGCTGGCGCTCGCCTGCGTCGAGCGGGCGAAAATAGTTGTTCTCGAAGTTCTCGCTCGATGCAATCTGCGGGCGCTGTTGCGCGAAGGAATAGGTGAGGATGACGGGCTTGGGCACGTAGGTGCCGCCGACAGGCTGGTTCCAGCTGCTGCTGTTGGAGATCAGCGCCGTGTAGTTGCGTACGAAAGCCATCGAATGTCCCTTGAATTCGTGGGCACAATGGGCAGCACCGCGCTGGCGGACAATTGGGGGTTTCCCGCATGCCCCATCACAAGTGCGATTAGCAGCGGCAATGAGAGCCACGCAGCAAGAACACAGTTAAACAATGATGTAGGATTACCTGGAGGCCACGTCCGGAATTGAACCGGAGTACACGGATTTGCAATCCGCTGCGTCACCACTCCGCCACGTGGCCTCTGAGCCGGGTTCTATGACAGCGGCAGTCCTTATGCAAGATCGTGTGATGGGTTGAGTTGTTTTTCACCCGGTCGGTGAGGAGGTGGATGCGGGGTTCACTTGCAGGGTGGACGTCGCGTAGGTTGGCGCACGCAAGCTGGGGAGTCGTGGTGGCGGAGATTGTGCTGGAGCAGGCAGGAAAGCGGCGGGATTATTTGCAGCCGGCGATGGCAGGAGCGCTGGCGGCGGTGGTGGGCTATGCCAGCACGTTCACGCTGGTACTGGCGGCGCTGACAGCGTCGGGGGCTTCGCCGCAGCAGGCCGGTTCCGGACTAATGACAGTGTGTATTTCTATTGGCCTGCTCAACATTGCCGTGAGCGCCCGGGTGCGGCTGCCGGTTAGTTTTGCGTGGTCTACGCCGGGAGCGGCGTTCTTGTTGACAGTGGGTGAACCGGTGGGGGGTTTTCCGGCCGTGGCGGGGGCGTTCCTGGTAGCGGCCGGATTGATTCTGCTGACGGGGCTGATCAGGCCCCTGGCGCGGCTGGTGGCGGCGATACCGGCATCGATTGCCAATGCGATGTTGGCGGGTATGCTGCTAACGCTGTGCCTGGCGCCAATTACTGCGGTAGCGGAGGTGCCGGCGCTTGCGCTGCCGATCCTCGGAGCATGGGTGATCGGGCTACGCTTTGCGCGGCGCTATGCAGTGCCGGTTGCGGTGCTGGTGACAGGAATTGTGCTGGCATTGACGACGCATTTGCCAGCCGGGGCGCTGGACGGAAGCTGGCCGGCGTTCGTGCCTGTCGTGCCAGTGTTTACGCTTGATGCGATCATCCGGATCGGGCTTCCGATCTATGTGGTGACGATGGCGTCGCAGAATTTGCCGGGGCTCGCGGTGATGCAGGCGAATGGCTATGTGCTCAGCCCTGCCCCGTTGTTTGTGCTGACCGGCATCGCCAGTGCGGTGACCGCGCTGTTCGGGGGGCATGCGAGCAACCTCGCCGCGATTACGGCGGCCATTTGTGCGGGCCCGGAGGCGCACCCTGACCCTGCACAGCGTTGGCCTGCGCCCATCGCGGCCGGGGTAGTTTACCTGTTGCTGGCGGGTGGCGCGAGCCTTGCTGCGGCGTTCATTGCAGCTTCGCCGCCCGTACTGATCCAGGCTGTGGCTGGTCTTGCGCTATTGTCGAGCCTAGCAGCTGCTTTGTCGGGCGCTTTGGCGCAGGAGGAAGTGCGGTTGCCGGCGATCTTCACGTTTGTGACCACGGCATCGGGGATCACGATGTTCAGCGTGGGGGCGCCGTTCTGGGGATTGCTTGGCGGGGTAGCGATCCTTCTCTTGTTGCGGACCGAGCGGTTCGGCACGGCAGGATGATCCATGGCGTGATCATAGCTGGCGGCCAAGGGCGGCGGCTGGGTGGCGTGCGAAAGGCGGATATTGAAATCGGCGGGGTGCGGCTCATCGACAGGGTGGCAGCACGGCTGGAGGGGGTTGCTTCACCTGTTCTGGTGTCGACAGGACCAGCAGCGGCAGAGTGGTTGTTGCGGGTAGGGTTTGAAGCAGTGCCAGATCTTGGGGGCAATCTAGGTGGGCCGCTGGCTGGGCTGGTTGCAGCGGTGGCGAGATTGCGGGACAGGCAAGTGCGGGAAGGCATTCTAATTTCTGTGGCGGTGGATACGCCGTTCTTGCCGAGGGATTATGTAGCTCGCTTGGTACAGGGACTGGAGCATGCTCCGGCGGCGTTTTCAGCATGGCGCGAAGCGTTTTATCCGCCGAATGCAGCTTGGCAGATCGAAGCTATTCTCGATTTACCGGAGCGTATGGCTGATGTTAGGAGCTTAAAGGGATTGCAGCGCGATCTGGACGGGGAAAGCGTCAGCTGGGGCGAGATGCCGGACAATCCGTTCGACAACGTCAATACTCCGGCGGACCTTCTTGCGCTGGAGGAAAGAGCTAAGTGGCAAGCGGACTTGTGACGGGTTATTCACACGTGGGGCAATTGGGGCTTGGCAAAGCAAATCAAGTTCGCTACATGGACCTCGCCTCCGGTCCCGGGGGTGCCCGATGTGTGTTCCGCGATAGCTCAGTTGGTAGAGCGTTCGACTGTTAATCGAATGGTCGCTGGTTCGAGTCCAGCTCGCGGAGCCAATCGGATTTTCCCCTAGCCTCATGATCTTAGCCGTGGCCATTGCCAGCCGGGATCGGTCGCGGTACGGGTGCAGAATTCTTTCGCATCCGGATCTCTCGACATGGACGCCGTTTCCGCGCAGTCTCCGGCGGCTGTGCAGCGCACTTCGCTCGCCATTATCCTAGCCGTCAGCGCCTCACACTTGCTCAATGACCTGATGCAGTTCCTCCTGCCAGCGCTTTATCCGCTGTTGAAGGAAGCTTATGGGCTAGATTATGTTCAGATCGGGCTGATTACCCTGGCGCAGCAGATGACGGCGTCAATCCTGCAGCCGCTGGTGGGCTTATATACCGACCTGCGCCCCAAGCCCTATGCGCTGGCTGTCTCGATGGTTTTCGCCCTTGTCGGCGTGTTACTGCTAGCGAGTGCCAATAGCTTTGCCCTTCTTGTCTTGGCCGCAATGATCGGCGGGATCGGTTCTGCGATATTTCACCCGGAGGCTTCGCGGGTTGCGCGACTGGCGTCGGGCGGGCGGCTGGGCTTTGCGCAATCGCTGTTCCAGGTGGGCGGAAATCTAGGAACCTCGATAGGACCACTGGCGGCTGCCTATTTTCTGTTGCCGCGTGGACAAGGGAGCGTTGCCTGGTTTGCCATTGTTGCTGTGACGGCCTTGGTGATCCTGGCGGGGGTCGGGCGATGGTATGCGGCGCATCAGCGTGCCCAGAGGGGCACGAAAGTGATCAAGGCGGTACAGCAGGTGCTGTCGCGCCGCCGATTGCTTGCGGCGTTTCTTGTGATCGGCGCGCTGCTGCTGAGCAAATATGTCTATATTTCTTCGATCACGAGCTATTACAGCTTCTATCTCATCGAGAA